>Ga0207650_10000729_pt1 | contig 25441 bp, 21 predicted proteins | sample KBSS63metaG_FD_184325 | JGI IMG/M metagenome (GOLD analysis project Ga0207650, IMG submission 184325) | Switchgrass rhizosphere microbial communities from Kellogg Biological Station, Michigan, USA - KBS S6-3 metaG (SPAdes) (version 2) | ecosystem: Host-associated > Plants > Roots > Rhizosphere...
GATGCCGCAGTTTGCAAGTCGGATTATTCAGGAGGAGAAAGCCGGTCAGCCCGCGAGTAGCGATCTGTTTATCGGTTCGGAAAATCACGTCGCTCGCATGTCACTTAAAAAGCTCGATTGGCCGAAGATTTTTCCACACATTACCAAGCCGATGACAGATTGGGACAACCGCGTGTTGATCGTGGTATCGCGCACGCCGGGGTTCACCTATAACACTAACCTGGTCCGCGCCAACGAAGTACCGCAGAATATCGAAGACACGTTGAATCCGAAGTGGAAGGGAAAAATCGCCTCGACGCCTTATGCCGCATCATTCGACCGGCTGGCGCTGGCCTGGGGCGAGGAAAAGACCACGGCCTTCATGCAAAAATTCACCAAGCAAGTCGCTGGGCTGATCCGTTGCGGAGAAGAGGAGCGCGTCGCCAACGGCGAATTCGCGATGCTCGTGTTCAACTGCGATCTCGCCGACGCCAACGACATGCGACAGAAAGGGGCCCCGGTCAACGGTAGAATTTTCAAGGACGCCGGCATTCTGTCCTACTGGTACTTGGCCGTGCCGAGCAACTCCGCTCATCCCAACGGCGCTTCTTTGTTGGCGGCATTCCTTCTGACCAAAGAAGGCCAGGATATTCTCTGGAACACGGAGAAAACGAGCTCCCATCTGGTCGAAGGCACTTACATGTATAAGTTCGTGAAAGAGCAGGAGCGCCAGGGCGTCAAGTTCTACGCCAATCCGGTTTCTGACGTGGTGAAGAATCAGGAAAACCAAAGCCGCGTGCGGCAGAAATTTCAAGATATTCTCGCGGGCAAATAGTTGTGAAAGGTCGTGGTTTGGCCGTCGCCATCTCGGCGGCGGCTTTACTTCCGGTGCTCGGGTTGCTGCTGCTCGTCCTCTGGATGGGATTCTGGCAAAACGGGCCCGGTGAGCCGATCGTTTACACAACCAGCCATTATCGCAAGATCTTCACCGATGCATTCACTTATAAAACCTTCCTGAATACTCTCGGTTTTGCGACCACCGCGGTTCTCGTCGCACTTTTTTTCGCGATTCCCCTTGCATGGCTCGTAGAGCGCACCAACTTGACGGGAAAGTCATTCATTCTTGCGATCGTGACGCTCGGGGCATTGCTGCCGACTTTTTTTACCGCGATGGGCTGGGTCTTTTTGCTTCACCCGCGCATTGGCATTGTCAATCGTTTCCTGATGGATAGTTTCGGTCTGACCGAAGCACCGCTCAATGTGGCATCGATCGTCGGCATGGGTTGGGTCGAAGGCTTGGGCTTGTCGTCCATAGCGTTCGTCATGATCGTCGCCACCTATCGTTCCATGGATCCGTCCTTGGAAGAAGCCGCGCGGGTGCACGGTCTGGGAATTTTGCGCACGCTGGTTTACGTAACGCTGCCGCTTACTTTTCCGGGCATCCTCGCGGCATTCATTTACGTCTTCACGATTGCGCTGTCGGCGTTTGAAGTTCCGGCAATCATCGGCATGTCGAACAAGATTTTTACCTTCGCGACTTTTATCTTTTACAAGATCCAACCGCTGGAAGAGCTCCCGAGCTATGGCGTAGCGGGCGCGGTCAGCACGATCCTGATTGTCCTGGCGCTCCTGCTGAGCTGGAGTTACTTCAGGCTGTTGCGGTTCTCGCATCGCTACGCGGTGGTCACCGGCAAAGCATATCGGCCGCAGCGGATCGAGCTTGGCTCAAAGGGACGCATTCTCGCCTGGTCCTTTCTCGGATTTTATTTCACGGTCGCCAAATTGTTACCGTTACTGCTGCTGGTTTGGGCGGCGTTGCTGCGTTACTTTCAGCCGCCATCGTGGGCGGCATTGGCGCAGGTGTCGATGAACAATTTCTATGGTCTGCCGTGGAAGCTGCTGCTGCAGGGCGCCTGGAATACGGTGATTTTGATGCTTGCGGTGCCGACGCTAACCTTGTTCATTTGTCTGGCGATTTCCTGGACCGTGCTGCGCTCGGGCGTGCGCTTTCGCGTGCTGTTCGACGCCGTGGCGTTTTTACCGCATGCCGTGCCTCATCTTATCTTGGCGATCGCCACGATGTTCGCGGCTTTGTTTCTTCTGCGCAACGTCGTCCCCCTGTATGGGAGCTTAATGATTCTTGTTTTCGTTTATACGATCAGCCGGATCAGCTTCGCTACACGGATCATCAACAATTCACTCGCACAAATTCATCCGGAGCTGGAAGAAGCGGCGTTTGTTGGCGGCCTCAAGCTTCTACAGGTGATGTGGAAGATTCTCATCCCGCTGCTCAAACCGGCTTTGGTTTACGCCTGGATTTGGATGGCGCTCCTTTGTTATCGCGAGTTGACCATGGCTTCGGTATTGGTCACGAGCCAAGCGAACGTCACATTGCCTATGATCGTTTGGGGTTTGTGGCTTGGCGGCAGTCTTAATCAGGCGGCCGCCGCGAATCTGGTCGTGCTGATATGCATGTTGCCGGTTGTCCTACTTTATTTTGTTTTCGGTCGACGCAGCCGGATTGCGGAGGGTGCTTGATTTCGATCGCCGGCGTGTCCAAGAATTTCTCCGCCGACGATCGCTCAGTGGCCGCGCTGCGCTCGGTGCATCTCGAAGTCAATCGCGGCGAATTTTTTGTCTTGCTCGGACCCAGTGGCTCGGGCAAAACCACTCTTCTGCGCGCCGTGGCCGGTTTGGAAAAACCCGATCAAGGGGAGATCTCTCTCGACGGAAAAGTGGTCTACTCGCGGTCGCAGGGTCTCTGTGCTCCGCCAGAGGAGAGACAGGTCGGCATGGTATTTCAATCCTATGCGATCTGGCCGCATTTAACCGTCGCCGAAAATATTGGCTTGGTGCTCACGCATGGCCGATTGCGTTTGTCCAGAAAGGCAGCAGCGGAACGAATCCGTTACAGCCTCTCACTAGTGCAGTTGCAGGACTTTGAAACTCGCCCGGCGCGCCTTTTGAGCGGCGGTCAACAGCAGCGGGTCGCGCTGGCGCGTGCCCTGGCCATCAATCCGGCCTTGGTGCTGATGGACGAGCCGTTGAGCAATCTGGATGCTCGTCTGCGCGAAGAAGTCCGCACAAACATCAAAAAACTTGCGGTGCAAATCGGCATGACCGTGCTGTACGTCACGCACGATCAAATCGAGGCTATGGTGCTCGCTGACCGGATCGCCGTGATGGCTCATGGCGAGATATTGCAGGTGGGCAGGCCAGCGGAACTTTATCGTCATCCGGCTAGCGCGCTGGTGGCGGAATTTTTCGGCTCCATCAATTGGATCCGTGGCATGGTACACGGGAACAATAGGATTGAGACGGAACTCGGCCCGCTGTGGATTGCGGATTCGCGCCATTGTTACGGTGCGGTGATTGTCGGGGTAAGACCGGAGGATGTGCATTTGCGATCTTCCAATGAAGGTGAAAATCGGATAGAGGGAAAAGTGAGAACCTCGGTATTTCTCGGCGATCAGATCGTCTCTGAAATCGATGTTCGGGGAAAGATACTGATCGCCAAGGGATCGCCGGACGATGGGGAACCGAGCGACACTGTTTTCGTGTATTTGCCGAGAGACCGGCTGGTCGTGTTTTCCGATCGCGTCCCGAGCAACTCGCTAGAGTGACGCAAATCGAGAGAGAAAGGAGAATTTTTATGGGCGGCAACATCACAGCGAACGGCGATGTTCATCATCTGGACCACTTTGTGGTTGCGGTAATGGATCCGGCGCGCGCGGAGAAATTTTACACCGAGGTAATGGGCGCGCGCACGTTGAAAACCCAGAACTCGCCCAATATGACACGCATCTTTATGAAGCTGGGCGAAAACCATGTGGGGCTCTTTTCCCAAGGAGAAGCGACGCTCCCGAAACGTGAAAGCGCAAACTCTTACCCGCGTCATTCCTTCCAAGTTCCGGAGGAGGAATATGACGCCATGACAGCGAAAATCCGGCGCCAGTCCTCATTCGCCCGTCCAATAGAAAACGACCCAGATTTGGGTTGTCCTTGGAAGAACGGGCTGGTGTTTCAGGATTCGGAAGGCAATTTTTTCGAAATCACCAAGGCAAAAGGCATAGCTAAAACCCGGCTCCATCATCTGCACTTCGATACGACGGATCTTGATGCGAGCGTCGGTTTCTACAGAAAATTTCTGAATTGCAGGTTGGAAGAAAGCAAGAACGGATTTGCCATCGTAACTGTGCCGTCGGGTCAGTGCGTGATTCTGAATCGCGCGAGCGAGCTCAGCGAAGTGACGAAAACTGCATATCGTGGGCGTCATTTTGCCTTCAACGTGAGCGATCAAAATTTTCACGCGATTGTCGATAAACTTCATGCTGCGGGCATCGACGAGCGCGACGATCACGGCGAACGCGAAGGCCGCCGTCCGGAACAATTGGGCACTTACTTCAGGGAGCCCAGCGGGTTTCGCTTGCAGATCACGAACGAGGACTCGGCGGAATTTGCGCGCCACGCGAACGACTGAAAACTCGTAGTCGTCGCTGCTTTCTTTGCTGTTGCGCGGCGGGCGGTTTTCCAGTCCAACCTTTTTTGAAAATGCGATCTGACAAATCCCCCGGTCCTGCATCCCGCCTCCTTTTTTAAAGGGGGCAATTGGGGGATTTATTGGTCCGAAACCCTGAGGTACTCTCTGATCGTTTGGCGAGTGATCGCCCGCCGATCAATTACCCAATACTCTTTTCATCCGTTCGAGCACCGCAGGTGGTTGAGCCATGACTTCCTTCGCGAGTTTTTCCATTTCTTCGCCGGAGACCGGTCCAACCTCATAGCCGCGTTTTTCCGCTTCCGCTTTCAGCTCGGGATCTTTGAGCGCGCTCGCAAACGCGGCTCGAAGCATTTTCAGCCGATCCGGCGCGATGCCCGCCGGTCCTACCATGGGCCGGCCGAACACGCCGCCGGCGAGAATAACATTGGCGACGCGGCGCGACTGATCGGGAGTTTTGTACCCTTCCATCAATTCGTAGATTGTCGGCGTCTCGGGCAGGCGCGCATCCCGCTTGCGCGCCGATTGCGCAATGCTCTTCACAAAATTATTTTTGCGCCAGGTATGGAACGGCTCGCGGGCAAAGTATGATTCGATGGTCATCGCCCGGCAATGAATCTCGCCTTTCTCCACTGCGAGGTCGATCGGGCCGCCACCTTGATAGCCGAGCACAATGGTAAACTTCGCGCCGATGGTTTCTTCGAGGAGGCGAGGAAAGAAGAAACCCGTGCCGCTGGCGCCTCCGGAGCCGCACTTGGGCGGCTCGCTGGCTTTGCGAATGTCTTCAATGGTTTTGTACGGACTGTCCGTCCGCATATAGAGATGGTGTTCGCTTTCCGATGGTGAACCAATGTAACTGTACTTGGCCCAATCGTACTGAACCTCTTTGCGGCCGACCAGCTGATCGAAATAGAGCGTCGGTGCAATCCAACCGAGGGTGAGCGCATCGGGCTTGGCAACGCTGTATACGTAATTAGCAGCGATCATCGAGCTCGCGCCGGTCATATTCTGAACGACAAAATTCGGATTGCCCGCGATGTATTTGGTCATGTATTGAGCGATTAGACGGGGCCAAAGATCGTTCACATCGCCTGCGGGGTAACCGGTCACGATGCGGATTGTTTTGCCTTGGAAATACGGTGTCTGTTGTGCGTCGGCGCGGAAATTGACGAGCAAAAGAATCCAAACCGACAACACGATAATTTTCATGATCGCTGCTCCTTCCGCGTTTGGTGATCGCGCTTGGGGATTGTCGATTCCAGTGCATCGCTCATAATACAAGCCGAGGCATGGGTCAAACCTATGAGACAAAGACGGCGCGGGGCGAACGGCTTGACCTCTAACGTTATGTTGGCTAGCCTCGCAGCGATTCAAAGCGGCTAGTGCTCTGTAAGGAGGCATTAATGAAAGCGACGGTACGATTGGGAATCTTGGGATTACTCGTCTTGATTTGCGCAGCTTTTCCTGCCCAAGCGCAGGAGCTTGGCCCAGGATTTACGAAGGTGAAAGACGGGATTTACGTTTATGCAGCGAAGGAGGGAAACTCGACTTGCAGCGTGGTGGTCACCGAAGATGGGCCGGTCATTATCGATACGTGCCAAAGACCGCCCGATACGCACCGCTTGATGGCCGGGGTGAAGAAGCTGACGGACAAGCCGGTGCGTTTCGTCATCGATACGGAGATCCATAACGATCATACTTTTGGCCACTGGGTGTTTTCGCCGCCGGCGATGGTGATCAATGCCGAAGGAGCCGGGGCAGCAATGAAGAAGCAGTTCGATCCTAAGCGCGTCGAGAAATTGGCGGCGGAATCACCGGAGATGGCCGAAGCCATCAAGGGTTATAAGATGATCGTCCCGCAAATCGAATATCGTAATCAGATGACGATCAATCTCGGAGAGCGCACATTCGAGCTAATCTACTTGAAGAACGTTCACAGCGAGGCGGATACGGCAGTCTGGCTGCCGAAGGAACGCGTCCTGTTCGCGGCGTCAGCGGCGAACGTAAAAAGCATCATCAATCTCCGTCCGTTCGTGCGAATACCCGACGTGCTGGCGAGCTACAAGCTGATGAAATCGCTCAATCCGGAGATTGTTGTGCCGGGACATGGCGCCGTCAGCACGACAAAAATTTTTGACGAGTATGAAGGTTTTTACAATCTGCTGATGAAGCGGGTGGGCGAGATGGTGGCGCAAGGCAAGTCTCCGGATGAGATCAAAAAAGAGCTCAAGATGCCGGAATACGCCGATTGGGCCGACCAAAACAATTTGCCGCAAAATATCACGGTCGCCTACGAATCTCTCAAGAAGTGATGCATCGATCCCGACGAGATTCTCAGAGCTGACCGTGAAACCCGCTGCGCCCCTACTGCTTGTCTTCTGCCTTTGCACGTTTTCGGGTGCGGCGCTCGCGCAACAAGAAATTGTCACGCTTGCGACACGGCCGGGTGTGACGCAGTCGTTTTTTTTGACGAGCATCCCGCGGGAGCTTCGGGCAGTGGCAATTTTACTCCCGGGCTCCGGTGGCCTGATCAACCTGCGGTCGGAAAATGGCCAGCCCAAATTCGGCCAGGGGAATTTTCTGGTGCGCAGCCGGACGCAGTTCATCAAAAACGGAGCCGTCGCCGCAATCCTCGACGCGCCCTCGGACCATCAGATCGGTTGGGGAATGACCGACGAGTTTCGTCTTGGAGAACAGCATTACGCCGATCTCTCGGCGGTGATCGACAACTTGGGAAAGCGTTTCCCGGACAAGCCATTATTTCTTGTCGGGACCAGCCGCGGAACTATTTCTGCGGCAGCTGTCGGGGCGCGCGTCGACGGGCGGGTCGCCGGCGTTGTTTTAACTTCGACGATGTTTCGCCCGGCGCCGAAAAAATCGCAGGAGCCGGGACCTGGGTTGAGTCAATTCGACTTCGCCACCATAAAAGCTCCCGTCCTGTTCGTGCACCATGTGAGTGATCAATGTGAGGTGACGCCGTACAGTGACGCAGCGCGGCTTGCGGATACCTATCCGCTCATTAGTGTGTTTGGCGGCGCGCCGCCTCAGTCCGGACCGTGCGATGCGTTCAGTGCGCACGGTTACCTCGGGAAAGAGTCCGAGACCGTCGAACAGATTGTAAACTGGATGTTGAAGAAGCCGTTTCGTCACGAAGTGAAATAGGAAATTTCATGTCTGTCACAGCGCTTAGGACCATCGATCGAGTGGAGATCCTCAGCGTCATGGATAACTCCATCGATGTGTTGATGGGCAGTACCCCGATCGCCCGGCGTGCCAAGCGTGAGCGGGATGCGCTCAACAAACCGCAGTTGCGCGCCGAGCATGGCGTCTCGATGCTCGTTACAACGTTCGACGGCGGCAACAACGACTCGTTTCTTTTCGATACCGGGGTGACGCTCGATGGCGTGCTGCACAATATGGACGTGCTCGAAGTCAAGGGGAACGAGCTACACGCCGTGGTTCTCAGTCACGGCCACACGGATCACACCCGGGGGTTGCTTGGATTGATCAAAAGGTATGGCCGGCCACGAGTCCCAATCGTACTCCACCCTGACGCCTATCTAAAACGTAAAAACGTTCAACCGGACGGGCACGAGTCGGAACATTTTCCGCCGAGCCGGCGTGATCTCGAAGCCGAAGACATAGAACTTATCGAAGAGCGTGGACCGAGCATGGTCATCGGCGGTCGAGCACTGGTTACAGGACAAATTCCACGCACGACTCCGTTTGAAAAAGGCAGTCCGAATCAGCTGGCGCTGATCGACGGCAAATGGCAACCCGATCCGTGGATTCATGATGATCAAGCGATCATCATGAACGTGAAAGACAAAGGGCTTGTCGTTCTGACCGGCTGTGGGCATGCGGGGGTGGTGAACACGCTAAAATGTGCTCGTGAGATGACGGGCGTCAATCAAGTTCATGCCGTAATCGGTGGATTCCATCTAACCGGGCCAATCTTTGAGCCGATTATTGCGCCGACGATTCAGGCGCTGAGAGAGTTCAATCCAAACATCATCGTGCCGCAGCACTGCACCGGCTGGAAGGCCATGCATCTGATCGCGCAAGAGTTTCCCGCGGCATTCATACCCAACAGCGTCGGGACGACGATGATCATCGGCGGATAGCTTACGTAAGACGAGGCATCTTGAAGATCGGATTGTTTACCGAGTTCTCCTATCCCGGGAAATCCGAGCAGCAGACTTATAGCGAGGTGCTAGAGCAAATCGCGCTGGCCGACGAGCTGGGATACGATTTTTTCTCCACCACAGAAAGCTACGGCAAGGATTTATTTTCCTGCTCGCCCTTTCCACTTGGACTTTATGTGGCGGCAGCGCAGCGCACGAAGCGCATTCGGTTTCTCACCGGTATTGTCAGCGCGCCGGCACATCATCCCGCAATTCTCGCGAGCGAGGTTGCCGCCGCTGACTTGCTCACCGGGGGGCGTATCATGCTCGGTATTGGCCGCGGCCATCCCTGGGTGCTCAATCGGCTTGGCCTCAGCCCGGCCGAGAGCACGGCGCGCTTTGAAGAAAGCCTGCGCATGCTCGTTGAGATATTCAAGTGCGATTACATCGACAGCCTGGAGGGGCAGTTCTGGCAGATCAGAGATTTTAAATTGAGCCCGCCGCCGCTGCAGCAACCGCATCCGCCGGTTTACACGGCCGCGGCGACAACGCCGGAGAGCGCAATCTTTGCCGGCAAAATCGCGCAGGGATTGGTTCAACCAGGTTATCTGGGCATCCCATTCGATTTAGTTCGCGCTTTGACTGACAGTTACCGAAACAATCTGCCGACCGGCACGGCGAGCGACGTGATTTTGGGAATTCATTTGCACGTTGCGCGTACTCGCGAGGAAGCGGTCGAAAACGGCGCCCTCGCGCTTTCGTCTCAAGCCGATGTTTTTCTGCGCTCGAGCCAGAGCCGGCCGAATTTGAGCGGCGTGAAAGAAGCGTACGCGACCAAGAGCGCATCGCGGCTGGCTTTCGAAAAATTATCGACGCCGGAGAAAGCAAAGTGTGCTGTGGCCGAAGAAGGGACGAATATTATGGCGGTGTGGGGCACGCCTGATGATTGTATCGAAAAAATCAAGTTTTATGTTGATGCTCTCTGTGCCGAGCAGCTCATGGTCAATATTGCATCGGGAACTCTACCGCAGGAAAAGGTTCTCCAAGCGATGCGGTTGTGCGCGGACGAAGTGATGCCCGCGCTACGCCACTCTGTTTGACTGTTGCCGACTGCCCGCCTTCACGGCAGCCGCATAACGCCATCGCTCCTCGCTACGCGACCGCGGACGGTTGCTACTCGGGGACTCGGTGGTTGAGTTATTTTCATCTTTCTACTCCGATCAGCGACGAACCCCGATGAGCAAGCGAATCCTAGATCAGATCCGGTTTCCCGGGTAGCGCGTATCGGGACACTCGGTCCTGTGATCTGATTTGCTCCTATGCCAGCCGTGAGGTCGACGCTGTGGTGATGAGCTACTTGATCACTTTTTCGGCACGTAGCGCTGCGAGCTCGCCGGAATTCAATCCCAACACGCCGCCGAGAACTTCATCGGTATGCTGCCCGAGCAGAGGCGCGTCGGCGCGGATGCTCGGCGGCGTTTTCGACATGTGAATCCAGGGAGCGAGCAAGGTCGTAGAGCCGGCCTTCGGGTGATCGCGCTCGATGAAGGCATTGCGTGCCTTGATGTGAGGATCCTCCATCACTTCACCCATCGATAGCACAGGCGCGCCGAAGTAGTCGATTTTGCGCAAACCGTCCCAAAGCTCTTGGCGGTTTTTGCCCCGTATCCAGGAGCGGATCAGGTCGTAGAGCTCTGAGCGATGTTGTTTACGCGTCGTCGCCGTTGCGAAACGTGCGTCTTCGATCAAATCGCGGCGCTCCATGAACTTTGCCAGCTCGACCCAGCCGCTGTCGGTTAAATCGGGTATGCGCAAAGTAAAATAGCCGTCTGCTACTGGGACTGGTTTGTTGCCGATTTCAATCCCGATAAAGTGCTCGTGAAATTCGCTGATCATGAAGCCGAGCAACGCTTCCTGCATGGACACGACGATCCTTTGCCCTTCGCCCGTACGTTCGCGCGCATGGAGCGCCGCCAGAATGCCGCACACCATGCTCACCCCCGCGGCCTCGTCACCGATGCCGATCGCTTTGGTGCCCGGCGCGCCGCTATAGTTCCAGCCGGTATGTGTCCAACCGGTCATGCTGTTATTGGTATGTGCCGTGCTGCCGTAGTCCTTGTACGGTCCCGATTCGCCGAATCCGCGCGAACACGAATAGATCAGGCGCGGATTTAATTTCCTTAGGTCCTCGTAGCCCAGACCGAATTTTTCCATCTGCCCGGCATGGTAGTTCTCGACTACGACATCGGCCTTTGCGATCAATTGCTGTGCCAGCTCGACGCCGCGCGCGGTTTTAAGATTGAGCACCACACTTTTTTTGTTGACGTTAATCCACAAGAATTCGTAGGCGTCCACTTTGGCGTCGGCCGGCATCCACGAGCGGCGAAAGCCATCGCCGGCGGGCGGTTCGATCTTGATGATTTCCGCTCCCATGTGGCCGAGCAGCATCGTGCAGAAGGGACCGTTTAACGCGTGGGTAAAATCGATTACACGAATATCATCGAGAGCGCCCGGCATATTTCCTCCTGGTCTCAGGTAAACTGGCTGGCCTCCAAGAATGCGCTTGCGTGATGAACACTTTAGAGCCCGTAAAAAGTCTTTGCGTTGTCATAAAGAATTTTTTGCATTGCGGACTGAGAAATCTCGCCTTTGTTCACACGTTCGTTGAGCAGCCGGGGAAATTCATACTCCATGGACGAGTCTCTATGGGTATAGTCCGAGCCGATCATCAAACTATCTTCGCCGGCAAGTTTCAGAATGTAAGCCAAGTCTTCGTCGACCTGACAGGTGACATACATCCGGTTCGACTTGAGCAATTCCGATGACAATGTGTAACGGGCGAACTGGCTGAATGTGCCGGCGCCGTCGGCGGCTTTTTCCATCCGTCGTTTGAGCTCCCAGGCGATGAAAGAGATCCAAGAGCAGCCCGCCTCGATGATGCCGAAGCGGAGCTTGGGAAATTTTTGCGGCAGCTGATGGCGAATGATGGTGTGAAAGGCATGAACCGCCGGTAGCTGAGAGCGCATGAAGGATCCCAAGGAGAATTCGCGCGCAGGCACGAAGTCCGGTGTGCCGGAACCGATATGGATACAAATCGGCAGGTCGAGACGGTTGGCTTCTTCATAGACCGGAAAAAAATAGGGATCCGCGGGCCATTTACCGGCCTCCAAATCGCCCTTTTTGAGAATGCCGCAGGCGCCATGATCTTTGGCGAAACGCAATTCTTCGAGGGAGTCCTCGATATTCATCAATGGCGGCAAGCAAACCCACCGTAACCGGCCGTGGGACTCGGCGCAGCGATCGGCGAGCCAGCGATTGTAGCTGCGTCGCAGCGCCAGAGAAACTTCCGGACGCTCGGTGGCTTCCATCAAAAAGAGCGTCGGGTAGATGACCTGCACTTCGGTGCCCATCGCATCCATGTCGCGAAGCCGCGCTTGCACATCCAGTAATTCGCGGGTTTGCACCGTGGTGCGCGTCGTCTTGTCGTCTCGAACAAAGCGCATCTGACGATGGCCATCGATCAACCAATAGCGGGTCGGTGTTTTCCCGGGATCGACTCGGCTGGGGTACTGAGTCACCGGCTTGAAGGCTTCTTCGTGCTCGCGCAGGTACTCCCATGTGGCTTCAGTCTCGTCAACGTGCGTGTCGGCATCGACAATCGGCATATGCACCTCGCAACAGGCGACTGTGCAGATATTAATCACAAATTGGCCGGCGCGGTAAAGCCGGCCAGTGCTCAGGTTGAGAAAAAGATCTCTCACTTCGTTCGAGATGGCAGCTGCTAACTTAGGGTGATTTCAAGCAAGGGTTTTTTCACGATGTGTGGTTGGTTGTAACGTGACCGTCGTCCACCCACACCATAATGAAAAACTTGATCTGCTGAGTTCGCAACCACGATTCCGATGAGTTCGTCATTCCCGCATGTTTTTAGCGGGAATCCAGGCGATCCGGAGTGGACCCCCGATTAATACATTCGGGGGTGACGGTTGTGCAGTCGTTTTGAATCACTTGGGCTCAGAATCAAGAAACCCCGCCGTTATTTAGCAACAAATCAAAATCGATCTCGCTGCGAAACGCGTTGATGCGCGCGACTCTTACGCGCACATTGTCGCCAAGGCGAAATTTTTTGCCGTAGCGGCGGCCTTTGATCACGTATTCTTTTTCGTAGTAGTCATAGTCGTCGTCAGTCAGTGAAGAAAGTTTCACCAGACCTTCGATGAAGTAATCGTCGAGTTCGACGAAAAAACCGAAATTGGCCAGGCTATTGATAAAACCAGTAAATTCCTCACCGATGCGATTCTGCATGAATTGAGCTTTTTTGAGATCGACCATCTCCCGCTCGGCTTCCATGGCGTGGCGCTCGCGCCCGGAAGTGTGTTCCCCGGCTTGTTGAAGGTAACGGAGCAAATCTTCGCGCGCGTTCGGTTTGAGTTTGTCATCGTTCATGACTCTGTCCAGGACGCGGTGGACGATCAAATCGGGATAACGTCGGATCGGCGAAGTGAAATGAGTGTAGCATTTGGACGCGAGACCGAAGTGGCCGATGTTTTCGGGTTGGTAAATCGCCTGCTTCATGGAACGGAGCAATACACGATTGACGACTCGCTCTTCGGGTTTTCCGCGCGCCGATTCGAGCAATCTTTGAATCTCAAGCGGGGCAATGGTTTCTTTTTTTTCCGGCAGGCGATAGCCGAGGCTGAGAAGAAAAGGCGCCAGAGTTTCGAGGGCATCCTGATCGGGCCCTTCGTGTACCCGGTAAAGCGTGGGAAACTCCTTTTCCGTCAGATGGCGCGCGACCGCTTCATTGGCGGCGATCATAAACTCCTCGATCATGCGGTGCGCAATGTTCCGTTCGGCGCGAACAATATTTTCCGGCAGACCCTGCAAATCGAGAATGATCTCGGCTTCCGGCAAATCGAAATCCAAATTGCCGCGAGCGCGGCGGCGTTTATAAAGCAAGAGAGCGAGCTCTTCCATGCGCTTGAATTCATCCACCAGGGCGCTGTAGCGCGCGAGGCATTCGGGATCGTGATCCACCAGGATCCGGCGCACATCGGTGTAGGTCATCCGTTCATTGCTTCGGATCACTGAATTGAAAAAACGGCTCCGAATGACGTCGCCCTTGGCGTTAATCTCGATGCAGACAGTCTTGGTCAGACGATCCTCGTGCGGTTTCAAACTGCAGATGCCGTTCGACAGAGCTTCCGGCAACATCGGAATGGCGCGATCGGGAAAGTAGACGCTGGTGGATCGCGCGTAGGCTTCCTGATCGAGGGCCGTATCGGGGGCGACATAATGAGCTACGTCGGCAATCGAAACGTAGAGCTCATAAGTTTCGCCCTGCTTGCGTACATAGACCGCATCATCGAAATCACGGGCATTTTCTCCGTCGATGGTGACGATCGGCAATTCTCGCAGGTCGGTCCGTGCAGCGAGATCTTGCGGCGATAAGTTGAAGGAAGACTCCTTTGCTTCGCGCTCGACTTCGGCAGGAAAGCTCGTCGAAAGCCCGAAACGGAATATAATTGATTGTGCCTGCACTTCCGGATCATTGGGGTCGCCCATGATATTGACGATCTGAGCTTCGGGCGAAGAAAGCGCAGTGCCATAACGGGAGACCTCCACCGCGATGACTTTGCCTTTCTCGGTCTTGGCCGCCGCTTTGGCGAGTGCTATCGGGCTGATGCGGGCGTCCATCGGAACCACGATGGGCTTGCCGTTCAGTTCATCGTAGGTGCCGAGCAGGCGTTTCTGGCCGCGCTCTAATACCCGCACAATATGGCTTTCCGTGCCGCCGCGCGCTTTGCGGTCAATGCGCACCATGACTTGATCCCCATGCATCACCCGGCGCATCTCGCGGCGATTCAAGTAAAGATCTTGCAGGTCTCTGTTTTCCGGGATCAAAAAACCGTAACCATTGGGATGGGCGTGAACTCTGCCCTTAACCAGATGCTCACGGTCCGCAAGGGCGTAGTGGTTTTTCTTTAACCGGACCAACTGGCCATCGCGGCATAATTCGCGGAGCGCCTCGATGACAAGTTGCAATTCATCCCGAGCCAAACCGGCGCGCCGGAGAATTTCGGCCGGAGTGAGCCGCTCTCTAGGCTTGCGTGCGAACAAGGCGAGTATCTTGTCACCGACCTTCGATTCCGAAGGAGACTTGGGATGTGCGGGACGTCGCATTTAAACGGGAGTCTGGAAATTTCCTGTCGCGAGTTCGCCAACAGCAGGGGAACTCTATTAGAGTCTATCGGGTCGTGGATTCCACCGCCAGCTCTGCCATCAGCCAGTCGTCGCTGACGGTCGGCGGGCGGGCGATTTGCCGAAGCGGTATTTCGTTTTCGAGCGACGCGAGAATGGCGCGCGCGCTCGCGAGAAAATCGTCCATCGCGAGAAGTACGATAATCGCCTTTTTGCGATCGACCGTTCGGATAATGCCAATGTCCTCGTAGGATTCAAAAATAAATTTCACATAAGCGATCTGTTCGCTCGGAACTTCCAAGTAGATCTCGTGGAGCTTCATTTCGGAATTAACGATTAAGAAACCGCTCGAGAGCATCGGGAATCCAACGCTTGACTTCTTTGGGTTCCTGCCCTGGTTTAGGCTCCGGCTCTTTGTCTTGACCCGGTCCCGTGCCGATCGCTTGCGCCAGCGCGCGGTTGTCCAGTCGAATTTTTACGTTGGGAATCTTTCCGTCAACACGAAATGACACGGCAAGTCTGCCCCGTCGATCGAGCAGACGACGGATAATTCGATAATCGCGCTGAAATTCTTCTGTTACGCGCGGCGAAAAGATCAGCAGCCCATTCCAGTTAGTCGAACGGTCAAAGCCGATCCACCCTGCGCCCGTAAGCGTGTATTCGGGAGTTGTGATAACCAGATTGTCGGTGCGAATGCGTTTCTGTTCAACGGTAAAATTCGTTTTGAGTGAGTCAAAAGGCGTATCCCGGCGGTCGATAAGGGCGGCCAAACTTGGTGGTAATCGCGACCGAGAAATATTGGCGCCGCTGCCTCGGAGCAGCAAGTGCGTGATCAGATTGAAATCCCTGATCGTACCCTGCTGCACGGATGCTTCTCCGGAAGTCTCGAGTCTGTCCTTGATGCTTGCGCCCTCCGGCAGCGCAGCCGTAAATCGAGCCTGACCGCTGAGCAAACCCGCCAGTCTCCCGCTTGTCGCCGGAAAGAACTGCGCTGCCAATTCGCGGAGATCTAGCGCGGCGACTTTGGATGTGAAATCGAGCTCCTGCAAGCGTCCGCCAGGAGGAGCCCAGTAACCCTCCGAATGGAACGTTCCATTGGCCATCTGCGCTGAGAGATTTTTGAAGCTAAACGCAGCCGGCGTAAGGACGATATCCGAGCGCAGGTCCTGCACGCGGAATGGGTACAGATCCGCTCGCGCCGCCCTGATGGAGCCGGTCACCAGCGGTCCGTCGTTCTGAAGCTGAAATTCGCCTTGAGCATCAACTTGATCGAGTTGAATGGGCGGGCTCGCCGTGAGAAGAGGCACTTCGGCCAGATTGATCCGCGCCGAGCTCAGCGTAAAAGTCGCCCGACGCTGCTCGATGTTTTCAGCGGCGGCTTGCAGAGAGACAATCGAGCGGCCGATACGGAACCTCACCTGATCGAAGCGCGCTTGCTTACCGAGGAAGAAAACTTTCATATCCAGATTGCTGAGCACTGCGCCGCTGTTCCCGCGCTCGATATTGGCACCGGTGACTAAGAATTGTCCGCGCATGCTCCAATTCTCATCTCCTCGCGTTAGAGTCTTGGTCAAATTGATGCCCCAGTCAGCCTTCCCCGCCAGAATTCGAAAGTCGGACGGCTGAAAAAGTCCACTCCAAGCGGCAATCGGCGCTTGTCTGCCCGTCGATGAAAGTTGCAGTAGCGGCGTGTTGCCGTAAACAAACGCACCGGAAAATGCACTTCGATTGCCATCAACCATGATCTCCGAATCCTGGAATACGAATTTGTTATTTTCTCGGTAAATGCGCGCTCGGATCTCCGCGGGTGTGTCGATGGGCTTTCGGAGTAGTTGTTTGTACCGCAATTCAGCTTTGTCCGCTCGTACGAGCGCGCCGATGCGCAGATGATCCCATTTTCCTTCGAAAGCGGTGTACGCGCCAATCGTGCCCTCGGTCGTCAGGCTTTCCGGGAACAGCGTTTCTAACCACCTGACTGACCGCAAAGCCGTCATGGCCAATGGTTCCACTACCAGTTTGCCTTGAATTTCCGCGTCGTCCCAAGAGCGTCGCTCACTGAACTCCACCCTGCCGGTCAAAATAGCGTTGTAATCCGAGGAACCGAGCAACGGAATCTTCAAAGCGATATCTTCGATGCGCGGGCGCTCGGGTGTGCCTCTAGCAGTCGCCTTCAACGCCATCGGCCCAGTGATGTTGAGCTCGCTCGGGATTTTATTGCGCAAGCCGGCAATCGCATGGGCTAGCACCGGCGGATAGAGGGAATCAAACTGAAGGTTCAGATAAGCTTCACGACGGTTCCACGGCGTGCCATCGGAGGCGGGGTCGAGCCGGCCGTCGATGCGCAAGTCCTGGTTGAGCCCCTCGGTCAAGGAAGCCGCGAGCCGAATTTCCACCGCATCACGTGACTCGAAGCCTTTTAAGGTCAGGCGCAAATGATTCAGGCGAAGTTCTGCGGGTTCTTTGATCGACCGATCGATATACTCAACCCGCCCATCTCTAATGTCGATTCGGGCGATTGAGAAATTGACACCGGCTTGCTTGCGCTCAGACGTGGCGGGATACCGCAGCGTCGGAAATCGGCGCAGTTCATTTTTGCGTTCGAGCAAGCTTGCGAGATTGAGCGCGCCGGTTTCATTGATGATGATCTGCAATTCCGGCGCGATAAACGTGAGCTGGGTGATGACCAGCCGCTGGAATAGCAAATCCCATAAACTGATGCCAAGCGTGAGCTCCTTGGCGCTGATGAGCGGTGTCGCGGCGAAATGGGAATCATCGAGAATACGGAACTCGCTTACTACAAAACCGGGCCGACCCCACCAAACCGCCTCCAGACCGGCAAAGCTGACATCTTTGCCGATTATTTTTTGCAATTCCTGGCGCACCTGATCGCGGTTTTGACCAAGAATATAGTCGATTGTTCGTGCCAACCCGAAGCCTGCGATGATGATCACCACAGCGACGGCGGCAAAAAGTTTTCGAGGGGTTTTCATTCTGCCGGCGCTCGCGCAACCGGTGCGGTTCGTTGCCGGAAACAGATAAGGAGCCGATCAGACCAGTGCAGCCGCGGCCCGATACAAACGCGGCGGTCAACTAGGCCGATGAGAGGTCTTTTTGCGGTGCGTGGAACGCGCAGCGCGGTATTCAGTGAATACGCTCAAAAACCGTCGCAATCCCCTGGCCGACACCAATGCACATCGTTGCCACGCCATAACGGCTGCCCCGCTTGCGCATTTCATGGAGCAAAGTCGTCACCAGCCGTGCGCCACTGCAGCCGAGTGGATGACCGAGCGCAATCGCGCCGCCATTGACGTTCAGTTTGTCGAGATCGATACCCAGTTCGCGCGCGCAAGCCAGCACCTGCGATGCGAACGCCTCGTTCAGCTCCACGAGATCGATCTGATCGATGGTCAAGCGTGCGCGTTTGAGGACTTTCTCGGTGGCGGGAATGGGCCCGAGCCCCATGTAGTTCGGATGCACACCGGCAGTGGCCGAAGCGATAATTCGCGCCATCGGTTTTAACTTTAATTGTTCAGCCTTTTGTGGCGTGGTCACCAGTAAGGCTGCGGCGCCGTCCGACAGCGGGGACGAATTGCCGGCAGTGACCGTGCCACCTTTTTTGAACGACGGCGACAGTCCCGCGAGAATTTCCAGAGAAGTATCCGCCCGCGGCCCTTCATCTTTCTCGTGCACCACCGGGGCCCCTTTACGCTGCGGAATGGATACCGGCACGATTTCGTCTTTGAGCCGACCGTCTTGCTGCGCTTTAATCGCTTTTTTATGGCTCCCGAGCGCTAGCTTATCCTGATCTTCGCGGCTGATTTGGTATTTGTCGGCGACATTTTCCGCTGTTTCACCGTTATTGATCAACGAATAAAGCTCGCCCATGCGCTTGTTCGGGAAGCGCCAGCCCAGCGAGCTGTCGTACATCGGCACATCGCCGCGTTGAAACGCAGCAGTCGGTTTGCCCATGACCCACGGTCCGCGAGTCATGCTTTCAACACCGCCGGCGATAAACAAATCGCCGTGATCGGTTTCGACCGCGCGCCCGGCTTGGTTCACCGCTTCGAGCCCCGAGCCGCACAGGCGGTTCACCGTGGCGCCGGGAATCGTATAGGGTAGACCGGCGAGCAGCGAAGCGTTCCGGGCCACATTGCGCGAGTCTTCACCTGCTTGGTTGGTGCAGCCGAAGTAAACATCCTCGATCTCTTCCTTGTTGATGCCGGTTTTCTCGACGAGCTTAGCGATAATGTGCGCGGCCAGATCGTCGGTGCGGATGTCTTTGAGTATGCCGCTGTGGCGCCCCATCGGGGTGCGCAGCGCTTCGACAATAACGGCTTCTTTCATGGCTTCACCTGACCTTCCGAGTAGATGTAAAATCCTCTGCCGCTCGCTTCGCCCAAGAAACCGGCAGTGACGAGCTTGCGGATCAGGGGCGCCGCGCGATAGCGATCGTCACCGGTTGCACTATGCAATCCGTCGAGCACGGCAAGCACTTCATCCAGACCGATCTGATCCGCCCACTTGAGCGGCCCCTGGGGATAGTTGACGCCCAGGCGCATAGCAATATCGATTTCTTCGGCCGAGGCCACGCCCTCCTCGAGGCTTCTGGCGGCCTCATTGATAATTAAGCTCAAAATGCGCGGAAAGGTAAGTCCGGGACTGTCTTTCACCCGCACCGTGTCCTTGCCGAAAGAGTTAAATACTTCCTCGGCCTGCGTGAGCGCCGATTCGGAGGTACGTAAGCCGGCCGTGAGTTCGATCAGTTTTCGATCCTTGAGCGGATAAAAAGTCGCGAAGCCGATAACCTGATTAGGTCTTTTCAGCCACGAAGCGATTTCGGTGGTGGTCAATCTCAAACAAGAGGTGATGATCACAGCAGAGTTCGGTAGCCCTGCCTCGAAATTTTCAAGTAAAGCGCGTTTTGTCTCTGCTGGGCCGCTCTCGGTATCGATCAGCAAATTTGCCGTTGCGGGAATCGCTGTCCGACCGTCGCAGCGCATCGGCTCGAAATCTTTCTCGCGCGCTAAAGCGAGGAATTCATCTGCGAGTCGACTGGTGCCGGCAATCGCCAAACTACTTTTTGTCATAGGTGTAAAAACCGCGTCCGGTTTTTCTTCCCAGGTTGCCGCCCATGACCATGCGCTGCTGAATCGGACTGGGGCGAAATCGCGGATCTTCGAAGAACGAGCGATAGAGCGATTCGGTGGCGGCAAAGTTGATATCATTGCCGATCAAATCCATTAGCTCGAACGGTCCCATGCGAAAATTCCCGGCTTGCTTCATGATCCGATCGATGGTCTCGACCGATGCATCGCCGTCGCCAAGTACACGCAGCCCTTCATTATAAAACGGCCGGGCAACGCGGTTGACGATGAATCCCGGCGTGTCCTTGGCGCGAGCCGGAGTTTTGCCCATGGCACGCATGAGCACAGTGGCCTTTTCGATGGTGGCCGATAAGGTTCGGTCGCCTTGAATCACCTCCACCAAGGCCATGAGCGGCGGGGGATTGAAGAAATGCAACCCGAGGACCCGCTCCGGATGCTGTGCCGCGGCGGCAATGGCCGTGATGCTGAATGACGACGTATTGGACGCCAGGAGTGTCTCCGGTGCGCAGATCGAATCGAGCTGCTTAAAAATATCGCGCTTGAGGTCGAGTTTTTCCGGCGCCGCCTCGATCACGAGAGCGGCGCCGCGGCAATCTTCAAGTCGCGTCGTGGTGCGAAAGCGATCGAGAATCTCTTGTTCCTGCTCGGCGCTCAGTCGGCCGCGGGTGCGGCTGCCTGCCAAGAAATTCCGTACGCGTTCCAGTCCGGCATCGATAAACTCTTGCTTGACGTCATAAACCAAGGTCTCGTAGCCCGCCTGAGCCGAGACTTGCGCAATCCCGGCACCCATCGTGCCAGCGCCAAGCACTGCGACTTTCTCATATTTGTTGGTCATCGATTTTCTCGTCTCGCGTCCAGAGTCTCGTGTCTCGTATTGAACCAAAAGAAAACGCCAGACCCGAGAGCTCAACTCGAGACATTTTATTTGCCAGTAAACACCGGCGCGCGTTTTTCCAAAAACGCTCTTACCCCTTCATCGTAGTCGGCGCTCCGACCGGCAATCTCTTGCAATAGCGCCTCATACTCGAGGTCTTGTTCCAGAGGCGCCAGATTGGCGCGATTAACCGCACGCTTGATCAAACCGATGCCGCGCGGAGCACGTGCCACCTGTTCCGCAATGCTGCGCGCGGAGCCGGCGAATTCCGCGGCGGGAAAAACGCGCGCCACTAACCCGATCCGCTGCGCTTCTTTGGCATCCACTGTGTCGCCAAGAAGCAAAAGCTCCATCGCTTTGCTGAGCCCCACGAGCCGCGGCAAGATGAAGCTGCCGCCAGAATCCGGCGCGAGACCCACGCGCACGAACGACTGAATGAATTTGGCCTCCTCGGATGCGATACGCAGATCACAAGCCAGCGCGAAATTGCAGCCGGCGCCCGCGGCCACGCCATTGACCGCGGCGATGACGATCTTTTCCATTTGCCGGATCTGGCGGATCATCGGATTGTATTTCTCTCGGAGGGAAGCGCCCAGCGAGCCTTTCTGCTCCGGTGTTCTACCCTTCAAGTCCTGGCCGGCGCAAAATGCGCGGCCCGCGCCGGTGATCATCACGCAACGCGCTTCCCCGTCGCGCTCGCTCTCTTTCAAAGCTTGGAGCACTTCCTGATTCATCTGCGGAATGAAAGCGTTGAGCGACTGCGGCCGATTGAGCGTTATTGTCGCTACGCCGTTCTGCTTTTCGTAGATGATCGTTTCGTAGGCCACGGTAGGTCACTCTCTAGCACTTAATCGCGAAATTTCGCTCCGACCCGGTTCTGTCGGAAAATCTCCCCTTCCCCTCTTTGATAAAGAGGGGTGCGCACAGCACAGAGAAACTCCCCCCTTTGGAAAAAGGGGAAGTAGGGGGGATTTGAATTCAACCAAATAATAAAATTGCTAGCGTCCTTTGAATTCGGGTTTACGTTTTTCCAGAAAAGCCTTCATACCTTCGCTTTTGTCTTCCGAAGCGAAAAGCAGGTAGAACGATTTTCGCTCAAACTCCAGACCTTCATCGAGGGCCACATTGGCGGATTTGAGCACGGCTTCTTTCGCCGCTCTCACGGCTAGAACCGGTTTAGCGGCGATTTTTCTCGCGACGTTCTTGGCTTCTTCCAGAAATAGCTCCACCGGGAACACGCGGTTCACCAGACCGAAACGTTCGGCGTCGGCAGCACTGATTATGTCGCCCGTCAGCACCAATTCCATGGCGCGATGTTTACCGAGCACATGAGCAAGGCGCTGTGTGCCGCCGCTGCCGGGAATGATGCCGAGATTGACCTCGGGCTGGCCGAAGCGCGCCGTCTCCGACGCAATGATGATGTCGCAGCTCATCGCGAGCTCACAGCCGCCGCCCAGAGCGAAACCGCTGACCGCGGCGATCACAGGTTTGCGAATTCGGTTGATCTTATCGCGATAGGCGAGGCGCTCCTGGATTCGTTCATCAAAGGGCCCGCGCTCTGCCATTTCTTTGATATCGGCGCCTGCGGCGAAGACTTTTTCGCCGCCGGTGACTATGATGACGCGCACTTCATCGTCTTCGTCGAGCTCCTGCATCGCCAGTGAGAGATCCTTGACCAGAGCGTAGGAGAGCGCGTTGAGTGACTGAGGACGATTCAGTGTCACAACGGCTGTCGCGCCGTCTTTTTCGACGATGACGGTTTCAAAAGTCATGGCGGTTCGAGGTTTTAGGAATACACCATGGTACCAGGTGATTCAAGAAAGTGGCTAGGCGTGAGAACGTTCCAGAAAGGATCCTTCACTGCGTTCAGGGCGAGGCTCCACGAATGCGGAGCCTCGATTGACAGCCCAAAATCGATTTGCGACTATCAAATTCATCCATGTCCAATCGACTCGAGCCCGCAACCCGTCACTACGACGAAAAACTGCAGGAAATTCTCAAGACCTCGGCCAAGATTTTCGCGGAAAAGGGCTTCCATCACACCTCCGTGCGCGATATCTCACGCGCCACGAAAATGAGCTTGTCCGGGCTGTATTACTATTTCACGACCAAAGAGGAGCTGCTGTATTTGATCCAGGAGCGCTGTTTCGTTACGCTGTTGGAGCGCTGGGAGCAAGCCCTGGATTCCGATATCGATGTGCGCGCGAGAATCCGTTGCTTTGCTGAGAATCACCTCAGCTTCTTTCTCCATAACATGCCCGAAATGAAAGTCATGGCGCACGAGGATGAATCGCTGACCGGCGAATTCAACGAGAAAATTCTGGTGCTCAAAAGACGCTACGTGAAAATTATCATGGATCTGATGCGTGAGCTGCAGGACCGGGAAGGTGCCAAAGGCATCGATCTGCGGGTCGCGATTTTCGCGCTATTCGGCATGACCAACTGGATCTACACCTGGTATCAACCGCAGAGAGACTTACCGCTGCCGCAGTTGATCGAACAGATGTTGCGGATTTACTTCTTCGGCCTGCTCAGGTCCGGCAGCGCCGAGGAGGAATGGTTTACCTCGAGTGCGCCGTTCGGTGAAAAAGACCGATTTTCCCTCTGGCAGAACATTCCTTAAGAACGGGGAGCAAACATGGGCTTGCCGCGAGTCGGGGATCATGCGCCTGAGTTCAGCGCCAAAGGTTATTTCCAAGGAACGGTAAAAGACTATTCTCTATCCGGTTTGGGGGGAAAATGGTTGGTGCTATTTTTCTATCCCGCCGATTTTACCTTCATCTGTCCCACCGAAGTCACCGGTTTCAGTAAACTAGCGACAGCGTTCGCCGACGAGGGCGCGGCCATTCTCGGGGTCAGCGTGGATTCGATCGACACCCACCGCTCATGGGCGGCGGAGCTCGGCGGATTGGAGTATCCACTGCTCAGCGATGAAGACCGGAGATTGAGTCAGGCGTATGGCGTGCTCGACGAAGCGGAAGCGGTTGCGTTCCGCGCAACGTTTATCGTCAATCCAGCCGGGCTGATCTCTTACGAGGTGGTGAGTCACGTCAATGTGGGCCGAAGCGTCGAAGAAACCCTACGCGTTTTGAAGGCGCTCCGCACGGATCGCCTCTGTCCTTCCGATTGGCACCCTGGCGAAGCGACCGGCGATGTCGCACTGAAATATTGATCCCTCGAGAATCGCTCATCGAGCATAGAAAATAGCGATCTGCCACCCTCGATCCTCAATCATCGGCTAGCATCATGTCGCTCAGCGAGATCCAGCAGAAAAGGCAAGTCATCGAGAGCCGATCGCGGATCCGGGAAATCGTCTTCGGGATTCAGGACGGGTTGATCAGCACGGTGGGCTTACTCTCCGGAGTCCAGGGGGCGACGGAGAATAGCCTTGTCGTCATTGTCACCGGTCTCACTGCGATGTTTTCCGGCGCAATTTCGATGGCCGCCGGATCTTATCTATCGGCAGGCGCGCAGAAAGACATTTTCGAGAAAGAAATCACCGAGGCAGAGAAAATGGCCGAGCGCGAACCCTACATCGCTGCGGAGGGACTGCTCAAAGCGCTGGGCGACGAAGGCTTGACCAAAGAGCAGAGCTATCGAATGGTGAAAACCCTGCTGCAGGAGCGCAATGTCTTTCTGCGCACGTTCAGGGAAAAGGTTTTCGGCTTGGGCAGCGCGGACATCAACCAACCCTTGCCGGCAGCCCTGGTCATGGGACTTTCATTCATTGTCGGCGCAGTCGTGCCGATTGTGCCGTACCTGATAATGTCGGGAGTCTCTGCCTTTTATCTCTCCGGTCTGCTCGGAGGACTGACACTCTTCGGGGTTGGCGCCTTCAAAGGCCGGCTCGCGGGTCAGTCGCTGTGGACTGCGGGACTTCAATTTTTCTTGGTCGCCGTGGGCGCAGCGGCGTTAGGTTACTTGATCGGATTGATCGTCCAGTATTTCTTTCCGGGTGTTTCGGTGCCGGCCTAGGTCTTAGCGAAGGCACCGCCGTGGAACGGTTACGGCGATGATAAATCGCCCCTCCAGGCGTAGCACTGCAGAGGCACAGAGGATCGGCGGATTAAAACTCCCGGGCTCTAGGTTTGCAGTAAGCTTCGGAGGACTGACAGGTTTTCGCGATCCTCTTTCAGCTCTGGTCCCTTCGGAGTTTCCAGGCACATCGGCAGTCCCCAGAAGCGCTTGTCGTTCAGCAACCGTCTGAATGTTTCGACGCCTAAATGACCCTTGCCGATATGGTCATGGCGATCGACCCGGGAATTCAGCTCTTTTTTCGAATCGTTGAGATGAAACGCCGCGAGGCGCTCGATCCCGACAACTTCGTCGAATTCACTGAACGTGCGGTCGTATCCCTCTTGCGTGCGAATATCATAGCCAGCCGCGAACGCGTGCGCGGTGTCGAAGCACACCCGCAGCCGGTCGCCTGCGCGAGTGGCGTCTATGATTTGGCCGATCTGCTCGAAACGGTAGCCAATATTGGATCCCTGGCCGGCAGTGATTTCGAGTGTGACTTTGGTGCGATAGCCGGGACATGCCTTATGAACTTGATCGAGAGATTTTGCGATGGTCTTGATCCCGGTCAATTCGCCGGTCCCGACGTGCGCCCCCGGATGAGCGACTAGATTTTGCACTCCCAAGTGTTCGCAACGTTCGAGCT
>Ga0207650_10000730_pt1 | contig 25353 bp, 19 predicted proteins | sample KBSS63metaG_FD_184325 | JGI IMG/M metagenome (GOLD analysis project Ga0207650, IMG submission 184325) | Switchgrass rhizosphere microbial communities from Kellogg Biological Station, Michigan, USA - KBS S6-3 metaG (SPAdes) (version 2) | ecosystem: Host-associated > Plants > Roots > Rhizosphere...
TTTCTTCAATTTCCGTTTTCAACCGTTCTAAAAAATTTACGTTCATAACAAGCATTTAGAGCGGCAAAGATAAGTGCAAGGTGCTGCGATATGGGGTATATGGTCGCCAACAATTTTGTTGATAGTCATGTATTGGACACCCGTGCAAACGATCCATGGTGAATAGATTATTAAGAGACATTGCTTATAGGTACAAGCAAAGCCGGTTTTCCCTGGCCAGGCAAACGAGTAACTGATCCGAAAATATTTCCAAAGGAGAGCTTGAAATCGATTATTCCCATTCTCCCGCACCTTCCCTGGTTACTTCTGCCTCTCCTTTAGTAAAGTCTACAATAGTTGATGGTTTCATGCCCCCAATTCCCCCATCAATTACAGCATCAACAAGCTTTTCAAATTTCTCGTGAATGATTTCGGGATCGGTATAATCTTCAACAAACTCCCCCGGCAGACTTGCACTTAAAATTGGATTGCCTAATTCCTTTACAATACATCTTGATATTTTATTGTCCGGTACACGAATACCAACCGTATCCTTTTTTGTTTTCAAAATTTTAGGCACATTCTTGCTTGCCTCTAAAATGAATGTGTATGGTCCGGGTAAATATTGTTTTAGTTTCCTATAAACGGGTGTATCTAACTGTCGGGCATAATGACTTAAATCGCTCAGGTCATAACAAACAAATGATAAATTGGCTTTTTCCGGCTGAACATTTTTTATTCTGCAGATGCGTTCAATGGCCTTATGCTGATAAATGTCGCATCCCAAACCATAAATAGTATCAGTGGGATATATAACAATTCCGCCATTCTTCAGAATTTCAACGGCCTGTCGTATTAACCTATCCTGGGGGTCTATTGGATGAATGCGCATAAGCATGAGATCAATTTACGTCCTTGTAGTATACAAAAACCGTTTAAAACAAAAATTTATTGATGCTTAATGCAAAAATTAAATTTGCAAAAATCATTCACTATGCAATTGCGATCCATTCCTGTTATTGGGAGTATTGATCCCAGGCAGTTCAAGGATGAGTTTTACGATCAGCAGAAACCAGTAGTCATTAAGGACCTTGCGAAACAGTGGCCTGCTTATACAAAATGGAACTGGAATTATTTTAAGCAATTGGTGGGTGATAAAAAGGTGGCCTTGTATAACAACATCAAAAGCGACGCGTATACTCCAATCAATACTGCTGATGATTACAAGTCCTTTGGTGAATACATTGATATGATTAGCAAAGGGCCTGCAGGGTGGCGAATATTTTTATTCAACATTTTTGAACATGCTCCGGAATTAACGCAGGATTTTACGTGGCCAGAACATTTAATGAAAGGATTTGTAAAAAAATATCCCATGCTTTTTGTTGGTGGGGCTACATCAATCACACACATGCATTTCGATATTGATCTTTCCCACATTTTACATACCCAATTTATTGGGAAAAAAAGGGTTTTACTTTTCCCTTTTAGCGAACAATATAAACTTTACCGAAAGCCATGGGAGGTTTTAAGCCTTGCTGATTTTTCAAATTATTATTCTGCAGAAAAAAGTAAAATAGATTATCATCAATTTCCTGCACTGAAATTCGCCAGGGGCTATGAAGTAATTATGGAACATGGAGATTCCTTATTTATGCCTGCAGGTTACTGGCATCATATGGAGTACCTCGACAGTGGTTTCGCTATGAGTCTGCGTGCCCTGCAGCCTTCACTTACAGGGAAGCTTAAAGGTGTTTGGAATTTGTTTGGTATGCGTACTATTGATACCATGATGAAAAGAACCGCACCAAAATGGTGGTATGAAACCAAGAAGAAAAAGGTTTTTGAGAATGCAGACAAAGAAATATCGGAAGCTTAATTTAGTTCGATTAACAGACCTAGTGGAAACAAAAAAGAGTCTTCAATGGTTCAAGACTCTTTTGTTATGTTAACTTCTTCCCTGCTGACTTTGTAAACTACATGGCTTAGACAATTGTCCACACCTCATTTCCTTTTAGCAACTTATCGAGGTCGGGAACCTTTTTTTCTTTAGCGGTATCAATTTGTTGTTTCATCATTTGCTCGTATGTTGGACGGGAATTTTGATAGAAAACTCCAAATGGCCTTGGCAAATGATTTTCTTTTCTCGGATCGTCAAACATCCTTGTCAATATCTGTGCTTTGTAAATATCGCTTTCATCATGTACCCAAAGATCGCTGGCATTAAATCCATCATTCAAGTTTACAACAACAGGAGTGAACCCATCCAGCTTAACCCCTTTATCTCTGTTAGCTCCAAAAATTAATGGCTGACCATTTTCTAAGAACAAAGCTTCTTCGGCCTTCGTTCCTTTCTCAGTAAAGATCTCAAAAGCACCATCATTAAATATGTTACAATTCTGATAGATTTCAAGAAAGGATGCGCCCTGGTGTGCATGCGCCCTTGTCAACATCGTCTGCAAATGTTTTGGATCCCGGTCCATACTTCTTGCTACAAATGTTGCATCTGCGCCCAGTGCTAAAGCCAATGGATTGAATGGATGATCAATGCTACCGAATGGACTTGATTTTGTGATTTTGTTTTCCTCTGAGGTAGGAGAATACTGACCTTTCGTCAAACCGTAAATCTGGTTGTTAAATAATAAAATATTCACGTCAAAATTTCGCCTCAACAAATGAATGGTATGGTTACCTCCTATACTCATACTATCGCCATCACCGGTAACAATCCACACGCTCAGGTCCGGCCTTGCTGCTTTTAAACCACTTGCAATAGCCGTTGCCCTGCCGTGAATAGAATGCATTCCATATACGTTCATATAATAGGGAAATCGGGATGAACAACCAATCCCCGAAATGATAGCAATATTTTCGCGGCGAATGCCCAAGGTTGGCATCACCTTCTGAACCTGTGCAAGAATTGAGTAATCTCCACAACCCGGACACCACCGTACTTCCTGGTCAGTAGCAAAATCCTTTGCGGTTAGTACGGGGTTTACTGGTGTTATTGTTTCCATCGTTTAGATAATTTTTTTCAATGTTCAACGCTCAATTTTCCATTTTGAACTTTCTGGAGGGTTTCTTTTTTGAGCAGTATCAATACTTTTCAGCAATATTCCTTCATTGAGCCTTGTCTAAGATAAACATTCACTGCTCTTTAACCAATTCTTCCCAATATTCGGCAGCTCTGCGTGTATGTGGGATGACGATAGTGCCACCAACAATGTTGGCTATGGCAAAAATTTCATACATCTGTTCCGTAGTCACTTCCAGTTCATGACATTTTCCGAGGTGATATTTAATACAGTCATCACACCGCAAAACCATACTGGCAACCAATCCCATCATTTCCTTTGTCCGTTTATCCAAAGCTCCATCATCATAGGTATTGGTATCCAAATTCCACAGTCGTTTCATTACCAGATTATTCTTGCTCAGGATTATTTCGTTCATTCTTTCCCTGTAATCGTTGAATTCCTTAACCAAAGCTGACATGAGAAAAGTTTACCTGCAAAAATAGCTATTGAATCCCGGTCAATTGTTGTATAAACGTCAAGGCGGGATTTTTGTATAATTTCATCGGAAATTTTAACGCTTTTATGAAACGACCCTTTTTAGTTTTTCTTGGTTTTACCGTACTTATTTCCGCATCCCTTGCATTTACCAGGCATAAAGATCCAGGATACAAGAATTTGCAAATCCTGCCCAAAGACATTACAGAAAAACAAATGGATAGTGTAATGCACCACTTTAATGAATCTCTCAGTGTGAAGTGCAGTTTTTGCCATGTACGAAATGACAGCACCAATAAACTGGATTTTGCAAATGATAATAGTCCTCACAAAAACAAGGCCCGTGAAATGATGAAGTTAACAAACAAGATCAATGACGACTATTTTGATGTTACCGGTGGGCAACGAACTATCACCACCCAACTGATGGTAACTTGTTATACCTGCCATCATGGTTCTACCGATCCGGCTGTAAGGGCGGCACCAAAAATGTTGCAGCAACAGTCGCCATTGCGTCCGCTTAACGACACCACAAGAAGAACTCAATAACTATTTATGGAAGCAAAATTTGATTTTGGAATGATTGGCATTGGTGTAATGGGAAGTAACCTTTTACTTAATATGGCTGATCACGGTTTTGCGGTAATTGGATTTGACTTAAAACAAGAAAGGGCAGACAAGCTTGAAGCAGCGGCAAAAAAAGAAACGATTGTTAAAGGGACTACTGACATAACCGAAATGATTGCTTCCTTAAAAAAACCAAGAAAGATCATGATGCTGGTACCGGCGGGTAAACCGGTAGATAGCGTTATCGAAAACCTTCTGCCACACTTAGAAAAGGATGATATAGTAATTGATGGAGGTAACTCTTATTATAAGGATACGCTAAAAAGAATAACTTATTTGCAGGACAAAGGCATTCATTTTTTTGGAATGGGTGTTTCGGGCGGTGAGTTGGGAGCCAGACTTGGCCCAAGCATGATGCCCGGCGGCGATAAAAAAGCGTATCAGTATCTGCAACCTATTTTAGAAGCCATTGCCGCAAAGGCTAATGGCGAATCCTGTGTTGCTTATATGGGCAACAATGCAGCAGGCCATTATGTAAAAATGGTGCACAACGGTATTGAATACGCAATTATGCAATTGATTAGCGAAGTATATGATCTGTTACATCGAAGCGGAGGGCTCACCAACGACGCATTACACACTATTTTTAAAAAATGGAATGAGGGTCAACTGCATTCTTTTTTAATGGAGATCACCGCAGAAGTTTTTAAAACTCAAGACACCGACACGGAAGATCCTACTGATTTTTTGGTAGATAAAATTTTAGACCAGGCAGGGTCCAAGGGCACGGGTAAATGGACATCCCAGGAAGCAATGGATCTGCCGGTTCCTATTCCAACCATTGATATGGCTGTTGCCATGCGCGACCTTTCGGTTTATAAGCAACAACGGGTTGAAGCTGCCAGGTTGTATCAATCAACAGTCAATAACATTGAGATCACTCAAAATGATTTAAATCATTTAGAAAATGCTTTGGCGTTCTGTTTCACCATTGCCTATGCGCAGGGGCTAAGCATGCTTGCAAAAGCATCTGCACAATTAAGCATGAATATCCCTATGCCCGATGTGATAAGAGTATGGAAGGCTGGTTGCATTATTCGTTCCGCATTATTGGGAAATTTTGCAGAGGCATACCAAAAAGATCCAATGCTTCCGAATTTGTTGCTGGATAGTGATATTGCACAGATTTTAAAAAATCGTAGTGACAGCCTTCGACAGGTCATTCAAATGGGTATGAGTGCAAAAATTCCAATGATGGCAATGATGAGTGCCTTAGGCTATTTCGACGCTTTTTTAAGTGCTCGTATGCCCACAAACCTTATCCAGGCACAAAGAGATTATTTTGGCGCACATACTTACCAGCGTATTGACAAAGAAGGTGTTTTTCATACTGAATGGCACAGCGGCTCAAATGAATAAATCATGGCAAAGCAAAACCAACCAACTATAGTTTTTATTTTTGGCGGTAGTGGCGACCTTACTTATCGCAAACTAATGCCCGCATTATTTAACCTGTATCTTGATAAATACCTTCCTGAAAAATTTTTAATCGTTGGTATTGGAAGAACTGATTTTACAAATGTCAGTTTCCGTACTCATTCAAAAAAAGGTATAGAAGAACATTCGCGGCGCAAAGAACAGGTAAAAACCGGTTGGAAGGAATTTGCTCCCTGTGTCGAATACATGCAGGCAGACCTTGCAAACGACAATACTTATAAAACCATTGTAGCCAGGGTACATAAAGCAGAGGAAGAATGGAAAGCAAAAGCTACAACCGTTTATTATATGTCGGTTGCCCCACAATTAGCTCCTACCATCGCAGAAAAACTACACAAGTCCAAACTCACTGCCGATTGTAAACGTTCAAGAATGGTTTTTGAGAAGCCATTTGGTCACGATTTAAAAAGTGCAAACGAGCTAAATATCCGGTTGGGTGAAATGTTCAAAGAGGAACAGATCTATCGCATTGATCATTACCTTGGAAAAGAAACGGTTCAAAATATTTTGGCTTTACGTTTTGCCAATGCGCTCTTCGAACCTATTTGGAACAGTCATTACATTGATAACATCCAAATAACCGCAGCTGAAAATATTGGAGTAGAAGATAGGGGCGGCTACTATGAACAGGCGGGGGCCCTGAAGGATATGGTGCAAAACCATATTCTTCAATTGCTTTGTATGATTGCCATGGAGGCGCCCGTTTCGTTCGATGCTGATGAAATACGAAATAAAAAACTGGACGTACTAAGAGCCATCCGGAAATGGAGAAAAGAGGAAGTACATCTGAATGCAGTTCGCGGACAATATGGAAAAGGGTGGATGGAAAGCAAACAAATGAAAGCTTATCGCGAGGAAAAAAACGTTTCTCCAACTTCTAACGTGGAAACCTTTGCCGCCGTAAAATTTTTTGTTGATAACTGGAGGTGGAAAGATGTGCCTTTCTATGTTCGAACCGGTAAAGCACTTCATTCGAAAAGCACGTTGATCACTGTTCAATTCAAGGCAGCTCCGCAATACGCATTTCCGCCGGAAGCGGGAGAAACCTGGAGGTCGAATCGTTTATTGATTTCGATACAGCCACAAATGGATATTCGTTTACGCTTCCAGGCTAAACAGCCAGGTCCACATATGACCTTACAACCCGTAGACATGGTTTTTAGCTATACTGATGCTTATGGAGCTGATGATAAACAACCTGAAGCTTATGAAACCTTGCTCGAAGATGTCATTGAAGGCAATCCTACATTGTTCATGCGTGCAGACCAGGTAGAAGCGGCGTGGGAGATCATTCAACCTATTTTGGAAGTATGGCAAACCCGGCCCGCCGTTGATTATGCCAATTATACTCCAGGCTCCTGGGGCCCTGAGGATGCCGAAGCATTAATTGCCAAAGACGGTAAGCACTGGGTGACATTGCCTGAGAATAATAAATAGTCAGGCCTCCACAATTAAAGAATGGATCTTTTCTTTAACTATTCTAATTACAATTGTTTTTACAACTCATAGTGTGTTAAGCCACCTGGCTAATAACTAAAGACGATTCGGCTATAGTTTTAGCTTTGATTTCTTTCATCAAAAAACGAATTGTTATCAAATGTGAAAGAATAACCAGGGGGACAACAACACCAGGCAGCCACACAAAAGGAAAATAAAGTACGGCGATAGTAGGTTGGTCAAAAGCAAACTTTTGAAAAGGTGTTGGTGCGGAGAGAATAGCATTACTGACAGTGAATAGTAAAATTAAAAGACAAACAATATTCCATGTAAGCATTGCTTTCGCTGTTATCCTTCTTTTTACAAAACCAAAATAATAAACAAAGGGTGCGGTAAGGCCTGACAACAAATCGAAATTTCTTCCTTCGAAAGTCATTAACTCAGGCATGGTTTTATTTACAAATAACCAAAATAAAACGACCTCAATTCCTATTCGAATAGTATGCAACAAGGTAAGTTTCTTTACATCAAACCGTTCAATTAAAGATCTTCCCTTAGGCGTAAAAAACATAGCAGCAATACCAAGTAGTGGCAGCGCTATCAACATAAGCAATCGCGGCGGAAATTTATCGACCACTGTAAAAAAACCGGTGGCTGCAATTAAAGATTGACTAACCATCCAGATGACAACAATAATTAAAAGCCTGAGATTTTGGTTGGAAGCCCTATAAAAAAAATAAATACTTAAAACGGTGGTTAAAACAAAAACAGCAGGAACATAAAATGGTAAATGGTTCATACATTAAAATTTACTACACAAAGGAATAAACAGGAAGATGATTTTCTCTTGCCATTTGGCAAGAATTCGAACAGAATAAATTTTTTAAGAATTATTTCTTCATCATCTCTTTGCGAATACGGCTCAGGGAAGTATCAGTAATTCCGAGATAAGATGCTATTTGTTTTAATGGTGCGTATTGAAAAATTTCAGGAGTAGATTCCAACAATGAACTATACCTGCCTTCCGCAGTTTCGGTAATCATGGAAAGCATCCGGGTTTTTAAGGAAGCAAATCCTTTTACAAGAATAGATCTTCCAAATTCTCTGAATTCAGAAACAGAATGGAACAACATGTTTAGTTGTTCATAGGTGATGATCCAGCCATGACAATCGGCCAGTGCCTGGATATTTTCTTTTGAATGAGTACGATTGAAAAAAGAAGCCACTTCAAAAACAGGATAACTATTATTGTGAAATGCAGTTGTTACTTCATTTCCTTCCAGATCAAATGAGAAAGACCTCATAAAACCTGTTTGTAATACAAGATATTCATTACTAACCTGCCCCTCTTTCAAAAAAAGTTTTCCTTTCTCAATAGTTTTCTCTTCGAAATATTCGGCGATTTCTCCGGCCCTTATGGCATTTACCTTGCCGGTGTTTTCAAAAAATTGCTTGACGTATTCTTTCTCATAAAGCATTTCGCAGAATTTATTATTCAAAATTAGCCAAACACCATCTCTTTGGTGTCCTACCCGAAAAGCCGTATTTTTTCGCTATGAAATATTTGGCCGGACTTATTTTTCTGATCGGAATTATTTCCTGTAATGACACTTCTACTCCTTCGTCTTCCCCATCGTCATCTGCATCTTCTTCGCCCAGGCCGAAGATATTACCAAAGGATTCTACCATAACGGGTGAATTGGCAAATCCTTATGTTCCTGTTGATGTTTCTCCCATGGATATGGCATGGCTCCCTGTGGATTATCCAAAGCTTACTGTAAAAAAATCGACGCCTGTAGCAAGAGTCATTTATAGCCGTCCACACAAACAAGGGCGAAAAATTTTTGGCAATCTTATAAAATATGGCGAACGATGGAGACTAGGTGCCAATGAAGCCACTGAAATGGAATTATTTACCCCGATTTCAATTCAAGGTAAAACAGTTTCAAAAGGCCGGTACATTTTATATTGCATACCAGAAGGAACCCAATGGATTATTGTTCTCAATAGTAATTTATTTAGCTGGGGCCTAACGTTAGATCCAGCCAAAGACCGTTATCGATTTATTATTCCTTCACTAGTCAAAAACCAATCAGTAGAATATTTCTCAATGATGTTTCAACCCACAGACACAGGTGCCGATTTAGTTATGGCCTGGGACAACGTAGAAGCCCGATTGCCCATTCAATACAAAGAAAAATAATGTGCGGAATTGCAGGCATCATAAGCAAAAACTCCCATTTGGTTTTTAAAGAAAGAATTGCGTCAGCGATGAAATGCCTCCAACACCGTGGACCCGAGGGCGACGGCATCTGGATGAATGATGATAACAGCGTTGCTTTAGGACATTCAAGATTACCCATTATTGATTTGAGTAAGGAAGCCGCACAACCTATGCACTACATGGATCGTTACTCAATTGTGCACAATGGCGAAATGTATAACTACATCGAAATAAGAGATCAGCTCAGACAAAAAGGTTATCACTTCAATTCGCAATCTGATACGGAGGTAATCGTTGCCGCTTATGATTATTGGGGCACAAGCTGTCTCCAGTTTTTTGACGGCATGTTTGCTTTTTCAATTTGGGATCAAAAAGAAAAATTATTGTTTGCAGCCAGAGATCGATTCGGTGAAAAACCATTTTTCCTTTTTTATGATCGTGAACAGTTTCTGTTCGCATCTGAAATGAAATCTTTGTTCAGCATGGAGGCTCCTAAAGAAGTAAACCATGCTTTGCTTTATAATTTTCTAACCATTGGATATACGTCAAATCCGTCTGATCCCCGTGAAACTTTTTATGAAAATATTTATAAGCTGCCTGCCGCTTCATTTTTGATTTATTCATTAGCAGACAACGAGGCGCGAATTGAAAAATACTGGCAGGTGGATATAGAAGTAAAAACAATTTCAGAGGGCGACGCTATAGACCAATTTCAGTATCTATTCGCTCAATCAATAAAAAGAAGATTAAGAAGTGATGTTAGCATTGGAACAAGTTTGAGCGGCGGGTTAGACAGCTCTTCGGTGGTTGCATTCTGTGACGGGCAACACACCTATCATTACAGTCATAAATGTTTTACAGCCTCTTTTGAAAATTTCGACAAGGATGAACTTAAATATGCTCAACTGGTGGCAAAGCAATTCGGACTACAGCATTTTGTCAAAGCTATTGATGGCGCCGAAGCCGTAAAATTGATGAGCGAAGTAATGTATCACCAGGAGGAACCGATAGGTTCTGCAAGTCCTTTAGCGCAATTCAAAGTGTTTGAGCTGGCCAAACAAAATGGAGTTACGGTTTTATTAGACGGTCAGGGTGCCGATGAAATTCTGGCAGGCTATCGGAAGTATTACAAATGGTACTGGCAGCAATTGTATCGGGCCCGTAAACTCCACACAAGTAAAGAACTTAAGTCTGCTCGCGAACTAGGAATTACAGAATCATTTGGTTTACTAAATAAAGTTGTTGCATCATTCCCAGAGTTTGCTGCAGGCATTTTACAAACCCGAACGGCCAAAAAAGCGTTCCGTCATTCTGGCCTTGAACGCGAATTTGCCTTTGCTAATAAGCAAAACTCTTATTACACTACACCCTCAACATTTGATCTGAATGGAGCTTTGTACTACAATACGTTTGTAAATGGCCTTGAAGAATTACTCCGATTTGCAGATAGAAATAGTATGGCGCATGCTGTGGAAGTACGGCTTCCTTTTTTAGAGCATGAGTTGGTCGAGTTTCTATTTTCACTTCCGGCTGAATTGAAAATTCATAACGGCTGGACCAAATGGTTACTAAGGAAGTCAGTCGACAAGGTGTTACCAAACCAAATTGTTTGGAGAAAGGATAAAATTGGTTTTGAACCACCGCAAAAAAAGTGGATGCAAGAAAAAAATGTTCAGGAGGCAATTCATGAGGGCAAAAAGAAATTAGTGGAACAGAGGGTGTTAAACCCTTCTCTGATCAATAAAAAAATAAAGCCGCATGATGCGTATGCGGCTGAAAACACGGATTGGAAATATTGGTCTGCTTCTTATCTTTTCAGTTAGGCCTTATTAAATTTCTTATCTACTTTAATTCCTCCGTAGCTATCTGCTGTAATATTGATCCAATGTTTTTCGTCTTCTAAAATAATATGGTAGAAAGTTCCTTCGTCAGAGGACTCTTCAGTAACACCATATATTTTTTTATCACTGAATTTATTTTTCACTTTCGACAGTACAAGCAGGGGTAGATTCTGCTCATAATAATAACGCAGCGTTTTTACAATATTTCCATCCTTGTCGTAGGTTACTTTAGACAGGACTTCATTCTGTTTGAACTTCACTTCATAAGACTGTTCGCTTTCTGTCCAGGCAACATCTTTTACATGCGGAAATGTTTTATTAAAGGCGTCAAGAACTTTTTGGCTTGGGTCATCTGCCATTGCTGAAAAACTGAATGAAAAAACAATCGCTGCTGATAACAAAATCTTTTTCATGGTTGTGGTATTTGTAATTAAGGAATAAAGTTTAGGACTAAAATTTCTATAACGAAGCTATTCGTAATTGCACCATGTGTCAATTGATTTTACACCGTTGGTGTTAATGAAAGCAAAACTTATTAATACATGTTTTTAAAATTGTAGTGCTTTCGAACACATTGGATAAAATTGATGATAAGCGGACAAATTATAATTTGGACAGGCCATTAAAATGTTACATCTGCGGAATTAAGTTGTTGTTAATGTGTAAATGCGGTAAAAGCTATCGTCAAAAAACCTGGCATCTGCCAATTAAATTGTATTCATCATCTTTGTGTCCTAAAAAATTTCTATGAAGATTGGAACAAAATTTATTCATGCGGGAGTAGAACCTGATCCGTACACCGGGGCCATCATGACACCCATTTATCAAACGTCAACATATGTGCAGGAAGCTCCTGCAAAACACAAAGGGTATGAATACGCAAGAAGTCAAAATCCTACAAGAACTGCACTGGAAGCGGCTTTCGCAGCAATTGAAAATGCAAAATATGGCCTGGCTTTCAGCAGTGGTGTGGCTGCAACCGATGCGGTTATAAAATTATTACAACCAGGTGATGAAGTAATTGCCGGTTCGGATATGTACGGTGGTACTTATAGAATGTTTACCAAAATCTATTCAAAATTCAATATTCGTTTTCATTATGTGAACATGCAGGATGCAAATAACATAAAGCAACACATCAACAGCAATACAAAATTGATTTGGACCGAAACGCCCACAAATCCGTTAATGAATATAACAGATATTGCTGCTGTTGCTGCAATGGCAAAACACCATAAAATTTTGCTTTGCGTGGATAACACATTTGCATCGCCTTACCTTCAAAATCCTCTTGACTTGGGAGCCGATCTTGTCATGCACTCAGTAACCAAGTATGTAGGTGGGCACAGTGATGTAATCCAGGGATGCCTCATGATGAATGATGATCAACTAAGAGAACAATTGTACTTTATTCAAAAATCAACTGGTGCTGTTCCCGGTCCAATGGACTGTTTTTTAGTGCTGCGTGGAATTAAAACTTTACATGTTCGAATGCAAAGACATTGTGAGAATGGTGCAAAGATTGCGCACCATCTTCGTAACCACGCTAAAGTTGCCAGGGTTTATTGGTGTGGCTTTGAAGACCATCCCAACTATAACATAGCTAAAAAGCAAATGCGTGATTTCGGTGGTATGATGAGTTTTACTCTAAAGAATGACAGTGTTGATGAAGCAAAGAGAGTGCTGTCAAGTACCAAACTTTTTGCCCTTGCCGAAAGTCTTGGCGGCGTTGAATCCCTGATTAACCACCCGGCCACCATGACGCATGCTTCCATTCCACAGGAGGAAAGAATCAAAAATGGTTTAACCGATTCTTTGATTCGCCTCAGTGTTGGAATAGAAGATGTGGACGATTTGATTGAAGATTTAAACCAAGCAATTGGATAGTATGATTGAATTTTAAAAGTTCCTTAAACTGAACATTTTTATTGTAAATAATTTTGTCAATCAATATAGCGGCGTAAGAAAAGGAGTAACCAGGAAATATATTCAGTAAAGGATTGAATCGGCCTATTTCAAATACTCCATAAAGTAATCAGTGACTTTTTGATAAAGATGTGCCCTGTCTTTTCCCACAACATTATGTTCGTGACCCGGGTAAATCATATAATCGACTTGCACATTTTTATCGATAGCGGCACGTACCAGCCGAACGGAGTGTTGCTGAACCACAACCGGATCCTGTAAGCCGTGAATAAGCAATAATTTTCCTTGCAGGTTTTGAATTTTTTTGGTAAGATCTGTTGCAGCATAGCCATCCGGATTTTCTTGTGGAGTGTCCATGTAACGTTCACCGTACATCACCTCGTAATAACGCCAATCCGTAACAGGTCCACCTGCAACTGCAGTTTTAAATACACCGGGATGGTTCAACATAAAATCAACAGTAAGAAATCCTCCGTAGCTCCATCCAAATAAACCCATACGGTTTTTGTCAACATATTTGAGACTTTGCAAATAATCAAGGCCACTCATCAAATCTTCCATTTGCGCAACACCCGCGTGGCGGAAAATTGCCTGTTCAAATTCTTTTCCCCGGTTATCGCTTCCTCTTGGATCCAAACTGAAAATAACATACCCTCTTTCGGCCATGAATTGAAACCAGTAGTCGCTTGCATTACCATTCCATAGATTGCCGATTGTTTGCACATGTGGTCCACCATACCAGTACACAATAACAGGATATTTTTTGTTGCTGTCAAAGTTTACAGGTTGATACAAGCGGCAATATAATGGTACTCCGTTTTTATTCTGGATTGTGAACACTTTCAAGGACCCAAGAGCATAATCAGCCAGTGGATTTTGTGCATTGAAAACCGTTCTATTCTTCAAAGATTTTACATCGATCACCCGGATGGTTCTTGGTAAATGAGTTGTGCTAAAATTATCTATGGCTGTATTTCCACTTGTACTTACCTGTGTTCCGTGCGATCCGGCACCTTCTGTAATTCGTTTTGAAATACCGGTTTTTAAATTCAGTTGATATAAATTCCTGCTCAAAGGTGAATCTTCGGTGGAAGAATACAACAGGTTGTCACCTTTGCTATCAAATCCTTTTACATCAACAACTTCCCAATTACCTTTTGTTATTTGCTTCAGAAGCTTTCCAGTGATATCATACAGATACAAATGATTCCATCCATCGCGATTGCTTTGCCAAATAAATTGCGAAGAGTTATTTTTTACAAACAGCATAGGAACTAAAGGCTCTACATATTTTTCATCTTTTTCTTCGAACAAAGTTTTCACAAAAGCACCAGTCGAAGCATCATACTGATTTAGCTTCATATGGTTTTGCTCCCGATTCAATACAGCAATAAAAATATATTTATCGTCAGGGCTCCAGGCTATATTGGTAAGATATTGCTCAGCAGGCTGTCCTGTTTGTAAATAAATGGTTGACGCGGTTTGAGCATTGTACACACCAACAGTTACATGATGGCTTTTATCTCCGGCCATTGGGTATTTGATTAATTCAACGCTGGCAGGAGTTGTACTCCAGTTAATGATGGGATAATCAGTAACCATGCTTTGATCCATTCTATAAAAAGCCAGTTGTTTTCCCGTGTTACTCCAAAAAATTCCTTTACTTATTCCAAATTCATCGCGATGAACAGAAGAGGCATACACAATGTCCTTACTTCCATCCTTTGTAACCTGGTTAGTGTTTTTTCCGTCCGTTACGAATAAATTATAATTATCGACAAAGGCAACATAACCAGCATTGCTTTCTTCAATGTTTTCTTTGTTGGCAATACTCTTATCAACAATTATCCTTAATTGGCTAGTAGTGGGATTCAATGCGAATTTGCTTCCATTCACCGAAAATATCCATTCAAAAGATTTATTGAATTCGATCATGGGCATTCCGGTTAAACCATCAGAACCGGCTGCTTTTAATTTTTGATTAAAATTGTCGAGGGAAAGAAAGGTTTGTTCTGAGGAAGATTTCAAATTTCCTTTCATCCAAACATCTTTATTGTCAATTCTTTTAAGATAAACGTAATCTTCGGTGCCATATACGAACTGCAATTGCCTGAGATTTTCGGGAGCAAGGGTTGTCCGGTTTTTTACTAGTGCATCTTCAATAGAAAGCAATTTGTTTTGAGTGTAGACAGAGTGAGCAAGAAGAAGGAACGGAATAAAAAAGAAATATTTTCTCATGTGCATGGAAATTGAGAAACAAATGTAGAGATTATGATAATAGAGGTGGGAGCCAAGTAAATACCCTTACCTATATCATAATGCTAATGTAATGTTTCCAATTCCTTCTTTGCAATTTGAATGATTGCATCACTGCATGTTGTGATATCTTCTTCAGTGGTCATCCAGGATGAAACACTGATACGCATACCGGTTTTGCCCTTCCAAATAGTGCCGCCACACCAACAGGTGCCATCCTCCTGTATTTTTTTTATAATGCGATTAGTAGTTTCCGCGTCACCAAACGAAACCAACACCTGGTTAAGAACTACTTCATTCAAAATTTCAAATCCTGCTTTGGCAAGGTTCAATGCAAATTTTTCGGCCAGGTAACAACATCGCTCTATCAAATCAGCTACGCCGCTTTTACCTAACGAAGAAATGGCAGCCCATGTATCTATGCCTCTTGCACGCCTTGACATTTCCGGGGTATTAAAAAATGGATCAGGTTCTGTTACTTCCGGTAGATAAGCCGCAGTTACCGAAAGTGCATTTTGAAGAATTTGTGCATGCCTGCAAATGATCAATCCACTATCATATGGCACATTTAACCATTTGTGTAAGTCAATAGCCCACGAATCCGCCATTTCACAACCTTCTGTGATTCCAATTTTTGCTGGCGAAACTCTTGCCCATAACCCAAAAGCACCATCAATATGTACCCATGCACCTTTTTCTTTGGCGGCAACACAAATATCTTTTACCGGGTCAATGGCACCTGTATTTACATTGCCTGCCTGCAAGCAAACAAAAGTTGACGAATCCAATTCAGGAAAATTGTGAGGAATGATTCTTCCCTGGTTATCAGTTGGGACTTTGATTAGATTTTCCGATCCAAATCCGGCCAGCAATAATGCTCTTTGCATGCTTGCATGTATTTCCTCTCCCACCACTACCCGAATAGGCGGGGCACCATTCATTCCTTTTGATTTAACGTCCCATCCCATTTGTTTGCATAAATGATATCGTGCCGCTACTGCACCACAAAAATTTGCCATCGTTGTTCCAGTTACAAAACCAACTGCAGATGATGGTGGTAATTGTAATAACTCCAACAGCCATTGGCTAGCTATCTTTTCAAGATGTGCTGCCACCGGTGACGAAACCTTAAACACCGCATTTTGGTCCCATGCGGATGCCATCCAATTTGCTGCTAGTGATGCGGGCAAGGTGCCACCAAATACAAAACCGAAATACCTTCCTCCATTTGAAGCAACAGTATTTTGCGAACCTATTGTATGCAATTGCTCAACTATCTTCTCGGTTTCCTCACCGTTAACAGGCAGGGAAGTTGAAAAATTTTGAAGTAGCTGTAATGAACTAGTTGATGGAAAGACCTTACGATCTCCCAGTTCGTCCAAATAATGCATGGCTTGCCTGGCCGCCTGTTCAAGAATGTTATAGTTCGACATGATAATTGATTTGGCAAAACAAAGTGAATGAATTTACCCAGCAGATCAAACTGAGTTTTGTAGAGAGGCGTTTTTATTTATTAAAAATCATTAAGTATTGAGCAACAAGTGAAAACTATAAGGAGTAATAAGCCAGCAAACAAAGAATTGTAATCAAAACCCCAAGAAAAACATCGCTTAGCTTTTTTTGTTTGATTACAATACCGATTATAACCAAACTAATCAGGCTAACCCAGAGCAAGCATATAAAGTATTGATGAATTCTGTTTCATCTTATGCCAGGCTTATTCAAAAATATCCCCTATTGAATGCCGTTAGTTTAAGATTTTCATAAAACAGGAGCCAACAGGTAATAACACTTACTGAACAGGCTGCCGGAAGACAGTACTATAAATAACCACCAAATTCTGCTGAGCTATCTAATACAAAACGATAGGAATAAATATTGCAAGACGAGATCGATTGAGGATTTTTCCCTCAAATCTACGTGCAGTTATGCTGCTGTTTTAGTATTTTAATTGTTATTAATCCATGAATCCATAAGGCAAGCTTTTTGTGCTTATAATATCCCTATCTCATTTTTAATTTTTAAAAAATTAAATTATGGCAGACAATAATCGTAACTGGAATAACCAGTATCAGCAATCTAACGATTGGGAAGAGAATCGCAATCGTTTTGAAGATGAAAATCGTAACCGTGAAAACAACCGTTTTGGAAATGCAGGCTATGAAAACGACTTCAATCAAAACAAAAGCAGGCGAGGTAATTATGGAAGCAGGCAATATGGCGACAGTGCAAAAGGACGGGAAATGGAAAATCAGGGTGGTTACGGTGGCGCTTATGGCACTGACTATGGTTACCAGGGTGGAAATTATGGTCAATCCAATTGGGGAAACCAGGGTTCGGGCTGGCAAGGCAGTGGCAGAAATCAGTCACAACAGTGGCGTGACGATGATTGGAATCGAAGAAATGAAGGGTATGGTTATGGCCAACAGGAATGGCAGAGAAGAAATATAGAAAGCAAGTATGATCCGGATAGAAACCGGAACTATGGTACTGGCTACGGAAACACTGGTGAGTATGATGAAAGATATCGTAATACCGGTTATGGCGAAGGCCGCGACATGAATACCGGATACTCTAACAGGAATTATGAAAACCGTGAAAGGTGGGAAGGCAATTATGGCAATAACCGCTCCGATAGAAATCGTGATTGGTGGGATAGAACAAAGGATGAAGTAAGCTCATGGTTTGGTGACGATGATGCTGAACGTAGAAGAAGAGTAGATAAAATAAATGGTCCACACAAGGGCAAGGGCCCGCGAGACTACCGTCGTTCAGAAGATCGCATAAGGGAAGACGTTTGTGACCGCCTGGCAGACGATGATTATGTAGATGCTTCCAATATAAATGTGCAGATTCAAAATGATGAAGTGGTATTATCGGGAACTGTAAATAGCCGGGAAGAAAAACGCCGGGCAGAAGATGTGGTAGAATCCATTTCTGGTGTGCGTAATGTCGAAAATCGCCTACGAGTAGGAAGAACTGATATGAATTTTGACAGGTATACAGGAACTACGAATGATGCAGGTGGCGTTGGACGCGAATCCGGCACTACTAATGAAATTATCAGGAATGAAAAAAACAAAAACAGATAGTTATTAATGATGAATACTAAAGCGTCCTAATAGGACGCTTTTTTTTATTACCATTAATACGTCTGCTGGATGACAATTTATATTGTGCTGACTTGTTTAAAAACTTCGCATCCTATATATTACCTGAGCTCATTTTGCACTACTAAATAGCAAATATTCAACAAGAACTATTTATCAGCAAAAAGTATCCGTTCATAAAACCGCTCATTAAGCAGAAAAGAGTTTTTCTTAACTTAATAGTCTAAATAAAACTATATGGACTTCCAACTTGTTACTGGCAGGCCAGATACTACTGACTACCTGGTCTTTACCACCACATTCACTCACAATAATGTTTTTTATAAAGCAGTCCTTGCGGAAACAATCTCCTGGGAAGGCCAGCTTACAGGAACTTACGATGTGCTGCTTCAGTCGGGCCATGGCACGCAACGTCTTACACTTGTTACAGATGGACGACAGTGGCGAGCCGGAGAGGAAGTTGAACAGATTGGAGTGATTAAACAGGACGTGGTTGATTTGTTGGGCGAAGTAATTACACAGGTTCGCAGATAAACGGTCATTGAATTTAATGGCAAAAATTATAGGTTTTGGTTTGCAAAAATTGTTGAAGTTGATGCAAATTCTTTTAGCCTACTGTGAAGTCTTCAGAAGATTTTTTTCGATAAGTAGTAATGTTATTCTGCGGGCAATAATATTTTAAAAGCTGCACCCTTTCCCGGTTCACTTTCAGCCCATATATATCCTTTATGATTTTCAACAACCTTTCTGGCAATGGATAAACCTACGCCGGTGCCCTTATATTCAGAGGCGCCATGTAACCTCGTAAATACATTAAAGATTCGCTCAGCATCACTTTGTTTAAAACCAATTCCCCTGTCCCGAATCACAATTAAATGAAACAGTTTGTTGCCTTCCTCTATGGAAAATTCAGGCTTGATTTCCATACCCTTTACCTTTTCGTAGAAAATATCAATAGAAGTAGGTTCATCAGCCTTGCCATATTTTAATGAGTTGCTTAAAATATTATGGAACATTTGCTGCAGCTGACGGCTATTACCTTTTATTGTTGGCAAGTCCGCGGAATGTATTTGAGCATTTTTTTCCTGCACTTGTAATTCCAGGTCGCCAAGCACAAGTTGTAGCTTTTGGTTCAGATCAACATCTGAATTTTCAAATGTCCCTCTTGACACCCTGGAATAGGTAAGCAGATCATCGATAAGTGTTCGCATCCTATCCGATGCATTCTGCAGCCGGTTAAATAAATATTTCTGCCGGTCAGTAAGTGCACTGCCCAATTCTTCCTGCAGACGATCCGAGAAAAATTGAATTTTACGAATAGGTTCCTGCATATCGTGAGAAGCTGCATACGCAAATTCCTCCAGGTTAGAATTTGAGCGTTTTAGATCTTCAACCAGGTGCTCAAGTTTCAATTGCGCTTCCTTAATGGGAGTGATATCTGTAAAGATGTGAATGAGATGGTCGTCATCCATCTTTGACATCGAGAGTTCTAACCAACGTCCCGTAAATTCTAAAAAATACTGAGTAAAGGACGGTTGTCCGGTAGCTAGTGTTTGCAGACAGGTCCTGCCGTAATGAGATTCGAGAATGTTTGGATCAATTTCCTTAGCTGTTTTAGCTAAATAAACCTCTCTTGGCAGTCCTGTATATTTTATGGCGGCATCATTAGCGAGTATAGTAGAGGCATCAACTACATTACCATTTTCATCTCTGATCATCTCTGTAACAGATATTCCATTACTTGAGTTCACCAAAATGTTATTTAACAAATTGGTTTGTGTTTCTAATTCCTTGGTCCGCGCTGCTACCCTTGCCATGAGCTCTTCTTCACTTTCTTCAAGTTTTTGCTGATACAACATTTGGGAAGTAACGTCCTGTATCATTCCAACCATCATTAAAGGTTCCCCTGCTTCCGTGAAATAAGTTTTACCTGAAGAATGCATGTACCGGATTTTGCCATCTTTACGGTTTACTACGCGATAAGTTATATCGTGCCTGCTGTTTTCGTCAGACGTACAAGAATAAGCTAATGCATCTAAAACTATTTGTCGGTCCTCCTCATGTACAAACATCGAAATGTCTTCCATACTTAAACCCTGTTCATCAATTCCAAACCAATCCATGATTCTTTCAGAATAGTTTGCTTTATCGTTAACAAGATCCATACGATACGTGCCAAGTTCAGCAACTGCCAAAGCCATTTGCAATTCTTCTCTATTTTCTTCTATCCGTTTTCTTGCAAGTACTTGCTCAGTAACTTCATTAGCTATTACCAGAATACCAAGGATGTTACCCTGACCGTCCTTATAAGGCTGGTAAACAAAATTCAGGTAAGTTGTCTCATACTTGCCAGTTCTGAAAAGTTCCACCGGACGCTCATCAAATTTGTAGGTTATGCCATGGTGAAGGACTTCCCAAAGCAATTGTTCCAATCCCTGGTCTTTCGCATCCGGTAAAGCTTCAAACAGGGGCCTGTTTACTACTTGTTCCGCAGGTTTACCCCATAACTGAATGACTTTTTCGTTGGCAATATCAATAATGTAATCTCGTCCTATCAATATACACATGGCAACCGGTGCTTGCAAAATCATGCTTCTAAAATTGCGTTCACTCTGCTCCACTTGTTGCTTGGCAAGCACAAGGTCGGTAACGTCGGCAGCAGTATTCATCACCCCATATACTCTTCCATTGCTATCAAACAAAGGCGTAAAACTGTAATTAAAATAAAATGGCTGTAGTTTACCGCTTACAAGAAGGTCCACCCTTTGATTCCTTTTATGAACGGGCTTCCCTGTTGAATAAACCTGGTCAAGCTGTTCATAGATCAATTGGCTCTCAAGTTCAGGCAACACTTCAAAGTATGTCTTGCCGATAATTTCAGATCCCTTGCCCCATACATCTATGATAGATTGATTTACAAATTGAATGCGCATTTCCTTACCTATATACACACCAATGGGGAACGGTGCACTCTCTATTATGGAACGAACCTGCTGTTCGCTTTGTTGAAGACGCCTTATGTTCTCGGCCTGCTGGTTGGCATCAACTGTTATCTTATCGGTACGGTCTTCAACACTATGAATGATGTATTGAACTTTACCTTTTTTATCTATCACCGGTTTGCTGTGCAGGCTCCATATACGGAATTCGAAACTGTTTGTGTTTGCATTGTATACATCGTAACGCTGGTCATTAAGATAGTGTGGTTCCTTATGTTTAATTACATGCAAAAGAGATTCTGTGATAATTTCTTTTCCGGTGGCTTTTTCATTTCCCGGGTTGTCTGTAAAAATCTCGAACAGTCCTTTTCCAATAATATCTTTTCGGCTGGTGAACGTAGCTGCCAGGTAATCATCTGTTACTGCCGCAATGGTAAACCTGGGTGCATCGGGCTGTAAAAGGATAAAAATTCCAGGTAGTGAATTGAAAACGGAGAGAAGCTCAGCCTGAAGTGTCTCGATTTCTGGCATTCGTTTAAATCGGTTAAGGGGTATTAGCAAGATAAATTCAAACGATTAGATGATGAAAATTATTTTAGAAAGTTAAGAATGATAAGCATGGCAACACCATTAATAAATTTATTGAAATGATACCTCATCTATGATTATTAAGCGCAGCATGGATTTAATTCTCTCAGGTTACAAACGGTAATAAAAAACGGCCAGTGTTTTTCACAAGCCGTTGATACAACACTTTTTTTATTTTCAGATTAATAATATAGTGCTCTGTATTTTTCTGCTTTATTATTGCGCCAAATAATGTACACACCTGGTGGCAATGCTCTTTTGAATGTTACGATATCATCCACTTTTTTATTGTATAAAAGTTGTCCCACACTGTTAAATACATAAGTCTGATTTAAGGATGAAGTGTTAGCTACAGCATAGTCTTCTGCTCCTGTTCTTTGTGTTACTGCCGCCTGATTGCCTTTACCACCTTTAGGTTTTGGAGGTAAAATTGTTTGAATGAATATTGGTTTTGCTGCATAATTGAATTGAACTGTTCCGGTTGATGTTCCTGTTGTAGAACTCATGGTAGTACTACCATCATCCATAAAACGCCTGGTTTTATAATTGCCTGCCGCAATGGGTAGTGATATCGTACCTGCTCTTTCTGTAAATTCAGCATTGCCACCGGATATTGTGGTGATCTCCTCGCTCCACAGAGCAATCATCATACTATCGTTGTTTTGATTTTTATACCGGTACGCATACACCCCCGGAAGAGCTGTTGAAAGAGAATCATAGTATACATAATCTCTGAACTCGTTATACTGCGCCATATAATCGCCCTGCCGGGTGCGCACAATATAAGTAGGATCACTATCCTTTGGTTGAGATATTAAACGCATCGTTGAAAATTGGACACTACTATTGTTAGAACCTGTTTCAGGCCAATCCTGGGCAAGCCGGTAATATGTGGACCGATCCACCCCTGCAGCGGCCATGCCCAGCATGGCTCTCACCATCCAAAATCCGCCAACAGCTTCACGATCATATGATCCAAAAAGTCCTGCCCGAAGTGTTGAAGCACTATGCTGATCCCATCCCCATTCGGTTACCCATACCTGTGCTCGAGGGGCAAAATTCTCTACGGTCCACACGATATTTTTAACCTGAGGAATCATTCCCTGTTCAGGTGGCAATCCGCCAGAATTGCCATAACCATATATCCATTCTGCACCCGAATAAATGTGAACATTTACTACGTCAAAAGGAACATCGATAGTTCCATCGCTGCGGTATCCTCTTAACTCTCTTGCCGTTTCAATAACAGACAAAATCAGATCAGGTTTATCCGTTGCTAAGCCCGAAGCTGCGTACACCAAGTTCGAATCTGCCTGCTTTATCCCGGTGTTTGCATAAGCTTTCTTATTTCCATCATAAGCCATAGACCAGTGGTAGTACAAAGTTTTCCCATTCCAGAATCCATCGCTATTAGTCCACCATGCATTGGGTTCATTTGAGCTTTCAATAGCATTATAAATATTGAATCCTTTCAACATTCTTTGCCCAGCCTGGATCGGGTAATCTGGAACATTGGCATTCCTGCCACCACGGGAGGCATACACAAAGGTCCCTTTTGCAGAACGTAAATGAGCTGCATAACTATTTCTGTTTGGAAAATTATTATCTGCAAAAAATATCGGGTTTACCGTAGTTTGCGATTTATAAAAAGTAAGTAAATCTCCAGCAACAAAACCTAGTCCACCCCCCACATTGTAAACCCTATTTTGCCCAACTAGTGATGAACCAAAAACTTCTGTTGTTGCGGTTTTATTTACCAGAGATCCATTTTTATAAACATGCCAGTAATAATTATATTCATCTGTTGCTCCTGCAACGGCGGTTACGTTTAACGAAACTTGTCCCCATGAACCAAAGTCAGTATAACTAACAACTGTTCCTCTAATATATTTATTCGGATAATCATCAATAACATCCCATGAAAGGCGCTGATCTGTGTATTGCCCTGCCAGAGCCTTCCAGGTAAATATATTCGGCGACCAACTGTGTAGTATTTTGAACGCACTATCAGTTGAATAACGGTCAGTCCCCAATTCACCTTCAAATGTCCAATTGCCTGAGGCGTCTGTAATTAAATAAGGGTAATCATAAATGCGAAGTGCCCCGGTTTGAATGCCTAGCGATTTGATTACATTCAGTTTGGCATCATTCATCAAATCCCACGAATGTCCATTGGCCCCTGCAATCCAGCCGAGCGGTCTTCTCTCTTTTGGTTTTGCCGGAGCAGGTGCCGTGTAGCTTCCGTAAATTTCAACTTCACTTCCGAATTGGTAGTTTCTAGAACTGGTTCTGAGAACAACGCGAGCCACCTGTCCATTAAATCCACTCTGGAATGTGAAAGATTGATTGGCTCCTCCCTTAAAAGTTCCAATCTCTTTTTCAACAAAATTTTTACCCACTACAATCACTTTTACTGTACAAGTATCCGGATAACCAATATAAATTTTCACACTGGTTACACTTGCCCTCCAGTTAAATAAATCAAATACAATTTCATGTTGCTTGTACAATTTAGCGCCTGATGGAGAATAATTAATAGCAGTATTACCATCAATTAACCTGTCAGCTCTATCCTGTTGTGAATTATCCTGGTAGATGTAATTAGAGGTGATTGGAATTTTGGTTTGGGCGGACGCAAAAGAACAGATTAGTATCAGCAAAACGGCCGCAAAATTTTTCATAAGAGTTAGCTATTTTCAAAAAAATGAGCTCTGAAGATATATAATTTTAATTATTACATTAATGATTTCTGTACTTAAATAGAACAATTGATTGTAATTAAGAATTTTGATTTGTTACTATCATTCGTAGTCAAATGCCTATGAGAAGATTGGCTTTTTGATTTAGCACAAGGCATGATAAGGCGTATGGTCATGAGCAAAACGAAACTGCTAAAAATTACCTCGGAATCAATTATACGTGGCATGTACTTAGTAAATTCCCCGCCAATTTTAAAATTAATACAGCCACCTAACCGCTAATCGGTGAAGTTTTATAAACTCGTACAGTTCCTAACCCACTGTTCAAGAAATTCCTATGGTGAAGGTTGCAAGTCACAGCGTTTTTAATTAATATCGCATGAAATAATACCTTATGAAAAAGCTAGCTTTTATTCTAATGGCAGCCACAGTAATGATTGGCTGTAAAAAATCTGAAATCACAGAAGATCCCCCTCTAACAAGTCCTGGCATGACAGCTAAAATCGGCGGTACATCCATCGATTATGGTACGCCAATGGCAGAAAAGCAAATGAGTACCACCGGTAGTGAAACCGTTTTTATTATTGGTTATACTCCAGATGGTAACAGCATTACAATTTCGCTTAGCAAGCAAGGAGGAATCACTGCAGGCACTTATGGTGCAGCAAACTCCGCTGTAATCGGAATCAGCGACGGTACTAATTCTTACGAAACTGCAAACACCGTGGACATCAAAATCACTTCTTTTGATGCGACACACATTGTAGGTAGTTTTTCC
>Ga0207650_10000731_pt1 | contig 25345 bp, 23 predicted proteins | sample KBSS63metaG_FD_184325 | JGI IMG/M metagenome (GOLD analysis project Ga0207650, IMG submission 184325) | Switchgrass rhizosphere microbial communities from Kellogg Biological Station, Michigan, USA - KBS S6-3 metaG (SPAdes) (version 2) | ecosystem: Host-associated > Plants > Roots > Rhizosphere...
ATTGACGCCGGAGGAGCAGGCGAAGGGTCTGACGCTCGAGGCAAAGGATGCAAATGGGGATGTGCGTAACCGGATCGCGCGCGCCGGATTTGAAGCGGCGAAAAAGGCAAAGCCCGCCGCCTTCTTTACCCCGGACAAAGCCAGCCTGGTAAGCGTCGGCAATTTTGACGACGACCTGCCGAAACTCAAAGACTGCGATCTGATTATCGAGGCCGTGGTTGAGAATCTTGATATCAAACGAAGTTTGTTTGAACGCGTGGAGCAGCACCGCCGCGCGGGCTCGATTGTGGGATCGAATACCAGCGGCATTCCTATCGCGCAGTTAGCCGAAGGACGTTCCGAAGATTTCAAGGCTCACTTTCTCGGCGTCCATTTTTTTAATCCGCCCCGTTACCTGCATCTTGTCGAAATAATTCGCACTCAATGGACCAAGCCGGAAGTCTCCTGCTTCCTCTACGGCTTTCTCGAGCAGCGACTCGGCAAGGGCGTGGTGCCCGCGAAAGACCGGCCAAACTTTATCGCCAATCGCATTGGCACTTTTGGCGCGATGGTCACGATTAAGACCATGCTTGAAGAAGGATATTCGATCGAAGAGGTCGACAAGATTACGGGCCAGGCGGTGGGCCGGCCGAAGAGTGCGACCTTCCGAACTTTCGATCTGGTCGGTCTGGATGTGTTTGGTCACGTCGTTAAAAACCTTTACGAGGCGCTGCCCGAGGATGACGAGCGCGAAGTGTTCGTCGCTCCTGAATTCCTGACCGCGATGATCGGCAAGGGGATTCTTGGAAACAAGACGAAGGGCGGGTTTTATCGCCGGCAAGCGGGAGAGGGTGGCAAGAAAGAGATTTGGACGATAGATCAGGCGACGCTTGATTATCGCCCTTCGCAAAAAGTGAAACTCCCAGCGCTCGATATGGCCAAAAATATCGAGGACCTGCCGGAGCGTATCAAGACGCTCGTGTGGGGCAAGGATCGCGTCGGCGCTTTTTTGTGGAAGACGATGTCGCGCACTTTTCGTTATGCGGCAAACCTGATTCCGGAAATTGCCGACACGGTAGTAGAAATCGATCGTGGGATGCGTTGGGGCTTCAACTGGGAATTGGGCGTGTTTGAAACCTGGGACGCCATCGGCGTTGAGAAGTCGGTCGCGCGCATGAAGGAGGACGGCGTCGCCACTCCGGCGAATGTACAGAAGCTGCTCGACGCCGGCGCCAAGTCGTTTTACAAGAAGCACGATGGCCAGCAGTTTTATTTCGACTTCGCTACGGAACAATACCTGCCGCTCGCCGATCAGCCTGGGGTAATAATTCTCAAAACAGTCAAGGAGCGCTCGGGAGTTATCAAGAAAAATTCCGGCGCATCGCTGATCGACATTGGTGACGGCGTGGCGTGTCTTGAGTTTCACTCAAAGATGAACGCGATTGGCGGCGACACGCTGCAGATGCTGAAGCAGTCGCTCGCCGAAGTTGAAAAGAATTTCGTCGGCCTCGTGGTTGGCAATCAGGGCGTGAATTTTTGTGTGGGCGCCAACATCATGCTGATGTTGATGGAGGCGCAGGAAGAGAATTGGGAAGAGCTCGACATGATGGGCCGCGCGTTTCAGGCGGCGACGATGAGTTTGCGTTACTCGCCGAAGCCGGTGGTGGTGGCGCCATTCAACATGGTGTTTGGCGGCGGCTGCGAGATGGTGCTGCACGGCGACCGCGTACGGGCGGCGGCGGAGACTTACATCGGGTTGGTTGAAGTGGGCGTGGGAATAATTCCCGCGGGCGGCGGCACGAAGGAGTTGCTGTTGCGCACGCTTGATTCGATTCCGAAAAATGTTGACGATGCCGATCCGTTTCCGTTTGTGAAGCGAGCTTTTGAAACTATCGCGCTCGCGAAAGTCGCGACTTCAGCGGAAGAGGCGCGGACGTTAGGGTTCTTGGCTGAGGACGATTCCATTTCGATGAACGGCGATCGTTTGATAGCCGACGCTAAAAAAGAAGTGCTGGCGCTTGCGGCGAGCGGCTACGTGCAGCCGCAACCGCGAACTGACATTCTGGCGTTGGGAAATTCTGCGCTGGCAACCTTGAAGCTGGGCATTCACCAGATGAAGCGCGCCGGTTACATTTCGGATCACGATGCGTTGATTGGCGAGAAGCTGGCGCGGATTTTGACCGGCGGAGATTTGAACCATACGACGCGGGTGTCGGAGCAGTATCTGCTTGACCTTGAACGCGAGGCGTTTTTATCGCTGGCTGGAACACGCAAGACACAAGAGCGGCTGGCAGCGATGTTGAAAACAGGGAAACCGTTACGGAACTAAGGACTCAGGACTAAGGATTCAGAAATCAGAATGAAGAGTTAACGCTGGATTTAGAAAAACCGCTTATAACCGTTCGACGTGGATACACCCTGAAGCCACGCCATAACTCAGGGAGGATTTATGCAACGGACTGCGGCTCGGACCTTTCAAGATCTGATTGTATGGCAAAAGGCGCACGAGTTTGTATTGGCGGCTTATCGGCTTAGCAAGAAGTTTCCTCGTGATGAAATGTATGGTCTGACATCGCAATTTCGGCGCGCTGCGGTTTCGATAGCCGCAAACATCGTGGAGGGCTTCAAGAAGAAGGGTCAGCACGATAAGGCGCGATTTCTAAATATCGCGCAAGCGTCCCTTGAAGAGTGTCGTTATTATCTGATCTTAATCGCCGATCTTAAGTACGGTGACACTAGCAAACTGAACGACCAGCTCGAAGAGGTAAGTCGCTTGTTGACGGCTTATACAAATGTTGTAGTAAGCAACTTCTGACTCCTGAATTCTGAGTCCTGAATTCTGCTTTCCGAGGTAATTATGAACGACGCAGTAATCGTATCGGCAGTTCGAACCGCCGTTGGCAAAGCGCCAAAGGGTACTTTGCGCAATACGCGGCCTGATGAAATGGGTGGAGCGGTCATTAAGGAAGCGCTGGCGCGCGTGCCCGGTCTTGAGCTTTCGGAGATCGAAGATGTGATCATGGGCTGCGCGATGCCTGAAGCGGAGCAGGGAATGAACGTAGCGCGCGCGGCCGCAATTCGCGCAGGACTGCCGGTCGAGACCAGCGCAATGACCATCAACCGATTTTGTTCCTCGGGTCTGCAGTCGATTGCCATTGCCGCCGATCGCATTCGCACGGGAAGCGCGGAGGTCGCCGTGGCTGGCGGGCTCGAGACGATGTCGATGATTCCCATGGGCGGCCACATCATTCGTCCCAACCCGTATCTGGTCGAACACTATCCTGATTTCTACTTGAACATGGGCCTGGCAACGGAAAATGTCGCGCGCAAATACAACGTGAGCCGCGAAGAGCAGGATGAGTTTGCTTTACGTTCACATCAGAAGGCGGCAGCCGCACTCGATGCCAACAAGTTCAAGGATGAAACGGTGCCGTTGACCGTGACCGTCGAGGAACTGGATGCGAAGGGGCGCAAGCAAAGCCGCGAGGTTGTTTTTGACGCAGACGAAGGCGTGCGGCGCGACAGCACCATTGAAGGATTGGCAAAGCTTAAGCCGGCATTCAACATGAAGGGCACGATAACCGCCGGCAACGCGTCGCAGATGTCAGACGGCGCAGCGGCGGCGGTCGTGATGTCGGCGAACAGGGCGGAGAGCCTCGGCGTGAAGCCGTTGGCGCGTTTTGTGGCTTACGCGACGGCTGGATGTCCGCCGGAAGAGATGGGTATCGGACCGGTGTTTGCCATTCCTAAAGTTTTGAAGTTGGCGGGACTGACGCTTGAGGACATCGACGTGATCGAGTTGAACGAAGCCTTCGCGGCGCAGTCGCTGGCTGTGATCAAAACCCTCGGCCTGAATATGGACAAAGTAAATGTGAATGGCGGAGCGATTGCGCTGGGCCATCCACTCGGTTGCACTGGGGCGAAACTAACGGCGTCGATCCTGCGCGAGCTGGAACGTCGCGGCGGCCGCTATGGAATGGTGACGATGTGCGTTGGCGGCGGCATGGGCGCCGCAGGAATATTCGAAAGACTGTGAACTTAGAACTTTGAACTTAGTATTTTGAGCTTGGAACTTAGGTCTTTGGACTTAGGTTTTTGAAGACGAGGTACAAAGCTCAAAGTTCAAAGTTCAAAGCTCAACAACAAAGGCCAAAGCGCGAAGATCAGGCCAATTAAGGAGACTAATTATGTCAGCCGTAGTCGAACAGAAGCAGGTAGTCCAGGGTGGCGCCTTCATGATCGAGGACCGCACTACAGCCGAAGTCTTCACCCCCGAAGATTTCACTGAAGAGCATCTCATGATTGCCGAAACGACGCGCCAGTTCATCGACAACGAAGTCATCCCGCGCATCGACGAGCTCGAGAAGCACGACTGGAAACTGGCGCGCGAGCTGGTCAAGAAAGCGGCGGACCTCGGCTTGATTGGCGCCAACATTCCCGAAGCCTATGGCGGCCTCGGGCTCGATCAAACAAGTGGCGCGCTCGTGGGCGAGAACATCGGCCGCTGTGCTTCGTTTGCTACTACGCTCGGCGCCGAGAGCGGGATCGGTTTGTTGCCGATCATCTATTTCGGAACCGACGCGGCGAAGCAGAAGTACCTGCCAAAGATCGCCTCGGGTGAACTGATCACGGCATACGCACTCACCGAAGCCGGCTCGGGTTCCGATGCCATGGCGGCAAAAGCCACTGCGCGTCTCAGCGCAGACGGCACGCATTATGTGCTTAACGGCGAAAAGATGTTCATTACCAACGGCGGCTTCGCAGACATCTTTATCGTGTTTGCAAAAGTTGACGGCGACAAATTTTCTGCGTTCATTGTCGAAAAGCAGGACGGACTGTCGCCGGGCGCGGAAGAACATAAGATGGGTATCAAGGGTTCGAGCACTACGCCGCTCGTGCTCGCGGACGCGAAAGCGCCGGTGGAAAATCTGCTCGGCGAAATCGGCAAAGGCCACAAGATTGCTTTCAACACGCTCAACATCGGCCGCTTCAAACTCGGCGCGATGTGCATCGGCGGCATGAAGCTGATGTTGCACGAGTCGATTCGTTATGCGAATGAGCGGCAGCAGTTTGGTAAGTCGATCTCGTCGTTTGGCGCGATTAAGTCGAAGCTGGGTGAGATGGCCATTCGCACCTGGGTGGGCGAGGCGATGATTTATCGCACGCTCGGCATGATTGAAGATGCGATTGGCGACGACCCGAATGACCTCGAAGCCAAGATGCGCGCGATTGAGGAATACTCGGCGGAGTGTTCAATCATCAAGGTGGCGCTTTCCGAATATTGCGACTACCTCGCCGACGAGATGGTCCAAATCTTCGGCGGCTACGGCTACTCCGCTGACTATCCGGCGGAGCGCGCTTATCGCGACTCGCGCATCAATCGCATTTTCGAAGGCACCAACGAAATCAATCGCATGTTGATTCCGGGGCGGCTGATGAAGAGCGCGCTCAGCGGCAAGCTGGCGTTGCTGCCGGCGGCGCAGGCGTTGATGGATGAAATACTAACGCCGCAAATGGCAGGCTTTGACGACGACGAAGGCTTGCTGGCCGCAGAACAAAAGCTGGCAAAGAACGCGAAGAAAGTCGGCTTGATGACACTCGGCACGGCTGCCCAGAAGTACATGATGAAGCTCGGCGATCAGCAGGAACTTCTGATCGGCATCGCCGACATCATCATGGACGCCTACGCGATGGAGTCGGCGATATTGCGTGCGCAAAAGTTGGCGGCGTCGCAGGGCGAAGCAGCGGCTGAGCGATATGTGGATATGACGCGGGTCTTCTGCAACGACGCGGTGTCACGGATCGAAGCGCGCGCGAAGAGCACGCTCGCAGGGATGGCGGAAGGCGACGAGCTGCGCACGTTGTTGGCGGCGCTCAGACGCTTCACGAAACTGACGCCGGTGAACACGATCGTCGCACGGCAGCGGATTGCGGACGCGATGATCGAGGCGAACCGGTACGTTTATTAAGAGCGGGGAAGCGGGGAAAGGACGAAAGGGGAAAGAGGACCGGGATGTTTTATCCGCGGTTCATTCCGACTCTTCTTGCTTCGCTGTGCAAGTTTTCTTTCATTTTTGTAAAGCCCTGGATACCTGATCTCGGGTTGAGTTTCTGAGACTCGGGTCGGATAAGTTTTCCTTAATTCGCAGGATTAAGGAGAACATCTGATGAAATACACGCGCTTCGAAGAGTTGCCTGTCTGGAAGGCTGCGATCGAGTTGGCAATCCAGACATATCGTTTAACGAGTGGTCCGTCCTTTAAGAGTCGTTCCAGTCTTAGAGATCAGATTGAACGCGCGGCGGTTTCTGTCTCAAATAACATCGCTGAAGGCTTTGAACGCGGAACGACTCAAGAGCTCCTCACTTTTCTCTATATTGCTCGCGGGTCTTGTGGCGAAGTGCGGTCGATGCTGTGTTTGTTGGAGGGCTTGTCAGGTTTTGAGGATTTGAAATTTGAGATTTCAAATTTGAAATCTCGTGCGGAAGGCGTGTCGCGACAACTGCGCGCGTGGGCTGACTCACTTCAAAACTCAGATGTTCGAGGGCAGCGCTACCTCACAAAGAGAACCAGAGACAAAACAAAAGAGGTTCGCGAACGGGAGGAGTTTTTGAAGGAACTCAATGAGATTCGTAATCGAAAACCCTAACTAGCAGGAAATGAATGCGCCAAAATTCCAGAAGTCTTGATAAGGCCGAGAAGGGCCATGACGAATGAAAATCATTCCCATCTCACTGCCAACGCCTTTCTACATCGGCCCGGTCAACGTCTATCTGATCGCGGAAGATCCGGTCACCCTGATCGACACCGGCCCAAAAACCAAAGAAGCCAACGACGCGCTTCATGAAGGCTTGCGCCAGGCACGCATTCGTATCTCCGACATCCGCCGCATCGTCCTTACGCACGCGCATGAGGACCACTGCGGACTTGCGCGCTCGGTGCGCGATCAGGCGAAGGATGCGGAAGTGCTCGTGCACGCGTGGGAGACGGGCCATCGCATCGGCCGCCTCGAGTATGAAGAACATCGCAGCCTGCTCGTTCGCGCCGGTGTGCCTTCCGACGAAATAGAAACTATGCGCCGGATGTACGAAGGTGTGCGGCAGTATGCCGACTCATTCGAGACAGATGAATACGGTGAACTGCGCGACGAGGAAGAGCTAGAGTTTGAGACTGGAACCTTGCGCGTGCTGCACACGCCGGGACACACCCCGGGTTCTTGTTCGTTTTTGCGCGAGGCTGATCGCACGGTGATCGCCGGCGACTGCGTGCTCAAGCGCATTACGCCCAATCCCGTGCTCTCACCCGATCCAGTCGATCCGAAGAAACGCTTTGCCTCACTCGCCGAGTACCTGGTGAGTCTGGCGCGGCTGCGCTCGTTTGCGCCGACGCTCGTGCACGGCGGCCACGGCGAACCGGTCCACGATTTCGAGGAGTTGTTCAATCGCTATTTTCGCGCGATCAGAGAACGGCAGGCGGACGTCATTCGGTTGCTGCCGAAAACGGGCGCCACCGCCTGGGAGATTGCGCGGCAGATGTTCCCCGGCACAGACGATGTTCATCGTTTTCTGTCGGTGTCGGAAGCGGTGGCGCATCTCGATCTGGCGCACGCTGAAGGGAAGATTGCGCTGGAGATCGGTGACGGGAAAGAAGTCTACCGCACGGCCAGCTAGCCATTCGCCACCAGGAACCGACAAAGAAATTTTCCATTTGTCATTTGAAATTTCTCATTTGTCATCGCCTGCAATAGCCTACATCGCCGCTGACGTTTGGAAAGCGGACTTGTCCGGTCGGCGCAGCAGGGCACAAGTGCCCTATCTAAACGGCGCGCAACTCTCAGTTCTGCAATGACAAATGAGAAATGACAAATGACCAATGGAAAATGTTCTTCTGTCCGACCGCCGTCGCGTAATCCCTCAACTGGGCGGACACATAGGTCCGCCCCTACAGCAAACCTTTTTGGAACTCGCTCCTCCCCACCGGCGTGTAACCCTTCAAAATCTATCCGGAGGACTCTCTCTGTCATGAACCTTAAGAATGCCTTTTATTTCATAGTTTCCCTGCTCGTAACCGCCGGCATTGCGCTCGCCCAACAAGGTGCGCCGCCCGCGATTGCTCCCGGGCCGCCCGACGCGCCCGATGCCCCCGACGCCCCGCGCGCTTTCTCATTGTTCATCGCCGGCGGCAGCTTTCTGGGCGTCCACGTTGAAGACGTAAGTAAAGAAAACATGGGCCGCTACGGTATGCGCGAAGTTCGCGGCGTGGGCATTACCCAGGTTTTGAAAGATAGCCCGGCCGAAAAAGCGGGACTGAGAAAAGACGACGTTATTCTCCGATTTGAAAACGACAGCGTTACCAGCACGCGCAAATTGACTCGACTGGTTTCGGAAGTGGCGCCCGATCAAACCGTCAGGCTGGGCATCAGCCGCGGCGGCGCGGAGCAGGAAGTCAGCGTCACCATCGGCAAACGCAATGAAGCGATGAACACCTTCGGGCACCTGGAGGGCATGGAAGCTTTCAAGGACTTCGAAAAATTCAAGGACCTGGAAAAATTCAAGGGCCTCGACAAGCTGAAAGAGTTTCGCGGCGTGATGCCGCCGGGAGCTCAGGTTTGGAAGTGGGAAGGCGAAGGTTTAGGCGGCGATGGAATGGTGTTCGCTTTTGGCGGCGGACGGCGCATTGGTGTCAGCACCATTCAGTTGTCAAAACAGCTGGCGGACTATTTTGGCATCGGAGACGGCAAGGGCGTTCTCGTGACTTCCGTGGCTGACGATAGCCCTGCTGCCCGCGCGGGAGTGCGCGCCGGTGACGTGATCACGGCCGTCGACGGCGAAAAAGTTGAAGGCTCCGGCGATGTGTCGCGTGCAATCAACAAAAAGAAAGACGGCGACGTTACGCTGACCGTAGTTCGTAACAAAAACCAGCGGACCATCAACGTGACTCCGAAAGATGAGCCGATGCCGACGCCCGGCGCTGCGCCCCAGGGCCGAAGAGTAATAACTGTTCCACGCGTCGAGCTTGGCTCGATCGCGCCAATCAACATCCAGGTTCCGCGCATCGACTTACCGGTCATTCCGGAAATTAATGTAGTGGTGCCGCGCGTGATCAAGGCGCCGCGAGTGCGGGTGGTTAGAGGCGGCAACGGGGACGAGATCGAGTTGTAGGACAGGCATTCCTGTCTGTCCTGCGCGCGCATTGTCTATGCAGTTGAGAAAGAAATAAATTTTCCATTTCTCATTTGTCACTTCTCATTTTTCATCGCAGAAGAGCGATTCGTTGCGTGGCAGTAGATAGGGCACTATGACCCCCCGCCTGAGACCGGCGGACAAGTCCCTCTCTCAACAATCGCTGCTGCAATGACAAATGAGAAATTTGAAATGAGAAATGGAAAATGTTTTCTGGCTTTCACGCTATTTGAGAATCGGTGGACCTAAGGACAGGCAGGAATGCCTGTCCTACTTTTTTACGGCGCGCCAAGTTTCCGTTTCCCTTCCAGAGCATCTCTAAACGCGCCGCCCGGGACGTCTCCAATCTTAATCGCCTCGTCAAATTCCTTTACCGCCTCGGCGTTGTGCTCCAGAAAAGCGTGAATCCGGCCCATTGCTTCGTGCGCTCGCGACATCAGGGCGCGATCGGTTTCCGGTGAAGCAGCTTCAATTGCCAGCCGGTAATTTCCCAGCGCGCGGTTGAGACGCTGGGCCTGCACGTCTTCATCGATCGCATCGCCGGCCGCGAGACTTGCCGTTTGGGCCAGGGCGAAAAATATCCGCGGCTCACCCGCGTAGTCTTTCAATAAATCCTTCAATTGCGCTTCCGCGTTGACATAGTCTTTGGCGCGCAGAACCTGTTCAATCTCACCGAGTTTCTTGACCAGGGCTGCAGCTTTCGCCGCCTCGGCTTCCGAATAGACTGGCGTCGAGAGTTCGGCGCGTTTCGCCGACAGCCGCGCCTGCCGCGCCGCCAAGGCTCGCCGGCGCGTTTCGGCGTGCTCAGTCAAACGCATTCCTTCCCGCGCCGGATCAAACGAGCTAATCATGTCGGGGAAAAACCCGGCGATATCAAAGCCAGAGCTTTCGATGCCTTTCAACTGGTCGGCGAAAAAGAACGCGAGCACCGCGCCGTGTTCGTAATCGTCCGCCAGCCGGGCGACAGTTTCGTCTTCAACTGCCTTAGTGTTCTGCTGAAACTCCTGGGAAAGCTGTTGGCGCGTGTTCTGGTCTTTGGCAGCCGCCAGCTTGAGACGGGCTTCCTGACGCAGGCCTTCGAGTTTCCTTCCTTCTTCATAGCGAGCATCAGCGCCGGCCACGAGGGAACGCGAAACCGCCAGGAACACATCGGGACTAACTGTCGCTTCGGCTTTTTCTCGCGCGGCGATGATCGATTTGATCTGGTCACGCCGTTCGGCAATTTGCCGGTTAAAGCGCAGCACGAGGGGATCGACTACGTACTGCAGGTAGGCGCGGCGCAGTTCCGAAGAAGTAGGGTCCGTGCCTTCGGGCAGCACGGCGTAATACTCATCGCCAATGACGCGAAAGTTGATCGCGCCGGCAACGCCCAGTAGATCAGGAACGATGGTAAAGCGGCGCGCATGTTCTCGAATCGCATACTTTTGCGGCGCGTTCTTCTTTGGTGTCGTCGTCGGCTTGACCAGCACGCGTTCTTCGGAGACGGTGACCGGTCGCGTGTGCAGGTAAGACAACACTGATCGAATTGTCTCCGCGGTTGGCTGGCGCAAGCGATCGCCTTCAGCCTGGTAGCTCCGTATATAGCCGGGAAGTAGTTGTTCAAAATTCGCCGCGCGATAAAACTCCTTCACGAGCGGCGCGAAGTCGAGCACTTCCAGCAGGCTCGCCGGAAGTTCTTCCGATCGCATCGGAGGCTTGAGGTCCGGGACTGGTCCAAGCGCAAACGCCAGGGAGATGTAGCGCGCTGCCTGATCGGCAGCGGTGGCCGGCGCTGGCAGTCTGTTGCGTTCGTAAAAAGTGCGAAGCCGCGCGCGCACGTCCGGATTAAGCCCGGCCAGGTCCTTTCGCACCTGGGCACGAAAGCGCGAAGGCTCTTCACCAGCCGGTACCGGATCGAAGCCCGCCGCTTCCAGCGCCGCCATCATCACGATGAGCCGCGGCTCAACCTGGAAACTGACGCCATAGTCTGATAGATCGAACCCCGCGGCTGGCCGCTGTGGAATTGCCTGACGCTGTTGCGGAGAAGGCGAAGGTTTACTTGTTGGTTGACCAGCCGGCGGAGTTTGCGAATCGGCGGCTAGGCATAAGGCCGCCAACAGACTGATTACTGAAATGATTTTCTTCATAACGTGAAAATCTTTGTGCGCCCTCTGTGATCTCTGTGTCTCTGTGGTGGATGTTGGTCAAGTAAGTCCACCACGGAGGCACAGAAATCACAGAGGACGGCACAGAGAAAAAGCAACCACTAAATACACTAAACGTAGTGCCAATCCGTCTCTTTCAAGATGCAAACGCCCGCTAAAACAGATGCACCACGGCAATTTATTTCTGCTCTTTGGATCGCCGGCGCGCGCGCAACAGCGAGGATGTTACTGGATAAGCGATGAGCGAACAAACGACTGAAAGTACCAGTCCGCCAATCGTGAAGGGCCACACCACGTCCCAACTTTCGCGGAAGAGTTTGCGGTAGTAGTCGCCGGTCAGCGGGTGCGGATGCGTCAGTAATTCCAGCCCGGCGGCGGGGATTCGCAGCGGTCGCCCCAATACGAACGCGCCGATTGCATAGGACGCAACGATGATTGGAATGAGCGTGATTAGCGGGTTGTTGATGAAGGTGCCGGTGTAGATGGCGACCTTATTGAAACGAAAGACAAAAGCGATCAGGGTGGCGAGGATTGTATGAAGCCCGAGGAAAGGCGAGAAGGCGATGAAGACGCCGATCGCAAAAGCAAGCGCCGTTCGCTCCGGTGGATCATCCAGCGCGAGCAAACGGCGGAAAGAAGAAAGCATGACAAGTTTCAAGTTTCAAGTTCCAGGTTTCAAGTTCAATGCACAAACTTGAAACATGAAACCTGGAACTTGAAACTTATTTAAAGCTATTCAGAGCTTCTGCTTCACTGTCGTAGGAGTCGAACACGGTCAGCAGTTTGGTGATAACCAGCAGGTTCTGAATCTTCTCGGTCAGGTTCAGGAGTTTGAGTTGACCGCCGTCGCGGCTGATCGTCGTGTAGTTTGCGATCAACTCGCCGATCCCGCTCGAGTCGATATTCTTGACGCCGCCGAGATTAAGAAGAATCTTCTTTTTCCCCTGCTCCACCAGACTACGAATTGCGTTGCGGAGAGCGATGGCGCCTTCGCCCATTCTTACTGAGCCATTAAGATCCAGAATGGTAACGTCTCCGGCTTGTCGCTCCCTGACTTCGAGTTCTGCCATCTTTGTCTCCCTTGAAAAAATGCGACCGTTTTTGGTTGTCGCACGACGTGCGCGGCCGGTGTTTCCCGCTGAACTATTTGAAACTGCTCAGCGCTTCTTCTTCTGACTCGTAAACGTCAAAAACGGTCAATAGTTTCGTGATGGTTAAGAGGTCCTGCAGCTTCTGCGTAAGATTGAGCAGCTTCAACTGGCCGCCGCCGTTATTGATGGCTGTGTAGCTGGAAACCAGTTCACCAATACCGCTCGAATCGATGTAGCCCACGCGCGCCAGATTCAAGAGAATCTTTTTCTTGCCTTCTTCCAGCAGGCGACGAATCGCGGTGCGCAACGCAACGCTGCCCTCGCCGATGGTGATCTTTCCGTCCATGTCGAGCACGGTGACGTCGCCAACCTGTCGTTCTGAAATATTTAACTCTGCCATTTTTAGCAATCTCCTTTAAAGATTTGCGATGTGTTGAGGCGATTTTGCAGCGATTTTTAACTGATCTCCCCTCTCCCGTTGGGAGAGGGGTGGGGGAGAGGGACTAGACGCGCCTAAAACCCCCACCCCGACCCTCCCCCAAGTGGGGGAGGGAGAACTAATTGTCCGGCCCACGCCCCTAAACTACAGCTTCTTGATCATTCGCACGTTGGTGCCGCCGTTTTCACCCTTCGACCAACTAACCTCGTCCATAAAGTTACGCATGAAAAAAATACCACGTCCTGATGTCTTCAAGATGTTCTCATCTTTGGTTGGATCCGGAACGCTGTTCGGGTCGAACCCGGCTCCCTGGTCATGCACGGTAATCTCAAAACCGTCAGGGGTAGTGCGTAACCGCAGCTGAACGTCTTTGGCAGCATCGAGTTTATTACCGTGAACCACCGCGTTTGTTATCGCTTCGCGCACTGCCATGTCGACTCCGAAAGCAACATCCTCGCCGACGCCGATGCTCTTCATAAACTCCGATACAGCACCAGCGGCCTCGCCGACAGCTTCGATGCGGCTAGGGAATTTGAGTTCAGTCGTCTCCGAAGTCACATCTAAAGTCACAATATGAAGACATGGACGCCCGGAGGAGCCATGTGTGGGTCTCGGCTTTAATTGAACTCCAAAAGCTACGGAAGGTCGAGGGTTTAACACGCGGAGATGTCGTGTGTCAATGACGAGCCGGAGTAGAATCAGAACCGGAAGCGGTAGCGACCGGCCAGATAATCAACCGTCAAAATTGATCAAATTCTGACATTGGTTAGCGCGTCATCTTCTACCCTTGACTCTGTGGCCCGTCGCTAACGCTCCCGGTTCTGACGCAGCCGCAATAGCCAGCTTGATGACGAATCGACAACTCATTATCGTCGGCTTCATGGGGAGCGGGAAGACGACTATAGCTCGCGAGGTAGCGCGCCGGCTCAACTGTGTGGTGATCGACCTTGATGATTTCATCACCACGAGCACCGGTCGCAGTCCCGCAGAAATTATTCAGCAAAACGGCGAGCCGGGCTTTCGTGAAATTGAGACGCGCTTGCTTGACGAGGTGCTGCGGCAAAACTTGGCCGCGATTATTGCCGCCGGCGGTGGCGCCTGGACCATCCCGGAGAATCGTCGCCGGATTTCTAAAGTTGGAGCGAAGACGGTTTGGCTGGATGCGCCGTTTGAGTTGTGCTGGAAACGAATTCAGTCGAACGAGGAAGCGCGGCCCCTCGCGCCATCGAGGGAAGCGGCTGACCAGCTCTACCAGAACCGCCGGCCAGTTTACGAATTAGCCGACTTGAGAATCACGATCGCAGACGGCGAGAGCGTTGATGAAGTTGCCGCGAGAATAGTCAGCTTAATCTAAATCTCTATGCGTTCTTTGTGTCTCTGTGGTGGATTTCTTAGGTAGCCAACTCACCACAAAGACGCACAGAACACAAAGGACGCACAGAGACACTACAGACGGTTTCACATGACCAAACCAGGAATCGACCTCAACGCGTTCAAAGACTCCGGCAAATCAAGAACCCTGGAGCACGCCTCGAACTGGAAATCCTTTGCCACACCGAGCGGCGAAGGCTATTTCACTCTGCAAACAGGGGACACTGGTGACATTCCGGTTCGCCTGTTTCTGACCGAAGACCTGCTTGCAAGTGCCGAAGACAATCTCTACCGGCAGATCGTCAATGCCACGCGCTTCCCCGGCGTCAAGTTGGTTGTGATCACACCTGACGTTCACTACGGCTACGGCGTGCCGGTTGGCTGCGTGATTCTTACGGACGCTGACAGCGGCGCAGTAGCGATGGGGCCGGTTGGATACGACATCGGCTGCGGCATGATGAGCGCGCGGTCCGAAGTCGAGTGGGACAAAGCGACGCCGGATCGGAAACTAAAGTTTAATCGCGCTGTGATGGAGCGCGTGCAAATGGGCGCGGGCGGAAAAAGCGAGCGATTGGGGAATCTGTCAGAATCGGAATTTAATAATTTGGTTCGCGGCGGCGCCGAGTATTACGTAGAAAAGTACGGCGCCGTGTTTGACCGTAGCCGCGCCGAGCGCCACCGCATTCCGGTGGACGACGATTGGGATATTCCCGTGGGCGGCAAGGGCAAGCCGGAACGCGGCATGAATCAACTTGGTAGCCTAGGCGGCGGCAACCACTTCATCGAGTTGCAGCGCTCCGAGATGACGAACACGTTGTTCGTCCAGGTGCACACCGGCAGCCGCGGATTTGGTCATGGCCTCGCGACTAACTATTTTGAGTTAGCTCGCGAAGAGCGACCGCAAAACGCGTCGGATATCGACCTGGGATATTTCACGCCCGAGTCGCGTCATTACCGCGACTATCTAAACGCGGTGGCCGCGGGCGGGAACTACGCGATTCTGAATCGGCTGATAATTTTTGAACAGGTGGCCGAAGCCTTCCGCGAAGTTTTCCACGCTGATTTGGAGTTGATTTACGAAATCAGTCACAACCTGGTCCAGAGAGAGAGTCATCCGGAGTTTGGAGACGTTTGGGCGCACCGCAAGGGAGCGACGCGCGCTTTCCCAGCCGGTCACGCATCGTTGAAAGGAACTTTTTGGGCTGACTTGGGTCATCCGGTTTTGATACCTGGGAGCAACAAAGACTACAGCTACATCCTGCGACCGCTGCCCGGCGCCGCGAACAGTGCCTATTCCGTGAATCACGGTGCCGGCCGCAAACTCTCGCGCGCCCAGGCCTCACGCACGCTTTCGCAGCGGCACATCGACGACGCGTACGCCGCCGAGGGAATACTCGTTAACCTGGACGGACGGGTACCGTTGGATGAAGCGGCGCCGGCCTACAAGTCTTCGGAAGAAGTCTTGCGCGCTGTGATCGATGCGGGCCTGGCGGAGGTCGAGCATAAACTTTGGCCACTTGCATCGCTAAAGGGCGTGGAGGAACGCAACCGCGACAGGAAGCGACGCAGCAGGCGCGGCAAAACTTGAATCTTTCCTCACGCTGAAAGCGTGAAAGATAGTAGCCAGGGGTAAGCGCGTTTCGCGCGCCACCCCTGGATCAGAGTCAAATATTAATCTTCGCCCTGTAAGGGGCGAAAGTTTTTCTTGATGAAGTTGGATAAGTTTCCACATTAGCTCAAGTGCCTTCTTTCGCCCCTTCAGGGCGAAATTCTTTATCCGATTAGATCCAGGGGCGGCGTGCTTCGCACTTGCTCCTGGCTACTATCTTTCACGCCTTCAGCGTGAAATCCTCGAAAGTTAGTAGCTGCTCTCGATCCGTATCACTCCACACCACAGGGGCACGGTATGCCGTGCCCGTCCCAAGCAGCCTTCAAGCCACTCACCACCAGCACCTAATTATTTTGAACCCGTTCAAAAAAATGCTTGACAGCGCTCCACCCGCGGAGTATCGTACTTTTGAACACGTTCAATTCCGAGCGATGTTCAAAAAGGAGGCTGTTATGTCCGTTGAGATAATGACCTATCTCGTCTACCTCGCGATCAGCATTGCCTTGACTGTATGGGTGGCGCACACCCTGCACAAGAACGGCCGCATATTTCTCGTCGATGTATTTCACGGCAACGAGCCGCTCGCGGATTCTGTGAATCACCTGCTGGTGGTGGGCTTTTACCTGATCAACCTCGGCTACGTCAGCCTGGCGCTCAAGCTCGGTTACAGCCTGGCATCCGCGAAAGAGGGCATCGAGGCGTTGTCGGTTAAGGTGGGGATGGTGCTGCTGGTGCTGGGCGGCATGCACTTCTTCAATCTTCTGATCTTTAGCCGCATGCGCCGCCGGGCCGCGTTGCGCAACTCGCCGCCGCCGGTAATGCCCGACGCATTCACCGAAGTGCGGGAGGCGACGTCATGCCAAGCCTAACTGTGCTCTACGATCCGCATTGCGGACTCTGCCGGCGCGTGCACGAATGGCTCGAGGATCAGCCGAAGCTGGTTCCGCTGTCGCTGGTGCCGGTTAAATCTGACGAAGCACGCAAACGTTTTCCCAGCCTGGACCATGAACCCACGCTGAACGACCTGACGGTAATCAGCGATGAGGGCGGGGTGTACTTTGGACCGAAAGCCTGGTTGATGGTCCTCTGGGCGCTCTGTCGCTACCGGGAATGGTCCTATCGACTCGCCTCACCGGAACTGCTGCCGACGACGCGCCGGGTAGTGTCGCTGATCTCGCAGCACCGGTATCAGATTAGTCGATCGGCCCGTTTGTCGAGGTAAACGCGCATGAAATCCGGCAAGAAGCCAAAGACGATCAAGACGCCGAAGGGTGAACAAACAAAAACGCTCATCCTCAACACCGCTTTGGAAATGCTGCACGAACGCGGCTATGAAAACACGACGATGCGCGCCATTGCGCAAAAGGCGGGCGTGTCGCTCGGGAATGCCTATCATTACTTTGGTTCGAAGGACCATCTCATCCAGGCCTTCTACCACCAGACACATGATAATCACCTGCACGCATCGCTTCCGGTGCTGCAAAAAGAAACGTCTTTGAAAGCGCGTCTGCTTTCCGTGATGCGGCTCAAGATCGACACGCTTGAGCCGTATCATGAATTCGCCGGCGTGCTCTTCCAAACCGCGGCCGATCCACATAGTCCACTAAATCCTTTCGCACACGCGGCGGCGCCAGTGCGGCGCGACAGCATCAAGCTGTTTGAGGACCTGGTTGCGGGATCGAAAGCACGCATCCCCGAAGACCTGCGCGCGGAGCTGCCTTACCTGCTTTGGCTCTACCACATGGGGATCATTCTTTTTTGGATTCACGATTCTTCGCGCAAACGCGCGCGCACCTACCGCCTGATTGACCAGACGGTTGATCTTTTGGACAAGCTCATCTCGGCCGCCAGTAATCCTTTCATGCGGCCGGTGCGAAAGCGAGCTTTGAAACTCGTCACTGAACTTCGCGATTTGGAAATGGTGGAAGACGAAGAGAAATAGCTGACTCGGAAACGCTCATGCGATACCTGATCGAAATCTACGTGACGGCTTGGGAATGGATTCAGGATACGCGCGGAACTCTTGCCGCTCGGAAGCGACGAAGAAAACCAGAGCAGAAAAGGATCTGGACGTTTCTTTCGCAAGGGGCCGCGGGCGGCGCGATCGGGTATTTCCTCATGTTGCTGTGTTGCCTGGGAATTCAGCCGGGCGGCTGGAGTCTCGTCTATCTGGTCATACTTCCAATATTCCTTTTTCTTGGCGCCGTCCTGGGTGTTGTTGTCGGAGTTTTCCTTTGGTTGGTGAGCTTACTTCTTCAGAGAAGACTGGGATTTGCCGCGCGCGCGTTTGTTGTCTTCAGCGTAACGACGTTGCTGGGAATCCTGTTGTCTTATCTGCTCGATCTCTCACCGACCGCACCAGCGCCGGTGGCCTTGATCGTGGTTCTAGCTGGCGTGCTGGAGTTCCCGATTGTACTGATGACCGGTTCCAGCATTCGGCCTTGTCATCTGCTTTTGCTGGGCGCCGAACCTCGGAACACGCGTCACAACTTCGGCAGTTGGATATCCTATCCCACCGGGTTCCTGCTGCGCGTTGTCAGCATCTTTGGGTTGTTTGAGAGTGTCATGCTGTTAGCACTCTGGATTTCTGTCACACCGCAGGAGTGGTGGGAGCTTTCCGGGCCTGTATATGAAGCGGCGGTAGTGCTGGCCGTTTTCTATTTCCCGTCTAGCGCTTACTTGAGTTTCAAAACGCCCCGCAAAGCTCTGCTGTTGCCAACCGTGGTGCTTTTGAATGTGCCCATGGCGGCAGGAATCGTGCACCTCACAAATGTCGCGACCGAAGTTTCAATTTTCTTGTCGTATCTTTTGCTGACCCCGATTTGTTTGTGGGCGGCTTACACGTTGGGATGTTTGATTGCTCCGGCGCCGGTTCAGCCTGTTATCAAGTCGTGGAAAGAGACCATGGCCACGCGGATATTACCGACGAACGCCTGTCAGGTGCAGCGATGAAAGTTGTCATTCCCGGTGGTTCGGGTCAGGTGGGCACGGTGCTGGCTCGCGCGTTTCACCAACGCGGTGATGAAGTAGTTGTTCTTAGTAGAACTCAAACAAATTCGTTGCCCTGGCGCGTGGTGCAATGGAATGGGGAGACACTGGGCGAGTGGACGCGCGACTTTGAAAACGCCGACGCGATCGTCAACCTGGCCGGGCAGAGCGTGAACTGCCGTTACACCCCGGAGAATCGACGCCTCATCATTGAATCGAGAGTTAAATCAACTCGAGTTGTTGGACAAGCAATTGCTGAAACTGAGCGGCCGCCGCGTGTTTGGCTGCAAGCCAGCACCGCTACGCTCTACGCTCATCGCTACGACGCGGCGAACGACGAAGCGACGGGCATCATCGGCGGCGGCGAACCTCAGGCGCCTGATACGTGGCGCTTCAGCATCGATGTAGTGAAGAAGTGGGAGCGTGAACTCAACGCTGCCGCCACGCTGCAAACGCGCCGCGTGCTGATGCGGTCGGCGATTATCATGAGTCCGGATCGCGGTGGTCCATTCGACACTTTGCTCGGGCTGGTTCGCTTCGGTCTAGGCGGAACCTGCGGCGATGGCCAGCAGTACGTCTCGTGGATTCATGACCAGGATTTTGCCCGCGCCGTATTTTGGTTGATTGAACATGAGGAACTGCGCGGGCCGGTAAATCTCGCCGCGCCGAACCCGTTGCCGAACGCCGAGTTCATGCGCGAACTGCGAAGAGCGTGGGGAATCCGCGTGGGTCTGCCGGCGACTGAGTGGGTGTTGGAGCTGGGCGCATTTGCGCTACGCAGCGAGACAGAGCTGATCCTCAAAAGCCGTCGCGTCGTGCCGGCGCGACTGCTGCAGTCGGGGTTTACGTTTCAGTTTCCGATCTGGGCAAACGCGGCGCGCGACTTATGCGCGAGATGGCGCGGTAACGCCGGCTGAAGAGATTCATCGGCGAGTCGGCAGAACGCAGATTTTCGCCGCGGCAGCGGCGGAGAGAGGGTAGCCAGATGTGAAACGTCTGGATCCCGCCGATTGTGAAATGCGCGCTGAAGGCGCGCAGAGATTTCTGAGCGCACCTCTGGTGCGCAAATGGATTCCCGGATCGTCTCCAGAGGTTTCACCTCTGGCTACCTTCGGCGCGCGCTTCCAGCGCGGATACGAGATATCGAATTCCAGAACTCGATTTCACATCTGGTGCTTCACAATCACGCTCGCGAGGCGATCGGCGATTGCCGGATCCAGCGTCTTGAGTTTGGCTTGTTGCTCGAGCGCTTTGGCGGTGTTGCCAAGCACCAGGTAACTGATCGCGTAGTTGAAGTAATACGAAGGTTCGCGCGGGTCGAGTGAGATTGCCTGTTCGTGAAAAGTTAGTGCCTCCTTCGCCCGGCCGGCTTTGGAGAGAGTCACGGCAAGCCCGTCGTACGCGAGGGAGTAACGCGGATTGTTTTTGATGAGACTGCGAAACACGAATTCCGAGTAGCGGAAGTTGCCCATGCGATCGTAGCTGACTGCCTGGTTGTATTTCGCCTTGAGCAGTCTCTGATCCAGGTTGATTGCTTTAGTGAAAGCTTCAAGTGCGCGCGGATACTGTTTCAACTCGCCAAGCGCTTCGCCAAGGTTGTTGTAGCTTTCAGCGTCGCTCGGGTTCAGCTCCACGGCGCGCGCGAACGCCACTTCAGCGTTTCCAAATTTCCCCTGGGCCATGTACGCGTTGCCGATTCGCAGGTTGGCAACGGCCGCCATGCGCGGCTGGTTCGCCGAGAGCGCGATGACGCGATTGTAGATGCGAATCGCTTCCTCGAAACTTCGCTGATCATGGGCTGCCTGACCGGCGGCAAGAAGCTGGGCCAGGTCGCTGCCGTCAGCGACAATCCGGACAGGCGGAGTAGTATTTTTGGGAGGAGCTGTTGTTTGAGTCCTTCGTGGCGATTGCTGGGCCACGGCGAAAAGCGGACAGGTCAGGAACAAGATGGCGACGCAGATTCGCAAGCCTGGCTTCCCATGGAGCGGATGCCTCTTCCGGAGGGGCATGGCATGCCGTACCCCTACGAGGGAACAATGCGGTGCCGCCGCCCGGTAGGCGTTAGCATCTCGGGCGAGCCTATTGGTCTGATTTGTTCTTGCGCGGGTATCTGCGTCCATGATAAAAGAGGGCCCCTTTTCAATAAACGGGTAATCAACAGGAAAAATTGGAAACACGTGCGGATTCCTATTTTTCTTATCACCACAGTCTCTTAGTGTTGATGGGAAATCATCAAGGAGAACTACCGCCATGCGAAAGCTGCTTCCGCTAATCGCGATCCTACTCGTCTGCGCCCCAGCGGGTTTTGCCCAAACCGACTATTCCCACTGGGAATTCTTCATCGGCTACGCTCACGAGCGGGCCAACAACGGCGCCGATCGTTTGGATGTTAGAGGCCGGGCCATCAATCCAAACGGTTCGACTCAGCGCGTCGACTTGGTTTCCGAACGCATTCCTTACAACGGCGTCAGCACGGAGCTGGTAGCGAATGTGACACCACATGTCGGGTTGGTCACAAACTTCGCCGCCACTTTCGCGAACACCGATTTCGTAGACGCACTTACTGGGCGAACTTTCCACGCCCGAGTTTCGCGTTACACCTTGCTGTTTGGTCCGCGCTACAACTGGCGCAACTCGTCGCCGTTCATCCCGTACGCGCATGCGCTCTTCGGTGTGGCGCGTTATCAAGCCAAGTTTCGCAACAACGATTTCACTTGCCCCGACACGAGCGACACTGCATTTGCGATGGCCCTCGGTGGCGGGTTAGACATCAGGGCTGGCAATCACGTGGACATTCGCGCGGCGCAGGTCGACTACCTGCCAGTCTTTTTCAGTCACAAACGCGAGGATGGTTTGCGGTTCACAGCCGGCGTGAAGATTAAGCCGTAGAAGAAGATGCTGGATGTTAGATGCTAGATGCTAGTGGTTTATGCGGGACATTTGTAGGGGCACGGCATGCCGTGCCCCTACTTGCGTTGAAAAAAGATGGCTGGAAGCTAGATGCTAAAGAAGATGCTGGACGCGGGCTTTCGCCGCGGTAGCGGCGGAGCGAAGGTAGCCAGAGGTGAAACCTCTGGACACGATTTTCAGCAAATTATTTGCGCACCGGAGGTGCGCCAAGAAAAGACTGCGCGCGCCTCCAGCGCGCATTTCAGAAATCGCTGGATCCAGACGTTTCACATCTGGCTACCTTCGCTCCGCCGCTACCGCGGCGAAAGCCTGCATCCAGCAGTTACAGCTTAAGCTGCTGGCGCTTACTAAAAAACTCTGACCAGGCGTCGCCGTTTTTCTTCAGCAGGGCGGGAACATTTTTGACTGTAAAGTCAGAAATCTTCACGCCCTTTTCAATTTGCTTCCAGCTTAGCGGCATTGAAATCGTCGCCTTTGGTTTCGCGCGGGCTGTAAACACCGAAGCCAGACTCTTGCCGCGCGCGTTCTGCATCCAATCAACGTAGACCTGCTCCCGCTTGCGCTTCGCAATCGTTCGTTCAACTGTCGCAATCTTCGGCGCCCGGTTCGCTACTTCCGTCGCTAACAGCCGCGAGAATTCCGCGGCCCGGTCGTATTCATTTGTGGGCTTGAGCGGCAAATAAACATGTATGCCCGACGACCCTGAGGTTTTGGGAAACGCCGCCAAGCCAATTTCGTCGCAGACCTGCTTAGTAATCAGCGCGACTTGCAGCACGTTTTCCCACGGCGCTTTTTTCGGATCGAGATCGATGGCCAGCCAGTCCGGGTAATCCAGTTTGGCCACCGTGGAATGCCAGGGATGCTGTTCAATCGTTCCCAGATTCACGAAATAGAGCAGGGAAGCCACAGTGGTGTAGACAGCGTAATCGAGTTCGCGTCCCTCGCGATTGATCAAGCGGCTAGTCTTGATAAATGCGGGCGCGCTTTCGAGGTCCTGCTGAAAGAACATCGGCGCGTTAACGCCCCTGGGCCAACGCTGGAGAATCGCCGGTCGGTTTTTTAGAAACGGCAGGATGTGGCCGCTGACTTTCAGGTAGTAGCAGAGCAAGTCAAACTTCGTGAGCTTCTCTTCGGGCCAATAGACGCGATCGAGACTGGTCACTGGAACGGTTTGGCCTTCAACGTCGAGCAGCAGGTTGCCCTTTGGTTGTTTAAGTTTGAGAAACTCATCGGCGGAGATCGCCTCGCCCTTTTTGGCGGGCGTGCGCTTTAAGGGTGAGTCCTTGCGCGAGATTGTTTTTGCCTTTGCCATTTCGAACCAGAGATGCTGGATGTTAGATGTTAGATGCTAGTCAATTGTAGGGAGCACGGCATGCCGTGCCCCTACTCACGTTGAGAATGTCAGTCGGCTATGCACCGCGCATTCTCTCTAACTTCTAGCATCCAGCATCTAGCATCTTTCCTGCGTTACCGATAGCCATTCCGATGCGATTGCATCCAGCGCCAGGCCGATTCCACAATCACGCGCAAGTCCTGAAACTGAGGCTGCCAGCCAAGCTCGCGCTTTATCTTTTCAGAACTGGCAACCAACACGGCCGGATCACCGGCGCGTCGGGGCCCCATCCGCGCCGCAATATTTTTTCCCGTTACCTCCCGCGCCGTTTCCAGCACCTGGTTGACGCTATAGCCGTCGCCGCCGCAACCGAGATTGTAGGTATGACCGCCGCGGCTCGTCTTGAGCGCTTTCAATGCGAGGATGTGCGCGCGCGCAAGGTCGATCACGTGAATATAGTCGCGCAGGCAGGTGCCGTCAGGAGTTGGATAATCGTCACCGTAGATTTCGACAAACTCGCGCGTGCCCGCAGCCACCTGTAGCGCGATCGGAATGATGTGTGATTCAGGCGCATGGTCCTCGCCGCATTTTTCGCTGGCGCCGGCGGCGTTGAAGTAACGCAGCGAAGCGTACCGCAGATCGTAAGCTTCAGAGTACCAACGCATCGCATGCTCAAAAGCGAGCTTCGATTCACCGTAAGGATTGGTCGGATTATTTGCGGCAGTCTCTTCGATTGGTACTTCTTCCGGCTCGCCGTAGGTGGCGGCGGTGGAGGAAAAAACTATCCGCTGCACGTTTGCAGCGCGCATTGCATCCAGCAGAGTCAAGCCGTTGACAATGTTGTTTTGATAGTACTTGGCTGGGTTTTCGCAGGATTCACCCACGAGGGAATCCGCCGCCATATGCACGACCGCCTCGACGCGGTTGTCAGCCAGCGTTGCACGCAGGCGCGCCACATCGGATAAATCCGCCTGGACAAACTCGGCGCCACTAACAACAGCCTCGCGATGACCTTTGTAAAGGCTGTCGTATACGATCACCTGGTGACCGTCTTTCACGAGTTCTTCGGTAACAACACTGCCGATGTAGCCGGCACCGCCGGTTACTAACACCTTCATTGAATGCTCTAGCCCCTTGTCGTTAAGTGATGACACACGTGCGCCGAGTTTTAGAATCGAACGCGCCTCTTATTGATGCTGTTTGCGGAGTAAATATAACTGCGGACGGGGGCGAAGTCTATTTTCGTCTCTGTGATACCTCTGTGTCCTCTGTGGTGAGTGCTTATCCGTCGTTTTATTCACCACAGAGACACAGAGGACCGGAGAGGTAGCACAACGGAAAACTTAGGTGTGGGCCATCTTTGGCTGCGCGGAGGCAGTCGCAGCCGGGGCTGACTCTGACGGCGCGTAATAAAGAATGCGGTTGCAGTTCTCGCAGGTCACTACTTCGTCGCCGCGTCTGACCTGGGCCATCGCCTGTGGACGCAAAGCCATGAAGCAGGCCATGCAGGCGCCGTTGCGCGCTTCAGCCACCGCCACGCCGTCGCGGATACGAGCGCTGATGCGCACATAAAGCGCGCCCATCGCTTTCGGCAAAGCTGTTACCAGACGCTCACGCTCGGCCCGGTTGCCGGCCAGCTTCTCCGCCTGCTGTCGCGTTTCTTCGTCGAACTCCTGCAGTCGTTTTTCCCGATCGGAGTTTAACGAAGCAACTTCTTCGGCACGCTCGGCCAGCGAGGCATCAGCTTTTTCGCTGGCGTCCATCTGTTCGAGGATCTGAGTTTCCAGCGCGGTGATTTGTTTGCGCGCCGCATCCGCCTCGCGAATCGCCGCCGTGTACTCGTCAGGCTTCTTCGACGACATCAAATTGCGTTCGGCGCGTTCAACCCGAGTGCGTTGTTCGCCCACTTCAGTTTCCAGGCGCGTGCGCGAATGTCTGGCTTCGTCGCGAAGATTTTCGAGCGTACGAATTTCAAAGGCGCGCCTGTCGAATTCTAGCTCGATCTCGGCGCGCCTTTGGGGAATGGCTTCTAGTTCCGCTTGTAGTTTTCTTATGCTTGTATCCAGGTTTTGTAGAGCGACTAATTGCTGTAATTCCGCTTTCACTCTTTATTTTCTCCTTGAAAGATCGGGGCCGGATTTAATAAGTAGCAGGACAATCATCGGGTCGATTATCAGGCATCACGGCCCTCCGCGCAAGTGAGCCACCCGAGGGTCGTGTCGCAATTTCTGCTTTCGTCTGTGGTACCTTTGTGTTCTCTGTGTCTTTGTGGTGAATTTATTAAGCAAACATCCACCACAG
>Ga0207650_10000732_pt1 | contig 25329 bp, 25 predicted proteins | sample KBSS63metaG_FD_184325 | JGI IMG/M metagenome (GOLD analysis project Ga0207650, IMG submission 184325) | Switchgrass rhizosphere microbial communities from Kellogg Biological Station, Michigan, USA - KBS S6-3 metaG (SPAdes) (version 2) | ecosystem: Host-associated > Plants > Roots > Rhizosphere...
TCGCGTTTATTCCGCTGTTGGTGCCGCCGCTGCTGTACGTGCTGACCAAACTGCAACTGGACCGCCGCCTGATCGCCTGCGTAATGACCTTCGGCCTGATCACCCCCTATATGTTCCTGCCGGTGGGCTTCGGCAATATCTTCCTCAACCAGATCCTGCTGGCCAACGTCGCCGGCAGCGGCGTGGACATCAGCCAGGTCAACGTGACCCACGCCATGAGCCTGCCGGCCTTGGGCATGGTGGCCGGCCTGCTGGTGGCGGTGTTTATCAGCTACCGCAAAAAACGCGTGTACGACCTGGAGAAAATCGAGCGGGTCGAGCAAGTGGCGGTGCAGTACAACCCGCTGACCCTGCTGGTGGCCGGTCTGGCGATTGCTTCGGCGTTCATCATTCAACTGTGGCTGGACTCGATGATCATCGGCGCCCTTGCCGGGTTCCTGATCTTCTCGGTGTCGGGCATCGTGCGCTGGCGCGATACCGACGACCTGTTCACCGAAGGCATGAAGATGATGGCCATGATCGGCTTCATCATGATCGCCGCCTCAGGGTTTGCCGAAGTGCTCAAGGCCACCGGTGACGTGCGTTCGCTGGTGCAAGCCTCGGCGGCGTTTATCGGCCATAGCCGTGGTGTCGGCGCCTTGCTGATGCTGTTGGTGGGCCTGTTGGTGACCATGGGGATCGGCTCGTCGTTTTCCACGGTGCCGATCCTCGCCGCGATTTTTGTGCCGCTGTGCGTGCAACTGGGCTTCAGCCCGATGGCCATCGTGTGCATCGTCGGTACGGCCGGTGCGCTGGGCGATGCGGGCTCGCCGGCGTCGGACTCCACCCTCGGCCCTACCTCCGGGCTGAATATTGACGGCCAGCACCACCATATCTGGGACACCGTGGTGCCGACCTTCCTGCACTACAACCTGCCGTTGCTGGCATTTGGCTGGTTGGCCGCCATGACCCTGTAACCTCATTGCTCGCCCATGACCACAAATGCGTGTTGTCCTACAGAATCAGGGTAATTGGCCGATAACCTCTCAAGCCGCTTAATAAGAGAGAAAAGTCATGCGTCTGAGTCTGAAGGCCAAAGTCCTGTCCCTCGCCGTCGTCCCGGTGTTGCTGTTTGCCCTGGTGATCAGCCTGACCACCGTGTGGATTCTCCAGGGCCAGGCACGCAACGAGGTGGCTGAAACCCGCGAGCGCCTGCTCAACAACGCCAAGGCCACCCTGCAAAGTTATGTGGAAGTGGCCATGAGCACTGTCATACCGCTCTACGACGCCGCCGCTCCCGGTGATACGGCGGCGCGGGCAGAGGTGGTCAAGTTGCTCTCCAACACCAGCTACGGCAAGGACGGTTACTTCTTCGGCTACGACTCCGAGACCATTCGCCTGTTCAAGGGCAACAGCCCGGACGGCGTGGGCAAGAGCTTCAAGGACAATCGCGACCCCAACGGTGTGTACGTCAACCGCGACCTGGTCAAGGTCGGCAAGGACGGCACTCACTACCTGCAATACAGCTCGACCCAGCCTGGCCAGACCGAACTGGTGCCCAAGATGGGCTACACCGAATACCTGCCTAAATGGGACATGGTCATCGGTACCTCGGTGAACCTCGATGGCATCGAAGCCCAGGTGGCCGTGGTCGAAGCCAAGGTGGAAAAACGCATGGAGGGTGTGTTGCTGAGCATCCTCGGCGTGGCCGTGGTGGTGTTGCTGGTGATTGCCGCCGTGGGCATGGTGCTGGCCAATACCATCCTGCGTCCGTTGCACTTGATGAAAGCCAACCTGGATGACATCGCCGCCGGTGAGGGCGATTTGACCCGCCGCCTGGCGATCACCAGCCAGGATGAGTTGGGCGACCTCGCGGGGGCGTTCAACCGGTTTGTCGACAAGATCCACGGCCTGGTACGCCAGATCACTGACATGACCGCGCAACTGACCGGGCTGGTCAGCCAGGTGTCCGACCAGGCCCAGCGTTCCGAACAGGCCATGGAGCGCCAGCGCCACGAAACCGACCAAGTGGCCACCGCCATTAACCAGATGTCGTCTGCGGCCCAGGAAGTTGCGCGCAGTGCGCAAGGCGCCTCCGTGGCGGCACAACAGACCGACGCCGAAGGCCAGGCCGCCAAGCGCGTGGTGGACGGCAGCATTGCGCAGATCCATGCGCTGGTGAATGACATCCGCAGCAGCGGCGTGTCCCTCGACAGCTTGCAGCAGGATGTGTCATCGATTGTCAGTGTGCTCAGCGTGATCCGTTCGATTGCCGAACAGACCAACCTGTTGGCCCTCAACGCGGCGATCGAGGCCGCGCGGGCAGGGGAGGCCGGCCGTGGTTTTGCGGTGGTCGCCGACGAAGTGCGCGCCCTGGCCAGCCGCACGCAGACCAGCACCCAGGAAATCCAGGGCATGATCGACCGCCTGCAAACCGGCACGGTGGCCGCCGTGGACGCGATGCGCCGTTCCAGTGATGCCGGCGACGGCACCTCCGCCCAGGCCAACCAAGCTGGGGCGTCGCTGGACACCATGGCCCAGTTGATCGGCACCATCAACTCGATGAACGCGCAAATTGCCAGCGCCGCCGAAGAGCAGACCGCCGTCGCCGAAGAGATCAACCGCAGCGTGCATCAGATTGCCGTGGCGGTGGACAACGTGGCCGATGAGACGCAGTTGAGCGCGCAGACCTCGCGCAGCCTGGCCGACCTTGGCCAGCGGCTCGGACAACTGGTGGGGCAATTCAAGATCTGACCCTGTGGCGAGGAAGCTTGCTCGCCCCAACAGTGTTTACACGTCACGCATCAGCAGGCCAAAACGCAGGTCCATCTGCGCCGGAACGTGCACGTACACCGTGTGCCCGTCCCCCGGCGCCACGTCAATGGCTTGGCCCTTGCTGTTGTGCAAGGTGTCCAGGTCAAAGTGAAGGTTGCCGGCGGGCGTCATCAATTCCAAGTGATCCCCCACGGCAAAACGGTTCTTCACCTTGACCTCGGCCAATTCGCCCCGGCGCTCGCCGGTTAACTCGCCGACAAACTGCTGGCGCTCGGACACCGAGCTGCCGTTCTGGTAGTTCTGGTACTCGTCGTGCACATGGCGGCGCAGGAAGCCTTCGGTGTAGCCGCGTTGGGCCAGGGATTCGAGGTCTGTCATCAAGTTGCGGTCGAACGCGCGACCGGCCACGGCGTCATCGATGGCCCGGCGATACACCTGGGTGGTGCGCGCGCAATAGAAGTGCGACTTGGTGCGACCTTCGATCTTCAGCGAATGCACGCCCATGTGGGTCAAACGCTCAACATGCTGCACCGCGCGCAAATCCTTGGCGTTCATGATGTAGGTGCCGTGCTCGTCTTCGAAGGCGGGCATGTGCTCGTCGGGGCGGTTGGCTTCCTGCAGCACAAACACCTGGTCGGTCGGCGTGCCAATCCCCAGGGTCGGCTGATACGCCTGGACGATCTCCCCCGTGGTGTTTTCCACCGCCGGCGTGGCCTGGTATTTCCAGCGGCAGGCGTTGGTGCAACTGCCTTGGTTGGCGTCGCGCTTGTTCATATACCCCGACAGCAGGCAGCGGCCGGAATAGGCCATGCACAAGGCGCCATGCACAAACACCTCCAGCTCCATGGCCGGCACCTGCTGGCGGATTTCGCCGATCTCTTCCAGGGACAGCTCCCGCGACAGGATCACCCGGCAAATCCCTTGCTGCTGCCAGAACTCGACGCTGGCCCAGTTCACGGTATTGGCCTGTACCGACAAGTGAATCGGCATCTGTGGGAAGTGTCGGCGCACCAGCATGATCAGCCCCGGGTCGGACATGATCAGCGCATCCGGGCCCATGGCGATCACCGGGGCCAGGTCTTTGAGAAAGGTCTTGAGCTTGGCATTGTGCGGCGCGATGTTCACCACCACGTAAAAGCGCTTGCCTTGCGCATGGGCTTCGTCGATGCCGAGGGCCAGGTTGGCGTGGTCGAACTCGTTATTGCGCACGCGCAAGCTGTAGCGCGGCTGGCCGGCGTAGACCGCATCGGCACCGTAGGCGAAGGCGTAGCGCATGTTTTTCAGGGTGCCGGCGGGGGCCAACAGTTCAGGGCTAAGGAGCAGAGGCATGGGAAATCGGACCGCAAAAGGGCGCGAGGGTACCGGGCGGCGCCGAAGGGGTTATTGATCTGGGTCTACGCTTACCGCAACAAAGATGGCACTCACAGGATTTGCAACGGACTAAGCAGCAGGGCGCACGCGCGCCGAGCTTTCTGACATGGACCGGACATGAATCAAACCACTCTGCAATTCAAGACCCTGCTGTTGTTGCTGGTCCTGGTGACTATCGCGTTTATCTGGATATTGCTGCCGTTTTACGGCGCGGTGTTCTGGGCGGTGATCCTGGGCATCATCTTTGCGCCGATGCAGCGCCGCCTGCAGCAACGCCTCGGCTGGAACCGCAACCTGTTGTCCCTGACCACCTTGATGGTGTGCCTGGTGATCGCGATTCTGCCGGTGATCATCACCAGCGCCTTGCTGGTGCAAGAGGGCGCGACGCTCTACAAGAACATCGAGAGCGGCAAGCTCGACGTGGCCGGTTATATCGAGCAGTTCAAGCACTTTCTGCCGCCGTACTTCCAGCATCTGCTGGACCGCTTTGGCATGGGCAACCTGGAAGGGCTGCGTGAGAAGATCGTCAAGAGCGCGATGCAGGGCAGCCAGTTCTTTGCCACCCAGGCGTTCAGCTTCGGCCAGGGGACGTTTGATTTCCTGGTGAGCTTTTTCATCATGCTGTATTTGCTGTTCTTCCTGCTGCGCGACGGCCCGGAACTGGTGCGCAAAGTGCGCACGGCGGTACCGCTGGCCGAACCACAGAAGCGTCGTCTACAGCTCAAGTTCAACCGGGTAGTGCGCGCCACGGTCAAGGGCAACGTGCTGGTAGCCGTGACCCAGGGCGCGCTGGGCGGTTTGATCTTCTGGTTCCTGGACATTCCCAGCGCGTTGCTCTGGGCGGTGTTGATGGCGTTTCTGTCGCTGCTGCCGGCGGTGGGGGCTGGGCTGGTGTGGGGGCCGGTGGCCGCGTACTTCCTGCTCAGCGGTTCGATCTGGCAGGGCGTGGTGCTGGGCCTGTTTGGCGTGTTTGTGATCGGGCTGGTGGATAACGTGCTGCGTCCGATCCTGGTGGGCAAAGACACCAAGATGCCGGACTACTTGATCCTTATCTCGACCCTGGGCGGTTTATCGGTGTTCGGCCTCAACGGGTTCGTGATCGGGCCGCTGGTGGCGGCGCTGTTCATGTCCAGTTGGGCGCTGTTTGTCGAAAGCAAGCCGCGGGTCAAGCTGCCACTGCCTTGAGTCTCAGGCGTCAAGCCTGAAGCTCGACGCTTGCTGCAGCTGTTTTTCGGCGGCGGACAGCGACGTGAGGGGGCCACTGATGGCCTCGCCGTCGCTTACCAGGTACCAGCAGGCAAGCACTCCCAACGCGCGAAGCGGGGCGGGGACGGCGCTGCCGATGACAGACATGATTTGAACAGTGGGCATAGATACCTCCAATCGCTATGGAGGTCACCTTACGAGGCCAGGCGGCCAAGGAAAAATCACCTGGCTCGATAGTCGACATCAACGCAACGTGTCAGTCGACCACCTGATCGAGCATGCTCACCACTTCCTGCTCGTTGAGCAGGCCCTTGCGCACCAGGTTTTCTGCCAGCAACGCCAGGAATTTCGCGCTGCGGTGGCCTTCCAAGTGCTTGAGTTCGGTGAGTGCGCTGTAAACCTTGCTGGACGTGCAGAGGCCAGCGGTGCGGTGCGGGTTTTGTGTGGGCATGGTCAGTCGTCCTTGTTGTTATTGAGTGGACAGGATCGATAGTGGGAGTGCGGCGTGACACAAACATGACAGCGCTGGCCCCTGTCGAGCAAGTAGACTTTGGGCCTTATCCTGTGGGATTGGCGTCGGCACCATTGTCCTTATAGCGACCTTGACGCGATAAATCCGGACTTTGCGCGCAAAAAAAGGCCTCGCACGGGGGCGAGGCCTGTTTCGCACGTGACACCAGGGGTTTACCAGCCGCGACGGTAGTAGCCGTGAGGAGGGCCATAGTAGTAGCCATGTGGCGGGCCGTAATAAACCGGCGCCGGGCGGTAATAGACCTGCTGTTGTACATACACCGGTGGTGGCGGGGCGTAGTACACCGGCGGTGGCGCGGCGTACACCGGCTGCGGTTGTACATACACGGGCTGTTGCACGTACACCTCACGAGGTTGGCTGGCAACCACGGAGCCCACCACGGCGGCGCCGACCAACGCACCCAAGGCGGCCGGACCCGCCCATCCACCGCCGTGGGCGGAGGCTTGGCCTGCCATGGCGAGTGCACCGATAAGCAAGGCGATCTTGGGGATTTTACGATTCATGGTCATTCCTCGATTAGCCCCTGCGCTTGTGGTCTGCAGTCAATAGACTCAAGTAACGTCGCGGGGATACTTTTAAGACAACGTATTTCTGAAAAACAGCACAGCCGCTAAGTAAAGGTTGTGTAAGGTCTGTACCGATTTGCTTACTCAAAGGAGTTTTCCATGCAGATGCACCCCAACAAGGACACCCAACTGTGCATGTCGCTGTCCGCCCGCCCTGGCAATTTCGGCCTGCGATTTCATAACCACCTGTATGAACAGCTGGGTCTGAATTTTTACTATAAGGCCTTCAGCAGCCAGGATTTGCCCGGCGCGATCGGCGGTATCCGGGCTTTGGGGGTTCGGGGTTGCGGGGTGTCCATGCCGTTCAAAGAGGCTGCCATTGCCTTAGTGGACGAACTCGACGCTTCGGTTCAAGCGATTGACTCACTGAACACCATCGTCAACACCAACGGCCACCTCAAGGCCTATAACACGGACTACATTGCGGTCGAGCAACTGCTCAAGACGCATGCGGTGCCCAAGGACTCGACCTTCGCCCTGCGCGGCAGCGGCGGCATGGCCAAGGCCGTGGCCAGTGCCTTGCGTGACGGCGGTTATGCCAACGGTGTGATCGTGGCGCGCAACGAGGCGGCGGGGCGCCGATTGGCGCAGAACCTGGGGTATGAATGGCAGGCCGACCTTGGCGGGTTGCGCCCACGGATGTTGGTCAACGTGACACCGATTGGCATGACCGGTGGGCCTGAGGCCGATGCGTTGGCGTTCGAGGCCGATGCTATCGATAAAGCCGAAACAGTGTTCGATGTGGTGGCAATCCCCGCCGAAACACCGTTGATTGTGCGGGGGCGGGCCAAGGGCAAGCGGGTGATTACCGGGCTGGAAGTGATTGCGATCCAGGCGCTGGAGCAGTTTGTGCTTTACACCGGTGTGCGACCAACCCAGGCACAGTTCGAAAAAGCCGTGGCATTTGCCCGAAGCTGAAGGGCACTGGTGATCAAATGTGGGAGGGGGCTTGCTCCCGATAGCAGAGGGTCAGTCAATGCTCATATGTCTGAAACACCGCTATCGGAGCAATTCGAATCGTCGCACCGCCCATTTTGCCTGTATTACGCCTGTTCCAACTGCGCCAGGCGTTCTTCCAGCGCCGCAATGCGTGCTTCCAGTTCTTCAATCCGGTCCACAGACACTCCAGCCCCGCGCTCCACCGGGCTTGCTCGCGCCGCGATAATCGCCTCGATATCCGCCGGGTCGCCCAGCGCATGGGTGTAGCGGTCTTCCCGCTGCCCCGCCTGGCGCGGTACCAGCAGCGCCAGCCCGCGCGCGATCAGGCGTTCGAGCTGATGAACCACTTGCTCGGCATCTTCGAAATCATGCATGCGCCCGCTGCGGGTCAGCAGCTCGTTGACGGTCTGCGGGCCGCGCAAAAACAGCAGCCCAATCAGGATGACCTGCGCCGGCACCAGCTCCAGTGCCTTGTCCACGCGATGTTCCCAGCGATCGGCGCGGCTGCCCATCACCAGGCGGGTAAAGCCTTGGCCTTCGAGTACACGCAGGCTTTGGCCAACCTGGCCTTGGCTGAGGTTCATCACCGGCTCGCGGCTGGTTTTCTGGTTGCAGGCCAGTACCAGCGCGTTAAGGGTCAGGGGGTAGGTTTCCGGATGGGTCGCCTGTTTTTCGATCAGGCAGCCCAGGACGCGGATTTCCGTGCTGTTCAGGCGCGGCTCAGGGGTGTCGGTGTCGTGCTCGGCGGTCATCGCGCGTTCCCTATGCTGTGAAGCCCACTAGCCTAATCCTGAAAAAATAAAAGACAAGCGGCAGGCATGGCTATAATCGCCGCTGGTTCCTACCCTGCCATTACCGATGAGACTGTCATGACTATTTCCCTGTACGCCGCCTCCGTCCCAGTCTTCAAGCAGATGCTCAACGCCCTGAGCGATGTGCTGAACAAAGCCGAAGCCCACGCGGGCGCCAAAAACATCGAGCCTAATGCCTTGCTGCAGGCGCGCCTGTTCCCCGACATGTTCCCGCTGGTGCGCCAGGTGCAGATCGCCGTCGACTTCGCCAAGGGCGTATCCGCCCGCCTGGCTGAAATCGAAGTGCCGAAATACGAAGACAACGAAGTGACCTTCGCCGAGCTGCAAGCGCTGATCGCCAAGGTCCTGGCATTCGTCGATACCATCACGCCAGCACAGATCGACGGCAAGGAAGGCATCGAGATCATCACCCGCCAGGGCACGCCTAAAGAGAAGCGCTTCAGCGGCCAATCCTACCTGCTGACCTACGGCCTGCCGCAGTTCTTCTTCCATGTCACTACCACCTACGCCTTGCTGCGTCACAATGGCGTGGAAGTGGGCAAGCGTGATTACATGGGCGCTTTCTAAACCCAGGCGCTGAAAAAGCCCGGAACCGCCCTTGAATGGGCGATTCCGGGCTTTTTTGTGTGCGGGTGTTTGACCTGCTGCTGTTCGCAGGGCGTTACACAATTGCGGGCAACCGATGCGTCAGCGGACACACTCAAGGGAGGTACCCACTTCACTCATCTAACGCTTTAGAGGCGAAAGGCTTAATGATAAATACCCTCCAGTCGGCGCCCGCTGCCGCACCTTCGCAAGCTTGTGTCCTACCGCAACCAGCCCCGAATAACCCACTTGAGCCAAAGACGCGCAGCCGGCGCGAGGTGGCGCAAGACGGCTCATCGACGCAGGCGGGCGCCCATCGGTCCTCATTACGCGATCAGGGCAACAGTGAATTGGCGGCCAAATACGCAAAGGCCCTCGAAGAAAGCACACTGCCTCCTTGGCGCGCTGGGGACATCACGGACATTGCGCTTAACTCCAGCTTCGGCCAGTGGCGCGCGCAATTACGTGCGGCGTTAGAAGACAAAGACTTTTTGACATGGTTTAACGCGAACGGACTTCACCTATCCTTGGTGACGCTCCGTCCCTCAACCGGGGGAGCTGCAGGCGTGGAATAAAAACGGCGAGCAATGCAGGTTCTCTCTCGATGACGACTCGGGGTGGGCGCAGGTATCCCAAGCGATTCTGACTGCCGCTCACGCTTTGGCGCCCAACGGGATTACGCGCAAGGCCGTGTATGCCGACAGTGTGCCGGTTTCCATGGTGGCGCAGTTCTATGGCGAAACGTTCCACGACGACCCGCTCAAAGATGGTCAGCGTGCTCAGCAACTGCAACAGCACGGCGGATTTGCGACCGCGGGTGCGGGAGAAGCGAGGTCCGAACAGGCACTCAACGCCCATAAAAGCCTTATTGCCGATAAACGCGACCTGCTCAGGTTCAGGGATGCGTTGGTGGCGGCGATAGTCAAGGCACCGGCCTATCTCGATGAGCAGGCGATTATTCACTCGCGCCGAAGCCGCGCGCCCTACGACCATGCAGAGGGGTTGGCGACTTTTTTGCGAAATCAACCGTTCAAGCTGGACCCGCGTTCCGGGTTTCACGTGGATAACCAGCCGAAGGCGGGGCAGTCCGTGAGCCTTTTACAATTCATGGAGGGGCAAGGTTGGGATCGCCCCGTCGATCTGGCCGAACTTAAAAACATGGGCCAAGTGCTGTTCCGTCGTCAGGTCTCCCGACCGCCGCACGGTGATCTGGGCGGCGGGTTGTCGTGGCCCATTCCGCTTGATCGGGCACAACAGCAGCGAATTTACGACGCGGTTAACTACAACACATTTGAATTGCCCGAGTTCAAGTCGCTGAAGTTGAGCCAAACGGCGTTCGGGTTTCTGAGTCAAACCGTCAACTGGTCCGAGGCGGATCTGCAAAATCCGCGCGATGCGATAACGAAACTGTTGAAAACCCCCGCCGCACAGGCGCTGGGTGAAGCGCTGCGAGCCCAGTTTCAGGGGGCTGGCAGCGCGCAGGAGTGGGCGCTCTCCGCTTTGCAGATCGGCTTGAATCCGCAGGCGTTCTGGCACCCGGAAGAAAAGAACAGGCTGGCTGGGTTCGACCTGTCGCAACGTGAGCATTGGGGTAAGCCACTGTCTGTGGTCGCTCATGGTCTGACTGAACATCTGCGTCGGTCTTACGGCAAAAATGCTCCGGTTGCCGCCTACCTGCTGTTGTCACACCATGCGCCCGAATTACTGGTCAAGGATATTCCGGATGACGTGTCTTATGGCTCGCCTGCCTGGGTCAGCCTGAAGTCTATTGTCGCCAAGGCCGAATACCGTGCCCCCGGCTCCACGGCAGGTAAATCCTACGAGCAATTGCTCAAGGACGACCTTGGTCCGATTTCTGCCGAAGAAAAAAACGTCGAGGCATTGGCTGGGCGGGAGGGGTTGATCCATTGGGCGGTGGCGGACGGTGCCATCGAGAAGCGGCCTGACAATAATTACTCGGCCGAAGAGATCGAACGTGCCAGTGCCCTGGCCGGTGAGCGCTTCGATACGTTGAAAAAAGCCTCGCAAGCGTCCCGTAAGCAGTTAGCCACCCGAAAAGAGTTGGCGCTCGCAACTCTAAAGGCGCACTTCAAGGCCTACGGCGACATAGACTTCGAAAAAAAAGTACTGATGCCTGCTGAGAGGGAACGGGATTTGCTCGGACCTTATTCGATGCTGGACCTCTATCTCGACAGGCCCAAACACACACGCTGGTATTCGCAGGACTCAACCGTCCCTTTTGAGCAAATTTCAGAGGCGTTCTACCGTCTTGCGCCGATTAACGAAGTGTTCGAAAAAAACGTCACGGATTACTACGCCGGGCTTAAGGGGGGCGCGGACGTTGCGATCAAACATTTAATGTCGCTACTGCCTGAGGATGATAAGAAAGCCTTGGAATACGGTGAATTGAGTGTCTATGCCGAAGAAGATGTGACGCGTACCAGCCACTTTGCAAACCGGGTCGAACAGTTTACCTACGAGAGTCGGCAGCCCGACGACAACCGCTCGCTCCTGTTCGTGACAACCTACCAAGGGCGTAAAACCGTGTACGAGGTGAATCCCCAGCAAGGGTTTGTGCGTAAGCGAACGGATCTGTCGCCCGATCTTAAGCCAGGCCGACAAGGTGAGTGGGTGCATTTGGGGCGCAACAAGTCGATACGGGAAATCAAGGCGCAGGGGGCTGAGGCTGAGCAACGCAAAGCGCGGGACGAATCTCCAGCGCTCGTGCAGACCTTCAACTCTGCAAGGACCCAATATATTGCTGATACGGTCCTCAATAACCTCTTCAAACCAGGCGAGCGCAATGAGCTGGTCAAGGCGGCGAGGGGCTTTACCACCTTTGACAGTGAAGTGACGGAGTTTGAAAAAATCCAGGCAGTCACCCGAGCCTTGGTGCCTTTTGCATCGGCCATCGATCGTTTCCAAAAAGGCGACGTCAGCGGCGGGCTCGCATTTTTGGGCTTCGACGTTTTTGGCTTTGCGTTAGGTGGCTATTTCGCCGCCGGTAAAATTGCAGGCCTGGGGGGCCAGGTGAAAAAGGCCGGCGGCATACTGGCACGCGCAGCCGTCAGTGCGGCCAATCCGTTTGCGGGAGGCAAGGCAATTGTCAGCAGGGGGTTGCCACTGCATCAGTCATTGCTGGGCAAAGGCACTTTTTCTTGGAAGGCAGTCTCCACCAACCGCGGTGTAAATCGGGCTTATCAGGATAAACAGGAGGGTATTGCGGTAGGCACCTACATCCTCGGCGATACATCAAAAATCACCGCAAAATTTGACGAGGTGCTGGGTAAGTGGTTCGCATACGATCCTAAAAGCAAGAAAAGGTATGGCGTGCCGCTTGAGGGGTTTCGCGTTGAAAGTTCCAGTGCCTGACGGCCCGTAAAACCAAAACGCCCGGTCGTTTCTTGGCGGGAACGTACCGGGCTTTTATCGGGGGATTATTCAGGCCGGTTGTTCTTCGTTGCCCAGGCACGCGGCAGCGGTGAACAGCACGTCGGTGGAGGAGTTGAGTGCGGTTTCCGCAGAATCCTGCAACACACCGATGATGAAACCGACAGCCACGACCTGCATGGCGATTTCACTTGGAATACCGAACAGGCTGCAGGCCAGGGGGATCAGCAGCAGCGAGCCGCCGGCCACGCCCGAGGCGCCGCAGGCACAAACGGCGGCGACCACACTCAGCAGCACGGCGGTGGGCAGGTCAACGCTGATGCCCAGGGTGTGCACGGCCGCCAGCGTCAATACCGTGATGGTGATCGCGGCCCCGGCCATGTTGATGGTGGCCCCCAGTGGAATCGACACTGAATAAGTGTCTTCATGCAGGCCCAGGCGCTTGCTCAAGGCCAGGTTCACCGGGATGTTCGCCGCCGAACTGCGGGTGAAGAACGCGGTAATACCGCTTTCACGCAGGCACATCAGCACCAGTGGGTAGGGATTGCGACGCAGCTTCCAGAACACGATCGCCGGGTTGACCACCAGTGCCACGAACAGCATGCAACCGATCAGTACCACCAGCAGGTGCGCGTAGCCGAGCAGCGCGCCGAAGCCGGAGGTGGCCAGGGTCGACGCGACCAGGCCGAAGATACCCAGCGGCGCAAAGCGGATCACCACACGTACGATCAGGGTCACGCCGTTGGACAAATCGTCCAGCACGGTGCGGGTGGCAGCGCCCGCATGGCGAATGGCGATGCCCATACCGATGGCCCAGGCCAGGATGCCGATGAAGTTGGCGTTCATCAGTGCGCTCACCGGGTTGTCCACCACGCTCAGCAGCAGGCTTTGCAGCACCTCGCCGATGCCGCCCGGCGCGCTGACGGTGACGTCATGGCTGGCGAGTACCAGCGACGACGGAAACCACATGCTGGCAACCACCGCCACGACGGCTGCGGCAAAGGTGCCGAGCAAGTACAGGAACAGAATCGGTTTGATATGGGTTTCCTGGCCGTGCTTATGGTTGGCAATCGACGCCATCACCAACACAAACACCAGGATCGGCGCCACAGCTTTCAACGCCGTAACAAACACCTTGCCAATAAAACCGGTAGCCCTGGCGGCCTCGGGCAGGAGCAGGGCCAGCAGAATCCCGGCGATCAGGCCGATGACGATTTGGGTGACCAGGCTGACGCGCATCAGTCGTTGTAACAGGGTGGGGGCAGCAGTCATAAACAGTTGTCTCTAGTTTTTTTAATAGGACGCAGCAGTACGGGCGGAATGTTCTGTAAGAAACAGGGCGCGGAGTCTAGCATGCCGCTGCTAACGGCCCGACCTGTGCGGCATTCGGTCACCCGCGCCCAGGCCGGGCTGCGTCCATGGTGTTCTGCGGGTTCATGATCGCCGGCATGGTGGCGCTGGTGCCGGCGATTCACTCCAGCGCCGGCCTGGCGGCGGCAATGGCCGTGTGGGGCGTGACCCAGGCCGCGATGTTTCTGGTCAGCCATGTGCGACTGATGAAGGCCGCGCCCCATGCCCCGGCCTTTGCCGCGTCGCTGAGCATTGCCGGGGGCAACCTGGGCATTGGTCTGGGGGCGTTGGTCGGCGGGCATGTGATCGACACTTTTGGCCTGGGCAGCCTGGGGTTTGCCGCATCCGGGTTTATCCTGGTGTCGATCCTGCTGGCGCTATGGTTGATGACTGCCAGACAACCGGTCGCGTCCAGCGCCTGACCGGTCAGGGCAGGGCGGTAAACAACTCGCGCCGTGCGCCCTCGGTAATCGCCACAATGCCGGGATGCTTGACCTTGCGCTCCACCGAGATCGCATAGAACGACTCGGTGACCGCATCGGTCTGGCCAATCAGTGCCACGCCGTACTGGCGCACCACTTCATCGGCAATCACGCTGGGGGCGATAAAAATCCCGCTGCCGGATTGGCCAAACGCTTGCATCAGGGCGCTGTCGTCGAATTCACCGATGATTTTCGGTTGGATCTGCTGCTCGGCGAACCAGCGCTGCAAACGGCTGCGTACCACGGTCTCTGCGCCTGGGATCAGCAACGGCGCGCCTTGCAGGCATTGTGGGAAATCGCCGCGATGGCGGTCAGCCAGTGCCTGGGTGGCGAAAAAACTGATGCCGCATTCGCCCAGCTTCTGGCTGTAGCCCTTGATGTCCAGGTGCGTTGGCATGGGGCTGTCGGAAATCACCAGGTCCAGGCGCTGGATCGCCAGGTCGGCCAATAACCGTTCGAGTTTGTCTTCGCGACAGGTGATACGGATCGGCTCGCTCAACTCCATGGTCGGTGCGATCAGCCGGTAAACGATGGACTTGGGCACCACATCCGCGACGCCGACGCGAAACACAATCTGCTGTTCATTGGGTTGCGCGCGCAGCATGGCTTCCAACTCATTGCCGGTCTGGAACATCTGCTCGGCGTAGGGCAGGGCCTGGCGCCCGGCTTCGGTGAGTTCAAGCTGGCGGCCGACCCGTTGAAACAGCGCGATACCGAAGGTTTGCTCCAGCAGGCTGATTTGCCCGCTGATGGTCTGGGGTGTGAGGTTCAGTTGCTCACAGGCGCGCACGATGCTGCCGGTCTTGGCCACAACCCAGAAGTAATGCAACTGTCGGTAATTGAGCATGGGTGCGGTCACTTCGTAAAAACCGAAGTATAAGCGAAAAAAATACGAATTTTCCTGAAGTGTTCGCCTGCATAGAATGCCTCGCTATCGCGGGGCCACTATTTGGACCCAATGGTTCTAACGAGGAATACAACATGACACTCAATTCCCTGGGCGCGGCGTCGTTGCTTGCGCTTTCATTGGTGATGACCAGCGGTTGCGACCAGGTCGAGAAAAGTGCGCAACAGGTGCTGGGCAAAGCCACTGAGTCGGCCAAGCAAGCCATCGATGACACCCACAAGGCCGCCGAGCAGGCATTGAGTGAAGCGACGCAAGGCTTGATCACGCCGCAAAAAAAGGACGATCAGCAAGAACAAGCGTCTGAATCGAACAGCAAAGAAGCCTAATTTCCCAGCACAACGTCAGGACTGAACCATGGATTACCTTTTACAACTGGCCGCCAGCCCGACCGCCTGGGTTGCACTGGCTACCTTGATCGTCATGGAAATCGTGCTGGGCATCGATAACCTGATCTTTATCTCGATTCTCACCAACAAATTGCCCGAGCAGCACCGGGCCAAGGCACGGCGCATCGGTATCAGCATGGCGTTGATATTGCGCCTGGGTCTGTTGAGCACCATCGCGTTTATCGTGCAACTGACGGCGCCGGTGTTTGAAGTGTTCGGCCAAGCGTTCTCGTGGAAGGACATGATCCTGATCGCCGGCGGCTTGTTCCTGGTATGGAAGGCCACCACCGAAATCCATCACAGCATGGACCCGGAGCCCGAAGAGAAAGCCACAGTGGGTAACACCGTGGCCATCGGTTTCGCGGCGGCCATCGGGCAGATCCTGCTGCTCGACCTGGTGTTCTCCATCGACAGCATCATCACGGCGGTAGGCATGACCGAACACTTGCCGATCATGATCATTGCCGTGGTGACCTCGGTGATCGTGATGCTGGTGGCGGCTGAACCGTTGGCCAAGTTCATCAACGACAACCCGACCGTGGTGATGCTGGCCCTGGGCTTCCTGATCATGATCGGCATGACGCTGATCGCCGAAGGCTTCGGAGCCCATGTGCCTAAAGGCTATGTGTATGCGGCCATGGCCTTCTCGGCGGCCATCGAGTGCTTGAACATTGCACGGCGCAACCGCCACAAGCGTTTGCTCGCTGCCCGCCAGTAACCGCTGAAACAAACAGGCCGGCTGTGCTCACAAGAGCCCAGCCGGCTTTTTGCTGTCTGGTAGAATCGGCGCACTTGATAGCTTGAGGTCCACCATGAACGAGCCGATTCGCCTTACCCAGTACAGCCACGGCGCGGGATGTGGCTGCAAGATTTCGCCACAGGTCCTGGAAGTGATCCTCGCCGGCAGCGGCGCCCAGAACCTTGATCCCAACCTGTGGGTCGGCAACGCTTCGCGCGACGATGCAGCGGTATACGCCATCGACGACGAGCGCGGCGTGGTCTCCACCACCGACTTTTTCATGCCGATTGTCGATGATCCCTTCGATTTCGGCCGTATCGCCGCCACCAACGCCATCAGCGACATCTATGCCATGGGCGGTGACCCCTTGATGGCCATCGCCATTCTTGGCTGGCCAGTGAACGTACTGGCGCCGCAAATCGCCCGGGAAGTGATCCGTGGCGGTCGCGCGGTGTGCGACGCCGCCGGTATCCCCCTGGCGGGCGGGCATTCGATCGACACGCCGGAGCCGATCTTCGGCCTGGCCGTGACCGGCATCGTGCAAAAGCGCCATATGAAGCGCAACGACACCGCCACTGCAGGCTGCAAGCTTTACCTGACCAAGCCCTTGGGCATCGGCATCCTCACCACCGCCGAAAAGAAGGGCAAGTTGCGCGAGGCGGATATCGGCCTGGCGCGTGACTGGATGTGCACCCTCAACACCCCGGGCAGCCGCTTCGGCAAACTGCCTGGCGTGACCGCGATGACCGACGTCACCGGCTTCGGCCTGTTGGGCCACCTGGTAGAAATGGCTGACGGCAGCGGCCTGACTGCGCGTATCGAGTATGAAAGAGTCCCACGCCTGCCAGGGGTCGAGTACTACCTGGAACAAGGCTGCGTACCCGGTGGCACCTTGCGCAACTTCGACAGCTACGCCAGCAAACTGGGGCGTTTGCAGGAGTTGCACAAACGTGTGCTGTGCGACCCTCAGACCAGCGGCGGCCTGTTGATCGCCGTCACCCCGGAGGGCGACGCGCAATTCCAGGCGGTGGCCGCCGAACTGGGCCTGAACCTGGAGCCGATCGGCGTACTGGTTGAGCGACAGAGCAACGCGGTAGAGGTGGCTTGATGGCTGACATCACCGATTACCGCGACATCTTCCTCAACGACCGGCCGATGATGGATACCCGTGCGCCGGTCGAGTTCACCAAGGGCGCGTTCCCCGGCGTGGTCAACCTGCCGCTGATGACCGATGACGAGCGTCGGCGGGTCGGCACCTGCTACAAGCAGCAGGGCCAGCAAGCGGCCATCGTGCTTGGGCATCAGTTGGTATCCGGTGCCACCAAGGCTGAACGTATCGAGCAGTGGGCGCAGTTTGCCCAGGCCAACCCCAACGGGTACCTGTATTGCTTTCGCGGCGGGCTGCGTTCGCAGATCGTGCAGCAATGGCTGAAAACCGAAGCCGGCATCGACTACCCGCGCGTCGGCGGTGGCTACAAGGCCATGCGTACGTTCCTAGTGGAGACCATCGAGCAGGCTACGGCCCAGTGTGACTTCGTATTGCTGGGCGGTATGACCGGCACCGGCAAGACCGAGGTGCTCACCCAGTTGAACAACGCCTTGGACCTGGAAGGCCACGCCAACCATCGCGGTTCCAGCTTCGGCAAGCGTGCCACGACGCAGCCGTCCAACATCGACTTCGAAAACCGCCTGGCAGTGGACCTGCTGAAAAAACGCGCGGCGGGTATCGAACGCTTCGTGGTCGAGGACGAGAGCCGCATGATCGGCAGCTGCGCTCTGCCATTGCCACTGCACAAGGGCATGCAGGGCTTTGCGATGGTATGGCTGGAAGACAGCGTTGAAGGGCGCGTCGAGCGCATCCTGCGCGATTATGTGATCAACCTGTGCGCCGAGTTTATCGCGGTGTTTGGCGAAAACGGCTACGCGTTGTTTGCCGAACGCCTGACCCAGAGCTTGGCCAATATCCACAAGCGTTTGGGCGGCGAACGCTTCCAGCGGTTGCACGCGATCATGCAGGACGCCCTGGCGGAACAGGCGCGCAGCGGCGCCGTGGAGCTGCATCGCGGCTGGATCGAAGGGCTATTGCGCGAGTACTACGACCCGATGTACGCCTTCCAGCGCGAAAGCAAAGGCGCACGTATCGAGTTTGCGGGAGAGCAGGGCGCCGTGATTGCTTACCTGCGCGAGCGCGCCTTGATTAAAGGATAGCGGCGCCGATCAGCCCACATACCACCCCCACCAGCATGGTCAACCCGGCCACCGTCACCAGTACCCGCGCATCGAAATCCTTGCGCAGCATCAGCAGTGACGGCAGGCTCACGCTCGGCAGGGTCATCAGCAAGGCCACGGCCGGGCCGGCGCCCATGCCCAGGGTCATCATGGTTTGTACGATAGGGATCTCGGCTGCTGTAGGAATCACAAACAGCGTGCCGACAATCGCCAGCGGCACCAGCCATACCAGGCTGTTGGCCATGGCCCCGTCCACGTGGGGGAACAACCACACCCGCGCCGCGCCCAGCACCAGCACCGCGAGGATGTAGATAGGGATGGTGCTCCAGAACAGTTGCCACAGCGTGCGCAACCAGCGGGTCAGGAACGGTTTGGACTCTGCGGCGCTGACTTCGGCCACAGCATCCAGCGCCGCTTCCGGCACTTGGTCCGGGCGTGCGATGCGCTGCGCCACCAGCGAAACGCCCACCACCAGCACGATGCCCGCCACCAGCCGCAACGCGGTAAAGCCCCAGCCCAGCACAAAGCCCATGAACACCAGGGTGGCCGGATTGAGCACCGGGTTGGCGATCCAGAACGCCAGCGCCGCACCCACCGAGACCTGTTGGCGCCGCATGCCCGCCGCCACCGGTGCCGCGCAGCAACTGCACATCATGCCCGGCAAGGCGAACAGCCCGCCACGCACGGTCGAGCCCAGCCCGGCACGGCCGAACAGGCGCAGCAGCCAGTCGCGGGGGATCAGCACTTGCAGCAAGGAACCGAGGATTACCGCCAGCACAGCCGCTTTCCAGATCGCCAGGAAGTAAACCTGGCCGTAGGCCAGCGCCGCCGCCAGGGGCGAACTTTGCTGATCATTGAGAATCGAGGCGCCGATGCTGTGGTTATCCGCCGCCACAAACGCTTTGAAGTAGTAGGGCGACCATTTCACGTAGTAGAGGCCGACGCAGGCGACCAGCAGGAACAGCGCGGGTTTGCACCAGAATGACCAGCCCCGGGCGGGCTGGATGGAGGCAGGGTTGGACATGGTGATGATCCGTAGATGAGTCAATAGCGGCGCATCATACGCTCTCAGCTGTCAGCACTCACCTGTGTAGGTTCCGGGCAGGTCTGTTCGCCGTCGTTCAAGCCTTGTTTGTAGTTGCGGCTCAGCAGCGAGGCCTTGCCGTTGTGCCAGGTCAGTGTCAGTACATACAAGGTGTCGTAGTCGCTGCCGGACCAGTCGTCGGTGATGGTGTGTTTTTCACCGGAGGCTTCACTTGCCACTTTGTTGATCAACTCCGGCAGATAGCCGTGTGACCAGGCCGTGTAGATGGTGGCATTGTGATATTTGTCTTCGACCAGTTCATCAGCCAGGTCGCTGGTGTCGTTTGCCGAGAACTTGATATTCACCGGCAGGCCCAACTTGATGGCGCTGGGGCTGATGGTCATCAAGGGGCGAATGTAGCTGTAGGAGTTGTCCAGCTCACCTTCCTCGACATTGCGCGTCGGGTTGGCGGCGAAAACGAAATCGGCCTTGCCGAATTTTTCCGGCAATACCGTCGCCAGGTTCATTGCGCGGTTCAGGCCCTGGCAATTGAGCTGGCCCAGGCCGCCGGCGGGTTTTTCACCGTGGCGCAGGAATACCAGGGTTTGCACGCCGTCCACGGGCTGGGCGCGGCTTTCACGGGCGTCGAGGGCGGCGACCATGGCGCCGCTGACCAGCAGCAGCGGCAGCATGATGTAGGCGTAGTGGCTAAGGCGTTGCACAAGGCGCAGAGGCTTGATCTTCATGGTCGGTTCGAGTCTTCGTGCGTCACGTTAAGGCGGACAAGCCTGGCCCCGATGACGCCGGGGGCGTCTTGCGGTGTTCCCTGTCGAAATAGCGAGGTGCCTCCATTCACCGTGAGCGCTCTTAAGAGTGCGCGAGGGCGTATTGGTTCGCCCTCGCGGGATAATAGCCAGCGGATATTGCGTATTGATGACCCATGCAGGACAGCGTCCAGATGACTATGATGGGTACTTTCTGCCCCAGGGACCGCCCGATGAACTCACTCGCTGACTTTCCGATCCACAGCAAATGGCCTGCCCAACACCCTGAGCGCCTGCAGCTGTACTCGCTACCCACGCCCAACGGCGTCAAGGTTTCGATCATGCTTGAAGAATTGGGCCTGCCTTATGAGGCGCACAAGGTCAGCTTCGACACGCAGGACCAGTTGTCCCCCGAGTTTCTGTCCCTGAACCCCAATAACAAAATTCCCGCGATCATCGACCCCAATGGCCCGTCCGGCCGGCCGCTGGCGCTGTTTGAGTCCGGCGCGATCCTGATCTACCTGGCCGAGAAAACCAGCCAGTTGCTCTCCGAAGATCCGGCGACACGTTATGAAACGATTCAGTGGCTGATGTTCCAGATGGGCGGCATCGGTCCGATGTTTGGCCAACTGGGGTTCTTCAACAAATTTGCCGGCAAAGCCTACGAAGACAAACGCCCGCGCGACCGCTACGCCGCCGAATCGCGCCGCCTGCTGCAAGTGCTGGAAAAACGTCTGCTGGGGCGCACCTGGATCATGGGCGATGACTACAGCATCGCCGATATCGCCACTTTCCCCTGGATCCGCAACTTGATCGGCTTCTACGAGTCGGGCGATCTGGTGGGCATCGCCGACTTCCCCAATGTACTGCGCGCGCTGGATGGGTTTATCGCTCGACCGGCGGTGATCCGTGGCCTGAATATTCCGAGCTGAAGCATGCCGACCTTCGATTTCAAGCAACTGGATGTTTTCAGCAGCGTACCGCTCAAAGGCAACCCGCTGGCGGTGGTGCTTGGGGCGGACAGCCTCAGCGACCAGCAGATGGCCGACTTCGCCAATTGGACCAACCTCAGCGAAACCACGTTTTTGCTGACACCGCGCGATCCAAGGGCTGACTATCGGGTAAGAATTTTCACCACTGTGCAGGAACTGCCCTTCGCCGGGCATCCGACACTGGGCAGTTGCCACGCGTGGCTGAAAGCGGGCGGCGTGCCCAAAGGCGAAGTCATCATCCAGGAGTGCGAAGTCGGCCTGGTGCATATCCGCCGTCAAGGCGACGAGCTGGCGTTTATTGCGCCGCCCTTGTTGCGCTCAGGCCCGGTGCAAGACGACGTGCTGGAGCGCGTGCGCCAGGGGCTGAACCTTGCGCCGCAGGCAATCGTGCGCAGCCAATGGGTGGACAACGGAGCTGGTTGGCTGGCGGTGATGCTGGCCGATCGCCAGGCGGTACTCGACGTGCAACCTGACTACGCCCGATTGCTTGGCCTCGCGGTAGGCGTGATCGGCCCTTGCAACCCGGCGCACGACGACGTGAACGCGCAATTTGAAGTGCGCGGGTTTATCGCCGGTGACGGCGCCCCGGAAGACCCCGCCACCGGTAGCCTGAATGCCGGCGTTGCGCAATGGCTGCTGGGTGAGGAACTGGCGCCTGAGCACTATGTGGTCAGCCAAGGCACGGTATTGGGGCGCGCGGGGCGTATTCGCATTGAACGCCAAGGCGAAAATATCTGGGTCGGTGGTGCCGTCGCGGTGTGTATTGAAGGGCGTCTACAGCTCTAGATCAATGAATTATTACGGGCCGCGCAATACACTGTTGGCCCCTGGGCGTTTGTGCTACGGGGGGCTGGGGCATAAGCTTTTGCCCACAGTTTTTTGTCTTGCCCAGGAAAACCATGACCAGCCAGTTCCCCCAAGCCCGCCCACGCCGCCTGCGCCGCTCTCCGGAGCTGCGTGGTTTGTTCCAGGAAACCGAGTTCACCCTCAACGACCTGGTGCTGCCGATTTTCGTCGAAGAAGAAATCGACGACTTCGTGCCGATCACCAGCATGCCGGGCGTGCAGCGCATCCCTGAGAAAAAACTGGCCGGCGAGATCGAGCGCTATGCCCGCGCCGGCATCAAGTCGGTGATGACGTTTGGGGTGTCCCACCACCTGGACGCCAGCGGCAGCGACACCTGGAAAGAACGCGGCCTGGTCTCGCGCATGTCCTCAATCATCAAGGACGCTGTGCCGGAAATGATCGTGATGTCCGATACCTGTTTTTGCGAATACACCGACCACGGCCACTGCGGCGTCATGCACGGCGCCCATGTCGACAACGATTTGACCCTGATCAACCTCGGCAAACAAGCCGTGGCCGCCGCCCGTGCCGGTGCCGACGTGATCGCACCGTCTGCCGCCATGGACGGCCAGGTCCAGGCCATCCGCCGCGCCTTGGACGACGCCGGTTTCACCCACATCCCGATCATGGCCTACTCGACCAAATTCGCGTCGGCCCTCTACGGCCCCTTCCGCGAAGCCGGCGGCAGCGCACTCAAGGGCGACCGCAAAAGCTACCAGATGAACCCGATGAACCGCCGCGAAGCCGTGCGCGAATCGCTGCTCGACGAACAGGAAGGCGCGGACGCCCTGATGGTCAAACCGGCCGGTGCCTATCTGGACATCATCCGCGACATCCGCGAAGCCTCACGCCTGCCGGTGGCGGCATATCAGGTAAGCGGTGAATACGCGATGATCAAGTTCGGCGCCCAGGCGGGGGCGATTGATGAGGACCGCGTGGTTCGCGAGACCCTGGGCTCGATCAAACGGGCGGGTGCGGATTTGATTTTTACCTACTTTGCGCTGGATTTGGCGTTGGCGGGGATCTAAAGCCTTTGCGAAACCCTGTGGTTCAGCGAGCGAGCTTTTGTGGTGAGCGAGCTTGCTCGCGTTGGGCTGCGTAGCAGCCCCACTACTGACCGCCGGTCTATCTGAAGAATCGCTTTGCCCTGACTGGCGCCGTGGTTTTATTCGCCGTGGTGTCTGGTGTTGGAGGGAGGTGGGGATAAGTGATTGGCGACCTGTCCCTGGGACAGACCAAGCAGTCAAGGTTGCATGAAGTACAAGTTGGACAGGGATCCAGTAATTTTTTTGGCTTTGCCTTTTTTCAGGTACTCGCTGAACTCAAGTTCTAGAGACTCTTTATGAGTGTATTTCTTATACTTGCTCGGCACTTCGCAAGCGTACATATATAACCTCCAAGAGTCGAAACCATCGATCCGTTCATCTGGGCCGTAATCAAAGTTGACACATATTTCAGATAGATAAACACTGCAACCAATCCCATGCAGCTCGTAAGTTACGTCGTCCGTGACTGAGCCTCGTTGCGGGATCTTCTTTGAGCGCCATAGCCTGAGAATGTTTTTTGTTCCAAATGATTGCTCAAGTAAATCTGTCGCTTTTTTACTTGCGCTAAATACTCGGTTATCAAGTTTTCTAGGGTCTGGGTTTTCATCGTCTTGGTAGGTGGTGGGCTGGGTATATTTTTCTGTCGCTTTGTTTGTTATTTTCAATTCGCACGGTTCTGTTGGAAAGGGCTCTCTTATTGATACTTTGCCTATTAACGGTTTTCATAGAGGTTTCAGTGTTAATTTATTTAATCTGTTTTTGTCTAGCTGTGGAGATAGTCGTACACATCTTTTTTTGATTCTCTCTATATTTAAAGAGTTTTTCGATGATGTTGTTTGCATGTTCGCCATGACATATGAGCTGTGCGATTATGTGGGGAAGTCATCGCCAATTGTGAGTGGCGATTTTTTGTCATCGACGATTGCTTTGGTATTGAAGTGTGGGCCGTGATTGCCTTTTTTATGACCTAAGGAATGTTCGCGAATTTCAACTATTTTACCTTTTGACTAGGGGGTGCTTACCTTATTTGCAAGAATATCTTTATCCGATGTTGACGCTGAATGTTTGGGTGAGGTTAGCTGTGAATGTATTCGTACACCCCTGTATGGGAGATTTCCTCAATGTTTAAGGTGCTGATCGCATGTTCTAGTCTGGGTGCATGTATAGAGTGACATATGACTTGAGCGACGCCATGTGTTTCAGTGTCATAAAACCTGAATGCCAAATTTTCTTCATCTGCCAATATTAATTTCAAGTCGTCAGTAGTGGAGATGTATTTTAAATGACTTAGTCGCTGCCACAATAGCTCTACTTGGTAGTCTTGTTTTGCCATTAAGGTTACATGGCTACGATATGTCTTTAACTTTTTTGGATCTATATGTTCTGGGTTGGTGTTTAGATGCTCAACTCCTGAATAAATTGAGGTTTCTTCATTTTTTCTGAATATGTCTTTGAGTGCTGAGCTTTTCGCAAAGCGCTTTAACGCTAGGTACTCCTGTGTCTTGCTGTATTTGGGAGCTCTTGTGGTGTACCAAGTGAGTATTACTGGCCACTCATGTTTCAATACTAGTGCGAGGGCGAGCCAAGTTTTCCATACGCTTTCAAAGTCTTGATTGAGAAATGTGATCGTGACATACCCTTGGTCTTCTGTTGGATGTGGGTAGGCCCAGGGGTGTATACCGGTTTTGTGTATGAAGACTGTGTCCATTGATCACCTTTTAAAATACGTATGAGAGTCAGTGCCGATGTCTAACGGAACTTTTACACCCTCTACGGTTACCTCGGTATTGAAGTGTGGAGCATGATTGCCTTTTTCATGACCTAACGAATGTTCACGAATTTCTACATCTCTATAAAGTAATTTGAATTCGTAAACCCTTCCTTGAATGTAGCGATCTTGGTCAGTGATGATCTCTCGGTAAACACGTTCGGGATGCTGAGTCTTAGGTACACCTCCAATTTTTTTTGCCCTTTTAAGAGCTCCATTTCTAGAAAGATTGGTATCAAAGCCTTTGGGTATCTCAGCGTCACCCTCATTGACTTTAACGTTTTCCGCCGGATTTTCTGAGCGTTTTTTGGGTTTACATCCATCCTCCCCCGGACACCTGCTCAACCCTAGCGGATCCACCCACCCCGTAGGATTGGGCACGTACTGGTAGGCGTTGATCCCACCCGCCAGCTTCACCGGATCTGGCGTCAGGTAGCGACCAATGTCCGGACTGTAGTAGCGATGGCGGTTGTAGTGCAGTCCGCTTTCCGAATCGAAGTATTGGCCTTGGAAACGCAGCGGGTTGTCGACTTTTTTTACGTCGAGACGGCTGATTTGGCCGTAGGCGCGGTAGTGGGCGGACCAGACGATTTCGCCGTCTGGAGTGGTGAGTTCCTGGGGCGTGCCGAGGTGGTCGAGTT
>Ga0207650_10000735_pt1 | contig 25242 bp, 18 predicted proteins | sample KBSS63metaG_FD_184325 | JGI IMG/M metagenome (GOLD analysis project Ga0207650, IMG submission 184325) | Switchgrass rhizosphere microbial communities from Kellogg Biological Station, Michigan, USA - KBS S6-3 metaG (SPAdes) (version 2) | ecosystem: Host-associated > Plants > Roots > Rhizosphere...
ACGGGGGTCCTGCATTTTGGGATAGTCGATTTTCTGTACTTCGACCTTGCCGTTGCCGAGATACACGACACCACGATTACCAGACATGCTTTCACCTCGCTGTTGTTTTTATGGAACTGCGTTGCCCATTTGGGGGGCAGCGCGTTTAAGTGCTCGGGTACAGATGCTGTTTTCTTGCGTTGTTTGTGAGGGCCTCATCGGGGGCAAGCCCCCCCCCACATTCGACCGCATTCCAAAGGCAGAACTTGGTCAACTGTGGGAGGGGGCTTGCCCCCGATTGGCGCCAGTCAGAGCACCACCGTCCGATTGGCGTTCAAAAACACCCGCCGCTCAATGTGATACCCCACCGCCCGGGCCAATGTCAGCCCTTCGATATCCCGCCCCTTGGCAATCAAATCCTCGGGATAGTGGCTGTGATCCACCACCTCCACACCTTGGGCGATGATCGGCCCTTCATCCAGATCGTTGTTGATGTAATGCGCCGTGGCGCCCACCAACTTCACCCCCTTGTTGTACGCCTGGTGATACGGTTTGGCGCCCTTGAACCCCGGCAGCAACGAGTGGTGAATGTTGATCGCTTTGCCATCCAGCTTGCGGCACAGCTCCGGCGACAGCACTTGCATGTAGCGCGCAAGGATCACCAATTCGGCGCCGGTATCTTCCACCACTTGCCACACCTGACGCTCCTGGGACGGTTTGTCGTTGGGGTCGAGGGGGAAATGGTAGTAGGGAATCTGGTGCCAGTCGGCCAAAGGTTTCAAATCGGGGTGGTTGGACACTACCGCAACCACGTCCATCGACAGTTGGCCGATGCGCTGGCGGTACAGCAGGTCGTTCAGGCAGTGATCGGCCTTGGAGACCATGATCACCACTTTTGGCCGGTAGTTCGGCGCCGTCAGCTCGAAGATCATGCCAAAGGCTTCGCCACGAGTGGCCAGGCCATCGCGGAAACCCTGCTCGTCAAAACCGTCGGGCTGGCGGAATTCCACGCGAATAAAAAATCGCCCGGAAAGCCGATCATCGAACGAATGGTGCTCGGTAACGTAGCAACCCTGCTCGAACAGATAGCGGGTGACCGCGTCCACCGTGCCGAGCACGCTGGGGCAATCGGCGGTCAAAATCCATGTATCGGGTGCGCGGCTCATGGGTGATTCCTCAGGCTTGGACGCTCAGGCCGAATTCAGCCGAGGCATCCTGCAGCCACAACCACCAGTAATCCGAGAAGCTGCGACGGATCACCAGCTCCCAGGTGTCTTCAGCCGTGTGGCGGATCACCAGTTGCGACTTGGCGAACACCGTGCCCACCGCCTTGCCCACCGGGAAGTTGTTGGGGTGCACGTCGTAGCTGGTGGACTTCATCAGCACATCGCGCACGTTCGGGCCACTGAGCTCAAGGATCTGCTGGCCGCCGCTGACGTTGACGATCTGGATATGCAGGTCGCCCAAGGCGGCACGCAGGTTTTGCTCGGCGGCGAATTCTTCACCGCTTGGCACGACCAGCAGCCACTCATCCGGGCCGAGCCATTGCAGGCTGGTTTCGCCTTTGAGAATGACCTGCAGGGCGCCTGGAAGCTCAATACCGAGGGCTTTGTGTACGCCGGCGGCGAAGGCTGCATCGTGGCCATCGCCACGAAGGGTCAGGTGGCCAAGGAGTTTCTTTTCACGCACGGTCACGCCGGCGTTTTTGCGGCCCTTGCCGATCAGGCTGGCGAGGTCGGCATGGTGCAGCGACGACTCTGCTTTGGCGCCGGTGGTGGGGCGTTGTTGGTATACGTTGGCTGCTGTCATAGAGCACCTGTCCTGAATTCTGTGGTGACTGTTCTGGCCTCATCGGGGGCAAGCCCCCTCCCACAGGGGAATGCATTTCAACATGTGGGAGGGGGCTTGCCCCCGATGCAGGCGACTCGGTCTATCAAATGTTCTGCCGTTCACCTTTCGGATCAAAGAACACCGATGACACAATCTCCGCCTCGATCACGCTGCCATCCGCTTGCGGCGAGAACACCCGCTCACCGATGCGCTTCAAGCCGCCCTTCACCACCGCCATCGCAAACGAATAGCCGAGGGAGTTGTGGGCATAGCTCGAGGTGACGTGGCCGACCATCTTCATCGGGATCGTCTGCTTCGGATCGAACACCAACTGCGCGCCTTCCGGCAGCCACACGGTTGGGTCGATCGGCTTCAAGCCCACCAGTTGCTTACGCTCTTCACGCACGCAGTCTTCACGGTTCATCCCACGCCAGCCGATCCACGAGAACGGCTTGGTGCGGCCGACGCACCAGCCCATGTTCAGGTCGTCCGGGGTCATCGAGCCGTCGGTGTCCTGGCCGACGATGATGAAGCCCTTCTCGGCCCGCAGCACGTGCATGGTTTCGGTGCCGTACGGGGTCAGGTTGTACTTTTTGCCGGCCTCGACGATCTGTTCCAGCACGCCCATGGCATAGTCGGCCTGCACGTTGACTTCGTACGACAGCTCACCGGTAAACGAGATGCGGAACACTCGCGCCGGCACACCGCCGACCAGGCCTTCTTTCCAGGTCATGAACGGGAAGCCGTCCTTGTCCAGGTCGATGTCGGTGACCTCACTCAGCAGCTTGCGGCTGTTGGGGCCGGACAGGGTCATGGTCGCCCAGTGGTCGGTGACCGAGGTGAAGTACACCTTGAGGTCTGGCCATTCGGTCTGCTGGTAGATTTCCAGCCACTGCAGCACGCGGGCGGCGCCGCCGGTGGTGGTGGTCATCAAGAAGTGGTTGTCGGCGAGGCAGGCAGTGACGCCGTCGTCGAAGACCATGCCATCTTCTTTGCACATCAGGCCGTAGCGCGCCTTGCCCACGTCGAGCTTGGTCCAGGCGTTGCTGTAGATGCGGTTGAGGAACTCACGCGCGTCCGGGCCCTGGATGTCGATCTTGCCGAGGGTCGACGCGTCCAACAGGCCGACGCTGTCGCGCACGGCCAGGCATTCGCGTTTCACCGCGGCGTGCAGGTCTTCACCGTTGCGCGGGAAGTACCAAGGGCGTTTCCACTGGCCGACGTCTTCAAACTCGGCGCCGTTCTTGACGTGCCAGGCTTGCAGGGCGGTGTAGCGCACCGGTTCGAAGATGTGCCCACAGTGACGCCCCGCCACCGCGCCGAAGGTCACCGGCGTGTAGTTGGGGCGGAACATGGTGGTGCCCATCTGCGGGATGGTCACGTTCAGCGAGCGCGCCGCAATGGCCAGACCGTTGACGTTGCCCAGCTTGCCCTGGTCGGTGCCGAAGCCGAGCGCGGTGTAGCGCTTGACGTGCTCGACCGACTCGAAACCTTCGCGGGTCGCCAGTTCGATGGCGGCGGCGGTCACATCGTTTTGCAGGTCGACAAATTGCTTCGGTGCCCGTGCAGTCGGTTTGTCGTGCGGCACTTGGTACACCGCCAGCGTCGGCTCTTCCAGACGGCTCAGGGCTTTGGGCAGCGTACCTTCTACCGGGGCGAAACCCGCTTCACTGGCCGCGCGCACGCCGCCTTCGAAACCATCGGCGAGCGAATCGCCGAGGCTGTAGACGCCGTTGATGCCGCCGACGCACACGCGTTTCTGCGGGGCTTCACCCGGTACGAAACCGAGGATGTCTTCACGCCAAGTCGGCTTGCCGCCCAGGTGCGAGGCCAGGTGGACCACCGGGCTGTAGCCGCCGGAGCTGGCCACCAGGTCGCACTCCAGCCACTCGCCTGGGCTGGTGACTTTATGCGCTTTCACATCGATCGCGGCCACGCGGGCAGCGGTGACGTGCTTGCTGCCACGGGCTTCGATCACGGCGCTGCCGGTGAGGATACGAATGCCTTTGGCGCGGGCTTCTTCAACCAGGGCGCCGCGTGGGTTGTGGCGCACATCAGCCACTGCCACCACTTGCAGGCCAGCGTCGAGCCAGTCCAGCGCAACGCGGTAGGCGTGGTCGTTGTTGGTCGACAACACCAGTTTCTTGCCCGGTGCTACACCGTAGCGGCGCACGTAAGTCGAGACTGCACCGGCGAGCATGTTGCCCGGCACATCGTTGTTGCCGTACACCAGCGGGCGCTCGCACGCACCGGTCGCCAGCACCACACGCTTCGCGCGGACACGGTGGATACGCTGGCGCACCACGCCAATCGGCGCACGGTCACCGAGGTGGTCGGTAAGGCGTTCGTGAATGGTCAGGAAGTTGTGGTCGTGGTAGCCGTTGACGGTGGCGCGAGGCAACAGCACCACGTCCGGCAGCGCCTTGAGTTCCGCGATAACGCTGGCGACCCATTCCGCAGCCGGCTTGCCGTCGAGGCTTTCGCGCGAATCCAGCAGCGAACCGCCAAACTCTTCCTGCTCATCGGCGAGGATCACGCGGGCACCGCTGCGCGCAGCCGCCAGGGCAGCGGCCAGGCCGGCGGGGCCGGCGCCCACCACCAGCACGTCGCAGTGACGGTTGAAGTTGTCGTAGGTGTCCGGATCGTTCTCGGTCGGCGAGCGGCCAAGGCCAGCCGCCTTGCGGATGTACTTCTCGTAGGTCATCCAGAACGATTGCGGGTACATGAAGGTTTTGTAGTAGAAACCCGGCGGCATCAGCTTGCCGCCGACCTTGCCGAGAATGCCCATCACGTCATTGTTGACGTTCGGCCAGCCATTGGTGCTGGTGGCGACCAGCCCCTGGTACAGCGCCTGTTGCGTGGCGCGCACGTTAGGGATTTGCGTGGCTTCGGTCGCACCGATCTGCAGCACGGCGTTCGGCTCTTCGGCGCCGGCGGCAAAGATGCCACGAGGGCGCGAGTACTTGAAGCTGCGGCCGATGATGTCGACGCCGTTGGCCAGCAGGGCTGCGGCCAGGGTGTCACCTTCAAAGCCTTTGTAGCTCTGGCCGTTGAAGGTAAACGTCAGGACTTTATTGCGGTCGATGCGGCCACCGTTGGACAGGCGATTGGTCTGGCTCATACCTTCTCTCCAGCAGCCTTGGCGGTGAATTGCGGCTTGGTGCCGATCTTGTAGGTTTCAAGAATTTCGTAGGTCAGGGTGTCGCGGGTCGCGTTGAAGTACTGGCGGCAACCGGCGGCGTGAATCCACAGTTCGTGGTGCAGGCCACGGGGGTTGTCGCGGAAGAACATGTAGTCGCCCCACTCTTCATCGGTGCAGGCGTTCGGGTCCAGCGGGCGCGGGATGTGCGCTTGGCCGGACGCGTGGAATTCCTCTTCGGAGCGCAGTTCGCCACAGTGAGGACAGAAGATATGCAACATAGGGAATTTCTCCTGTTAGTGGGCGACGGCCGCAGCGCCGTGTTCGTCGATCAACGCACCGTTGTGGAAACGGTCGATGGAGAATGGCGCGGCCAACGGGTGCATTTCGCCCTTGGCGAGGCTGGCGGCAAACACGTTGCCTGAGCCCGGCGTGGCCTTGAAGCCACCGGTGCCCCAACCGCAGTTGAAGAACATGTTCGGCACCGGGGTCTTGGAGATGATCGGGCAGGCGTCCGGCGTGGTGTCGACGATGCCGCCCCACTGGCGGTTCATGCGCACGCGGGACAGCACCGGGAACATCTCGACGATGGCCTGGATGGTGTGTTCGATCACCGGGTACGAGCCACGCTGGCCGTAGCCGTTGTAGCCGTCGATACCGGCGCCGATCACCAGGTCGCCCTTGTCGGACTGGCTGATGTAACCGTGCACGGCGTTGGACATGATCACGCTGTCGATAATCGGCTTGATCGGCTCCGACACCAACGCTTGCAGCGGGTGGGATTCGATCGGCAGGCGGAACCCGGCGAGCGAAGCCATGTGCCCGGAGTTACCGGCGGTCACCACACCGACGCGCTTGGCGCCGATAAAGCCCTTGTTGGTTTCCACGCCGATGCACACGCCGTTTTCCTTGCGGAAGCCGATCACTTCGGTCTGCTGGATCAAGTCCACGCCGAGGGCGTCGGCGGCACGCGCAAAGCCCCACGCCACGGCATCGTGACGGGCGACGCCGCCGCGACGCTGTACGGTGGCGCCGAGTACCGGGTAGCGGGTGTTTTTCGAGCAATCGAGGTACGGGATCTCGTCGGCCACTTGCTTGGCGTTGAGCAGTTCGCCGTCCACGCCGTTGAGGCGGTTGGCGCTCACGCGGCGCTCGGAATCACGGATGTCCTGGAGGGTGTGGCACAGGTTGTAGACGCCACGTTGGGAGAACATCACGTTGTAGTTCAGGTCCTGGGACAGGCCTTCCCACAGTTTCATCGCGTGCTCGTACAGGTGGGCCGACTCGTCCCACAGGTAATTGGAGCGCACGATGGTGGTGTTGCGCGCGGTGTTACCGCCGCCCAGCCAGCCTTTCTCGACCACCGCCACGTTGGTGATGCCGTGTTCTTTTGCCAGGTAGTAGGCAGTCGCCAGACCATGCCCGCCGCCGCCGACGATGACCACGTCGTAGACCTTTTTAGGGGTCGGCGTGCGCCACATCTTCTGCCAGTTTTCGTGGTGGCTGAGTGAGTGCTTGAAGAGGCCGAAGCCTGAGTAGCGTTGCATAGTCATTACTCCAAAACCGCGCTCAGCGATAAACCGGGAAATCAGCGCACAGGGCAGACACGTGCTTGGCCACGTTGGCCTCGACATCGGCATCACCGAGGTTGTCGAGGATGTCGCAGATCCAGCCGGCCAGTTCGATGCACTGCGGCACTTTGAAACCACGCGTGGTCACGGCCGGGGTGCCGATGCGCAGGCCCGAGGTCACGAACGGCGACTGCGGGTCATTCGGCACGGCGTTCTTGTTGACGGTGATGTGGGCGCGACCGAGGGCGGCGTCCGCCTCCTTGCCGGTGAGGCCCTGACGGATCAGGCTGACCAGGAACAGGTGGTTATCGGTGCCGCCGGACACTACATCGTAGCCGCGTTTGATAAACACGCTGGCCATGGCCTGGGCGTTGTCGATCACTTGTTGCTGGTAGACCTTGAAGCCAGGCTCCTGGGCTTCCTTGAAGCAAACGGCCTTGCCGGCGATGACGTGCATCAGCGGGCCTCCCTGGGCGCCAGGGAACACGGCAGCGTTGAGTTTCTTCTCGATTTCTTCGTTGGACTTGGCCAGGATTAGGCCGCCACGGGGACCGCGCAGGGTCTTGTGGGTGGTGGTGGTGACCACATCGGCGTACGGCAGCGGGTTCGGGTACAGGCCGGCGGCAACCAGGCCGGCAACGTGGGCCATGTCGACGAACAGCAGCGCACCGACCTTGTCGGCGATGGCGCGAAAGCGTGGGAAATCCAGGGTCTTGGAATAGGCAGAGAACCCCGCCACGACCATTTTCGGCTTGTGTTCGACGGCCAGGCGTTCGACTTCGTCGTAGTCGATCAGGCCGGTGTCGGTGTTGATGCCGTACTGCACGGCGTTGTACAGCTTGCCCGAGGACGACACCTTGGCGCCGTGGGTCAGGTGACCGCCATGGGCCAGGCTCATACCGAGGATGGTGTCACCGGCGTTCAGCAGCGCCAGGTACACCGCGCTGTTGGCGGAGGAGCCGGAGTGCGGCTGCACGTTGGCGTAATCGGCACCGAAAAGCTGTTTGGCGCGCTCAATGGCCAGGGCCTCGACTTTGTCCACGTGCTCACAGCCACCGTAGTAGCGCTTGCCCGGATAGCCTTCGGCGTATTTGTTGGTGAGGCCACTGCCTTGGGCTTCCATCACGCGTTTGCTGGTGTAGTTCTCTGACGCGATCAGCTCGATATGATCTTCCTGACGCTGCTCTTCGGCATTCATGGCCGCCAGCAGTGCGTCGTCATATCCCTGGATCTGGTCTTTTTTGCTGAACATCGCGTCTCTCCCAGCCTTTCGTATTGTTGAGGCCCATGCAGGGCCCTTTGATGCGATGGTAGGGCTGGTGCAGACAGGTCAAATGCCTACGGACGCCACGCAAAGGTGCGTTTACGACATGGCAGGAACAACGCGGAAAAAATGTGGGAGGGGGCTTGCCCCCGATAGCGGTGGATCAGCTTGCACATGCCGTGGCTGACACCACCCTATCGGGGGCAAGCCCCCTCCCACACCGGTTAGGCGATGATGTGACGGACGAGTAGCAGCAGCAGGAAATGCAGGGGATAGAGGGCATACGCCCAGCGGCGCATGGCCGGTGGCGAGGTGTTTTGGGTGTGTCGCAACAGGACCAGGCCGAGCAGCGGCGCAAGCAGGCAGGCGCTCAGTCCCATCAGCGCCACCGGCGTGCCGCTATCGAGCAGGATCTGCCATTGATTGGCAGCCACACACAGCAGTCCCGGCAACACGCTGAAATACCATGGCCGACGAAACACCCATAACATCGCCCACGGCAGCAATACACCGAAAAACCCGAACATCAGGTGTGTGGAAAATACAGCGCCGATCATGACGGCAATCACCGCCAATCCCCGATCAAAAAGCGTCTTCTGCTGCCATCCTCGGGCAACCAGTAACCCCAGCGCCAAGGTCGGCAACACATTCAACGTATCAGCATCGTCGATAAACATCCGATAGGGCACTTCGCTGATCACACTGAACAGCAGCAGCCATCCCAGGTAACGCCATTGGCCCGTGACAGGTGCGTTTCTCGCCCGATGCAAATTCGCCGCAATCGCCAGGCAAAACCACGGAAACGCCAAGCGGCCCGGCACATACAGGCCATCCAGGCTCAAACCGACATACCGCAGGTGGTCCAGCACCATGCTCACCAGCGCCAGCCACTTGAGCAGATCCAGAGCGCCATCACGGACGCGTCCGACAGGCATCGTTTCAGTACCGTGCATAATTCCCCAGTGACTTTGCATTTACAGTGCGTGCGCACCCGCGACAATCTTGGTTACAGTGCGCACCAACATCGACCACAGGAATGGGCCATGACCGACAAGAGCCAGCAATTCGCCAGTGACAACTATTCCGGTATCTGCCCGGAAGCCTGGGCCGCCATGGAACAAGCCAACCAGGGTCATCAGCGCGCCTACGGCGATGATGAATGGACCCACCGCGCCGCCGACGGTTTCCGCAATCTGTTCGAAACCGACTGCGAAGTGTTCTTCGCCTTCAACGGCACCGCCGCCAACTCCCTGGCGCTGTCCTCTTTGTGCCAGAGCTACCATAGCGTGATTTGCTCGGAAACCGCCCACGTCGAAACCGACGAATGCGGCGCGCCGGAGTTTTTCTCCAACGGCTCCAAGCTGCTCACCGCCCGCACCGAAAACGGCAAGCTGACCCCGGAATCGATCCGCGAGATCGCCCTCAAGCGCCAGGACATCCACTACCCGAAACCACGCGTAGTCACCCTGACCCAGGCCACCGAAGTCGGCAGCGTGTACACCCCGGAAGAAATCCGCGCCATCAGCGTGACCTGCAAGGAACTGGGGCTGAACCTGCACATGGACGGCGCACGCTTCTCCAACGCCTGCGCGTTCCTCGGCTGCTCACCGGCGGACCTGACCTGGAAGGCCGGCGTGGATGTGTTGTGTTTTGGCGGCACCAAGAATGGCATGGCGGTGGGTGAAGCCATCTTGTTCTTCAACCACAAGCTCGCCGAAGACTTCGATTACCGCTGCAAACAGGCCGGCCAGCTGGCGTCAAAAATGCGCTTCCTGTCCGCCCCGTGGGTAGGCCTGCTGGAAAACGACGCCTGGCTCAAGCATGCCCGCCACGCCAACCACTGCGCCCAGTTGCTGAGCAGCCTGGTGGCGGATATTCCCGGGGTGGAGCTGATGTTCCCGGTGCAGGCCAACGGCGTGTTCCTGCAACTCTCGGAACCGGCCATCGCCGCGCTGACCGCCAAGGGCTGGCGCTTCTACACCTTCATCGGTAAAGGCGGCGCACGCTTCATGTGTGCGTGGGATACCGAGGAAGAGCGTGTAAGAGAATTGGCGGCGGATATTCGGAAAGTGATGGAGGCCTGAAACGACGGGCCTTTCAGCCTCTTAGCAGAGACTGTTTGTACGTGTTTCTGACAGTATCTATCTACCCCCTGCCTTGGATAGGATCTCTGCACCCCGAACGAACGGACGCGTTCTTTCGGGGCTGACTGCCTGCCGAATAGTCGGCTGGAAATGGAAATCCGATAGAGGGCAATATCATGGAATATCAAAACAACGGCAACACCCTTCAGAGCGACGGCACCGTCAGCACTACCGTCATTGATTGGGATGAGTTCAGGAAATATGCGAAAGTCGGTGACACCATCAAAGAGCCCTCAAGGACGCTGAGGATCTACGATAAAGTCTACGAACTGACAGCATCCGGCCAACATTTCGTGGTTCATATCTACGCGCAGTAACCGTTAACGCCTGAGATCCGCGCCGCAGGCTCATGACCTCCGACGCGGAACCGAAGTCTGCGACCTCATCAGATTAAAACCCGACCTTGGTACTGGCTCGCCAGGGTCGACTTACAGGGCCTTTGGCTTGAGCACTTGCCAGTCGTCGATGGGACCTCGGTTTTCAATAAAGGTACCCCCGCCGAACTTCACCGCCAGTTTGTTTACGGCGTTCAAGGCGGTGGTCACGGCACCTTCCCCCCAGCCTCCCGTGAAGGACACATCATCGCCGGCCAGAATGAAGCCATCGGGACTTCCATCAAACACACCGTTCATAAACTGCGAAAACAGCAGGCGCTGGTATTCGTACTGCCCCGGCAGGTTCATTTTGAAGGCACTCAGGAAAAACGGTTGTTCTTCCCAATTGATTTCGACAAATGGATCGGTCATACCGAACTCCGCCGCAAGGTTCAACTGATGGTGGGCATACACCGAATCCAACAAGGTTGAACATACCGCCACATGGGACGGTAATGGCGCAGCGCGATCACCCAGGAACTTGATGCTGTCGTCGTTCCAGGTGTAAGACAAAAACATCCCGCTGCCTTTGTAGGGGCCTTGACTCGCAGCGTAGTCCAGCAGGTATGTGCCGCGGGTAATTCGGTCCGACAACGTCACACTCATCTTGTATTGACGATCTGCACCGACATCGGTCCAGAAAGGCCGCTGGGTCTGCGCAAATATTTTGGCCGACTGCATGTAATGGGTGTACGTAACTGCCTCCCACTCTTTTATGGACAAGAGGCTATTCATTTGGTCAAAGCGGGCGACGCCATCCATAAAACGGAATTTGTCGAGGACACGTTTGTGAGGCGTATAAACCACAGCAGCAAAGGTGTATTGACGCTCGCTTCCTCGATTATGATCAAACATCCACACATCAAATTCGCCATCCGGACGCCGTATGATCTGGCGCACTTCCTGGTTGAAAGGCTGAGCAATGACCTGGGCGGTCAGGCCCTGGACGGTAGTGCCCGCGGGCCAATAAGCCATGGGGTCGCCGAGGGCATCCGGAGCACGATTCCACAGTCGGGTAGGCAACTCGCTGGAACCGTCATACATTAGCTTGTGGTTGGTATCCAGCCCGGTATACAGCACCCGCAACACCTCCAGAAAGCAGTTCGGATAGTCGGTGTTCCATCCGCCGGTACCAAAGCCGATCTGGCCGAACAAGTCGATATCCTCACGACTCCAACCCGCCTCTTCCACCATGGCCGCGAAAAAGCTGAGATTGTCCCATCCTTTGTCCAGGATCGCGTTCCACAGGGTCTTGATCTTCGCCAGATCAGGATTGTCCCCGGACATCGCGGTTTCCATTTCAAGGAACTTGATCGGATCCTGCTCCAGGAAAACATCGAACAATTTGCTTTCGATATCTTCATATTCGGGAGGCAAGTTCTTGCCTTCGTAATAGACCTGTCGTTGTTGATAGTCGACCACTGTGCTGGGGGTTGCAGCCGACCCTGGGTTGGGAAAGTCCGCTGAATTGGCGGTCATACCCACTTTATCGAAATAGTGCATCAACGCCTTGCCGGAGACGGGAAAGCGCATAGCGCCCATTTCACAGATAACGCTGTTGGCGGAGTCTTGCGGATCGCCCGCCACATAGGAATAGAAACGCCCGCCAATACGGTCGCTGGCCTCCACCACCACCGGGTGCAAGCCCATGCGCATCGCTTCATAAGCAGCCACCAGTCCGGCCACTCCGGCACCAACAATCAGTACCTGGGTGCCCTGCTGACGTGTAGAAACACCCGCCAACGGTTTTCCATTGCTGACAGCCGAATTGAGGAACTTGGCGTAATGAAAAGGGAAGTCTGGAATAAGCGCAGTGACATCGTTGGTCAACAGGCGCGCCGCACCTTTAGAACGTGAAGGGATAGCAGACATATCAGTCATCCTTGGTGTGTCAAAGGACGTCCGCCTACGGCTTCACTGCGAAGGGCGACTACGACGAGTTCGATCCTAAGCGTAGACGCTTGTAGGAAATGTCTGCATCTAAATTGAAAATAGAAAGCGACTGCGTAAGGCAGGGCTTGCCCCATAAGGTTATGCGCCATCAGTTCAGAAATTCATGAAGTGATTATTTGCAAATGCCGATTCAATAGTTTTTTTAGTTACAAGACTCTGCGTAGTCTCACTCAATAAAAACAGACCGTGATGCCTATGAACACGCCCTCCGACCGATCGGCTGCTCCCACTTCCACCACGCTGAAAATCGAAACCCGCTCCATTGACTACGTGCCGCGCAATGAACGCCACGGTAAGGTCTGGCACCAGGCGCCGTTCTGGTTCACCGGCAACTTCGTTCTGACCACCATGGTCACCGGGTTTACCGGCGCAGCCTTGGGGCTGAGCCTGGTGTATGCCGTCCTGGCGATTGTCATCGGCGTGTGCCTGGGTACATTCGCCATGGCGTTCCACGCCAACCAGGGCCCACGCATGGGCTTGCCGCAGATGATCCAGTCGCGGGCACAGTTCGGTTTACGCGGGGCAATCGTGCCCTTTATCGCGGTGGTCTTCGTGTACATCGGCTTCAACGTGTTCAATGTGATTCTGGCGACGGACGCCATCAATACCGTGCTGCCCGGCAGCCGTGCCCCCTGGTACGCGTTGATGATCATCCTGGCGGTGGTGATTGCCGTGATCGGCCACGACCTCCTGCACACCGTGCAGCGCTGGCTGACCTACGTGATGATCAGTGTCTTCGCCGTACTCACAGTCGCAGCCGTGACGCACCTGCAGGCCGACACGGCAGTGGCCGACGCGCACTTTTCCTGGTCGGCCTTCCTGATCCAACTTTCAGCCGCTGCGGGCTATCAGATCAGTTACGCCGTCTATGTCTCGGATTACTCGCGCTACCTGCCCCATAACACGCCGTCGCGCAGTGTCATCACCTGGACATACCTGGGGGCTGCCGGCTCGGCGCTGTGGCTGATGTCACTGGGGGCGTTTCTCGCCTCGGCGTTGCCCTCACCCGACGCCATCGGCAGCGTGCAGGCAGTAGGCAACCAACTGCTGCCGGGGTTTGGCACCTTTACCGTGCTGATTGCCGTCCCGGCGTTGGTCGGCATCATGGCCGTCAACTGCTATGGCGCGATGCTCACCGGAATCAGTGCCATTGACGGTTTTGTGCCGATCAAGCCCAGGATCAAAAGCAGAATCCTCGGGATCAGCCTGGTGGCCGCGATCATTTTTGTGATCGCCTTGTGCATCCCCGAAAGCTACCTCAGCAGCTTTAACACCTTCGTGCTGTTGATGCTTTATTTCCTGGTGCCCTGGACAGCAGTCAACCTTGCCGACTTCTACGCCGTACGAAAAGGGCGCTACGCCATCAGCGACATTTTCAACCCAGCGGGCATCTATGGCCGTTGGTCGAGCACCGGACTCGTCGCCTATTTCCTCGGCCTGGCGGCAATGGTTCCGTTTATGTCGCTGGGTTTTTATCAAGGGCCGATCAGCTTCATGTTGGGCGGCGCCGATATTGCGTTCGTCGTCGGCCTGCTGGTCTCGGCATTGGTTTACTGCGTGATGAGTCGCCAACTCGACCACGCCGCCGAGTCGCGGGCCATAAAAGCCAGTGAACAAGCGCTGGAAGGAAACGTGTCATGACTCCGTTACGCGTCGTTTGTCACCAACTGGCGCCGCGTATCGGCGATACCGATTACAATCGGGCGCTGACCGAACGTGCGATTCGTCGAGCGGCGATTCTCAACGCCCAGTTGATCGTCCTGCCGGAGCTGATTCAGAGCGGTTACGTATTTGCCGACCGGGAGGAAGCCTACACCGCCTCCGAGACATGTGACGGTCCAACCCTGGTCCTGTGGAAAAGCCTGGCGCGGGAGCTGGGGATCATCATCGTCGCAGGGTTCTGTGAGCGTCTGAGCGCGGGACAGGTCGCCAACAGTGCCGCACTGGTCGAACCCACGGGGCGGTTGACGGTGTATCGCAAGGCGCACTTGTGGGACCGTGAGAAACTGATCTTCACCGCTGGGGATGCGCCACCTCCGGTGATCGACACTGCCGTCGGGCGGATCGGCATGATGATCTGCTACGACTTGGAACTGCCCGAATGGGTGCGCCTGGCAGCGCTGGCGGACGCCGACCTGCTCTGCGTTCCGGTGAACTGGCCGGATGGCCCGCGCCCCGAGGGTGAACGGCCGGCAGAGATCGTGCGGGTACAGGCGAATGCGGCGGTCAACCGCATGTTCATCGCCGCGTGCGATCGCCATGGCGAGGAACGTGGCGTCAGGTGGGTGGGCGGCTCGGTCATCGTCGACGCCGATGGCTACCCGTTGGCCGGAGCAGCCTCCCACCCAGGGGAACAACCGTTGATGGCTGACCTGCCGTTGGCCGAGGCCAGGAACAAGTCAATCAGCGACCACAACCACGTTCACCAGGATCGTCGGCCCGGGCTGTACTGAGCGTCAGAACTCAATGCGCACATCACCCTTCGGCACACTGCAGCAGGATAGGATGTAGCCCTCGGCTTCGTCCTCCTCGGTGATCCCGCCGTTGTGGTCCATCTCGACCTCGCCCCCCAGCTTCATCACCTTGCATGTGCCGCAAATCCCCATGCCACAGGCTTTCGGGATCAACAGGCCGAGCTTGGCCGCCGCCGCATGCACGGTTTCGCCCGGTGCGACGCGAATGCTCTTGCCCGACGCAATGAATTCCACCTGGTGCAAATCCGCCAGATCGATTTCCGGTGCGTCGGCAGCTTGTTCGGCTTGCTCCACCGCATCGGCACGGGCTTCGGGTGGCGTGGCTCCGAAGGATTCTTCGTGGTAGCGCGCCATGTCGAAACCGGCGACTTCCAGCAGGCGCTTCACCGCGTTCATGTACGGCGTAGGCCCGCAGCAGAACACTTCGCGCTCCAGGAAGTCCGGCACCATCAGCTCGAGCATCTTGTGGTTCAGGTAACCGCGATAACCTGCCCACGGCTCACCCAACCCGTGTTTCTCGCAGATCAGGTGCAGGCTGAAGTTATCGATGCGCGACGCCATGTGCTCCAGCTCGCGGTGGTAAATGATGTCCTTGGGCGAGCGGGCGCTGTGGATAAACGTCATGTCGACATTGGCGTTGGTGTCGTAGAACCAGCGCGCCATGGACATGACCGGGGTGATCCCCACACCACCGCTGAGGTACAACACTTTCGGGCTCGGGTAATCGATGGCATTGAACAGGCCCACCGGCCCGTGCACCGCCAACTCCTGGCCTTCGTGCAGGGTGTCGTGCAGCCAGTTGGAGACTTTGCCGCCCGGCACGCGCTTGATCGTCACCGAGAAGCTGTACGGCACCGACGGCGAGCTGGAAATGGTGTACGAACGCATGATCGGCTGGCCTTCGATTTCCAGCTCCAGGGTGACGAACTGCCCCGGCTTGAAAAAGAACAGGATCGGCTGGTCGGCCATGAAGCAAAAGGTGCGCACGTCCCAGGTTTCCTGGATGACTTTGACGCAACGGACGATGTGCCGACCATTGGCCCAGGTCTGGGTCGTTACCGGATTCAGGAAATTGCTGGACATGTTCTTCTCCACCGCCGAGGTCGGCCTTATGGTGGCGATTCTGCGTAACGCGAGAACCACCCATTTACCTATCTGCGACATTCACATACTTATCGCGACCAGCCCCCATACCACGGGGGTTGCGCGTCGGGATCAGAGTGGGCCATGTCGCTCATGGATAAGGTTCGGCGCATCGGCGGCCCCACACTCGCTCCCAACACAGACGCTTTCTTTACGCCTTGCTGCAAACCTGATTAGCCACTTATCTCGGCCACACAGAATGGCCATGAGGACACACACGATGGACGTCACCGCAACTTTAAGCTTGGGCGATCCGCTGGAACCCGCACGCAAGGCCACCGCGCAGATGCTGCAAGAGCGCGAGCGCACCTTTTCGCTGCCACAGCCGTTCTACTCTGATGAGCGGTTGTTTGATATCGACATGCAGGAGATCTTCCAGAAAGAGTGGTTGATCGCCGGCATGACCTGCGAGATCCCCACCAAGGGCAACTACCTGACCCTGCAAGTGGGCAAAAACCCGATCATCGTGATCCGTGGCGCCGAAGGCGTGGTGCATGCCTTCCACAACGTGTGCCGCCACCGTGGCTCGCGCTTGTGCACCAGCGACAAGGGCAAGGTCGCCAAACTGGTGTGCCATTACCACCAGTGGACCTACGAACTGGACGGGCGCCTGCTGTTCGCCGGTACCGAGATGGGCGCCGACTTCGACATGAAGCAGTACGGCTTGAAGCCGGTGAACGTGAAGACCGCGGGTGGCTACATCTTCATCAGCCTGGCTGAGAACCCGCCGGCCATCGATGACTTCCTGTCGACACTGAACCACTACATGGAACCCTACGACATGGAGAACACCAAGGTGGCGATTCAGACCACCTTGTTCGAAAAGGCCAACTGGAAGCTGGTGCTGGAAAACAACCGCGAGTGCTACCACTGCAACGCTTCGCACCCGGAACTGCTCAAAACCCTGCTGGAATGGGATGACGTCACCGACCCGCGCGCCGACCAGGCGTTCAAGGACCACGTGGCCGCGTCTGCCGCTGCCTGGGATGCCGAGAAGATCCCTTACGCCCACGCGAGCTTCGGCTTGCGTAACCGCATCGTGCGCATGCCGCTGCTCAAGGGCACCGTGTCGATGACCCTGGACGGCAAGCAGGGCTGCGCCAAACTCATGGGTCGCATCAAGAACCCGGACCTGGGCTCGATGCGCATTCTGCACCTGCCGCACTCGTGGAACCACTGCATGGGTGACCACATCATCGTGTTCACCGTGTGGCCGATCAGCGCCCAGGAAACCATGGTCACCACCAAGTGGATCGTGCACAAGGATGCGGTCGAGGGCGTGGATTATGACGTGGAGCGCATGCGCCAGGTGTGGGACGCCACCAACGACCAGGATCGTCGCCTGGCCGAAGAGAACCAGCGCGGGATCAACTCCACCGCCTACCAGCCCGGCCCTTACTCCAAGACCTATGAGTTCGGCGTGGTGAACTTCGTGGATTGGTACAGCGAGCGCATGCTCAGCAACTTGGGTGCCGCCCCGGCGCCGTACCTCAAAGGTGTTGCCGTACACGAATAAAAAGGTGGGGCTTGCCTGCGATGGCGGTATGGGTTGATACAACGCCATCGCAGGCACCTCCCACATTAGCTTTCATTTCACCCACGATCAAAATTTGATCAACCCCCTTGCAGACCACTCGCATCCTGCCTTCCAGCCTTTCCCCAACAACTTATCCACAAAGCCACCCACAGCAATTGTGGGCAACTGTGCTATCCCCTAAAAATAAATGAAGAAAATCCGTGACTTATTCGTGCTGCCAGTTTTAACGCACAGCTGATCACTTTCTGAGCAACACCGTGAAAGTCATGTAAACCGTGGCTTGTAGCGGTACGCAAACACCTTATCCACAGAAGCACCAACAGACTTTGGGGGCAACTTTGACGATGCTGTGGAAAACCGCTTCAAACCTTCATAAATCGCGGTTTACACGAGTTTTAGTCGAAAAAAATCGTGAATCGATCAGATTTTGACCAATCGAATGAAAGCCTTTATTTATAAGGGCTGCAGCTGAGAGCGAACACGTTATCCACAGAAGCGCCAACAGAGTATGGGGGCAAGTCGGCTGGGAAAAATGCACAGAGACAGGGAAAAACCCAAGTAAAAACCGTCAGTTAGCTTGGTTGTTTTTCGTACAGAGGGCTGCAGGGCTTGATTCACAGGGGCTGTGGACAACCGCGAACAGGTTATCCACAGACGGGTCAACAGGGATTGTGGGTAAGCCCAAGGGACTTCAAGTATGGGGGGAGCTGGTTTCCCTGCTATAGCCATTGGAATCTACACATCGTTGTAGTGAGCGGGCTTGCCCCGCGCTGGGTGGCGAAGCCGCCCCAAACCAAACGACTTGGTTTTATCTGAAACTCAGCGGCGTATTTATTGGGGCGGCTTCGCCCCCCAGCGCGGGGCAAGCCCGCTCACCACAGGTACAGATACGCCAGCTCCCACAGGGGATCAGCGTACGACGCCTTCCTCAACCAGCAGCTTGAGAATGGCCTCGGCGCCCGCTTCCGGGCTGAGGCCCTTGAGCACTTGCCCACCGCCGCCGCTGGCCTTGGCAGTGGCGGCTTTCATACGATCGGCGCCGCTCTTGGCCTTGATCACCTTGAGCCGCTTGGGGCGAGGCTTGGCCGGTTGCAGCACGGCCCCTGTGTATAACGCGTCCTGCTCGACTTCAACTTCGTGAGCCGCCAGTTCACCGCGCTGCGCCGGGCCGTACGCACTTTGCCGAGGCTTGGGCGCGGCGTTATCCACGGTCGCCAGGAACGGCAAACGCACCTTCAACCGGCGCCGCTGGCCGCGTGGCAGGGCTTGCAGCACATGGGCCACGCCCGCTTCGATCGATTCAACCTGCGCCAGCCCGACAATCAGCGGCCAGCCCAACTGCTCGGCCAGCAAGAACGGCAACATGCCCGAGCCTTCACCGGTTTCGGCCTGGCTGCCAGTGAGCACCACCTGGGCACCGGCATCGCGCAAGTACTCACTGAGTACCGGCAACGCATCGCTGCCAGCCGGTTGCTCCAGTACATGTAACTCTGGCAAGCCCATGCCCAGGTAACTGCGCAGTGTCGGTTCGGCGATGTTGCCGGCGTGCAGCACCTGCAACTTATCCCCAGCCATTTGCAGGCCCAGTTCGACGGCGCGCGCGTCCTGCTCAGCACGGCGCGGGCGCCCGGAGGTAGGGTGGGCACCGATGGACACCAGGCTGATTACATTCGTCGTCATGGTCATATCCTTAAGCAGCATCGCGCTTGGCGCCGTTGCGGTAGGTCTCGACCGCCGCGATCAAGGCTTGCAGTATCGCGGCGCTTTCGCCGATGACCGAGAGGTCGGCACGCTTGATCATGTCGCAGCCAGGATCCAGGTTGATCGCCACCACCTTGTCGCAGGCGCCGATGCCCTGCAGGTGCTGGATCGCCCCGGAAATGCCCACGGCCACATACACCCGCGCCGTGACCCAGGTGCCGCTGGCGCCCACCTGACGGTCACGCGCCATGAAGCCATCGTCCACCGCGACGCGGGAGGCGCCTTCGGTGGCACCCAACGCCGCAGCGGTCTGGTGGAACAGCGCCCAGTCCTTCACCCCATTGCCACCGGAGAAAATGAATTCGGCCTCGGCCATGGGAATAGCCCCCGGGTCCACCGCCACCGCGCCGAGGTCCTCGATACGCGGCAAGCTGCGCGCCAGGGCTGTGGATAACTCCACAGGCAACGCTTCGTGACGGGTTTCGCTGACGGGCTCCGCGCACTCTACGGCAGCCAGGATCAGGCGCGGCAGCGGCCGGGCCAAGTCTTCCTGGCCAGCACCGGCGCGGCCGATGCACTCGTCGCCCTTGATCTGCCACACCCGCGTGGCCGGGCGCTCCTTGAGGCTCGCGGCAAAACGTCGGCCCAGTTCGCCGCCACCGCTGCGGCTGTCCGGCAGCAACCAATGACGCGGGTTGAACTGGTTATCCACAGCGCGCAAACCTTGAACCCGTTGCTCCGGTGAATAACCGTCGAATTCGTGGCCCTCAAGCACCAGCAGACGGTCGACGCCAGCGGTGGCAAACGTACTTTCCTTGTGCTCGCCAAACACTACCGCCAGCACCGCGCCGTCGCTGCCGGCGAGTTGCCGCGCCAGGCCAAGCAGGTCGCGGTCGTGGCTGCTCAAGCGGCCGCCCACCATGTCCGGCACCACGTTGATGTAGAAGGCAGGCGCAGGCACCTGATGCAGCGGCAACTGCACTTCCACCGCCGCCGTGCGCTTGGCCGCGCCGCCCTGCTGGGCACCGCTGCGGTCGATACGCTTGATGCCGTTGGGGCCGATAAAACCGACGCCGTGTACGTTCTTGCGAATGACACCGTTAGGTCCCATCCAACTGTGTTGTACCGGCTGCATGGCCGCGTGCAGCGGGTGCAAGCGGTTGCGGGCGATCCATTCGGCCCGTGGGTCGCGGCGGATAATGTCGCTCATCAATGCACCTCCGCAGGTTCAAGTTTGGCCGGGGCCTTGGCCGGTGCGGCGTCTTCCAGCAACGCATCAGCCACCAACTCCGCGATATCCTTGATCAATGGGCGCGGCTCGACCACACCTTCCAGCATCGCGGTACATTGCGGGCAACCCACGGCCACCAGCTCGGCGCCGGTTTCGCGGATGTCGTCCATGCGCATGTCCGGGATACGTTGCTTGCCGGGAATGTCAGTAATCGGCGCCCCACCCCCACCGCCGCAGCAGCGAGAACGGAAGCCCGAGCGTTGCATCTCCTTGACCTCGATGCCCAGCGCCCGCAGCACTTGGCGCGGCGCCTCGTATTCGCCGTTGTAGCGGCCCAGGTAGCACGGGTCGTGATAGGTCACGCTGTTGCCCTTGTGCTGGCCCAGGTTCAGCGCGCCCTCGCCGATCAACTCGGCCATGAAGGTACTGTGGTGCTGCACGAGGTAGTTGCCGTTAAAGGCGCCGTACTCGTTCTTCAGCACGTGGAAACTGTGCGGGTCGCACGTGACGAGGCGCTTGAAGCTGTACTTGGCCAACGTCTGGATATTGCGCGTGGCCAGCAACTGGAATGTCGCTTCATCGCCCAGACGGCGGGCTACATCTCCGCTGTCGCGCTCTTCCAGGCCGAGCACGGCAAAGTCCACCTTGGCCGCTTTGAGCACTTTGACAAAGGCTCGCAGCGTGCGTTGGTTACGCATGTCGAAGGCGCCATCGCCGACCCAGAACAGCACCTCGGCACTGCCCTTGTCGCTGAGCAACGGCAGGTTCAGATCCGCCGCCCAGTTCAGGCGACCACCCGGTGCGAAACCGCCGGGGTTGTCGGTGGCGATCAAATTCTCGAGGACTTCGGCGCCCTTGTTCGGCGTGGCCCCTTTTTCCAGTGTGAGGTGGCGGCGCATGTCGACGATGGCGTCCACGTGCTCGATCATCATCGGGCACTCTTCCACACAGGCACGGCAGGTGGTGCATGACCACAGGGTCTCGGCGTCCACCAGGCCGTTGACGATGGGCTGGTGCGGGTTGCCGCTGTGTTCGCCGATCGGTTTGCCTGGATAGGGGCTGCCGGCAAATTTGGCATCGGTGCCGCCGGCCAGGCCGACCACCATATCCTGAATGAGTTTTTTCGGGTTCAGCGGCTGGCCGGCGGCGAACGCCGGGCACGCGGCTTCGCACTTGCCGCACTGCACGCAGGCGTCGAAACCGAGCAATTGGTTCCAAGTGAAATCCTTGGGTTTCTCCACGCCCAGCGGCGCGGACTTGTCGCTGAGGTCCAGCGGCTTCAAACCGGTGGAACGGCCACCGCCAAAGCGTTCGGCGCGGCGGTGCCAGGCCAGGTGCAAGGCACCGGCGAAGGCGTGTTTCATCGGGCCGCCCCAAGTCATGCCGAAGAACATCTCGGACACGCCCCACAACACACCGACGCTGAGCAGCGCAGCGAGCAGCCAGCCGCCGAAATCAGCCGGCAGGATTCCAGCCACCGGCAGCGTCACCAGGAAGAAACTCACCGAGAACGCCATGAGGCTTTTCGGCAGGCGCATCCACGGGCCCTTCGACAGGCGCGACGGCGGATTGCGCCGCCGCAGGTAGACGAACGTGGCGCCGACAAACATCAGCACCGAGGCCAGCAGCAAGGCGTAGCCGAGGATGCGGTTATGCAGGCCGAAACCGTGTACGAGGATCGCCAGCAGCGCCGACAGCACAAACCCCAGCGCGGTCGCGACGTGGGTGTTGGCGATGTATTTGTCGCGGGCGACCACGTGGTGCAGGTCGACCATGTAGCGCTTGGGCATGGCCAGCAGGCCGCCCAGCAGGTCAACCTTGGAAGCGCGGCCACGGCGCCACATGTTCACCCGGCGCAGGGCGCCGAGGACGGCCAGGCCCAACGCGGCAAACAACAGAATAGGCAGCAAGGTGTTCAACATGGTGAAGCTCCCACAGACCACACAGGTCTACTGTGAAACTGGCCTTAATGTGGGAGGGGGCGTGCTCCCGATGGCGGCGAATCAGCCACACATGCATCAACTGACACACTGCCATCGGGAGCAAGCCCCCTCCCACATTTGGACCGAGTCCACATTATTTCGGTGTCGGGTCAGAAATCCTTGCACAAGCGCAGGGCGTCATAGATCGCAGCGTGGGTATTACGCTGCGCCACACAGTCGCCAATGCGGAACAGCAAGTACCCGTCACCCGCCTCGCTCAAGCACGGCTGCGGCTTGATCGCGAACAAGGCTTCGACGTCGATCTGGCCCTTGTTGCGCGAGCCTTCCTTGAGCGCGTAGTAGATGGCTTCATCCGGACGCACGCCGTTTTCAACCACCACCTGGTCGACCACCCGTTCCTCTTTGGCACCGGTGTATTCGTTCTCCAGCACCGCCACCAGCTTGTCGCCCTCGCGGTAGACCTTTTCCAGCATCATGTCGCCGGTCATGATCACTTCCTTGGGGTACATGCTGCGGTAGTAGGTCGGGAACGACGTACCGCCGATGGCCACGCCCGGTTTGATATCGTCGGTGACGATCTCGACCTGGCAGCCTTTGTCCGCGAGGAAATCCGCGACCGACATGCCGGTGAATTCGCAGATGGTGTCGTACACCAACACGTTTTTACCCGGTGCGACCTTGCCGTCGAGCACGTCCCAACTGCTGACGACCAAGCCTTCGGCCGCGCCCCAGTGTTCGTTCTGCTCCACATTCGGGTGCCCTCCCACCGCCAGCACCACCACATCCGGGCGCAGGTCCAGGATGGTGTCGGCATCGGCCGCCACGCCCAGGCGCAGGTCGACTTTCAAACGTGCCAGCTCCAACTGGAACCAGCGGGTGATCCCGGCAATCTGATCGCGCTGTGGCGCTTTCGAGGCGGTGGTGATCTGCCCGCCGATAAACTCTTTCTTTTCGAGCAGGGTCACGTCGTGGCCACGTTCGGCAGCCACGCGTGCGGCTTCCATCCCGGCAGGGCCGGCACCGACCACCACGACTTTGCGTTTGGGTCCGGTGGACTTCTCGATGATGTGGGGCACGCCCATGTATTCACGGGAAGTCGCAGCGTTCTGGATGCACAGCACATCCAGGCCCTGGTACTGGCGGTCGATGCAATAGTTGGCGCCGACGCACTGCTTGATCTGGTCGATCTGGCCCATCTTGATCTTGGCGATCAGGTGCGGGTCGGCGATGTGTGCACGGGTCATGCCGACCATGTCCACATAGCCGCCTTCCAGAATGCGCGTGGCCTGGTTCGGGTCCTTGATGTTCTGCGCGTGCAGCACCGGGACCTTGACCACTTCCTTGATACCGGCGGCCAGGTGCAGGAACGGCTCCGGTGGATAACTCATGTTGGGGATAACGTTGGCCAGGGTGTTGTGGGTGTCGCAACCCGAGCCCACCACGCCGATGAAATCGAGCATGCCAGTGTCGTCGTAATACTTGGCGATCTGCTTCATGTCCTCGTGGGACAGGCCGTCCGGGTGGAACTCGTCGCCGCACAGGCGCATACCCACGCAGAAGTCGTCACCGACCTCGGCACGCACCGCTTTGAGGACTTCCAGGCCGAACTTCATGCGGCCTTCAAAGCTACCGCCCCACTCGTCGGTACGCTTGTTGACCCGTGGGCTCCAGAACTGGTCGATCATGTGCTGGTGCACGGCCGACAGCTCCACACCGTCCAGGCCACCGGCCTTGGCGCGCTTGGCGGCGCTGGCGTAGTTACCGATCACGCGCCAGATTTCCTCGGGCTCGATGGTCTTGCAGGTGGCACGGTGCACCGGCTCACGCACGCCGGACGGCGACATCAGGGTGGGCCAGTTGAAGCCGTCCCAACGCGAGCGACGGCCCATGTGGGTAATCTGGATCATGATCTTGGCGCCATGCTTGTGCATGGCGTCAGCCAGGTTCTGGAAGTGCGGGATGATACGGTCGGTGGACAGGTTGACCGAGCTCCACCACTCCTGCGGACTGTCGATGGCGACCACCGAGGAACCGCCGCAGATCGCCAGGCCGATGCCGCCCTTGGCTTTCTCTTCGTAATACTTCACATAGCGGTCAGTGGTCATGCCGCCGTCGGTGGCATACACCTCGGCGTGAGCGGTGCTGAGCACGCGGTTGCGGATGGTCAGTTTGCCGATCTGGATCGGCGCAAACATTGCTTCGAAAGCCATGGCACGGTCCTCGGCTTACAACGGCTTGACGGTGAACAGGCCGTCATCGTGGCCCTCTTCGGAGCCTCCGTAGACTTGTTCGGCGACGGTGCGGATCTTGCTTCCGCGCGCTTCGAGAATCTGGTCCATCGCGCCGGCAAACCAGCCAGTGAACATGTAGTCCACTTTGCGCCCGACCTTGCCGTACACGTAGACGAACGCCGAGTGTTCGAGCTTGACGCTGGCGGTGCCTTTGTCGAGGTCGATGTCCTGGATCTTGAACAGGCCCCAGCCGCGTTGCGACAGGCGCTTCATGTAATGCTCGAACACCGCGACGCCTTCCAGGCCGTGGCACTCGGCTTCTTTTTCACACCAGTGCCAGGCGGATTTGTAGCCGGCCTTGTAGAGGATCTCGGCATAGGCGTCGGCGCCCAGCACTTCTTCAATGCCGATGTGGTTATTCACGAAAAAATGACGTGGCACGTACAACATCGGCAGGGCGTCGGAAGTCCAGACACCGGTTTCGCTGTCAACTTCGATAGGCAATTGCGGGGCGATCTTGGCCATGGAAACTTAACTCCAGAAAATTCTTGGTAGTGCCCCCGACGCGAACGGCCGGGGGAGAAATGCGGTGGCTTATTCGCCCCAGACGTCCTTGAGCACGTTGACCCAGTTCTCGCCCATGATCTTGCGCACCACGCGCTCAGGATGGCCGCGCTTGAGCAGGGTCTCGGTGAGGTTGGGGAACTCGCCCACGGTGCGGATGCCCA
>Ga0207650_10000739_pt1 | contig 25206 bp, 23 predicted proteins | sample KBSS63metaG_FD_184325 | JGI IMG/M metagenome (GOLD analysis project Ga0207650, IMG submission 184325) | Switchgrass rhizosphere microbial communities from Kellogg Biological Station, Michigan, USA - KBS S6-3 metaG (SPAdes) (version 2) | ecosystem: Host-associated > Plants > Roots > Rhizosphere...
GCACTTTTCGCCCGGATAGACGCCAACGGCGAGCTCCGCCTCGTGAACAATCTCGGCATTTCGCTTGGCGACGAGCCGGAGGAAATCCTGCGACGCTTGGATGAGGGCAGGATCGCCGACGGCGATATCGTTGCATCCTCGAACTTGCATGCTTCGGATCACGAGTATTGCAACCACGTGCGCGACATCTCGGCTGCTACGCCCGCCCGTTTCAATGCCGACCCGCGTCGCCTATACGAAGCATCAGGCTCGGCCGGCAAACTGGCGGTGTTCGCCGTCCGGCTTGATACATTTGCCGCCGACACGGACAACCAGGTTTTCTATATCGGCAGCAACGATCCCGCCGAGCTGGAGATGATCCGGCGTGACATTCTTTCCGGCTTCCACAACTTGCCGATCGCCGGCGAGTACATGCATCGCCATGCCTACGACGCGACGAAGCGCTACGGCAAGGATATGTACCTGTTCATCCAGGCCTTTGGCACGGACAAGGTCCCCGTCGCATTCGCGTTGAAGAGCCGCTTCGATGGTATTACCGAGAAGCTCGGGTTGGGTGGCGCGATCAGCGACCGCCTGTTACAATTTGCCTCCCGCCTGTTTCCGGACCATCTGCCAAAGCGGCTTAACGAATTCCGTTATCGCTACGAGCACCACCTGATGCTGAAGATGGGAGGTTCCGGTATCGACGAGGCGCGCGCCTATCTCGCTTCGCGTTTCCCGACGGCGACAGGCGGCTATTTCGAATGCACGCCGGATGAAGGGAAGGCGGCCTTCCTGAACCGCTTTGCCGTCGGCGGCGCCATCGTGCGTTACCGCGCAGTACACTCGAAGACGGTCGAGGACATCGTCGCGCTCGACATCGCGTTGCCGCGCAACACGCTGGACTGGTTCGAACGGTTGCCGCCGGAGATAAGCGACAAGATCGATTTCACCATGTATTGCGGCCATTTCTTCTGCCATGTGCTTCATCAGGAATACCTGGTGAAGAAGGGCGAAGACTGCGAAGCAGTGAAGCACGCCATCCTGGCACTGCTAGAACAGCGCGGCGCACAGTATCCCGCCGAACACAACGTCGGGCATCTCTATGAGGCAGCCGACAGTCTTAGGACGTTCTACAGGGAACTGGACCCGACCAATAGTTTCAATCCGGGAATTGGAAAGACATCATTATTGCTCAACTGGAGGCCCGCTGGCACGCATAGGTGAGACTAGAAACAGATGTAAGATACATCCCACAAAGTGGAAGTGTTTCGGTTTGTATCGACGGAACGGCGCGACCCTTGAAATTGTAGGACTTTACAGAAGATAAAGTGTTGCCGATAGTTCGAATTGCATCAAGCGCAAGTAACCAAAGGCGACTGGACATCCGAATGGGCGAGGATGTCGCAGCGATCGCGCCGACCGGCATGGACGCCACGGCAATCGCGCCGCCCAGCACTTTACAGTTCGTCGTTGCCTATTCTTGAGCGGACTGGAAGTCAGCGTGGAACTGCCCGCAACCACTTGCGATCCGCAGCGACAGCTCGTGAAGTGGATCGCGGAATCTGGCCACTGCCTGCTCAACAGAATAAGCCGAGTTGAAATAGGTAACCCCGACCGTCGCCAGGACCTTTTTCCCCAGCATGACGGGCATGGCGATGGTGTTGGATGAGCGAGGTTCGATCATCGCATCACGCAGGGAAAAGCCGGCTTTGCGGACACGGGCGAGCATGTCGATGGCATCCTGCCGCTCGACGGGATCCCTGAAGTCGAGAAGATCAAGAAGCATGTCTCTCTCAGCCGACGAGCAGAATGCAAGATAGGCGCGTCCGAGCGCGCGCGTCAAAAGATCGAGGCGCAGGTTAATGGTGCCGTGGAAAGGCGAGTTCGGGCTATCGATGATCGTGCTAAACCGCACGGCGACGGTACGTTCCTCCAGCGTGGCCACGGCAATTGGCCACTGATATTTACGGGTAAATTCTATCGACCAAGGGCGGGCAGCTTCGACGACAAGCGGGTCGCGATGGTAGCCGCAGCTTAATGCCTTGACGTTCGATGTGACCTGGTATCCGCCCTGCCGCCGATCGTTGGTCACGTAGCCGGCATTGCTGAGCGTCTTCAGAAGCCGCACCAGTGTTGGCTTCGGCAAGCCGGTCGCCGCATGCAAACCCTTCAGCGAGGTCACCCGACTGCGATTCAGCTCGCGCAAAATCTGGAAAGCCCGAAGAACGGATTCGACGCTTTGATCGCTCATAAAAAAATTCCACCAGATGGAACGCTAAGGATTAGTCATGACCTTCCCCTCAGTAATCTGCAACTACTATTTCCGGAGTTGCACAGACTGCGTGCAAGGGGAGGAAACAATGCCGCAACAAACGATCGACGAGCCCGATATTATAAATCGCCTATCGTGGCGGATCATGCCGATGGTGGTCGGACTTTATCTCTGCGCAATTATTGATCGCTCCAACATCGGCTTTGCCAAGCTGCAGATGCTCGATGACCTTCACCTGTCTGAAGCCGGTTTCGCTTTCGGATCCTCGATCTTCTTCCTGAGCTACGTTGTGGTGGAAGTACCGAGCGCTTTGGCCGCTTACCGCTTTGGAGCGCGGATCTGGTTCGCCCGCATCGCCTTCACTTGGGGCATGCTGACGGTTCTATTAGCATTCTCAAACTCCGGCCTGACATTCTATTCCCTGCGGTTCCTGTTGGGGGCTGCGGAAGGAGGTCTTTATCCGGCGGTTATCTATTACCTGACGCTGTGGTTTCCCGAACGCCACCGCGTTCGAGCGATAGGCCTGCTGACGCTCGGCAGCGCTTTCGGCAATATGCTTTCGGCCCTGGTTGCCGGACCGCTTCTGGATCTAGATGGAGCGCTTGGATTCAGTGGCTGGCAGTGGGTATTCATCGTCACCGGCATTCCTCCGATCCTGCTGTCTGTTATTATACTGAAATTCCTGCCGAACACGCCAGCTGAAGCGACATTCCTGTCGGCGCTGGAAAAGTCTTGGCTGGAAGCAAGCAATCTTGCCCCCCGGCACCATGCGAACCCGCTGCGAGCGCTGATAGACCATAAGGTCCTGTCGATGTCGCTCGTCTACATGCTCATCAATATTTCCCTGTTCGGCGTCATTTACTGGCTCCCGACGGTGATCAAGGGGTTTGGCGTCACCGGCACGCAAAACGGCTTGCTGAATACTGTACCTTGGAGCATTGCAGCGGTGCTGCTGCTGACTTTGCCGCGACGTCTGCAGACAGAAAGGGCGATAGTTAAGGCGGCGATGATCATTACCCTGATCGGCGTCCTGTCGTTCGTGGCGGCGACGCAGCTCAATACCAACACCCTTCGCTTCGTCGCACTTGCTATCGGTGCACCCTGCATCTCGATTTTGTTCCCATGCTTCTGGTACTTTCCTTCGAAGCTCTTCCAGGGTGCCCGCAGCGCAGCCAGCATAGCGGTCATTAACACGATCGGTCTCATCGGTGGCTTCATCGCCCAGAACCTGATGCCAGGCGTCGCGAAGATGACCGGCACGGCCGTCGGCGCAATGATCGTGCCCGCAGCCTGCGTCGGCATTCTCTTCATCATAACCGTCCTGCGCTTCCTGTCGATGCGCGACGGCACCCCCGACGCCAAGGTGCGTCAGGACCTTCATGGAAACGCGAGGCTTGATCATGACTGACATCACTGAAAAAAGCGCAATGACCTTTCGTCAGCGCCTGCTGGCAGGCGAGCGCCTTCTTGGAAGCTTCATCAAGACGCCGACACCCCATTCGGTTGAAATTCTCGGCGATATCGGCTTCGACTTCGTCGTCATCGACGAGGAGCATGCGCCCTTTGATCGCGCTGCCATCGACGTCGCGGTTCTGGCGGCGAGGGCTGCAGGAACCGCTGCTTTGGTGCGCGTCTCTTCCGAACCAACGATCCTTGGCGCTCTGGACTGCGGGGCGGACGGCATTCTGGTTCCGCACGTGGCAAATGTTGCAAAGGCGAAATCGGTTGCTGCAGCCGCGCGTTATCGCAACGGAACGCGGGGATACTCTCCCTCGGGCCGGTCCGGCCGCTACGGCGGCGACGTGTCCTGGCCGTATATCGACCGGAGCGATGCCCGGATTGCGACGATCGCGATGATCGAGGATCCCTCAGCCTTGGACGATATCGACGCGATCGTCGCCGTCGACGGCATCGATGCGTTCTTTGTCGGCCGTGGCGACCTGACGCTGGCCTTGAACGCGGCAAGCTCGTCGTCCGACGAGGTAACCGCGGCCGTGGCGAAAGTGACCGCCGCCGCCGGAAAGGTGGGCAAGCCTGTCGCGGTCATGGCGGCCACGCGAGAGGAGGGCGATGCCTTCGCCGCGCTGGGGGCAACGGCTTTCATCCTCTCCTCCGATCAAGGCTTCATGCGCAAGGCCGGCCTGCAGATGCTCCAGGCATTCCAGGCGTAGCGACTGCCCTCGACAGACACGATCTCAATGAAAAGGAAGGTGCCATGTACGACGCAAGCGATCCACGTGCCAGTTTGGCGGCCGGAAAGCCTTCGAAATCCCCCGCAGGGCCGGCCTTTCCGGCAAGCTATGCCCGGTTTTACGAGCAGGAACCGCAAGACATTCATGGAGCAGGGAAAACCTGGATCTTCCGAGGCCAGAATTTCGTAGTTCTTTATACCGAGACGGATGGCGAGTTGCTGCTCGAGCGTCAGGGCCAGCCGGATGAATATGTGCTGCTCATTCCAGACCAGGCCACGACAGCAGTCGTGGAGGCGGGCGGCGAAAGCCGAATGGTCGATGCTCACTCGCTGACCTTCATACCGCCGGGCGATAGCAGCATACACCTATCGGGGGGCGGCCGTGCCATTCGCCTGTTTACCAGTGCCTCGGGGGATCTGCTCGAAAAGGCATCGAACACTGCACTCTATGCCGCTGCCAACCCGGCCATCCCACCGCTGGCCATCTGGCCCGCGCCTGTAGATGGCTACCGCATCCGCAGCTACAGTCTCGCGGTTCAGCCGCAGCCGGGACGCTTCGGCCGGATCTTTCGCGGCTCGACCTTCATGGTAAACTATCTCGAACCCAAGGATGGGCCTCGAGATCCGTCATTGCTTTCGCCACACGATCACGGCGATTTCGAGCAGTGTAGCCTGGCCCTGTCGGGCGAATACATTCATCATTTGCGTTGGCCCTGGACGACCGACAAGGCGCACTGGCGCGAGGATGAACACGAGACCTGTGCCTCACCCTCGGTTTCCGTCATCCCACCGCAGGTTATTCACACATCGCAGGCAATTGGAGCCGGCATCAACCAGCTCGTGGACATCTTCTGCCCTCCACGAGGGGATTTTTCCGCCAAGCCGGGCTGGGTCCTCAACGCCGACGATTATCCGATGCCTGCCCGTCCGTGAGAGTTGCGTCCCCATCAAGAAAGAGGTCAGTCCGATGAACATTGAACCGTTTCTGCCGCGCCATGAAGGTGCATTTGAACTCGAACAGCCGGCGCGTGGCGCGGAGGTCGCGGACCTGCTCAAAGGCGCAGTCGACTTGCATTGCCATAGCGGCCCGGCGGCCATGCCGCGCATCCTCGACCACCGGGAAGCCATGCGTGAGGCCGCGGAGGCTGGGTTCCGGGCGCTGCTATTCAAGGATCACTATTATGTCGGCATGCCGCATGCGATCCTGTTGCAGTCCCTCTACCCGGAACACCGCATTGAGCTGTTCTCCGGGATTGCCTTGAACAATGCCGCAGGGGGCATCAATCCGCATGCCGTCGACCATGCGGTTGCGCTCGGGGCGGCGATCGTCTGGATGCCGACGTTGTCGGCCGCCAATCACCTGGCCGATGCCGGCAAGCAGACGAAGACATTTCCGAAAACGACCCGCAAGATGTTGCCCGTCGACCCGCTGAGCGTACTCAACGCCAGTGGTGCTCTGACCGACAATACCAAGCAGGTGCTCGACATCATCGCCGAAGCCGACATCATCCTTTCCGGCGGCCACCTGTCGGCAGGCGAGTTGCACCTCCTGTTCGAGGAAGCAGGGGCGCGCGGCGTGAAAAAGATGCTCGTCAATCACCCGACCTACGTGATCGGCTGTACCGACGAGGATATCCGCCAGCTTGTCGGGCTCGGCGCCCACATGGAACACTCGATTGGCATGTTTGTCGGCGGCAAGTCGCTGAAGTTCACGCCGCAGGATCTGACCCATCTAATCGAGGTCGCCGGCATCGATCGCACTGTCCTTTCGTCCGATCTCGGCCTCATAGGCAGCCCGCGCCCGGTCGCAGGCTTCCGCGCCATCGTCCAGACACTGCTCGATCTGGATTTCGCAGCCGCGGATATCCGGAAGCTGATCGGCGGAAATGCCGCGTCGCTGCTGCATCTCCAGGAAATTGATGGAAGCCAGATCTGATGAAACCGACCATCCTTACATGCGCCGTGACCGGCAATCTTACGACACGCGAACAGCATCCCGGCCTGCCCGTCACGCCGGAAGAAATTGCCGACGCGTGCATTGCTGCGGGCAAGGCCGGCGCAGCGATCGCTCACATCCACGTCCGCGACCCGCAGACCGGCAAACAGAGCATGGAGCTTGCCTATTATCGCGCGGTGCTTGAGCGGATTCGGGCAAGTGGCAGCGACATCATCATCAACCTGACGACCGGGCCGGGGGGGCGGTATGTGCCGAGCGACGAGCATCCCGGCGTTGCCGCGCCAGCCTCGACAATTGTGCCGCCGGAAAGACGGGTTGAACACATCGCAGCACTCAAGCCAGAAATCGCGACACTCGATCTTAACACCATGTTCTCCGGAACCGCTGTGGTAATCAATACGCCGCGAAACATCAGGATCATGGCTGAGGTGATCAAGGCGGCTGGTGCCCGGCCTGAACTCGAGGTCTTCGACAGTGGAGACATTCATCTCGCCAATGATCTAATCGACGACGGCACACTATCCTCGCCAGCGATGTTTCAGGTCGTCACTGGTGTGAAATACGGCGCGGCGTCAACTCCAGAGACACTTGTCTACATGAAATCGTTGTTGCCTCGCGGATGCGACTGGGCGGCGTTTGGTGTTGGCCGGCATGCTTTTGCAATGCTGGCACAGTCCTTTCTTCTAGGCGGGCATGTAAGGATAGGACTGGAGGACGCGGTTTATATCGAGCGCGGTCGTCTCGCGAAGGATAACGCGGAAATGGTTGAGAAGGGGGTGCGTGTCGTTCAAAGCCTGGGCGGTAACATCGCAAGCGCAACGCAGGCGCGAGAAATGCTCGGACTAAGCAGTAGATAGCCACCGGGCGCGTCCCTTGATAAGGGGAATACGGGTCGCGGACATCGAACTTCTGCGCGTGTCGATGGGGGCCGCTTGCGATCGCACGTGACCGCTGCTGATATTCTAGACTAGTTAACGCTTCGCTAGGTGGTGAAGGTTTTGTCGAAGAAATTAACAGCAGCGCTAGCTAGAGAAATCGGCGAGCTCCAACTGTCGGAATGAAAGCGACCAAACGTTCCATAGTAGGGTGCTACGCCACGAACCACTGCAAAATGAGGGACAAGCCGCAATTTATCGTCAGGTGGTCACTCTTCACAGTCTGCAACGGGCGCCATCTCTGCTCGAAGCGAGATCTGATTTGAACGAACTCCGGAAGGAGAGGAAACGCGCCGGGGATCTAACCTGCTATCATTTTGCCGCAAAGGTCGATCTACCATCTGATTTCAATACCAGATTCAGTCTGTAGCCAAGCGCATCAGCAACCTTTGCAATAGTTCCAAACTCGGGATTTCCTTCTCCACTCAATGCCCTGTAGAGCGCAGGCCGTGTCAGGCCCGTGTTGCGAGAAAGATCAGACATGCCGCGCGCGCGCGCAACAACGCCAAGAGCGCGGGCGATATGGTTCGGATCGCCGTCGTCGCTGGCCGCCAGAAGATATTCAGCAATCGCTTCCTCACTTTCAAGGAATTCGGCGGAGTCGTACTCAAACGTTTCAAGTGCCATGGTGTTACTCCTTCAATTGCTGCGCCAGCCCTTTAGCCAAGCGAATGTCCTTATCTTGGGTACTTTTGTCGCCACCGCATAGAAGAACATAAACAACTGACCCGTCGCGGACGAAATAAACTCGATAGCCGGGCCCATAGTCGACGCGAAGTTCGCTCAGTCCCTCACCCACCGGCTTTACGTCCCCAGGATTTCCCGCTGCCAACCGGTCAATACGGTCGGCAATTCGAGCTTGGGCACGAAAGTCTTTTAACTTCTTGATCCATTCAGCGTATTCGCGGGTGCGCCTGATCGTAAACATCACACTATGTAACTTATAGGGGACAAGTTAGCAAGGCGCCGAGCGGAACATAAGCAATCAAAGGGATGCATTTCATAACAAGTCTATGGGTCAATTTGATGGTCTCCGGTGCGATTCCTTTCAAGCGCTTAGCATTTATGCAATCACAATCCGGTGCCTTAAATATCCACCAACGCTCCTATAACCTATGAAGCGCTTGTTTAAAAACCTGCCCAAATGCTACATCATCTGGTAGAATGACATTCTGGATACGGCCAACAGACGATGGACTTTAAAGCAGAAAACGGTCTCCGCGTTACCCTTCGAACTGTCGCAAAGTCCCTTGGACTCTCTGTGACGACGGTCAGTCGGGCGCTGAAAGAAGGTCCCGAGGTCCATGCCGATACCATCGCCATCGTCAAGGAGGCTGCAAGCAGGCTTGGCTACCGCCCGAACCTTGGAGGGATCAACCTCCGGACCGGAAAAACCCATGCGATCGGCATCGTGCTGCCTTTCGGGCGCGAAGGCGAGATGAACATAGTCGTGGCCTCGTTGATCGAAGGCCTGTCTCGCGGAATGAAGCAAGCCAACTACCGGACAACTGTTGTCCCTCAACTCGTAACCGACGACCCGCTTTCGACGGTGCGCGACCTTGTGGAGGAGGGATCCGTCGACGGGATTATCATCACACACATCACGCCGCAGGATGACCGGGTAAAATACCTTCTGCAGGTCGGGATCCCGTTCGTCACGTTCGGCCGCACGGAACTACTAAGCATCCATCCCAGCATTGATATCGATCACGAGGCGATCGGCTCAGCTGCTGCGGGACGCCTGCTGGATGCCGGGCACGAGCGGCCGCTTCTGATCACTCCCGCACGAGAATTTAGCTACAGCCTACAATTTGCGAGAGGCTGGAGGCGAGAGTTCGAGCGTCGTCATTTGGAAGTCGCCGAAGAGCGGGTATTTTTTGCTGCAGCGACGCCGGATAGCGGCAAGCAGGTTGCTCTGGATTCTCTCGCTTTGCATCCGGAGGCGACCGCCGCTTTCGTCGCAAGTGAAGAGGCAGCTCTGGGGTTCATTTCGGGGCTCAAGATTCTAGGTCGATCGATACCGCACGATTTCGCGATGGTGACCTATGGCGGCACGCGGCTGAACGATTTTTTCAATCCGCCCCTCAGTACATATTATTTCTCAAATTTCACGATCGGTCAAAGGTTGGCTGATCTTCTTCAGCGCTCGATCTCCGGTGAAAAATCCGAGCTTCTCCGTGACTTGGTTCAAGCCCAATTTGTATCGCACGGAAGCGAGATCTAGGAATTCCCGAGTACGCCCGTCCGCGACCAAAATTATTTGATTGGCGAAGTCATTCGTAACGTTACGAATTTCGCGGAATTTCCGCTCTGCACAATAATTTCATTATCTAAAGATTGTTGACAGCCCGAAGGACCTACGTCATTCGTAACGTTACAAGCTGTCTTTTAACCGCTTTGAGGTTCGATTTTGGGGCTCAAGGAAGTTCACAGAAGCAGGTGAGAAGAGCGGTAGTTCCGATAGCAAATGCGCCAGGGCTGACAGCTCAAAGAACAGCCTCCCAAGCTGTAGGAGTGGGTGACGCTGATCCGTCACCCACTATCGGGAATGGAGGCCCGATATGGCGGGAAGGAAAGTGGAGTGAGCGACACCGGCATGACGCCGTTGTCGAATTTGCACCGAGAATAAGGTGCCATCAGAGGAGGAGAACACATGCGCAGATTATTGACGGCGTTTCTTGGTGCGACAGCCTTGCTTTCCATCGCAGTTACCGGTGCCCATGCCGATGGCAAGAAGGCGGAGGTGCTGCATTGGTGGACCTCTGGCGGTGAATCAGCGGCGGTTGGAGAACTGGCCAACGTTTTTAACGCTGCAGGTGGCCAGTGGGTCGACACGGCCATCGCGGGAGGGGGCTCGACAGCTCGCCCGGTCGGTCTCAATCGCATACTTGGCGGCAATCCGCCCTCTGCAATGCAGTTCAACACTGGAACCCAGATGAATGATCTGGCCGATCAGGGATTGCTTCGCCCGTTGGATGATATCGCCGAGCAAGGCAAATGGAAGGATGTGCTGACACCAGCCTTCTATAACGCCATTCAATATAAGGGCCACATCTACGGCGCCCCAATCAACGACCACGGCTACAACTGGATCTTCTACTCCAAACCCGTGTTCGAAAAGGCAGGGATCACTGAAGAGCCGAAAACCTGGGACGAGATGTTCGCCGATCTCAACAAGATCAAAGCGGCAGGTCTTATCCCGGTTGCTGTCGGTGGCCAGCCCTGGGAACTGCAGTCGATGTTCAACAACATCCTCTTGGGTGAGGGCGGACGCGATATCTACCTGAAGATCTGGAAGGATCAGGACACCGCCGCGGTCAAAACCGACAAGTTCAAGCATGTCGCCGAGATTTTTGCGAAACTCCGCAACTATCAGGACGTCGGCAGCCCGAACCGCGACTGGAACGTTGCGACAGGCATGCTGATCGACAACAAGGCTGGTATCCAGTTCATGGGCGATTGGGCCAAAGGTGAGTTCATCCACGCCAACAAGGTGGTCGGCAAGGACTTCGGCTGCATTCTCGGACCGGGTTCGTCGACGTTCATGATGGGCGGCGATATCTTCGTGTTCCCGATCCTCAAGGATGCTGTGGCCGCCGATGCTCAGACGCTGCTGGCTAACACCATCATGTCGAAGGACGGCCAGCTTGCCTTCAACTCGAAGAAGGGGTCGATTCCTATCAGGCTCGACGTCGATACATCGAAACTCGACCTTTGCGCTCAAAAAGGGATCGAGGCTGTCAAGGATCCCAATCGGTCGGTTCTCTCCTATGACGTTCTGGCACCACAGGACATTGTCCAGTCCAACACCGATCTCATCGCCCAGTATTGGACTAACCCCAGCATGACGACCGACCAGTTCGTTCAGCAATGGGTGCAGCTCATGGAGCAGGCGAAGTAAACTGCCAATCGGCATTGGCGGCGGTCGACAGACCGCCGCTTCATCGGCAATGGAGAAATTCCAATGAGAACTGCCCGAAAGCGGCAGCTATCCGCCTACGTCGCCCTGTTTCCAGCCTTCGTCATCGTTCTGTTTGCCTACGTAGCGACTGTTGGTTGGAACATCTGGATCTCGTTCACGGATTCCAAGCTGCTTCCGGTGAACACGTTCATCGGCACCAAGAACTACGAGCGGCTCTTCAACACTGCCCGCTGGGATATCTCGGTTATCAACGTGGTAGTTTTTGGCGTCCTGTTCATCGCTGGCTGCCTAGTGCTTGGGTTCCTGCTAGCAGTCGCCTTGGATCAGCGTATCCGCTTCGAGAACACCTTCCGTACGATCTTCCTTTATCCTTTTGCGATGTCCTTCATCGTCACCGGACTTGTCTGGCAGTGGATCATGAATCCGACGCTCGGCTTGCAGAGCAGCGCCGACGCCATCGGCTTCAGCTGGTTTCGCTTCGACTGGATCGTCCAAAATGATCGGGCAATCTACGTCATCGTGCTGGCGGGTATATGGCAATCTTCCGGCCTGGTCATGGCGATCATGCTTGCCGGGCTGCGCGGTATTGATCGGGAACTCTGGAAAGCGACCCGCATCGACGGAATTCCAGCCTGGCGGGTATATCTCCATATCGTTCTTCCGATCCTGCGCCCAACAATCATTACGGCAACCGTCTTGCTCTCGATCTCGGTGGTCCGGGTCTACGAACTCGTCCTGGCGACGACCGGTGGAGGCCCCGGGATATCCACCGAAGTGCCCGGAAAGTTCATAATGGATTACCTGTTTGGCCGCTCGAACATCGGCTTGGCAACGTCTGCCGCGACCGTCCTGTTCATCGCCGTCGTGATCGTCGTGGTTCCTTGGCTTTATGCCGAATACTTCCGTGAAAAGCGCAGAGGGATAGTATGATGAGCGCTTTGACGAATTCCGCCCAACGTGGCCGCAAACCGGCGCGGCTTTCTCCAGGAAGAGTTGGCCTTTACTGTTTCTTGGTTGTCTCGGCGGCATTTTTCCTGTTGCCGCTCTACGTAATGGTTGTCACCTCCCTCAAGGCTATGCCCGAAATCCGCGAAGGCAATATCTTCTCCCTGCCGCAGATGTGGACGGTAGAGGCTTGGAGCCAGGCATGGAGCAGCGCCTGCACAGGGCTCGATTGCGGGGGCATTCGCGTTGGCTTCTGGAATTCCGTTCGCATCCTGCTGCCGAGTATGGTGCTGTCCATCTTCATTGCATCCATGACGGGATACGCCCTGTCGTTCTGGAGGGTCCGAGGTGCGAACGTATTGTTCGCGGTCCTTCTACTGGGCGCTTTCATCCCATATCAGGTGTTTATCTATCCGCTCGTTCGCATCTACGCGACGATCGGCATCTATTCGACGCTGCCGTGCATCATCATCACCCATACCGTCTTCGGGCTGCCGATCCTGACGCTGCTGTTTCGAAATTACTACGGGAGCCTGCCGGAAGAGCTCTTCAGGGCGGCCCGCGTCGATGGAGCGGGGCTTTGGCAGATCTTCTTCAAGCTGATGATCCCGATGTCGATACCAATGCTGGTGGTGGCCGCTATCCTGCAGGTCACTGGGATTTGGAACGACTTCCTGTTCGGCGTCGTCTTTGCCGGTCGTGAGAACCTTCCGATGACCGTCCAGCTTAACAATATCGTCAACTCGACACAGGGCGAGAAGCTCTACAACGTCAACATGGCTGCAACCATTCTGACAGCTCTCGTTCCGCTTGTCGTCTATTTCGGCTCGGGCCGCTGGTTCGTCCAGGGCATCACCGCAGGCGCGGTGAAAGGATAATCAATGTCACATGTATCGGTAAGAAATCTCGCCATAGGCTTTGGTAGTCTCAACGTTTTGAAGTCGTTAAATCTGGAAGTGGAAAAGGGCGAGTTTATCGTTCTTCTCGGTCCGTCGGGGTGCGGCAAGTCAACCTTGCTCAATGCAGTTGCTGGCCTCATCGATATCAGCGACGGCGAAATTTGGATCGGCGACAAGAATGTCACCTGGGAGGAGCCGAACGATCGGGGCATCGGCATGGTTTTCCAATCCTATGCACTTTACCCGACGATGACAGTCCACGGTAACCTGTCGTTCGGACTGAAGATCGCCAAACTTCCCAAAGACGAGATCGCCCGCCGTGTCGAACGGACGGCCAAGATCCTGCAGATCGAAAATCTTCTGACACGACGTCCCGCCGAGCTATCGGGCGGCCAGCGTCAGCGGGTCGCCATCGGTCGCGCGCTCGTCCGGGACGTCGACGTATTCCTGTTCGACGAACCCCTATCCAATCTGGATGCGAAGCTCCGCACGGAACTGCGGGTCGAATTGAAGCGACTACATGCAGAACTCGGGTCGACCATGCTCTATGTGACGCACGACCAGATCGAGGCGTTGACGCTTGCCGATCGGATAGCGGTTATGAACGGTGGCGTTATTCAGCAGTTTGCCTCGCCGAAGGAAATCTATCGCCGCCCCGTCAACCGCTTCGTTGCTGGTTTCGTCGGCTCGCCCTCGATGAACTTCCTGTCAGGAAAAATCGAAAGCGATCAGGGTCAATCATCGTTCGTTCTGAGTGACGGCCGAAGGGTGAGCATCGCGGGATATGAGTTTGCCGGAACGCCGGGCGAGGGACGAACCGCGACATTGGGGGTTCGTCCGGAGCAGATGCAGATCAATCCGATTGGCGGGATGCCGTCCAATCTTCCAGCTTCGTTCTCGATCGTGGAGCCGATGGGATCAGACAGCCTCGTGTGGGGTCAGTCGGCGGGGCAGACGATATCCGTGCGGATCGATGCTGATCAGGACGTTGGCCTGAACAGCGAGCAACCGGTCTATTTCCAACCCGCTCTCTCATCGCTTTTCGGGGAAGATGGTAGGCGGCTCTGACAAATGCTCAGGCCATTGCGTGGGCGTTATCTTGGTCATCGAAAACCGCTCCGCGATTCTAATGAAGAGCCCGAACGCGTATCGTAACATTACGAATTTAGGATCACTATCCGTCAAAACCGACGGTGCCTTGCTAATCGGAACAACAGACCGGTCGTAGAAATACTCCGCCCGCGTCTGCTAACCTTTCAAAGGGAGTAACGACCATTCTTTGCGTAGAAATCGTGGGACCGCGCCAGGCGCAAATCTCTCAAAGGACAGAACCACAAGCATCCGGGGACATCGTCAAGATCGAAGTCCTGGTTGCGCCCATGTGTACGGAGTGGCAAGGGTGGCGGACCGGAACGCACTCGTGTGAGCTCGGCCATGAGGCCGTAGGTGTTGTGGTTGACGCTGCACAGTCGAAGCGCCTGAAGGTCGGCGACCGGGTTATCGTTATGCCTCACGCCGGCTGCGGCGTCTGCCCAGCTTGCTTAGCGGGCGAGCATATCCACTGCCTGTCGCAGCGTGACGTGTTGACCGAAACGGGATCGTCTTCCGGGATTGGTTGTTACGCTCAATACATGTTGAAGCCGGATTATATCTTGCAGCCGGTTCCCGACGATATCGAGACACGCCACGCCGCAATGGCGGTTTGTGCGCTGGGTCCGAGTTTCACGGCGATGACCCGAATGCGGGTGACCGATAAGGACACGATCCTGATTTCGGGTTGCGGCGCAGTCGGGCTTGGAGCGATTGTAAACGCTCGAACCATCGGCGCGCGTGTCATTGCTCTCGAGTTTAATCCTTACCGAGTGGCGCTTGCAAAGGAACTCGGCGCAGAATTGGTCTTGGACCCCCGTGCGCCCGATCTCATCGAACAGGTGCGCGCTGCGACCGGCGGTTATGGCGCAGACGCGGCCCTTGATACCAGCAATAATGAGGCGGCCCCACCGGTGGTCCTCGAGTTGGTAAGGGCTAGAGGGCGGCTGTCTTTCGTTACCTGGAGCGGTTCGCTACCGGTCAACCGCATCACTGCCAAAGGCATCGAAATCTACGGCGCATGGCATTGGAATCATGATGTCTTCGCCGGTGAGCTTTTGCAGCGTGTTCGCGACGTCGTACCGCTTCTGGATAAATTGACCACTCATCGTTTTGCGATGTCGCAGGTTGCTGAAGCTTTCGCGCTTCAGGAAACGGGCAATTGCGGCAAGGTCCTGCTTTATCCAACCGAGGCGCACTAACAGCTTTTGAGATAAGCGGGGCGAGGTGGATCGCTCTGGCCCATAAGGGGTTAACTTAGGAGAATTTCTATGACCTTCAGACTTGGCGGCTACGGAATTGACTACGAAGGTGATCCAGACGCCTACGTTCAGGCACATGTCCAATTCGGATACAACGCCGCGTATATGCCGAACATCAGCATCGAGAACCGTGATGAGATAACGGCGCTCGTGAAAAGCTTCGCTGCAGCCGATCTGGTCATGGCTGAAGGCGGAGCCTGGAAAAATCTCATTGCCCATGACGAAAACACGCGGAAAGCAAATCTCGATTACGCGGTTCATCAGCTCGCTTTGGCAGACGAGCTGGGAGCGGGTGCAATCGTTGCGTTTCACGGAACGGTTGGCCATGCGGGCGATCCCTGGCAACTCAGCGACAACTATGATTATGGCCCGCATCCCGACAATCAAAGCGATGCCGGTTTCCAGCGAGCGGTCGAGACTGCCCGCTATATCATCGATATGGTCAAGCCGAAGCGCGCCAAGTTCTCTCTGGAAATGGTGCCTTGGCTGGTGACGGACACGCCGGAGAACTACCTAAAACTGCTGAAGGCGATCGACCGACCGCAGTTCGGTGCGCACATCGACGCTGCCAATTTGATCATCACCCCAAGGTTATATTTTAACACCGGAGCGATGATTAGAGATTGCTTCGCGCGTCTCGGACCGTGGATTGTTTCTTGCCACGCCAAGGATATTATCATGCAAGGCGGCCCAGGAACCATCTCGTTCCATCTGGATGAAGTCGTGCCCGGGGAGGGGAACCTCGACTACAATGCCTATGTCACCGAAATCGCCAGACTGAAGCGGGACGTTCCACTCATGCTGGAACATTTTGATGTTCCCGGATATCGTCGCGGTCTCGCGCATATCAAGGCAGTCGTACAAAGTGCCGGCGTTGCCTAAATCTCTTCAGCCCCGCGATGCTCGGTGACTGACGGCTGGAGAGGCCGCGAGGTGGCGTAACTGTCCTGTTGAGCGTTTTAATGGCCCGGGACGCCGGGCACTCGGGCTTCCCGGCCTATCGAGATCGACGGTAAACTCGAACAAGCTATGACGATCACTGCTGTCACGACAAACATCACGACGAACGTCGAATGCAGCGAGGTCTCCAGGACGGCTCTTGCGGATGCTCCGGCGACCTGCGGGACGTCGACACCATTGAGGAGAGCCCTCAACTGGTCGGGGGTCACTGTGCCAGAACCGCTCGAAGTCTTGAGCTTGTAGTTCAGCACGGCCCCCAGCACGGCGGCACCGAGCGTGCTGCCCAGGTTTCGAGAAAACACGTTGGACGCTGTCGCGCTTCCACGTTCCTTCCACTCGACGATTTCCTGGATCAGGATGAGCGCCGTGATGCTCATGAGTCCCATGCCGAAACCCATGATAAGGGAACCCAGCGCGGCGATCAGCGGGGAGCTGTTGGCATTCAAGAATAGGAACAGCGATGCTCCCGCAGGCGCGAGGATGCTCCCGACGATCATCAGCCGACGGATGCCGAAGCGGTGGAACGTCCGGGATGCCAGTGTCGCGGCGATAGGCCAGCCCACCAAAAGCATCGTCAGAGCCAGCCCGGCTTCCACCGCGGAGCGCTGGAGAACCAGCTGCACGTAGATCGGCAAGAACGTTGTCAGGCCCATGACGCTCATTCCGCTGAGCACGGTCGCTGCGTTTGCCGCGGCAATCGGGCGCTTCCGCCAGAGCGGGAGCGAGACCATTGGATGGGGCGTGCGGGACTCTTGCCAAAGGAACGCGACGAAGGCCGCAAGGAAAATCCCGAAGGCGCCAAGAATGCGAGGCACGCTCCCTCCATCGATTTCGGTCAGGCCGATCATGAGCGCCCCGATTGTCACTGCGAACAACCCCGCGCCGAGGAAGTCGATGCTTTCGACCCGCTTCTCGACCTTCTCCTTCAAAAATACCATAAAGCCGACGGCCGCCAGGATACCCACCGGAACGTTGATCCAGAAGATCCAGGACCAGGAGAGGACGTGGACGATCAGGCTGCCGGTGATCGGGCCAACGACTGCGGAGATCGCCCAGACGCTGGCCAGATACCCTTGCACCTTGCCGCGCTCTCTTGCCGGATAGAGATCGGCCACGACCGTCATCGCGACGGGCTGTACCGCGCCGGCTCCAAAACCCTGCAGCAACCTAAATATGATCATTGTTGGCATCGAGGTCGCGAACCCGGCAAGTACGGAGCCGATGAGAAAAATGGCTATCCCGATCATCAGGATCAGTTTGCGACCATAGATGTCCGAGAGCTTGCCGAAAATGACGGTCATGGTGGTCTGGGCGAGTAGAAACGACGAGAACACCCAGCTGTAGAGATTGAGATCACCGAGTTGTCCGGCGATCTGGGGCATGGCGGTGGAGACGATGGTCGCTTCCATGGCGATCATCGCCATACTCGCCATCACGGACGCAATGACGAAGCCACGGTTCGAGCCTGCTGACATGGGGGACGGTATCCTGAGAGGCCGCCGACTTGAATTGAACGACGGTGATGGAATTGAAGCTTAAACGATACAGCAATTGCGCCGTATTTGCGGCGCTGCGTTATCAAAGCTGATTTACCATCGAACCGTTGACAGAGCTATAGATGGGATCTAGATTATTTTTTGAGGAAAATTAGATGCTACCGAGCGGAGTAATTTCAGACACAGTCCAGGCCATGGGCCGCTCCATCATTCAAGGAGAGTGGCAGGCGGGCGAGCTTCTTCCCATGGAAGCGGAGCTGGCGGGCAAGTTTGGGATCGGCCGCAACGCGCTGCGAGAGGCCGTCAAGGTCCTTGCGGGCAAAGGACTTATAAGAACTGCTCGGCGCTATGGAACGCGCATCGCGGATAAGAGCGAATGGAATTGCCTGGATGTCGATGTCCTGAGGTGGCGGCTCCACGACAGGGCATCACATGCCAAGTTCCGGCGGGAGGTTTCACAGTTCAGGGAGCTTTTTGAGCCGGGCGCTGCGGCCATGGCCGCCCTGAACGCCAAGCCCGAAGAGCGAGAGAACATTGTGATGCTTGCTCGTTCAATGCAGGAGATAGCCTCAACGCAGGCAATCGAGACAGACATCACCTTTCATCTCGCAATCCTCCAGGCGACGCACAACACTTTGATCCAGGGACTTGGGCGGCCGTTCGAAGAGATGCTTCGTATCCTTTTTCTTGCGGATCTCAATCTGGCCGAACACGGCCTCTCTTATGATCCCAATCCAACGCTTCATCTTGCTCTGGCAAACGCCATAGCAGGTGGCCATGCCGAAGAGGCCCGCTATATCGCGATGGCATTCGTGATCCGCGGTGTCGAAGGTGCGGACCGCCTCGAAATGCCAATCCCCCCAAAGCAAAAGTAGATGTCATGAAGATCGCAACGATAGAGTGCTTCACGCCAAGGGTTGGTCATCGCAACCAGCTTCTCGTCAAGGTCATGACGACAGATGGGATTTATGGCTGGGGCGAGTCGGGACTTACGGGCAGAGAGCACGCGGTCATCGGCGCCGTCCGACATTACTCCGAATTTCTGATCGGTCGCGACGTCAGGCAGCCAGGCGCGCTTTGGCAAGAGATGTATCGCAGCCAATATTTCGAGGGTGGCCGTGTGTTATCGGCAGCGATAGGTGCGCTCGATATCGCGTTCCATGATATTCGTGGCAAGGCGCTGGGTGTGCCGATCTACGAGCTTTTGGGCGGCAAGCAACGCGATCTCGTGCCGGCCTTCGCCACCGCTCCCGCCAACCCCGGTCCGGAAATGATCGAACAGGCAAAGACCCTGATGGTTGCAGGTTGGACCAGCATTCGGTTCGTTCCATGGGGACAGCACTCGACTGACGTTTTCGAGCCCAGGGAGTCGATTGCACGGACCGCGCCCTGGATGGTGAAGGCGAGGGAGGAACTCGGCCTGGAGGCTGTCCTCGGTATCGACTACCATCACCGACTGAGCGTCGCGCAAGCTGCTTCGTTTTGCCAGAAGATGCCTAATGGAACGCTCGACTACGTCGAGGAACCCATTCGCGATGAAACGCCGGAGGCCTATGAGGCGCTGCGGCGGATGACCAACATACCCTTTGCCATCGGCGAGGAGTTTTCCTCGAAGTGGCAGTTCCTGCCGTATATCGAGCGCGACATCCACCAGTTCAACCGGATCGATATATGCAATGTGGGCGGCTTCACGGAGGCGATGAAGGTCGCAGGCTGGAGCGAGGCCCATTATGTCGATCTGATGCCACACAATCCGCTGGGACCGGTCTGCACGGCGGCGACCGTTCACCTTGCTGCAGCCGTTCCAAATTTTGCCTGGCTTGAATGCCGCGCATCGCCTGTCGAGCAGTTGGGCTTCGATTCAAGTGAACTCTTTCCCGAGCAAGTCATGCTCAGGGGGAGCGACTACGAGGTGCCGGACCGCCCTGGCCTCGGCGTCGAAATTAATGAAGACGCGCTGAGGAAACTTGATTTTCAATATTTCGAACCGCCGCATTTGCGACGAAGGGACGGCAGTTTCACCAACTGGTGAGGCAATCTCTGGGAGGAGGAACAATGCCAGTAGCGACAACTCTAATGGCTCCGAGCCGAACGCGCTATATCATCACGGCGCTTTTGTTTTTGACGGGCGTGATCAATTATCTCGATCGCACCAATCTCTCGATCACCGCACCCTCCCTGTCCGGGGAGTTGAAGATCGATCCGGTAACAATGGGATGGTTGTTTTCCGCCTTTGGCTGGACGTACACCGCGATGCAGATCCCGGGCGGATGGCTTGCCGACCGCGTGCATCCCAGAGTGGTCTATCCGCTGACAATTCTGGTCTGGTCCATCGCCACGCTGAGCCTTGGCTTCGTTGCCGGCATTGTCAGCCTGTTCATTCTGCGACTTCTGGTCGGTATTTTCGAAGCCCCCAGTTATATCGTCAACAACCGGATTGTGACGACCTGGTTTCCCGAGCGAGAAAGAGCCAGCACCATCGGCGTGTATATCTCCGCACAGTATGTCGGACTTGGATTCCTCACACCTGTCTTGGTTTGGATCGAAGCAGGGTACGGCTGGCGCTCGGTCTTTGTCATGACCGGCATCCTTGGACTTGTCGCGGCCGTTCTTTGGGCGACGGTCTACCGGGACCCCAGACATTTCAAAGGCACCAACCAAGCCGAACTTGATCTCATCAAAGAGGGGGGAGGCGTGCCGGAACTCAGCGACCGGCTGCAAAGCGAGCAGGCGGGCAGGAAAGCATTTTCCTGGCGCGATTTGAAAATTGTCCTCAGCAAGAAGAAACTGTGGGGAATCTACATCGGCCAGTTCAGCTATCTGGCATCCGCCAACTTTTTCTTGACCTGGTTTCCGACCTACCTTGTCCAGTATCGCCACCTTGATTTCATCAAGGCGGGATTTTACGCGTCGGTACCCTTTCTTGCTGGCTTCGCCGGCGTCCTGGTGTCTGGCTTTCTGTCCGATGCTCTGCTCCGGGCAAAATTCAGCCTCAGCGCATCGCGTAAGATCCCAGTTCTGACAGGGATTGCCTTGTCCATCCTGATCGTGGGCGCTCAGTTCGTGGATAGCCCGCCGTTGATTATCCTGTTCTTGGCGATCGCCTTCTTTGGCACCGGGATGGCGTCGATCACATGGTCCTACGTTTCGGCGCTGGCGCCGGAGCGCCTTATCGGGCTGACGGGTGGGGTATTCAACCTGTTCGGAGGCCTCTCCAGCATCGTCATCCCGATTGCGATCGGATATCTCGTGCAGGGTGGAAGTTTCGCGCCGGCTCTTGTCCTCTGTTCAGTTCTCGCCGTTATCGCCGCTCTGTCCTATATTTTCCTGGTGGGGAGAATGGATAGGGTCAAGGAATAATGACGCTGATGCCGATGGTCGGGCCGAATGCTGGGTCGTCCTCGATTGGGAAAGCTTTTCGACAAGAGTGACGTTCGGTCATGGGCAATCACGCCAGTACACGCACGTCGCTCGGTGCGCATTCACGGGAAACATGGAGTTGCAGGCTGGTGGATGAGATCCACCCATGCGTCGCGTAACAGGAGGAAGCAGAGTGGAGTATCGTAAGTTGGGAACGAGCGGCACGATCGTGACCGCCTACTGTCTCGGCACAATGACCTTTGGCGCCGAGGCCGATGAAGCAGCGTCACACAAGCTGCTCGACGACTATTTTGCTTGGGGAGGCAACTTCATCGATACAGCCGACGTCTACAGCGCCGGCGTTTCCGAAGAAATCATAGGGCGGTGGCTTAAGGCGCGGCCGACCGAAGCGCTCCAGGCCATCATTGCTACAAAGGTCGATTCCCGATGGGAACAGGCCCGAACGACATCGGACTTTCGCGACGACATCTCACTCAGGCTCTGGATCATTCACTGAGACGCCTGCAGATAGACCATATCGATCTCTACCAGATGCATGCTTGGGATGCGCTGACCCCGATCGAGGAAACGTTGCGGTTTCTGTCAACGCCGGAGTAAAAACCGGCCAGGCGGCGGAGGAAAACCAGCAGCCACCTATTTGGATAGAGGTTGCCCAGTTAGCCTAGTGTATTCCAGTTCCGCCTTGCCGTAAGCTGTCCCTGCTCGCGCAAGCAACCCGCGCCGGTCGCAAAGCGTAATAGATGCTCGACCTGACCTCAGGAGATGCTCGCCTTCCAACACATGAAGAGCCTCAGTCACACTCTGTCGGCGTACGGCCATGATAGTCGACAAGAAGTTGTGAGTGACCGAGAGTTGATCTCCATCAATGCGATCGTGAAGCATCAGCAAGCACCGCGCTACGCGAGGCACCATCGTCTCGCGTGCATTGAGATGAGTGGTGAAAGCGGTCTGGATGAATAGGGCCCTTGCAAATTTTGCCATATGGCGAGAGAGTGTCTGACTTGTTTCAAGGGCTTTGAGGAAGTCGCTTGCAGCAATGCTGTAAGCTCTTCCGGCCATTTGCGCAATGCATTCGAATGGACTTTCGCGGTCGCCAAGCACCAAGGCGGCCCCCGTCATGTTCTCCCACCCAGTTACGGCAATTTCCACATCGTCTTTGGGGGGGCAGCGCACCACGATAGAAGCCAAGCCTGACTCCGGAAAATATACGCGCTCTATCGCCGCACCAGCATTTTCGAACTGCTTGCCCATCTCGAACTTCGCGAAGGCCAGATGCGATCCAAGCAATTTAAAATCATCGATGCTTAGAGAACGAAGTACCTGATTACGTATTAGTTTGTTGCCAACCATAATATATCCGGGGGCGCAAATATCTGCGCATTATTGACTAGCGACGTGCAATACAAATCCAATGGCAGTAAGGTCATTTTCCGCTTACACACAGAAGCCATGAACGGGCGGCGGGACGTTAGGTCCTGTTGACAAAGTGGATTCCCAAATCAGCGGAAGCATGATTCAAGACTGCCTTTTAGGAGGCAGTTTTGGCACGCGGCGACCTGACAGATATGGAATGGCGGATCATCGAGGGGCTGTTGCCCACTGAACGTGGCAGGAAGTCTCGGCCCTCGCACGATAATCGACGATACCTCAACGGCATGTTGCATGTTCTTCGGGTCGGATGTCCGTGGCGCGACATGCATGAGCGCTACGGAAAGTGGAATTCGGTCTATGTGCGTTTCCGTCGTTGGGCCGAACAAGGAGTTTGGGATGCTCTGCTTGAAACGCTCGTTGAACTGGGACTGACGGATGACTGGCAACACATGATCGATAGCACCACGGTTCGCGGCCATTCTCAGGCTGCGGGCGCTAAAGGGGGACTTATCAGGAGGCTTTTGGTCGGTCACGCGGCGGCTTTACGACGAAAATCCACGCGCGAGCAGACGGTCAGGGACGCCCTCTTGGCTTCGTCCTGACGGGTGGCGAGGCTTCAGACTACAACGCCGTTCCGGACCTGCTGGCAATACCGGTTGGCAAGCCGAGGCTGTTCCTTGCTGACAAGGGCTACGACGGTGATTTCCTGCGCGAGGAACTCCTGATCCACGGGATTAGGCCGGTCATTCCGCCGAAGGCCAACCGGAAGAACCCGCCTGCCTGCGACTTCCGGGCATACAAGGATCGAAACCGCATCGAGCGGATGTTCAACCGCCTCAAACAGTTCCGTCGCGTTGCGACCCGATACGACAAGACCCGAAAATCCTACGCAGCATTCCTCGCCCTGGCCGCCGTCAAGATATGGCTGCCATCATTCGTCGCCATGGTCCAAGAGCCATGACGAAATCGGAGCCTCCCCCGTTCGGACGTCCTTATAGGTCGAGCTGATCTTGTTCAGCACCGCCTCGTCATCCGAATCGATCTCGTAGAACGTGCTGTCGACCGCCCGGATTACCACCCACGGCTTGTCTGACTGCGTGGGTACCGAGCCGACGAACTCTCCCCAGATAACCTGCCGGGTATTCTCAGCTAAGGCGGCTAAATCAGAGCCCGAAAGCTGGCCATCGTCTTGTGCCAACCCCTCAAGCCGTTCGCCCCCTTCACCGGTAGCTTCAAACCATTCATGCCCCGGTTCGGACGACTTGACTGTCGAGACCACCCAGCGTGCTTCTAAGGAACGAGGAGCCAAAAGGCGCAGCAAGTCTCTGAGATCAAGCGCAAGAACGTGATCGTTGAGATCATAGACCCTAAGTGCCGTCATGGTGTCCCCCGTGCCCCAACGGTCGCATTGACAGAAACACTTTGTCAACAGGACCTAGTCCTTGCACTCCGCTCCCTCGGCTGGACTAGCTGTTCACCTTTTGCAGAGCTTGTTGAATGGCTCTTGCGAGATGCTCCCGCTCGTAAGGTTTCTGGATGACGATCTGCTGGGTGGCACCTGCCTTGAAGGCAAACTGATCGCCGTAGCCGGTTGCAAAAATAAACGGTATCGCTGCCGCCTCGAGCTTTTTCGCCAGATCGAAGCTTGTGCCCCGGCCCACATTGATGTCCAGCATGGCGAAGTGGAACCGTTCATCCGCAACGTAGCGGGATGCCTCATCGATCGTGGAGGCCACTGAAACATCGGCCGCCCCCAACTCTCGCAACATGTCTTCGGCCTCAAGGGCGATAAGCATATTGTCTTCCAGCAGAAGCACGTTCATGGCGTTCAACGGCTGCTCGGATGGTATTTCGTCTGTTGATGAGGAACGAGGGCGGATGGGCGTTCCGAACGGTGCGCCCTTGCCGGAGACGAAAACATGGTGATGTGGAATGAAGAAATCAGCTTCCACGCCCGGCATCAAGAATCGGACCTCTGCAGTGCCCTGCAGATCGAAAGGGATCGTTCGTTCGACGATGACCGATCCGAACCCCCGTCGGGTGGGGGCGACCACGGCGGGCCCGCCCGTTTCCCGCCACTCGATATAGACGCCCTCTCCGTCGACGGCCCTCACAGCGACGTCCACACGGCCGCCTGCAGAAAGCGCCCCATGCTTGCAGGAATTGGTCACCAGTTCGTGCACCACAAGCGCCATGGTCGAGATGGCCTGCGGGTGCAACTGAACTTCGGGGCCATGTAACGTAAGCCGCCCGCTCGTCGCGTCGTGGGCAGCGATCTCGTCCTCGAACAGTCCAGCCAGATCCGTCGGCCCCCAGCTCTGTTTCGTCACCCTGTCATGCGCGCGGGCTAGCGCTTGAACCCTACCCCCAAGCGACTCGACATAGCTGGAGACGTCGGTGCTCGCCTGGCTGGTCTTGGTGACCAGGCTTCTGATCAAGGCCAGAATGTTGCGAACCCGGTGATTGAGTTCCGCTATCAGCAGTTCTTGCCGTGCCGTGGATCGCCGCCGCTCTTCCGTGGCGTCGTTGGCAAAGCGAAGGATC
>Ga0207650_10000741_pt1 | contig 25168 bp, 24 predicted proteins | sample KBSS63metaG_FD_184325 | JGI IMG/M metagenome (GOLD analysis project Ga0207650, IMG submission 184325) | Switchgrass rhizosphere microbial communities from Kellogg Biological Station, Michigan, USA - KBS S6-3 metaG (SPAdes) (version 2) | ecosystem: Host-associated > Plants > Roots > Rhizosphere...
GAAGCCACCCGGAGGACACTATGTCGAAGTCGGTTCAACTCATCAAAGATCATGACGTTAAATGGATTGATCTGCGCTTCACGGACACCAAAGGCACTCAGCACCACGTGACCATGCCGGCTCGCGATGCGCTGGATGATGCTTTCTTCGAAGAAGGCAAAATGTTCGACGGTTCCTCCATCGCCGGCTGGAAAGGCATCGAAGCCTCCGACATGATCCTGATGCCGGACGACAGCACTGCCGTACTTGACCCGTTCACCGAAGAGCCAACCCTGATCCTCGTCTGCGACGTGATCGAGCCTTCGACCATGCAAGGCTACGACCGCGACCCACGTGCGATCGCCAAGCGTGCCGAGGAATACCTGAAGTCCACCGGTATCGGTGACACCGTATTCGTGGGCCCAGAGCCAGAATTCTTCATCTTCGACCAGGTTAAGTTCAAGTCCGACATCTCCGGTTCCATGTTCAAGATCTACTCCGAACAAGGCTCCTGGATGTCCGACCAAGACGTGGAAGGCGGCAACCATGGCCACCGTCCAGGTATCAAAGGGGGCTACTTCCCAGTTCCGCCGTTCGACCACGACCACGAAATCCGTACCTCCATGTGCAACGCCATGGAAGACATGGGCCTGGTCATCGAAGTGCACCACCACGAAGTGGCCACTGCCGGTCAGAACGAAATCGGTGTGAAGTTCAACACCCTGGTTGCCAAGGCTGACGAAGTACAGACCCTGAAGTACTGCGTACACAACACCGCCGTTGCTTACGGCCGTACCGCTACCTTCATGCCTAAGCCTCTGTACGGCGATAACGGTTCGGGTATGCACGTTCACCTGTCCATCGCCAAAGATGGCAAGAACACCTTCGCTGGCGAAGGTTATGCCGGCCTGTCCGACACCGCCCTGTACTTCATCGGCGGTATCATCAAGCACGGTAAGGCCTTGAACGGCTTCACCAACCCGTCGACCAACTCCTACAAGCGTCTGGTCCCAGGTTTCGAAGCACCGGTAATGCTGGCCTACTCGGCACGTAACCGTTCCGCGTCGATCCGTATTCCTTACGTGTCCAGCCCTCGTGCTCGCCGTATCGAAGCCCGCTTCCCGGATCCAGCAGCCAACCCATACCTGGCCTTCGCTGCCCTGGTCATGGCCGGCCTGGACGGTATCCAGAACAAGATCCACCCTGGCGACGCCGCCGACAAAAACTTGTATGACCTGCCGCCTGAAGAGGCCAAAGAGATCCCACAAGTGTGTGGCAGCCTGAAAGAAGCCCTGGAAGAGCTGGACAAGGGCCGTGCGTTCCTGACCAAAGGCGGCGTGTTCAGCGACGACTTCATCGATGCCTACATCGAGCTGAAAAGCGCTGAAGAAATCAAGGTGCGTACCTTCGTACACCCACTGGAATATGAGCTGTACTACAGCTGCTAATCCAGTAGCGCCGCCTCTTAGAGCGGCGTGACAAAAAAGACCTCCTCCGGGAGGTCTTTTTTTTGCCTGGGGATTATCAGATGGCCGCTTGGCGGTCGAGCATCCGGCTGACCATCAACGTGCCCAATGCACTCAACTGGTGGATGGCCAGCGCTGCATCGCGGTGCTTGCCATCCAGATCCTCAGAGAGATCCAGCAACAAGGTGCTGACCGATGAGAAGGTCTCGAAGCTGTTGATCATCAGGGCTTCGTCGTCGATATCGTCGGCGATTGTGAAGACTGATGGGGGTGGATTTGGGGTTGGCTTGAACATTTTCTACATTCCTCAAATGAGGCCGCCTTCGCTTCGCTACTAAACGAAAGGGTGGCGGCTGTGCGCAGGTTAGTAGACCGGTGAATGTAGAAGCCCGGCGCATCCGAAAATGCCCTGCGCACAGCCACCATCAAGCACAGATTCGGGAAATCTGATTGATGGAGAATGCACGACCTACAATTCGAATCCAGGCTACTAAACCTGATCGCTGATGAGCAGCGACCGAGCAACCTTAGAGACGACAAGCCAGCCGTACAAGCCGGCGGATTCTGGCGCACCTGTAGGCAACCACGCAAGTTAAGGTAGCCTCTGGCTGACGCCGCTCAAAACCTGCCAACCCAATCTAAATGTGGGAGGGGGCTTGCTCCTGATGGCGGTGGTTCAGTCAAATAGAGGCCAACTGATACACCCCCACCGGGAGCAAGCCCCTCCCACAGGAGATCACCCTTGAAGTTTCGATTTGTGTTCGCTCTGCTGTTCGTCAGTGCCACTGCGAGTGCCGCACCACCCACGCTCGAACCGCTGCTCAACAGCATCGCCGAACGCTTGGAGATTGCCGATCAGGTCGCACTGAGCAAATGGGACAGCAAAAAGCCTGTAGAAGATAAAAAGCGCGAACAAGAGGTGATCGCCAGCGTCGCCGCCCAGGCACCGAGCTACAAGCTGCCACCTGGCGCTGCCGAGCAGTTCTTCTCGGCGCAGATCGAAGCCAACAAACTGGTGCAGTACACCCACCTCTCCGACTGGCAATTCCAGGGCAAGGCACCTGACGATCCACGCCCCGACCTGGTGAAACAGATCCGCCCGCAATTGGACGAGCTGCAGAAACGCCTGCTGCAGCAATTGGCTGACTTCACCCCGCAGCGTACCGACCCGCAGTGCCCACAATGGTTGGCCGAGGCCGTGCATGAGCCGCTGAACGATCCGTTGCGTCAGCTGGCGATGATCCGCGCCACGGCCGAACTGTGCACTGGACCTACTTGATTTGAGGACCCGTCCTGCATCTTCACCGAGGCCGGTAGCCATAGCCTGACTGTTCATTTATCGAACAGGATGGAACCATGATCACCCTCAAGTGCTTGATTGCAGCAGCGGTGGGTTTGTCGTTGCTTGGCTGCGGCACCCACCCAAAGAACGCCGTACACATCGAAAAAGAGGTGTTGCTTGAACGCAGCGCGTCATGGGATGGCACACCTTACAAAGCCTACCCCTCAGGTCCGCCGCAACTGACGCTCATACGCCTCAAGATCCCTGCGCACACGCAATTGCCCTGGCACACTCACCCAATGCCGAATGCCGCCTACATCGTTTCGGGAGAACTAACCGTTGAAACCCGTAAGGGCGGACTGACGCGCACCTTGAGGCAAGGGCAAACCCTGGCCGAGATGGTAGGCATTGAACATCGTGGTATTACCGGCAACACCCCGGTCGAGCTGCTGGTCTTTTACGCGGGCCGTCCGGGCATGCCACTTTCCGAACAACACTGATCCATCCCCCACTCCGGATCGTTTTCAACCCGCCCTGAAAACGATCCACTCGCCACTTCCTGAACAACCTTCATAAAACCGCACTATATTGGTGCGACAGGCTGCACCCTTCCCACCTGGCCAGCCCATTTTGGTTCGAAACTTCCCGAGCAAGCTGGCAGAACGCCACAGTTTCGCGCCTAAATCCCCCATTTCAGGGCTTGCACGCTTCTTTTCGGAGCCTTGGTTTGGTTTTTGCATTTTCCTTGTATCAGCGTGTGCCTCAAGCCCGCGCCTTGCTCCAAAAGAGGTCCCAATGACCATCAGCGATGCACTGCACCGTTTGCTACTCGACAACCTGACCACCGCGACCATCCTGCTCAATGACGACTTGCGCCTTGAGTATATGAACCCGGCGGCAGAGATGCTCCTGGCCATCAGCGGCCAGCGCAGCCATGGGCAGTTCATCAGTGAATTGTTCACCGAGTCGGCCGAAGCCCTGAGTTCATTGCGCCAGGCAGTGGAGCAAGCACACCCGTTCACCAAGCGCGAAGCCATGCTCACTGCGCTTACCGGCCAGACGCTGACGGTCGACTACGCCGTGACCCCTATCCTGAGCAACGGTGCGACCTTGCTGCTGCTGGAAGTGCACCCCCGCGACCGCCTGCTGCGCATCACCAAGGAAGAAGCGCAACTGTCCAAGCAGGAAACCAGCAAGATGCTGGTGCGCGGCCTCGCGCACGAAATCAAGAACCCCCTGGGCGGCATTCGTGGTGCGGCACAACTGCTGGCCCGCGAGCTGCCAGAGGAACACCTCAAGGACTACACCAACGTCATCATCGAAGAGGCCGACCGCCTGCGTAACCTGGTAGACCGCATGCTCGGCTCCAACAAGCTGCCATCGCTGGCGATGACCAACGTGCACGAAGTGCTCGAACGCGTGTGTCACCTGGTAGAAGCCGAAAGCCAGGGCTGCATCACCTTGGTGCGCGACTACGACCCGAGCATTCCCGACGTATTGATCGACCGCGAACAGATGATCCAGGCGGTGCTCAATATCGTGCGCAACGCCATGCAGGCCATCAGCAGCCAGAACGAGCTGCGCCTGGGCCGTATCAGCCTGCGCACCCGCGCTCTGCGCCAGTTCACCATCGGCCATGTGCGCCATCGCCTGGTGACCAAAGTCGAGATCATCGACAACGGCCCAGGCATTCCTGCGGAACTCCAGGAAACTATCTTCTTTCCCATGGTCAGCGGCCGCCCGGACGGTACCGGGCTGGGCCTGGCCATTACCCAGAACATCATCAGCCAGCACCAGGGTCTGATCGAATGTGAGAGCCATCCTGGCCACACCACCTTCTCGATCTTTTTGCCTCTGGAACAAGGAGCCCCATCGACATGAGCCGTAGTGAAACCGTCTGGATCGTCGATGACGACCGTTCTATCCGCTGGGTCCTCGAGAAAGCCTTGCAACAGGAAGGCATGACCACCCAGAGCTTCGACAGCGCGGACGGGGTGATGAGCCGCCTGGCTCGCCAGCAGCCCGACGTGATCATCTCCGACATCCGCATGCCCGGCGCCAGCGGCCTGGACCTGCTCGCGCGGATTCGCGAGCAGCACCCACGCTTGCCGGTGATCATCATGACCGCGCACTCGGACCTGGACAGCGCTGTCGCGTCCTATCAGGGCGGCGCCTTTGAATACCTGCCCAAGCCGTTCGACGTGGACGAGGCGGTGGCGCTGGTCAAGCGCGCCAACCAGCACGCCCAGGAGCAGCAGAACCAAGAAGCTCCGCCCGCCCTGACCCGCACCCCGGAGATCATCGGCGAAGCGCCGGCGATGCAGGAAGTGTTTCGCGCCATCGGGCGCTTGAGCCACTCCAACATCACCGTGCTGATCAACGGCGAATCGGGTACCGGTAAAGAGCTGGTGGCCCATGCCCTGCACCGTCACAGCCCACGGGCGGCCTCGCCGTTTATCGCGCTGAACATGGCGGCGATCCCGAAGGACTTGATGGAGTCCGAGCTGTTCGGCCATGAGAAAGGGGCGTTTACCGGCGCGGCCAATCTGCGTCGCGGCCGCTTTGAACAGGCCGACGGCGGCACCCTGTTCCTCGATGAGATCGGCGACATGCCGGCCGATACCCAGACCCGCCTGTTGCGCGTGCTGGCGGATGGCGAGTTCTATCGGGTGGGCGGGCACACGCCGGTCAAAGTTGATGTGCGCATCATCGCGGCGACTCACCAGAACCTGGAAACCCTGGTGCACGCGGGCAAATTCCGTGAGGACTTGTTCCACCGCCTCAACGTGATCCGCATCCATATTCCGCGCATGTCGGACCGTCGCGAAGACATCCCGACCCTCGCCCGCCACTTCCTCAGCCGCGCCGCCCAGGAGCTGGCCGTCGAGCCGAAGCTGCTGAAAAGCGAGACCGAGGAATACCTCAAGAACCTGCCGTGGCCGGGCAACGTGCGCCAGCTGGAGAACACCTGTCGCTGGATCACCGTGATGGCGTCCGGGCGCGAAGTGCACATCAGCGACCTGCCGCCGGAGCTGTTGAGCCTGCCGCAGGACTCTGCCCCCGTCACCAACTGGGAACAGGCGCTGCGCCAATGGGCCGATCAGGCCCTGGCACGCGGCCAGTCGAACCTGCTGGACAGCGCCGTGCCTGCGTTTGAGCGGATCATGATCGAAACCGCCCTGAAGCACACCGCCGGGCGCCGTCGCGACGCTGCCGTGCTGCTGGGTTGGGGCCGTAATACCCTGACGCGCAAGATCAAGGAGTTGGGGATGAAGGTGGATGGTGGGGATGATGACGAGGGCGATGAAGTCTGAATCGCCGATCCACTGAAGATCCAATGTGGGAGGGGGCTTGCCCCCGATGACGGTATATCAGCCACAGATGTTGTGACTGACCTACTGCCATCGGGGGCAAGCCCCCTCCCACATTTGGATCTTCACAAGGTTCAAGACTGTGCACCGCTTCAATGCACCATGAACCGGCATCGGGCATGGATCCGACACCTGAAACCTATGCCTCATTGGAAAAAAACTGAACACCAAAAACACCAAAGCCCCGTATTCCGGGGCTTTGCGCTTTCTGGAAAATTTTTTTGGCACAATCTGGCAACTCTGGCACGCGCCCTGCAATAACCCTCGTACTACCCAGTTTCGGGGACCTTGGTACAGGCAGGCCGAGAATCCCCTCTTTAACACCGAAGCCTTCAAGGCTTCACCCCGTTTTGGGAGCCCTGGTACAGGCAGGCCGGGAACTCCCTTCTTTACACCCGGGGCTTATGTGGCGCAGCGCCCATAGCCCCAGCCCGTTTTGGGGACCTTGGTACAGGCAGGCCGGGGATTCCCTCTTTTATTGCTCTTGGAGATGGATCTCCAGCCGCCAGCGGCCATCGGCTTTCTCGCCTTTCCACTCCCCTCGCAACGGCCGGGCCGCCACCAGGTTCAGCAGCAGGCCCGCATCGGTCTTGCGCACGCGCCAGTTCACGTCCTTTTCATTGAACTTGAGTTGCCCACTGGCCGCCTTGCCCTGTGCGTCGAATAGCAGCGCCACCGTGCCGTCGATCAGCTCGCCGTGCAGCTTGGGTTCGCTGTTGAACCACACCACCACGCCGTCCGCCACAGTCTCGACCTGCTGCAGCTCGACCGGGTCCGGCGTGGTCAGCCGGCCAATCATCAGGCCCACCATCAGGCCGACAATCGCCAACGAACCCATGACCCTCGGCATTAGCTTCGGCCTTGGGTCCTCTTCGGGGGTAGAATGCAGCGCATCTTTGCCTTCGGAGCCGTGCATGTTTCACGTCATCCTTTTTCAACCAGAAATTCCGCCGAATACCGGCAACGTTATCAGGCTGTGCGCCAACAGTGGCTGCCACCTGCATTTGATCGAGCCCCTGGGCTTTGACATGGACGACAAACGCCTGCGCCGCGCCGGGCTGGACTACCACGAGTACGCCACCCTCAAGCGCCACGCCGACCTGGCCAGCTGCCTGGAGAGCCTGGGGCATCCGCGACTGTTCGCGTTCACCACCAAGGGTTCACGGCCGTTCCATGATGCCAGCTTTGCCGAGGGCGATGCTTTCCTGTTCGGTCCGGAAAGCCGGGGCCTGCCGGCCGAGGTTCTCGATGCCCTGCCCGACGGCCATCGCCTGCGCCTGCCAATGCGCGAGGGTTGCCGCAGCTTGAACCTGTCCAACACCGTGGCCGTCGCCGTCTATGAAGGCTGGCGCCAACTCGGCTTCAAATAACACCGTAAAACAAGTGTGGGAGGGGGCTTGCCCCCGATGACGGAGTGCCAGTCGACATCTATGCGACTGACACTCCGCTATCGGGGGCAAGCCCCCTCCCACATTTTTACCGCGTCGACTTATTGAACCGTCGACGAACCTTCCTGTTGCATGCGCTGCAGCTCTTGCGCGTACAGGGCATCGAAGTTCACCGGTGCCAGCATCAGCGCAGGGAACGAGCCACGGGTGACCAGGCTGTCCAGGGTCTCGCGGGCATACGGGAACAGGATGTTCGGGCAGAACGCGCCCAGGGTGTGGCTCATGGATGCTTCGTCCAGGCCCTGGATCAGGAAGATGCCGGCCTGTTGCACTTCAGCGATGAAGGCCACTTCTTCGCCGTTCTTGACGGTAACGGACAGGGTCAGCACGACTTCGTGGAAGTCGCCTTCCAGTGCTTTCTGGCGGGTATTCAGGTCCAGCGCAACGCTTGGGGTCCATTCCTGACGGAAGATGGCCGGGCTTTTCGGCGCTTCGAACGACAGATCACGCACGTAGATGCGCTGCAACGAGAATTGTGGGCCTTGGGCTTCTGCTGCTTCGGTGTTCTGTTGGTCAGTCATCTCAGATCCTTGATCTTGGGGTCTTTATAGGGGTTGGGAGTCAGACGAGCAGCAGCGCATCGAGTTTACCCGCGCGCTCCAGGGCGAACAGGTCGTCGCAGCCACCGATGTGTTTGGCGCCGATCCAGATCTGCGGCACGGACGTGCGCCCCGCCTTCTGGGCCATTTCGGCACGCACCTGGGGTTTGCCATCGACCTTGATTTCTTCGAAGGCAACGCCCTTTTTCTCCAGCAAGGCCTTGGCCCGCATGCAGTAAGGGCACCAATCGCTGGAATACACGACGACCTGGCTCATATCACTTCACCAGTGGCAGGTTATCGCCGCGCCAGCTGCTGATGCCACCGGACAGCTTGGCGGCGGTGAAACCGGCCTTGAGCATTTCGCGCGCATGAGTGCCGGCGTGCTGGCCTTGGGCGTCGACCAGGATGATGGTCTTGGCCTTGTATTTTTCCAGCTCGGCCAGGCGTGCGATCAGCTTGTCCTGTGGAATATTCAGGGCGCCGACGATATGGCCGGTGGCGAAATCCTTGGCCGGGCGGATATCAACGACAACGGCCTCATCCTTGTTGACCAGCGCGGTCAGCTCCGACGTGCTCAGGCTGCGGCCACCACGGCTCATTTCATGAGCAATCAGCAGCGCCAGCAGGATGACGAAGGCACCCACGAGCAGATAGTGGGCAGTGGCAAATGCAATCAGGTGATCAACCATCAAGGAGGTTCCAGGGCGTTAAAATGGCGGTAAGTATACACAGCCGCCAGGGGGGGCCAACCCCCGTAAAGCGGTGACGTGGTCGGAACTTCGCTTTAAACTGCCACTCCCTTTTCAATTGTCTTCCTTTATTACCGCCGCGAGAGGATCTATGACTACTACGCCTAAACCTTTGGTCCTGATAATTCTCGATGGCTTCGGACACAGTGAAAGCCACCACGACAACGCGGTATACGCGGCCAAGAAGCCCGTACTCGACCGCCTGACCGCCACCGTACCCAACGGCCTGATCTCCGGCTCGGGCATGGACGTGGGCCTGCCGGACGGCCAGATGGGCAACTCGGAAGTCGGTCACATGAATCTCGGTGCCGGACGAGTGGTCTATCAAGACTTCACCCGCGTCACCAAAGCGATCCGCGACGGCGAGTTCTTCGAGAACCCAACCATCTGCGCCGCGGTCGATAAAGCCGTCGCCGCCGGCAAAGCGGTGCACTTCATGGGCCTGCTGTCCGATGGCGGCGTCCACAGCCACCAGGACCACCTGGTCGCCATGGCCGAACTGGCCTTCAAGCGCGGCGCCGACAAGATCTACCTGCACGCCTTCCTCGATGGCCGCGACACACCGCCGAAAAGCGCACAATCCTCCATCGAGCTGCTGGACGCCACGTTCGCCGCCTTGGGCAAGGGCCGTATCGCCAGCCTGGTGGGCCGCTACTTCGCCATGGATCGCGACAACCGCTGGGACCGCGTCTCCCAGGCCTACAACCTGATCGTCGACGGCCAGGCCGACTTCCACGCCGCCACCGCCCAGGAAGGCCTTGAAGCCGCCTATGCCCGTGGCGAAAGCGACGAGTTCGTCAAAGCCACCACCATCGGTGAGCCGGTGAAAGTCGAAGACGGCGACGCCGTGGTGTTCATGAACTTCCGCGCAGACCGCGCACGCGAGCTGAGCCGCGTATTTGTCGAAGATGGTTTCAAGGAATTCGAGCGCGCCCGCCAGCCAAAAGTCCAATACGTGGGCCTGACCCAATACGCCGCCAGCATCCCGGCCCCCGCCGCCTTTGCCGCCGGCACTTTGGATAACGTGCTGGGCGACTACCTGGCGAAAAACGGCAAGACCCAACTGCGCATCGCCGAAACCGAGAAGTACGCCCACGTGACGTTCTTCTTCTCCGGTGGCCGCGAAGAGCCGTTCCCAGGCGAAGAACGCATCCTGATCCCATCGCCAAAGGTCGCCACCTACGACCTGCAACCGGAAATGAGTGCGCCGGAAGTCACCGACAAGATCGTCGACGCCATCGACAACCAGCGTTACGACGTGATCGTGGTCAACTACGCCAATGGCGACATGGTCGGCCACAGCGGCAACCTGGAAGCCGCGACCAAGGCCGTGGAATGCCTGGACCTGTGCGTCGGCCGCATCGTCGATGCCCTGGAGAACGTTGGCGGTGAAGCACTGATCACTGCCGACCACGGCAACTGCGAGCAGATGTCCGACGAATCCACTGGGCAAGCCCACACCGCCCATACCACCGAGCCGGTGCCGTTCATCTACGTCGGTAAGCGCGACTTCAAAGTACGTGATGGCGGCGTGCTGGCGGATGTGGCACCGACAATGTTGATGCTGATGGGGTTGGAGAAGCCGGTGGAAATGACGGGCACTTCGATCCTGGTCTGATTCCCAGCATCACCGAAAAATAATGTGGGAGGGGGCTTGCTCCCTTCCACATTGGATCTTCTGTGTTTGGTAGATATCTTTTCGCCATTCCAGCGCCGCTCGGCACCTATCTTGCCTTCCAGCCCGAATTGGGCGTTTTTTTTGCCGCGCTTGGCGGGCATACTAGGCCGTCCCTTTCCCTGGTGTCGCCCGCCTCTATGCTTCGCGCCTTGATTACCCTTGCTCTTGTCTGCCTGCTCCAACCGGCGTTTGCCGATGAGCGCGCACAAACCCAACAACAGTTGGACGCTACGCGTCAGGACATTACCGAGCTGAAAAAACTGCTCGGCAAGCTCCAGGAAGAAAAGTCCGGGGTGCAAAAAGACCTGCGCGGTACGGAAACCGAGATGGGCAAGCTCGAGAAGCAGGTCCAGGAGCTACAAAAAGAATTAAAGAAGAGCGAGTCGGAACTGGAGCGACTCGACGCTGAGAAAAAAAAACTCCAGAGCGCCCGCGTTGAACAGCAACGCCTGATCGCTATCCAGGCCCGTGCCGCCTACCAGAACGGCCGCCAGGAATACCTCAAGCTGCTGCTCAACCAGCAGAACCCGGAAAAATTCGCGCGCACCCTGACCTACTACGACTACCTGAGCAAGGCCCGTATGGAGCAGTTGAAAAGCTTCAACGAGACCTTGCGCCAGTTGGTCAACGTCGAACAGGAAATCGCCAACCAGCAATCGCAGCTGGAAGACCAGAAAAACAGCCTCACTGCCCAGCGCGACGAGCTGGACAAGGTGCGCAAGGAGCGCCAGGTCGCCCTGGCCAAGCTCAATGACGACGTAAAAGCCCGTGACGCCAAGCTGCAGGCCCGCGAGCAGGACCAGGCCGACCTGGCCAAAGTGCTCAAGACCATCGAAGAAACCCTGGCTCGCCAGGCACGCGAGGCCGAAGAAGCGCGGCAAAAAGCGCTGATCGCCCAGCAGGAAGCCGAAAAAAAGCGCCAGCGTGAGGCCGAGATGGCTGCCACCTCGGACGCCCCGGCACCGCGTAAACCGGCGCATGCAGCCCCTGGCCCGCTGGTTTCCAGCGCAGGCGAATCGTTCGGTGGCCCTTTTGCTTCAGCGCGCGGCAAACTTCCATGGCCGGTTGATGGTCGATTACTGGCACGCTTTGGGGAAACCCGTGGCGATGACACCCGCGCCAAGTGGGATGGTGTGATGATCAGCGCCTCCGCCGGCAGCCAGGTCCACGCTGTTCACGGTGGCCGTGTCGTGTTTGCCGATTGGCTGCGGGGCGCCGGTTTGTTGGTGATTCTTGACCACGGCAATGGCTATTTAAGCCTTTACGGCCACAATCAGACTTTACTCAAGTCGGCAGGTGATGTTGTAAAAGCCGGTGAATCCATCTCCACTGTCGGTAACAGTGGTGGCCAGGACACCCCGGCGCTGTACTTCGCTATTCGTCAGCAGGGTCGCCCGAGCGATCCTGCACAATGGTGCAGATCCCAAGGATAGGGTCGCATCTACATTAGGAGTTCGTTCGACATGCTGCATTTGTCCCGCCTCACTTCGCTGGCCTTGACGATCGCCCTGGTGATCGGCGCGCCTCTGGCATTCGCCGACCAGGCCGCTCCGGCTGCACCCGCCGCCACGGCCGCAACCACCAAGGCGCCGTTGCCGCTGGACGAGCTGCGCACCTTTGCCGAGGTCATGGACCGGATCAAGGCCGCTTATGTCGAACCCGTAGATGACAAGACCCTGCTGGAGAATGCCATCAAGGGCATGCTCAGCAACCTCGATCCGCACTCCGCTTACCTGGGCCCGGAAGATTTTGCCGAGTTGCAGGAGAGCACCAGCGGTGAATTCGGCGGCCTGGGCATTGAAGTCGGCGCCGAAGACGGCAACATCAAGGTCGTCTCGCCGATCGATGACACCCCGGCGTCCAAGGCTGGCATCCAGGCCGGCGACTTCATCGTGAAGATCAACGGCCAGCCGACCCGTGGCCAGACCATGACCGAAGCCGTCGACAAGATGCGCGGCAAGATCGGCCAGAAAATCACCCTGACTCTGGTACGCGACGGCGGCAACCCGTTCGACGTGACGCTGACCCGCGCGACCATTGTGGTCAAGAGCGTGAAGAGCCAGCTGCTGGAGTCGGGCTACGGCTACATCCGCATCACCCAATTCCAAGTCAAGACCGGCGACGAAGTGGCCAAGGCGCTGGCCAAGCTGCGCAAGGACAACGGCAAGAAACTCAGCGGCATCGTGCTCGACCTGCGTAACAACCCTGGCGGCGTGCTGCAGTCGGCGGTGGAAGTGGTCGACCACTTCATCACCAAGGGCCTGATCGTGTACACCAAAGGCCGTATCGCCAATTCCGAGCTGCGCTTCTCGGCCACCGGCAATGACCTCAGCGAAAACGTACCGCTGGCCGTGCTGATCAACGGCGGCAGCGCTTCGGCGTCGGAGATCGTCGCGGGCGCTCTGCAAGACCAGAAGCGCGGCGTGCTGATGGGTACCACCAGCTTCGGCAAAGGCTCGGTGCAAACCGTGTTGCCGCTGAACAACGAGCGTGCGCTGAAGATCACCACCGCGCTGTATTACACGCCGAACGGCCGCTCGATCCAGGCTCAGGGCATCGTGCCGGACATCGAGGTGCGCAAGGCCAAGATCACCAACGAGATCGACAGCGAGTACTACAAGGAAGCTGACCTGCAAGGTCACCTGGGCAATGGCAACGGCGGCGCCGACCAGCCGACCGGCAGCGGCAAGAAAGCCAAGCCAATGCCGCAGGACGATGACTACCAGCTGGCCCAGGCGCTTAGCCTGCTCAAGGGCTTGAGCATCACCCGCAGCCGTTGATATGCGTTTTGCCCTGATCATCGCTCTGCTGTGCAGCCTGGCAGGCGTCGCCCACGCGACGCCTGCCGGCGAGCCTCAAAAAGCCTACCTGACCCTCATCATCGACGACCTCGGGCAAAACCTGCCCCGGGATCGTCGCGTCCTGGCCCTGCCCGGGCCGGTGACCACGGCGATCATGCCCGACACGCCCCACGCCGCCGAATTCGCCCGCGAAGCCCACAAGGCCGGCAAGATCGTGATCCTCCACATGCCCATGGACCCGGCCACGGGGCCGTTCGCCTGGCACCCCGAATTGCCTATCGAAGAACTTGGCAAGCGACTGGACGCCGCGTTCCAGGCGGTGCCCTATACCGCCGGCATCAACAACCACATGGGCAGCCGCATGACGGCGCAACCGGCCGCCATGGCCTGGTTGATGGCCGAGTTGCAACGGCGCAACAAGTTCTTTGTCGACAGCCGCACCAGCGCCCAAACCGTCGCCGCCGCCGAAGCGCAGAAGATCGGCCTGGCGCATGTCTCGCGGGATGTGTTCCTCGATGACGAGCGCACCGAGGCGGCGATTACCACGCAGTTGCAAACCGCAATCAAGCTGGCACACAAACAAGGTTCCGCCGTGATGATCGGCCACCCTTATCCACAAACCCTGGCAGTGCTGGAGCGCGAGTTGCCCAAGCTCAAGGCCCAGGGCGTCGACTGGATTGATATCAAGTTGATGATCAGCGTACGCGGCAACCAGGCCATGGCCGGGCACGGCAAAAATGGCACCTACCGCCCATCGCCGACTAAATAACTACCCCCGCTCTGCCAGTTGCCCCCTCGATAGTTGACGCCTGCCCCGCATCAATTCGAGGATGACCATGAAAACCCTTTATCCCGCGCTGATCTGCGCGCTGCTGACTGCGTGCCCTGTGTATCTATGGGGCGCGTCCAAAGACTTTGGTGAAGGCCTGGCCAACGCCAGCGCTCCACGCCTGCTGACCAACGCCAACCAACAACATAATCACTGGAGCGGCATCGGCCGCATCCGCAACGATAAGGCACTCTGCACCGCGACCCTACTGGATACCCGCGATGAACAAGGCATTTCCGGCCCGGCTTACATCATCACCAGCAGCCATTGCATTCACCGTGTCAGTGGTGCCGTCATCAAGGACCAGGTACTCAAGGGTCATATCAGCTTCAACTACTTTGATGACACGTTGGAGCAGCTCAAGACCTACCCGCTCAAGACCCTGAAGTGGGGTAGCAGCCACGGCGTCGACCTGGCACTCATCGAGCTCGATATTCCGCTGTCCGCCTTGATCAGCAATGGCATCGAGCCGATGAAACTGGCCGAGGACCTACCTGACGAAGCACGCCCGATTCTTGCTCTGATCGTCCCTGAATGGAACACGCTGCACCTGTCAGCGTGCCTTCAACAGGCCTCTCAAGAGGTGGTGGAGCAACCTTTTGTCTGGCGCGTAACCATGAAAAACCAGTGCAAGGGCGTGCAATCAGGCGCATTCGGTGCACCGCTGGTGGATCGCGCCACCAATACGCTGTTCGGCATTCTCAGCAGTACAACCATCGGCCAGGCCGCAGCTAAAAAGTGTCAGCGCGACGCACCATGCGAGGTGAGGGATGGCAAGGCGAGTTGGCATGCCGACAGTAACTACGGCAGTCCTGTCGTGTTCCTCAAGCACTGTTTTGTGGAGGGCGTGCTGACTGACAACGAGCAGACCTGCAACCTCTACCCCGCGACGTCCATCACCTTCAGCAGCCCTGAGCCGCTGCAACAATATTTCGTCAAAAGACCCGGAGACAAGGGCCGGAATATCACGCCAAGCTGGAACCTGGAATTTACTACCACCAGCCGGCTCTATCGCTACAAGGCCGTACGCCGTGCCAGCGAATGTGAAAACCCCGTGCATTACAGCCCGCCGATCAACAGCCACAACGCATCGATCAAGGACCCCATCGGCCCGCAAACTGGCATGCATCTGTTGTGCATCCTGGGTGTCGAATCAGACCAGGCGGTGAGCAACAGCGCGATGCGCAATGCCTTGACGCTGGCGGTCGAACTCGCTGAACCGGCGGCGACCCGCGCCCCAGACGTCAGCATCGTGCTCGACAGGCAGTTCTTGCAGCGCTACACCGTTATCTGGAACCTGGCGCCACCCTTTATAAGCCGCTACACCTACAAATTTGGCCCAGCTCAGCGCACAGATTGCCTGGCACCCGAAGGCTATCGGACACTGCCGCCCAAGCACAGCGATACGGAAGAAACCGATGACGCAGAGGACCTCTTCGGCATGCCTCCCCTGGACCAGGCCCCCGATGCACCGCATCAGAAGTTCGCGCAGATTATTTCCACGCATAACCAGCCGATAAAAATCTGCACCTACGCATTCGACCAGGCAGGCCGGCCTTCAGATTTGCGCGTGGACCTGCTCAAACCACGTTGACCACTAGAGGTAACGCGCCATGATCTCGTCAACACGCCCTTCTTTGCGCAGTTGGTTCAACGCTGCTTGAAGCTTGTCCACAAGCTCATCAGGCACGTCCTTGTTCAGCGCGAGGTAAAGCTGAGCACTGTTAAAACGCAGCACCGTCTTGAGCCCGGTCACACCGACCTGGCGAGCCAGGTACCGGCCGGCCGGATCGCCGGTAGCCCACAGGTCGATCTGACCCTCCAGCAGCTTTTGCGCGTTGTCCTGGTCGCGCAACACCACCATCGGCTTAAGGCCCTGCTTCTCCAGGGTCTCGGCGATGGCGTCGCCTTTGTAAGCGCCGATCTTGTAGCGACGGGCGTGCTCGAGGTCGCTCAACTGGATCTTGCTATCTGCCTTGGCCAGCAGTACCCAATCGTCTGGGCCGATGGGACCGACCCATTTGAACAGCGCTTCACGGTCCGGCAGGCGGGCCATCACGAACACGCCGTAACCGGGTTTCTCCAGGGCGAGTTTGTAGATTCGCTCCCAAGGGAAACGCAGGGTGAGGCTGTAGGAAATGCCGGCGCGCTTGAAGGTCTCGCGCATGATGTCCACGGCGATGCCTTCGATGTTCTCGTCCTTGGCGAAATTCTTGCCGTTTTTCGCCATGTTGTAGGGCGGGAAGTTTTCCGTCAGCAACACCAGGGAGGCGTCAGACGATTCATCGGCGTGGCCAGGGCCAGCCAACAGGAGCGACGTACTGGCGAGGGCGAGCAGCAGGTGTTTGAACATGAAGGTTACCGGAATCCATGGCAAGCGCAGAGATTGCCGCGCGCTTGCCATGGTGTCCAGCAGCGTTTAGCGAACGACGATACCGCGCGCCGCCATGTAGGCCTTGGCCTCGGGGACGGTGTATTCGCCAAAGTGGAAAATACTCGCCGCCAGCACTGCGCTGGCGTGGCCTTCGATCACGCCGTCAGCCAGGTGCTGCAGGTTGCCGACGCCGCCGGAAGCGATCACCGGGATACCCAACGCATCGCTGATGGCACGGGTCACGCCCAGATCGAAGCCGTTTTTCATGCCGTCCTGGTCCATGCTGGTCAGCAGGATTTCACCGGCGCCCAGGCCTTCCATCTTCATCGCCCATTCCACCGCATCCAGACCGGTAGGCTTGCGGCCGCCGTGGGTGAAGATCTCCCAGCGCGGGGTTTCGCCCGGGCCGGAGACTTTCTTGGCGTCGATGGCCACCACAATGCATTGCGAACCAAAGTGCTGCGCGGCCTCGCCGACAAACTCCGGGTTGAACACCGCAGCGGTGTTGATCGAGACCTTGTCCGCGCCGGCATTGAGCAGGTTGCGGATGTCTTGCACGGTGCGCACGCCACCGCCCACGGTCAGCGGGATAAACACCTGGCTGGCCATGCGCTCGACGGTATGCAGCGTGGTGTCGCGGCCATCGACGCTGGCGGTGATGTCGAGAAAGGTAATCTCGTCGGCACCCTGCTCATCGTAGCGACGGGCGATTTCCACCGGGTCTCCGGCGTCACGGATGTTCTCGAACTTGACGCCCTTGACCACGCGACCGTTGTCGACGTCCAGGCAAGGGATGATGCGTTTGGCCAGCGCCATGGTCAGTCCTCAGCCGTTGTAGGCGTCGCAGTAAGCCTGGGCTTCGGCGACGTCCAGGGTACCTTCGTAGATCGCGCGGCCGGTGATGGCGCCGATGATGCCGGGGGCCTTGGCGTCCAGCAGCGACTTGATGTCGCCCAAGTTGTGGATACCGCCGGAAGCGATCACCGGGATCTTGGTCGCAGCGGCCAGCGCAGCGGTGAACGGCACGTTGCAGCCCTGCATCATGCCGTCTTTGGCGATGTCGGTATAAACGATGGCAGACACGCCATCAGCTTCGAACTGCTTGGCCAGGTCGATCACCTGCACGGTGCTGATCTCGGCCCAACCGTCGGTGGCGACGAAACCATCTTTAGCGTCCAGGCCCACGATGACCTTGCCAGGAAACGCGCGGCAGGCTTCGGCGACGAACGCCGGGTCTTTCACAGCCTTGGTGCCGATGATTACGTAGCTCACACCGGCTTTTACGTAGTGCTCGATGGTTTCCAGCGAGCGGATACCGCCGCCGATCTGGATCGGCAGGTTCGGGTAGCGCTTGGCGATCGCGGTGACCACCTCGCCGTTGACCGGCTGGCCTTCGAAGGCGCCGTTCAAGTCCACCAGATGCAGACGACGGCAGCCCCCTTCCACCCATTTGGCAGCCATGCTCACCGGGTCGTCGGAGAACACGGTGGAGTCTTCCATGCGGCCTTGGCGCAGACGTACGCAGGCGCCGTCCTTGAGATCGATAGCGGGAATAATCAGCATCTGGCAAACCTTATTCGATATTCAGCAATGCTTGGGAAATCAGGGTTTCTCAAGCGACCACAGGTCGCTTTCGATGCTTTCGAACCTTTCTTTAAGGAGCGTCTGCGTGTCGAAAATCGCCCTGTTGTAATAGTGCGGAGCCACTTCGGTGGTAAACAGCTCAAGAATTTCGGCGACCTCGAACGAGCCCAGCTTGAGCTCGAAGCGGTCCTCCATGAAGCGCTTGATCTTGAGGGTAGCCTCACTCTCCTGTTCGGGCGTGAGGTTCAAGACCGGCTGCTTCGGCTTCCTGGCCATTTACCAGCGCCCGTCCCAGGCGGCGAAGTTCTGCAGCAATTGCAGGCCATGGGTATGGCTCTTCTCCGGGTGGAACTGCACGGCAAACCGCGAACCTTCGGCCAGCGCGGCGGCGAAGTCGACGCCGTAGTGCCCGCCACCCACCACCTGGCCCGGCTTGCCGGCGGCGATGTAGTAGCTGTGCACGAAGTAGAAGCGCGCCATGTCCGGCACTTCGTGCCAGAGCGGGTGATCGACGCTCTGGCGCACTTCGTTCCAGCCCATGTGCGGGACTTTCAAGTGTTCGCCGTCTTCATGCAGGTCTTTGCCGAAGAACTTCACCTGGCCTGGGAACAGGCCGATGCAGTCGACGCCATCGTTCTCTTCACTGCTGTCGAGCAAGGCTTGCATGCCTACGCAGATGCCGAGGAACGGACGATCCTGGCTGACCTCGCGCACCAGGCTGTCAAAGCCCAGGCGGCGGATCTCGGCCATGCAGTCGCGAATCGCGCCAACGCCGGGAAACACCACCCGGTCAGCTTCGCGAATCACGTTGGCATCGCTGGTGATCAGCACTTTGCCGGCGCCTACATGCTCGAGGGCCTTGGCCACCGAGTGCAGGTTACCCATGCCGTAATCGATAACCGCGACCGTCTGCATTACAGGACGCCCTTGGTCGAAGGCATTTGCCCGGCCATGCGGTCGTCCAGCTCTACGGCCATGCGCAGCGCGCGGCCGAAGGCCTTGAACACGGTTTCGATCTGGTGGTGAGTGTTGGTGCCGCGCAGGTTGTCGATGTGCAGGCTGACCAGTGCGTGGTTGACGAAACCCTGGAAAAATTCCTGGAACAGGTCGACATCGAAGCCGCCGACGGTGGCGCGGGTGTAGGGCACGTGCATCTGCAGGCCTGGGCGGCCAGAGAAGTCGATGACCACACGCGACAGCGCTTCGTCCAGCGGGACATAGGCGTGGCCGTAGCGACGGATGCCTTTTTTGTCGCCGATGGCCTTGGCAAATGCCTGGCCGAGGGTGATGCCGACGTCTTCCACCGTGTGGTGGTCGTCGATATGCAGGTCGCCCTTGCTGACGATATCCAGGTCGATCAGCCCGTGACGGGCGATCTGGTCCAGCATGTGCTCAAGAAAAGGTACACCGATATCAAATCGGGCCTTTCCGGTGCCATCCAGGTTGATCGAGGCTTTGATCTGGGTTTCCAGAGTGTCGCGCTCGACGGACGCCTTACGTTCGGCCATCACCAGCTCCGCAAAATCATTGGGCGAAAAAGGCAGCCATTATAGGGGCGCGGGCGCTAAACAGAAACATCGGAGGGGATAAGACTGATGGAGTGTCGGAGATAGACATGTGCATACAACTGTTGGGTTGGGCTGATGTGGCGAGGGAGCTTGCTCCCGCTGGGCTGCGCAGCAGCCCCAAAACCTGTCACCGCGAGCTTCCAGAACCAACGCGGTGAATTGATTGGGGTCGCTTCGCGACCCAGCGGGAGCAAGCTCCCTCGCCACAACAAGCCCGGCTCCCGCAGGAACCAGGCCCACCCGGTCATCGCAGTGTTAGTGGAACAGAACCGCGGTCTTCTGCAAGGTCACCCACACACCCCACGCCAACGGAATACCCACCACCAGCCAGGCCGCGATGGCCAATGGCACGGTGCCGGAAGCGGCTTTCCACTCCAGGGAAGTGGTGGCATCCGCCCCTTTGTCATGACCCAGCGCCTGTTCGGCGGCCAATTCGGCATCGGTCATGAAGTACTTGTCCGCCACCGGGCGAACCAGCAGGTTGCAGATGAAACCCAGCACCAGCAGGCCGGCGAGAATGTACAAGGTGATGTCATAGGCAGCCGCGCGTTCAACGCCGATGCTCAACTGATATTCACGCAGGTAGTTCACCAGCACCGGACCCAAGACGCCCGCAGCGGCCCAGGCGGTCAGCAGGCGACCGTGGATCGCGCCGACCATTTGCGTACCGAACAGGTCGGCCAGGTAGGCAGGAACGGTCGCAAAACCACCCCCGTACATCGACAGGATGATGCAGAACGCCGCCACGAACAGCGCCACGTTGCCCAGGTGCCCCAGGTTCGGGATCAGCGCGTACAGGGCAAAGCCCAGGGCGAAGAACACGAAATAGGTGTTTTTACGGCCCAGGTAGTCGGAGAACGATGCCCAGAAGAAGCGGCCGCCGATGTTGAACAGGCTCAACAGACCGGTGAAACCTGCCGCGATGGCCGCGATGGAGGCCAGCTGACCGGCATCCAGTTGGCCGAACGGCACATCAACACCCAGCAACTTGCCGCCGAACACTTCCTGCAGCAGCGGCGAAGCCATGCCGAGGATGCCGATACCGGCGGATACGTTCAGGCACAACACCAACCAAACCAGGCGGAATTGCGGGGTTTTCCACGCCACGTTCACGTGCACGTGACGGTGGGTGATCATCGCGTTGCTGGCCTTTTTCGCCGGGGCGGTCCAGCCCTCAGGTTTCCAGCCGGTCGGCGGAACGCGATAAGACAGTGCGCCGCCGATCATGAACACGAAGTAGATCGCCGCCATCACCAGGAAGCTCTGCCACACGCCCACGCTGGTCGGCGTAGCAAAGTGGCCCATCAACGCTGCGGCCAGGGGTGCACCTACCATCGCGCCGCCGCCAAAGCCCATGATCGCCATACCGGTGGCCATGCCACGCTTGTCCGGGAACCACTTGATCAGGGTCGACACGGGAGAGATGTAGCCCAGGCCCAGGCCGATACCGCCGATGACCCCGGAGCCGATCCACATCAGCCAGATCTGGTGGGTATAGATACCCAAGGCAGAAATCAGCAGCCCGCCGCACCAGCACAACGCCGATACAACACCGGCCTTACGTGGCCCGGCATGTTCCAGCCAGCCGCCCCAGATCGCTGCCGAGCAGCCCAGGAAGATGAAGAACAGGGTGTAGATCCAGCCCAGCATGGAGATGGGCCAGTCGCATTGGGACGAGAAGACTTGGGCGATGAAGCTCATGTCCGGCGCGCAGGCGACCGGTTTGGTAACACCCAGTGCCTTGGACAGAGGCAGCCAGAACACCGAGAACCCGTAGGCCATGCCGATGCACAGGTGGATGGCCAGGGCGGCCGGTGGAACCAGCCAGCGGTTGAAGCCGGGCTTGGCGATGATGCGTTCCTTGGACAGGAACGCTGGCTTTGCAGCAGATGAACCTGCCGCAGTGCTAGTGCTCATTGGTGTTTCCCCCAGTTGTTAGTATGTGTCCGTCAGGCGCTCTCTCCCTCGGCCTTGCACGCAAAGCGTGGCCGTTTTGTTGAGTGAAGCTCCATTTTAGGCGCGACCTTAGGTCGCAGAAGGCGGACGAACGTGCAGAGATTAGCACCTGTCGATGACAGAAAAACCAAAGTGACATCACCTTTTTCAGGAAATCTGTTTTTTGACGCCAAAAACCCGCTTTCCCCGCCCCTGGATACAATGTAACGATCGGGGCACTGACGCAGGCCGTCGGGCGTTATACTCTGCGGCTAAATTTTGAAATCGACATACAAGGACTCGCCCATGAAAGCGTTCGGCAAAATCCTGGGTCTGGTACTTCTCGGGCTGTTGCTGATCATTGTGGCTCTGGGTTTTGCCCTGACCCATCTCTTCGATCCCAACGACTATAAAGACGAGATTCGCCAGATTGCCCGCGACAAGGCCCACATCGAGCTGACGCTCAATGGCGATATCGGCTGGAGCCTGTTCCCGTGGCTCGGCCTTGAACTGCACGAAGCCAGCGTGGCAACCCTGACCGCGCCGACCCAACCGTTCGCCGACCTGCAAATGCTCGGCCTCTCGGTGCGCGTACTGCCGTTGCTGCGCCGCGAAGTGCAGATGAGCGACGTGCGTGTCGAAGGCCTGAACCTGCGCCTCAACCGTGACAAGCAAGGTCATGGCAACTGGGAAGACATCGGCAAGAACGTGACTGAGGCGAGCGTCGGCAGCCCTGGCTCGGTTGAGCAGCCTGTCGAATCCGAACCGGAAAAGCCGGCAAAACCCATCCGCCTGGACATCGACAGCCTGACCATCAACAACGCCCGCGTTGAATACAACGATGAGCAGACCGGCAAACAGTTCAGCGCCGAAAGCATTCAACTGAGCGCCGGTGCGGTGCACGAAGGCGCCAGCATCCCGGTGAAACTCACCGCCTTCTTCGGCAGCAACCAGCCGGTGATGCGCGTCAAGACCGAGCTCAACGGCAACCTGCGGATCCAGCGGGCACTCAAGCGCTATCAGCTCGAAGACATGAAGATCACCGGCGAAGCCACGGGCGAGCCGCTGCAGGGCAAGACCGTGACGTTCTCCACCCAGGGCCAGCTGCTGGTTGACCAGGCGGCCAATATCGCCGAATGGACCAACATGAAGCTGTCGGCCAACCAACTGCGCGCGTTGGGCGAACTGAAGGTCAACGACCTGGACAAGACTCCGCAGCTCAGCGGCGCCCTGTCGATCGCCCAGTTTGACCTGGCCAAGTTCCTCGACAGCGTCGGCCACCCGTTGCCGCCGATGGCCGACGGCAGCCTGAGCAAGGTCGAGCTGGTCAGCCGCCTCAAGGGCACGCCGACCAGCGTGGCCCTGGAAGACCTGAACCTGAAACTCGACGGCAGCACCTTCACCGGTCGCGTCGCCGTGGAGGATTTCGCCAAGCAATCCCTGCGCGTTCAGCTCAAGGGCGACACCTTCAACGCCGACAACTACCTGCCGGCCAAGTCTGAATCGGCCAAGGGTGCGGCGGCCGCACGCCAGGCCGAAGTACAGAACAGCGAAGCCGGGGCCATGGCCGCAGGCGGCACCACGCCGCTGCCCGACGCTCCGACCAAAGGCGCCTGGAGCACCGACAAACTATTGCCATTGACCCGCCTGCGCACGCTGGACGTGGACGCCGACCTTGCGTTCGGCCAACTGACCCTGAGCAAGTTGCCGATCCAGAATGCGGTGCTCAAAGCCTCCGGCCTTGATGGCCAGCTCAAGCTCGACACCTTGAGTGGCGGTCTCTACAACGGTAGCTTCCAGGCCAACGGCAACCTTGATGTGCGCCAGGACATTCCCGTGCTGGCGCTGCAGAGCCGGATCAAGCAAGTACCGGTCGAGCGCATCCTGCAAGCCCAGGGGCAAACCCCGCCGGTGAAGGGCCAGATCACCCTCGACAGCAACCTCACAGGCCGTGGCAACAGCCAGAAAGCCTTGATCGACAGCCTCAACGGCACCGCCAGTTTTGTGATCAACAACGGTGTGCTGCTCAATGCCAACCTTGAGCAGCAACTGTGCACCGGCATCGCCTTGCTCAACCGCAAGACCTTGAGCAGCACGCCGCAAGGCAAGGACACGCCGTTCCAGGAGCTGAAGGGCAACCTGACCTTCCGCAACGGGGTCGCCAGCAACCCTGACCTGAAAGTGCGCATCCCAGCCCTGACCGTCAACGGTAATGGCGACGTCGACCTGCGTGTGCTGGGCATGGATTACCGCGTCGGCATCATCGTCGAAGGCGACCAGCGTGAAACGCCGGACCCCGCCTGCCAGGTCGGCGCCAACTTCCAGGGCATCGAAGTGCCGCTGCGCTGCCGTGGCCCGCTGGAACTGGGCGCCAAGGCGTGCCGCCTGGACAAGGACGGCTTGACCCAGGTCGCCATCAAGGCGGCCGGCAACAAGCTCAGCGACAAGCTGGAAGAGAAGCTCGACAAGGTGAACCCGCAACTTAAAGACGCTTTGAAGGGCCTGTTCAAGCGATGAGAAACGAGCAGTTTTCAGAGGCCGTACTCGATTGGTACGACCGCCACGGCCGCCATGACCTGCCCTGGCAACAGGGCATCACGCCTTATCGGGTGTGGGTCTCGGAGATCATGCTGCAGCAGACCCAGGTGAGCACCGTGCTCAATTACTTCGACCGATTCATGGCCTCGCTGCCGACGGTCGAAGCCCTGGCCGCCGCGCCGGAAGACGAAGTGCTGCACCTGTGGACCGGCCTGGGTTACTACACCCGGGCGCGCAACCTGCAAAAGACCGCGAAGATTGTCGTGGCCGAGTACGGTGGTGAGTTTCCCAGGGACGTCGAAAAGCTGACCGAACTGCCGGGCATCGGCCTGTCCACCGCCGGCGCGATCGCCAGCCTGAGCATGGGACTGCGTGCGCCGATCCTCGACGGCAACGTCAAACGCGTACTGGCACGTTTTACCGCACAAGAGGGCTACCCCGGCGAACCCAAGGTGGCCAAGCAGCTGTGGGCCACCGCAGAACGCTTCACGCCGCATGATCGCGTCAATGCCTACACCCAGGCAATGATGGACATGGGCGCCACCCTCTGCACCCGCAGCAAACCCAGCTGCCTGCTGTGCCCGCTGGAAAAAGGCTGCGAAGCCCACATGCTCGGCCTGGAGACACGCTACCCGATCCCCAAGCCGCGCAAGACCATCCCGCAGAAGCGCACGCTGATGCCGCTGCTGGCCAATGCCGAGGGCGCGATCCTGCTTTACCGTCGCCCTTCCACGGGCCTGTGGGGCGGCCTGTGGAGTTTGCCCGAGCTGGACGACCTGCAAGACCTCGAACACCTGGCCAACCAGCACGCGCTGGAACTGGGCAAGCCACAGGAACTGCCGGGGCTGATCCACACCTTCAGCCACTTCCAGCTCGCCATCGAACCCTGGCTGGTCCAGGTCGAGGAATCCGCCCATCACGTGGCCGAGGCCGACTGGCTCTGGTATAACCTCGCCACCCCGCCGCGCCTGGGCCTTGCCGCCCCGGTGAAAAAACTGCTGAAGCGCGCGGCCGACGTATTGAA
>Ga0207650_10000742_pt1 | contig 25165 bp, 22 predicted proteins | sample KBSS63metaG_FD_184325 | JGI IMG/M metagenome (GOLD analysis project Ga0207650, IMG submission 184325) | Switchgrass rhizosphere microbial communities from Kellogg Biological Station, Michigan, USA - KBS S6-3 metaG (SPAdes) (version 2) | ecosystem: Host-associated > Plants > Roots > Rhizosphere...
ACGGACGTCTCATGCGCAGTCGCCTTTTCAACTTTTTATCTTGTCTGCTTCTTTCCGCCACCGCCGTTCAATCCGCCCAGGCCGTGGACCTCACCACCCAACGTCAATATTACGATGAAGCCAAACGCGCCCTCGCCAAGGGCGACAGCGGCCCGTACATGCAATACAGCCAGGCCCTGGCCGACTACCCGCTGACCCCCTACCTGGCCTACGACGAACTGACCGCCCGCCTGAAAACCGCGAGCAACCCGGAAATCGAACAGTTCCTTGCCAAAAATGGCGACCTACCCCAGGCCAACTGGATGAAACTGCGCTGGTTGCGCTGGCTGGCGGAACGGGGCGACTGGCAGACCTTTGAAAAGTACTACGACTCCAAGCTCAATTTCGTCGAACTGGACTGCCTGCACGGCCAATACCAACTCACCCACAACCTGAAGGCCGAAGGCTACAAGACCGCTGAAAAGCTGTGGATGACCGGTAAATCCCAGCCTGCCGCCTGCGATGCCACCTTCGGCCAATGGGCGGCGGACGGCCAGCTCACCGAACAGAAGATCTGGGACCGCGCCAAGCTCGCCGCCGAAGCGCGCAACTACGCGCTGGCCAATAGCCTGGTGAAAACCTTGCCCACCCTGGGTGCCCAAGGCCGCCTGATGGTGGACGTGGCGCAGAAGCCCGACATGCTCAGCGACCCATCGCGCTTCCTGCCGGCCACCGAGGCGATGTCGGATGCCGTCGGCCTGGGCTTGCGCCGCCTGGCACGCCAGGACCCGGACAAGGCCATGGCCCTGCTCGACGGCTACGCCAGCAGCATGCACTTCTCCCGTGACGAAAAAGTGTCGATCGCCCGCGAAATCGGCCTGACCCTGGCCAAACGCTTCGACCCGCGCGCCCTTGACGTGATGACCAAGTACGACCCGGAACTGCGCGACAACACCGTCTCCGAATGGCGCCTGCGCCTGCTGCTGCGCCTGGCCCGCTGGGAAGATGCCTACCAGTTGACCCGCGAACTCCCACAAGACCTCGCCACCACCAACCGCTGGCGCTACTGGCAGGCCCGCAGCCTGGAACTGGCCGAACCGAAAAACCCGCAAGCCCTGGTGCTGTACAAGAACCTGTCACGCGAGCGGGACTTCTACGGTTTCCTCGCCGCGGACCGCTCCAAGGCCCCTTACCAGTTGAACAACAAGCCACTGGTGATGAGCCAGGCGCTGATCAACAAAGTGCGCAATACCCCTGGCGTACGCCGCGCCCTGGAGTTTTACGCGCGTGGCCAGGTGGTCGATGGCCGCCGCGAGTGGTACCACGTCAGCCGCCACTTCAACCGTGACGAAATGGTCGCCCAGGCCAAGCTGGCCTACGACATGAAGTGGTATTTCCCGGCCATCCGCACCATCAGCCAGGCGCAATACTGGGACGACTTGGACATCCGCTTCCCAATGGCCCACCGCGATACCCTGGTGCGCGAAGCCAAAGTCCGTGGCCTGCATTCAAGCTGGGTGTTTGCTATCACCCGCCAGGAAAGCGCCTTCATGGACGACGCCCGCTCCGGCGTCGGCGCCAGCGGGCTGATGCAACTGATGCCCGGCACCGCCAAGGACACCGCACGCAAGTTCAGCATCCCGCTGGCCTCCCCGGCCCAAGTGCTGGACCCGGATAAAAACATCCAGCTCGGCGCTGCCTACCTGAGCCAGGTGCACAGCCAGTTCAACGGCAACCGCGTGCTCGCCTCCGCCGCCTACAATGCCGGCCCCGGCCGCGTGCGCCAGTGGCTGCGCGGTGCGGACCACCTGAGTTTCGACGTGTGGGTGGAAAGCATTCCATTCGACGAAACCCGCCAGTATGTGCAGAACGTGCTGTCTTATTCGGTGATCTACGGGCAGAAGCTCAACTCGCCACAGCCGTTGGTGGATTGGCATGAGCGGTACTTTGACGACCAGTAAGGCACCCTTGGCAGAACGAAACCCCTCCCACATTTGGTTATTTGTAATGTCTGAACTGTGATGCTCGTTAGCGCTCGCCACCACTGAACTGCAACGCCGCCAACCGCGCATACAGCGGATTGCTCGCGATCAACTGCTGATGCGTGCCCACCGCCACCAGCTTGCCCTGGTCCATCACGGCAATCCGGTCTGCATTTTTCACGGTGGCCAGGCGATGGGCGATGACCAGGGTGGTACGTCCCTGCATCAATTGCGGCAGGGCTTGTTGGATCAAGTGCTCACTCTGTGCATCCAGGGCGCTGGTGGCTTCGTCCAGCAGCAGGATCGGCGCATCCACCAGCAAGGCGCGGGCGATGGCCAGGCGTTGGCGCTGGCCGCCGGAGAGGCCCATGCCGCCATCGCCCAGATGGGTCTGGTAACCGTTAGGCATTTGCAGGATGAAATCGTGGGCGTGGGCGATGCGCGCGGCGGCTTCCACCTGCTCGCGGGTGGCGCCTGGGTTGCCGTAGCGGATGTTTTCTTCGACGCTGCCAAAAAACAACGCAGGGCTCTGCGACACCAGGGCGAAATGGCGGCGCAGGTCCATGGGGTCGAGTGCGGTCAGCGGCTGGCCTTCGAGCAGGATGCGCCCCTGCTGGGGGTCGTAGAAGCGCAGCAGCAGGTCGAAGATCGTCGATTTGCCGGCGCCGGACGGGCCGACCAGCGCCAGGGTTTCGCCGGGGTTGATGGTCAGGCTCAGGCCATCGACGGCGTAACTGTCAGGCCTTGAAGGGTAGGAAAACCGCAGGTCCTGCAATTCCATGCGGCCGCTGACCCGCTGCGGCAATTTCACGGCGGCGGTGGCGGGTGCCTGGATGTCGTTGCTGGACTGCAGCAGTTCACCGATGCGCTCGGCTGCGCCGGCCGCGCGCTGCAACTCGCCCAGCACTTCACTCAACGTACCGACGGCGCTGCCGACGATCAGGCTGTAGAACACAAACGCCGCCAGCTCGCCGCCGGAAATGCGCCCGCTGATCACGTCCATACCGCCCACCCACAGCATCACACCCACGGCGCCGAGCACCAGCATGATCACCAATGTGATCAGCCAGGCGCGTTGCGCAATGCGCTTGCGCGCGGTGGCGAACGCCTCTTCCACCGTCACGGCAAAGCGCTGCTCGTCCTGCACTTGGTGGTTATAGGCTTGCACGGTCTTGATCTGGCCGAGGGTTTCGGCCACGTAGCTGCCCACATCGGCAATACGGTCCTGGCTCAGGCGCGACAGGCTGCGCACACGCCGGCCGAAAATCAGAATCGGCGCCAGCACCAGCGGCAGCGCCACCACCACGATGCTGGTGAGCTTGGGGTTGGTCACAAACAACAGCACAATGCCGCCGATCACCATCAAGGCATTGCGCAAGAACAGGGACAGCGATGAGCCGATCACCGATTGCAGCAACGTGGTGTCGGTGGTCAACCGCGACTGGATTTCCGAGCTGCGGTTGTTCTCGTAGAAACCGGGGTGCAGGTAGATCAGGTGGTTGAACACCTGGCGCCGAATGTCCGCCACCACCCGCTCGCCGATCCAAGACACCAGGTAAAACCGCGCAAAGGTGCCCACCGCCAGGCCCAGCACCAGCACCATGAACAGGCCGATAGATTGGTTGAGCAAGTGCGGCGACTGGGTCATGAACCCTTGGTCCACCAGCAGGCGAATGCCTTGGCCCATGGACAAGGTGATGCCGGCGGTGACGATCAGCGCCAGCAAGGCACCCAGCGCCTGCCAGCGGTAGGGCGCGATAAAGCGGCTGGCCAGGCGAATCGCGCGGCGTTGACGGGTAGAGAACATAGAAGGCATCACCGATGAGGAACCTACCCCTCAACATTGGGGGAACTCTGGCAAATAACAATGAGTCAGGTTAATTATGCCAACCGATGCGGGCCGCTAGAGGCTATTGGTCTAATGCCTGGCTGGCAATTGGCCGCCGTTTCTGGTGGACTGAGCGTTCGAACCGCCGACCCGCCAAGGAGTTGTAACAGCGTGGTCACGCGAGGGTTTTAGAGTAGGTACACAACCTGATGAGGAGACAGGCCATGACCTTGCAACACAGCAGCGATGCCAAAATTGAAGTCATCCGCCAACCGCAGCAACTGCCTTGCTCGTACATCGACGCCAAGGGCCGCGAAGTGCAGATTACCGAAGAAATGATCCAGCAAGCCTGCAGCGAGCTGGAACAGCGCCTGGTCAAACCTGCCCAGCAAGGCTGAAGCGCCCACGCTCTTTCAGACCCGGCCTAGATGGCCGGGTTTTTTATGCGCGTCAGATCAGTTCAGCGCCCAAGGCCGAGACGATCTGCGACAGCGCGGCGGATTCGCCGTTGATCCGCACCTTCAACCCCTCGATCTCACGGCGTGCGGGGTAGTGCTTGCGCAGCAGGTCAAACGCCGTGCGCTGTTCTTGCACTGTTCCTACAAGGCTGCGACGAAAATCCGCATCGTCGCGGCGCGGGTCGTAGACACTGCGGCACAAGGTCGCCAACGCCCACGCCGGGTCGGTTGCCGCATTCAAGTGCACCTCGGCCAGCCACAGGGGCGGCAGCAGGTCATTCAGTAGAATGCCTGGCGCCTGGCCCAGGTGCGCGCAGAACGCCTGATAAATCTGCGCCGTGCCGCGCTGCCGGCCTTCAAGGCTGTAACCGGCGATATGCGGCGTGGCCAACACGCACAGGTCGGCGAGGTCGACGTCCACCTCGGGCTCGCCCTCCCACACGTCCAGCACCGCTTGCAGGTCTTCGCGTTCCAGCAACACCTCGCGCAGCGCGGCGTTGTCCACCACCGCGCCACGGCTGGCGTTGATCAGCCAGGTGCCGGGCTTGAGCTGTTCAAGGCGTTGGCGATCAAGCAAATGCCAGGTGGCGCCGTTACCGGACTTGATCAGCGGCGTGTGCAGGCTGATCACATCGCACTGTTCGATGACCTGCGCCAGGCTCACATACTCGCCACCTTCGGCGCTCTGCCGTGGCGGGTCACACACCAGCACATTCCAGCCCAGGCCCTTGAGCACCTTGACCAGGCGCCCGCCCACTTCACCGGCACCGACGATGCCATAGGTGCGCGTGGCGAGGTCGGCGCCTTCGATCTCGGCCAGGGTCTGCAGGCTGCCCAGCACGTAGTCCACCACCCCACGGGCATTGCAGCCAGGGGCACTGGCCCACTGGATACCGGCCTGCTTGAAGTAGTCCAGGTCCAAGTGGTCGGTGCCGATGGTGCAAGTTCCCACAAAGCGCACCTTGGAACCCTCCAGCAGCGCACGGTTGACGTTGGTCACCGAACGCACCAGCAACACATCGGCCTGCTCGACGCTGGCGCGATCCATGGAGCGGCCGGGTACCCGGCGAATCTCGCCAAACCCTTGGAAAAATGCATCGAGTAGCGGGATATTTTCGTCGGCAACAATCAGCATGGCAGGCTCCTTTGGCGGACCGGCAGTGTACAGGCTTGCGAAGATCCAATGTGGGAGGGGCACTGATCTTGGGAGTGCTTACAAATCGCTAACACAGGTTTTTTCCTGACCGTTGCGTCAAAGCGTAGAATCCGCCGTCCTTGCGCCCCTTCTATCGGACACCTGTACGTGAACACTGCCATCGCCCCACTCACCCGCCCCGCCCGCATCCGCCGGGAAGTGCGCGACCTGCTGACACTCGCCCTGCCGATCATGATCGGCCAACTGGCCACCACCGCCATGAGTTTCGTCGACGCGGTGATGGCCGGGCGGGTCAGCCCTCAGGATCTGGCGGCGGTGGGCCTGGGCAACTCGATCTGGATCCCGGTGTACCTGCTGATGACGGGCACCCTGCTGGCCACCACGCCGAAAGTCGCCCAGCGCTACGGCGCAGGTCACTTTAGTGAAATCGGCCCGCTGGTACGTCAGTCATTGTGGTTGGCGGTGGTCGTGGGGGCCATCGGCGCCTTGCTGCTGCTGTGTGCCGAACCGATCCTGCAGGCGATGAAGGTCGAAGCCGACCTGATCGAACCGTCCATGGGCTATCTGCATGGCATTGCGGCCGGCATGCCGGCGGTGGCGCTGTATTACGTGCTGCGCTGCTTCAGCGACGGCCTGGGCCGCACCCGGCCCAGCATGGTGATGGGGCTGGTCGGCCTGGCGCTGAATATTCCACTGAACTACATCTTCATCTACGGCCACTTTGGCGTGCCGGCCATGGGCGGCGTGGGCTGCGGCTGGGCCACGGCCATTGCGATGTGGGTGATGATGCTCGGCATGGCCGTCTGGACGCGCTGGGGAGCGGCGTACCAGAGCAGCGAATTGTTCAAACGCTTCGACTGGCCGCAATGGGCGGTGATCAAACGCGTATTGGGGATTGGCCTGCCGATTGGCGTGGCGATCTTTGCCGAATCGAGCATCTTTGCCGTGATCGCCCTGCTGCTCGGCAGCCTGGGCGCCACGGTGGTGTCGGGGCATCAGATCGCGCTGAACGTCAGTTCGCTGGTGTTCATGATCCCCTACTCCCTGAGCATGGCGGTCACCGTGCGCGTCGGCCAGGCCCTGGGGCGTGGCGAGGCGCGTGAAGCTCGCTTCGCCGCTGGGGTCGGCATGGGCACCGCGCTGGCGTATGCCTGCCTGTCGTGCAGCCTGATGTTGGTGTTTCGCGAGCAGATCGCGGCCATCTATACGCCGGACCCGATAGTGATCCACCTGGCGTCGACGCTGATCGTGTTTTCCGCGTTGTTTCAGTTCTCGGACTCGATCCAGGTCACCGCCGCCGGCGCCTTGCGCGGCTACCAGGACACTCGGGTGACCATGGTGCTGACCTTGTTTGCCTATTGGGGCGTGGGGCTGCCGGTGGGCTATGCCCTGGGGCTGACCGATTGGCTCGGCGAACCCAGCGGCCCGAGCGGGTTATGGCAGGGGCTGATCGTGGGCCTGAGTTGCGCGGCGGGGATGCTGCTGGTGCGCCTGGCGCGCAGCGCACGCCGGCGCATCCGGGCCGACAAGGCGCGGGGTTAATCGGCCTTCTTGCGGATCCAATACAGGTAGGTACCGGCCTGTTCCTGCTGACCCACCAACTCGTGGTCAAGGAACACGCAGAACTTGGGGATATCGCGACGGGTCGACGGGTCGGTCGCGATCACCTTGAGCAAACCGCCAGCCGGCAGGTCGCGGATGTGCTGGTGCAGCATCATCACCGGCTCCGGGCAATTGAGGCCCGTTGCGTCGAGGGTGCCATCAACGGCGGTGTTGAAAATATCGCTCATTGTCTACTCCTGAAACCGGCGCTCAGTTCAGCGGGCCTTGGTTTTCTTCACATCCACCAGCCGACGCAGGTGGCACGTCACTTCCTCGCGGTCGTGGTACAGCTGCTTGCAGCCGATTTCCACGCGAATGCCGCGCGCCTTGAAGCCGTCTTCGATGCGCTCCAACAGGCGCTTCACTTCGGCATAACGCTGTTTCATCGGCAACTTCAGGTTCACCACCGCTTCGCGACAATGCCCCTCGCCGATCCAGGTTTCCAGCAGCGCGGCGTTGCGCGCGGGTTTCTCGACGATGTCACACACCATCCAGTCCACCGGTTGCTTGGGCACGAAGGTAAAGCCGTCGGCCATCAGGTGTTGTACCAGGCCGGTGTCCATCAGGCTTTCAGCCATGGGGCCGTTGTCGATGGCCGTCACCAGCATGCCACGGTTGACCAATTGCCACGTCCAGCCGCCCGGTGCGGCACCGAGGTCGACGCCGGTCATGTCGCCATGCAAGCGCTCGTCCCACTGGTCGCGGGGGATAAAGTGGTGCCAGGCCTCTTCCAGCTTGAGCGTCGAGCGGCTCGGCGCTTCACGCGGAAACTTCAGGCGGGGAATGCCCATCGGCCACATCGCCGAGTTGTTCGACTCGGCCAGGCCCATGAACACTTCGCGGCCACTCTTGAACGTCAGCAACAGGCGCGGCTTGCTCGGGTCGTCCACCAGCTTGCCGGCATTCAACAAGGCTTTGCGCAGGTGCACTTCGAACTTTTTGCAGAAATTCGACAGCTCCTTGCCATCGTTGGTGTCGACCATCTCCAGCCACAGGCTGCCGCAGACTGGGAAGCTTTGCAGGTGGGTGAGGATGACGCTGATGCGGTCGGTTTCCGGCAGGTCGATGAACACCCCGCGCGCCCACTGCCGGGGGAAGATCAGCTCGGCAAAACGTTGGCCGTGCATCAGGCGCTGGGCGCCGTCCTCTTCGGTGCAGACGAATTCGGCGCAGGCGCTGCCAGTCTTGGCCTTGGCGTAGCCGGACACGTTCAAGCGCGCGGCGTGTTCCGCGATCTCGGAACAGACTTCGCCTTCAAACCCCGGGCGGCAGTGCATAAAAAGGGTGTTCATTGCATCTCCTGGTGAATCAACCGGCGTTGCGCTATCGCCATGCCTGTCATGAAAACGCGCGCATGATAGCCGAGTTCGGAACCTTGGACTCAGCGATAGAGTCCAGTTATTAGCCTGCTAATCAAAACAGAGCTAGTTTTAAAGCTCTGTTCGTCCCGTCAGGTCCGTAGCCGTGCGGACCATAAGGAGTTGCGTCATGTCATCGCTTGATAGCCTGAGAACCCTTAAGACCCTGCAAATAGACAGCAAAACCTACCACTACTTCAGCCTGCCCGAAGCCGCCAAGAGCCTGGGCGACCTGGACCAGTTGCCAATGTCGCTCAAGGTGCTGCTGGAAAACCTGCTGCGCTGGGAAGACGACAAGACCGTCACCGGCGCCGACCTCAAGGCCATTGCCGCCTGGCTCAAAGAGCGCCAGTCCGACCGCGAGATCCAATACCGCCCCGCCCGCGTGCTGATGCAAGACTTCACCGGCGTGCCCGCCGTGGTCGACCTGGCCGCCATGCGCGCCGCCGTGGCCAAGGCCGGGGGCGACCCGCAGCGCATCAACCCGCTGTCGCCGGTGGACCTGGTGATCGACCACTCGGTGATGGTCGACAAGTTCGGCAACGCCGACGCCTTCGAGCAAAACGTCGACATCGAAATGCAGCGCAACGGCGAACGCTACGCCTTCCTGCGCTGGGGCCAGAGCGCCTTTGACAACTTCAGCGTGGTGCCGCCCGGCACCGGTATCTGCCATCAGGTCAACCTCGAATACCTGGGCCGCACCGTCTGGACCAAAGACGAAGACGGCCGCACCTATGCCTTCCCCGACACCCTGGTAGGCACCGACTCGCACACCACCATGATCAACGGCCTCGGCGTACTCGGCTGGGGCGTCGGCGGTATCGAGGCGGAAGCGGCGATGCTCGGCCAGCCGGTGTCGATGCTGATCCCGGAAGTGATCGGCTTCAAGCTCACCGGCAAATTGAAAGAAGGCATCACCGCCACCGACCTGGTGCTGACCGTGACCCAGATGCTGCGTAAAAAGGGCGTGGTGGGTAAATTCGTCGAGTTCTACGGTGACGGCCTGGCCGACCTGCCCCTGGCGGATCGCGCGACCATCGCCAACATGGCTCCGGAATACGGCGCCACGTGCGGTTTCTTCCCGGTGGATGAGGTCACTCTCGACTATCTGCGCCTGTCCGGCCGCCCGGCCGAAACCGTGAAACTGGTGGAGGCCTACACCAAGGCTCAGGGCCTGTGGCGCCATGCCGGTCAGGAACCCGTCTTCACCGACAGCCTGGCCCTGGACATGGGCAGCGTCGAAGCCAGCCTGGCCGGGCCGAAACGCCCGCAGGACCGCGTGGCCCTGCCCCATGTCGGCCAGGCCTTCAGTGACTTTCTCGACCTGCAATTCAAACCCACCAGCAAGGAAGAAGGCCGCCTGGAAAGCGAAGGCGGCGGCGGTGTGGCCGTAGGCAATGCCGACCTGGTGGGCGAAGCCGATTACGAATATGAAGGCAGCACCTATCGCCTGAAAAACGGCGCGGTGGTGATTGCCGCAATTACGTCGTGCACCAACACTTCCAACCCCAGCGTGATGATGGCCGCCGGGCTGGTCGCCAAAAAAGCCGTGGAAAAAGGCCTGGCCCGCAAACCCTGGGTCAAAAGCTCCCTGGCGCCCGGTTCCAAAGTGGTCACCGACTACTACAAGGCCGCCGGGCTCACGCAATACCTGGACGCCCTCGGCTTCGATCTGGTGGGCTACGGCTGCACCACCTGTATCGGCAACTCCGGCCCGTTGCCCGAACCGATCGAAAAAGCCATCCAGAAAGCCGACCTCAGCGTCGCCTCGGTGCTGTCCGGCAACCGCAACTTCGAAGGCCGCGTGCACCCCCTGGTAAAAACCAACTGGCTGGCCTCGCCGCCGCTGGTGGTCGCTTATGCCCTGGCCGGCACCGTGCGCATCGATATCAGCAGCGAGCCGCTGGGTAACGATAAAAACGGCAAACCGGTGTACCTCAAGGACATCTGGCCAAGCAGCCAGGAGATCGCCGACGCCGTGGCGCAGGTCAGCACCGGCATGTTCCACAAGGAATATGCCGAGGTATTTGCCGGCGACGCGCAGTGGCAGGCCATTGAAGTTCCGCAGGCCGCAACCTACGTATGGCAGCCGGATTCCACTTACATTCAGCACCCGCCGTTCTTCGACAACATCGCCGGCCCGTTGCCGGTGATCGCGGACGTCAAAGGCGCCAACGTGCTGGCCCTGCTGGGGGACTCGGTCACCACCGACCATATCTCGCCCGCCGGCAACATCAAGACCGACAGCCCCGCCGGCCGCTACCTGCGCGAGCAAGGCGTGGAACCGCGTGACTTCAACTCCTACGGCTCACGCCGGGGCAACCATGAAGTGATGATGCGGGGCACCTTCGCCAATATCCGTATTCGTAACGAAATGCTCGGCGGCGAGGAAGGCGGCAACACGCTGTATATCCCCACCGGCGAGAAAATGCCGATCTACGACGCTTCGATGAAATACCAGGCCTCGGGCACGCCGCTGGTGGTGATCGCCGGGCAAGAATACGGCACTGGCTCAAGCCGCGACTGGGCGGCCAAGGGTACCAACCTGCTGGGGGTCAAGGCGGTGATTGCCGAAAGCTTCGAGCGCATTCACCGCTCCAACCTGGTGGGCATGGGGGTGCTGCCGTTGCAGTTCAAGCTGGACCAGAACCGCAAGACACTCAAGCTGACCGGCAAAGAGAAGATCGACATCCTCGGCCTGACGGACGTGGAGATCGTGCCGCGCATGAACCTGACGCTGGTGGTTACGCGGGAGGATGGCAGCAGCGAGAAGGTCGAGGTGCTGTGCCGGATCGACACGCTCAATGAAGTGGAGTACTTCAAGTCAGGCGGGATTTTGCACTACGTGCTGCGCCAGTTGATCGCCTCTTGAAGAACGACGCAAACCAATGTGGGAGGGGGCTTGCCCCCGATGGCGGTCTGTCAGTCAATACATCAGTGACTGAACCCCCGCTATCGGGAGCAAGCCCCCTCCCACATTTTGACCGCGTTTAACGCTTCGGCTCAGCCGAACAACCACTTCCACAGCAGTACGAGGACAACCACCGCCAACACCGGCCGCGCAATGCGGTAAGCCTTGGGATGCTTGCGCTTCCACTGTTTGACCTGGCCGCTGAACTTATCGCTGAAGGTCTTGCTCCAGGCATAGGCCTGGTTGATCCCACCGACACGCTCGTCATCCAGGTTCTGCGGCGCGGTGGCACGCCCCAGTTGCTTGCTGACCCAGCGATTGACGCGGGTCATCAGGCGGTTGCTCAGCGGGCGTTCGATATCGCAGAACAGGATCACGCGGGTCTGCTCGGTTTCGTTCTTCACCCAGTGCACGTAGGTTTCGTCGAACATCACATCTTCGCCGTCGCGCCAGGCATAAATCTGGCCGTCGACGAAGATGCGGCAGTCGTCGGAATTGGGCGTGGACAGCCCCAGGTGATAACGCAGGGAACCGGCAAACGGATCGCGGTGCGGGTTGAGGTGGCTGCCGCCCGGCAACAGCGCGAACATGGCGCCCTTGACGTTGGGAATGCTGCTCACCAGTGCCACGGTTTTAGGGCACAGCGCCTCGGCGGATGGCAGCGGCTTGTCATACCACTTGAGGTAGAAACGCTTCCAACCCTTCTTGAAGAACGAACCGAAACCGGCGTCGTTGTTCTTTTCGGCGGCGCGGATGTAACCCTCGTCAAACAGGTGCATGGCCTCCTCGCGAATCACTTCCCAGTTGTCCTTGAGCACATCCAGTTCAGGGAACTTGCTGCGGTCCAGATAGGGTTTGGAGGGCACCGCCGAGAACAGGTACATCAAGGCGTTGTACGGGGCGAACAGCGCCGAATGGTTGACGAACTGGCGCAACATCGGCAAACGGGCCTTACCGCGCAGGTGCACATACAGCGTGCTGCCGATAAACAACAGCAACACCGACAACTTGGCGGCCAACGAAACGGTCATGCAGCAACTCCTGAAAATAAGCGCCTAGCCAACAGCAGACATAGCAGCTGGCCATGATAAACAGTTGGGCCAGTATGCAGAAGGCCCTGGCTATCGGCGCTGACCCAAATCAAGCCTGGTTTTCCTGCTCGGTAAACAAATCGCTGAACAGCATGCTCGACAGGTAGCGCTCACCCGAATCCGGCAGAATCACCACGATGGTCTTGCCCTGCATTTCCGGCTTCTCGGCCAGTCGCACCGCCACCGCCATCGCCGCGCCGCAGGAAATACCGCACAGAATCCCCTCCTCCTGCATCAGGCGCAGGGCCATGGCCTTGGACTCGTCGTCACTCACCAGCTCCACGCGGTCAACCATCGACAGGTCGAGGTTTTTCGGCACGAAACCGGCGCCGATCCCCTGGATCTTGTGCGGGCTCGGCTTGATCTCCTGACCGGCCAGGGCCTGGGTGATCACCGGCGACACGATCGGCTCCACGGCCACCGACAGAATCGGCTTGCCGGCGGTGTTCTTGATGTAGCGCGACACGCCCGTGATGGTACCGCCAGTGCCCACGCCGGCCACCAGCACGTCTACCGCGCCGTCGGTGTCATTCCAGATTTCCGGGCCGGTGGTTTTTTCATGGATCGCAGGGTTCGCCGGGTTTTCGAACTGGCCGGGCATAAAGTAGGTAGCCGGGTCGCCAGCCACGATTTCAGCAGCTTTCTCGATGGCGCCCTTCATCCCTTTGGCCGGCTCGGTCAGCACCAGTTCGGCGCCGAGGGCCTTGAGCACCTTGCGGCGCTCGATGCTCATGGATGCCGGCATGGTCAGCAGCAGCTTGTAGCCACGCGCGGCGGCGACGAACGCCAGGCCGATGCCGGTATTGCCCGAGGTGGGTTCGACGATGGTCATGCCGGGCTTGAGTCGGCCACTGCTTTCCGCGTCCCAGATCATATTGGCGCCGATGCGGCACTTCACCGAATAACCCGGGTTACGTCCTTCGATCTTGGCCAGGATGGTCACGCCACGCGGGGCGATGCGGTTGATCTGAACCAGGGGCGTGTTACCGATCGAATGCGCGTTGTCAGCAAAAATGCGGCTCATGACGGGTCCTATTGGGCAATTTCAGGAAGGCAACAAGGGTATGCCTCGTCTTCCAAGGCGTCCAGTCGGAGGAACGTTGCGCCCATCGCAACAGTCCATCCCCTATATGGCACAGAGGACCCTTCCCATGAAACGTCGCTACAGTTGGCCGCTCCTGACCATCGCCGGGCTGGTGGTGGTTCTGGTTGCCTTGACTATCGCCCTGCCCTACCTGGTGCGCAATTACTTGAATGACAAGCTTGCGGACATGGGCGACTACCGTGGCCAGATCACCGATGTGGACCTGGCCCTGTGGCGCGGCGCCTACAAGATCAACGGGCTGCAGATCGTCAAGGTCGACGGCAAGGTGCCGGTACCGTTCGTCAAGGCACCGCTGATCGACCTGGCAGTGAGCTGGCACTCCTTGTGGTACGACCATGCGGTGGTGGCCACCGTGCTGTTTATCGACCCGCAAGTTAATTTTGTCGACGGCGGCGCCAACAAGCAGGCGTCCCAGACCGGTAAGGGCACCGACTGGCGCGAGCAACTGGGCAAACTGTTGCCGATCACTCTGGATGAGGTGCGCATCCAGAATGGCAAGGTCGCGTTCCATAACTTCAACTCCCAACCGCCGGTGAACATCAACGCTACCGAGGTCAACGCCAGCTTCTACAACTTGACCAACGTGGTCGACCTCAAAGGCAAGCGCGACGCACGCTTCGACGGCAAAGCCCTGCTGCAAGGCCAGGCACCGCTGGAGGCCAGCGCCACCTTCGACCCGCTGAGCAATTTCGAAAACTTCGAATTCCGCTTTCGCGCCAAAAACTTGCAGCTCAAGCGCATGAATGACTTTGCCTCGGCCTACGGCAAGTTCGATTTCAGGGCGGGCACCGGGGACGTGGTCATCGAAGCCCAGGCCGACAAAGGCCAATTGACCGGCTACATCAAGCCGCTGATGCGCGATGTAGAGGTATTTGACTGGCAGCAGGATGTGGAAAACAAAGACAAAAACATCTTCCGCTCGATCTGGGAGGCCGTTGTGGGCGCCAGCGAGACCGTGTTGAAAAACCAGCGCAAAAACCAGTTCGCCACCCGCGTCGAACTCAGCGGCAGCGTGCATCAGCAAGATATCAGCGCCTTCTCCGCATTTTTAGCGATCCTGCGCAACGGTTTTATCCAGGCCTTCAACGCACGCTATGAACAACCCAAGCCGTCAGCGGATTGATGTAAAGCTGACCGGACATTCAGAGACTGAATAACCCGTCTGCGTTCACAGTCGCCGGGGCTGCGCGGTATAGTCCGGGCATTGATGAATTCGAGGAAACACCGATGAAGTTCGAAGGCACCCAGGCCTATGTGGCTACCGATGACCTGAAACTGGCCGTCAACGCCGCCATTACCCTGGAGCGTCCGTTGCTGGTCAAGGGCGAACCGGGCACCGGCAAGACCATGCTCGCCGAGCAACTGGCCGAGTCTTTCGGCGCCACGTTGATCACCTGGCACATCAAGTCCACCACCAAGGCGCATCAGGGCCTGTATGAGTACGACGCGGTCAGCCGCCTGCGCGACTCGCAACTGGGCGTGGACAAGGTGCACGACGTGCGCAACTACCTGAAGAAGGGCAAGCTCTGGGAGGCCTTCGAGTCCGACGAGCGGGTGATCCTGCTGATCGACGAAATCGACAAGGCCGACATCGAATTCCCCAACGACCTGTTGCAAGAACTCGACAAGATGGAGTTCTACGTCTACGAAATCGACGAGACCATCAAGGCCAAGAAACGCCCGATCATCATCATCACCTCCAACAACGAAAAAGAGCTGCCGGACGCGTTCCTGCGCCGCTGCTTCTTCCACTACATCGCCTTCCCCGACCGCACCACGTTGCAAAAGATCGTCGACGTGCACTACCCGGACATCAAGAAAGACCTGGTCAGCGAAGCGCTGGACGTGTTCTTCGACGTGCGCAAGGTACCGGGCCTGAAGAAAAAGCCGTCCACCTCCGAACTGGTCGATTGGCTCAAATTGCTGATGGCCGACAACATTGGCGAAGCGGTGCTGCGCGAGCGCGACCCGACCAAGGCCATCCCGCCGCTGGCCGGTGCCCTGGTCAAGAACGAGCAAGACGTGCAATTGCTGGAGCGTCTGGCGTTCATGAGCCGTCGCGGTAACCGCTGATGTTGCTCAACCTGTTCAACGAGATGCGCGCCGCCAAGGTGCCGGTGTCGGTGCGCGAGCTGCTCGACCTGATCAACGCGCTCAAGCAGCGCGTGACCTTCGCCGACATGGACGAGTTCTACTACCTGGCCCGGGCGATCCTGGTCAAGGACGAGCGGCATTTCGACAAGTTCGACCGGGCTTTCGGGGCCTACTTCAACGGCCTGGAAAAGCTCGACGACCACCTGCAGGCGCTGATTCCCGAAGACTGGCTGCGCAAGGAGTTCGAACGTTCGCTCAGCGATGAGGAACGTGCACAGATCCAATCCCTCGGTGGCCTCGACAAGCTGATCGAAGAATTCAAGAAACGCCTGGAAGAACAGAAGGAACGCCACGCCGGTGGCAACAAATGGATCGGCACCGGCGGCACCAGCCCCTTTGGTTCAGGCGGCTACAACCCCGAAGGCATTCGCGTCGGCGACGCCGGCAAGCGTCAGGGCAAGGCGGTGAAGGTCTGGGACCAGCGCGAGTACAAAAACCTCGACGACCAGGTTGAACTGGGCACGCGCAATATCAAGATCGCCCTGCGCCGCCTGCGTAAATTCGCCCGCCAAGGCGCGGCGGACGAATTGGATATCGACGGCACCATCGACCACACCGCCCGCGATGCCGGCCTGCTGAATATCCAGATGCGCCCGGAGCGGCGCAACACCATCAAGCTGTTGCTGCTGTTCGACATCGGCGGCTCGATGGACGCCCACGTGAAGATCTGCGAAGAGCTGTTCTCGGCGTGCAAGACCGAGTTCAAGCACCTGGAATATTTCTACTTCCACAATTTCGTGTACGAATCCGTGTGGAAAAACAACCTGCGCCGCACCTCGGAGCGCACCTCCACCCAAGACCTGCTGCACAAGTACGGTGCCGATTACAAAGTGATCTTTATCGGCGATGCGTCGATGGCGCCGTACGAAATCACCCAGGCCGGCGGCAGCGTCGAGCACTGGAACGAAGAGCCGGGGTATGTGTGGATGCAGCGCTTCATGGCCAAGTACAAGAAGCTGATCTGGATTAATCCGTATCCGAAAGACACCTGGGACTTTACGGCCTCGACGGGGATTGTGCGCGAGTTGGTGGAGGACCAGATGTACCCGCTGACGCTGCGCGGGCTTGAGGAAGGGATGCGGTTTCTCTCCAAGTAACCACACATCCAGATAATTCAGGTAATCCAATGTGGGAGGGGGCCCCCCTCCCACATTTGGACCTCGGTGTTTTTCAGGCGGTGCTCAGCCGCTGCAGAAATTCGATGTGCTGCCGATGCGCCGTCTCCTGCACCACCGGCGCCAACCTCACCTTTTCCCCCGGCAAACATTGCGCCAGTCGCGCCAGCGATAAAGGCGTCAACGCGCCCAGACGCGGGTACCCGCCAATGGTTTGCCGATCATTGAGCAACACAATCGGCTGCCCATCGGGCGGTACCTGGATCGCGCCAAGCGGGATCCCTTCGGAAATCAACGACGGCCCCTGGTACTGCAATGGCGTACCCAGCAAGCGCATGCCCATGCGGTCGGCGCGGCTGTCCAAGGCCCAGTCGGTGTTGAACGCATCAAACAGGCTTTGCCCACTGAACTGGCCAATTTGCGCGCCGACGATCACCTGCAGCGCTGCTTTAGCGGGCAAGGCGGGCTCGCTGAGCATTTTCATCGCCCCGCCTGTGCCCGAATAAGCCAACCGCCCGCCTTCGCCCAAGGCTTTGCCAAAACCGTCCAGGCCGCCCAATTCCTCGCGCACTACCGTGGCGCAACTGCCCAGCACAGCCGGCGCCTGGAACCCACCCGGCGCCGCCAGGTATGCCCGCGCGCCGCTGAATGGCTGGGTAAAGCGCAGACGCTGGCCCTTTTGCAGGATAAAACTGCGTCCAGGGCTGATGGCGCGCTCGTCGATGTACGCGCCCAGATCCGCTCCGGCCAGGGCCAGCAGGCAATAATCCTCGGCCTGCACGGTAAACCCGCCCAAGGTGATTTCCACCACCGGCGCATCCAATGCATTGCCCAGCAGCCAGTTGGCCCAGGACATCGACACCCAATCCAGCGCGCCGCCCTGGGTCACGCCCAGGTGGCGCACGCCAAAGCGGCCGGCGTCCTGCAGCAGGCACAACGGCGTGCTGGCCTCGATGATCAAGCGGCTCATGGTTGCGCCTCCAACGGTGTGTCATCGCCACCCAAGTTGATGAATTCGGCACGCTCGACGGGTTCAAAACGCACCGTGTCACCGGGTTGCATCAGGCTATAACCGTCACGCTCGCGGTCGAACAGTTTGGCCGGGGTGCGGCCGATCAGGTTCCAGCCACCGGGGGAGACCACCGGGTATGCCGCGGTCTGCCGTTCGGCAATCCCAACGCTGCCGGCGGCCACGCGCTTGCGCGGGGTGTTGAGGCGCGGCGCGGCGAGGATCTCGTCCACCAGGCCCATAAAGGCGAAACCGGGAGCGAAACCGAGGGCGAACACCTGGTATTGGTGAGCGCTGTGGCGACGGACTACCTCGCTTACCGCCAGGCCGCTGCGTTGGCTGAGCAAGCTCAGCTCAGGGCCGACGCTCAGGTCGTACCACACCGGCAGCACATGGCACTGGCCGCTGCCCTGGGCCTGGGCTTGCAGGTCGGTCAGGGCCTGGTCGATCAGTTCGCGTGCCTGGGCCGGGTTCAACGCGGTGAGGTCGTAATGCACCATCAAGGTGGTGTACGACGGCACCAGATCCACCAGCGCCGCGCCGAACCCGCTGCGCAGGCGCTGGGTGGCGGCGAGCATCCACGGCATGTTGGCTTCGGCGATCACGTTAAACAGACGCACCATCAGGCAGTCGATGGCTACCACTTCAATGCGTGGCTTCATGCTGGCTTCAACGCCTCGCGGATACGCTTCACCGCCGCGACGGAACTGGCATTGTCGCCGTGTACGCACAAGGTGTTGGCCTGCAAGACCAAGGGGCTGCCGTCACTGGCGGTGAGCGGTTGGCCACGGGAGAGGATCAGGGCCTGTTGCACGATGGTGTCGGAATCGTGATGCACCGCGCCCGGCAACTGCCGGGACACCAACTGGCCGTTGTTGTGATAGGCGCGGTCAGCGAACGCTTCGAACCACAGGGTCACGCCGTACTCGTCGCCCAAGGCTTGGGCGGCGCTGTTGTCACGGGTGGCCAGCAGCATCAGCGGCAACTCGCCATAGGCGGCGACGGCCTGGATCACCGCGCGCAACTGCACGGGGTTGGCCATCATGTCGTTGTACATCGCGCCGTGGGGTTTTACGTAGCTGACCCGACCACCCTGCGCCCGGCAAATACCGTCAAGCGCGCCGATCTGATAGTGCAACAGGTCCTGGATTTCCTGGGGTGTGTACTGCATGGAGCGCCGACCGAAGCCTTGCAGGTCTTGATACGCCGGGTGCGCGCCGACTTGGACGCCATGCTTGAGTGCCAGGCTTACGGTCTTGCGCATGATGCTCGGGTCACCGGCGTGGAAGCCGCACGCCACGTTGGCGCAATCGATGAACGGCATGACTTCGGCGTCCAGACCCATGGTCCAGTTGCCAAAGCTCTCGCCGATGTCGCAATTGAGTAAAAGGCGGCTCACGCTGGTCGCTCCTGTAGGCTTTGTTTTTTTGTAGTGTGGGATCTTTTACCAAGATCCCGCAACGCTGTTGTCCTGAAACCCAACCACGCTTATCGTGGAATGGCTCGATTTTTGGCGCTGGCCGGCAACGGCGTCCAACTAATAAAAACCGATCCATGCATAAGAAAAAGTTGATCCCATGAATTTGAAGTTCCTCGAAACCTTCGTCTGGGTGGCCAGGCTCAAGAGCTTTCGCCTGACCGCCGAAAAGCTGTTCACCACCCAGGCTTCGATTTCCAGCCGCATCGCAGTGCTGGAAAGCGAGCTGGGCGTGAAGCTGTTTCTGCGTGATTCGCGCGGTGTGAGCCTGACCCCGGACGGTGTGAAGGTGCTCGATTACGCCGAGCAGATGATGGTGACCATGCAGGGTTTGAAACAGTCCCTGGAAACCACCAGCAGCAAGGTCGGGCGGATTCGCATCGGCGCGATGGACACCGTCATCCACACGTGGCTGAGCCCGTTCGTGGCGGAACTGATGGAGCATTTCCCGCTGGTGGAAATCGAATTGGTCGCCGATACCGCGCTCAACCTCAGCGATCAGCTGCAAAAAGGCTTCCTCGACCTGATCCTGCAAACCGACCTGCTGCGACTCGAAACCGTGCGCAGCCTGGAGCTGTGCAGCCATCCCATGGCCTGGATCGTCGCCAGCCGGTCGATCTATAACCGCGACTACGCGTCCCTCGCCGAACTGGCCCAGGAGCGCATCATCACCTACTCGAAAAACTCCCACCCGCACCAGGATGTACTGAGCCTGATGCAGGCCAACGGCGTGGCCGCGCCGCGCATGAACTGCGTGAATTCGGTGTCGGCGATCACGCGCTTGCTGCGCGACGGGTTTGGAATTGGCGCATTGCCGCCGGTGCTGGTCAGCGAAGAACTGGCGCGCGGGGAATTGGTGGTGTTGCCGCTGGCGCAGCGCTTGCCGCACTTGCAGGTGGTAGTGTCGTGGCGCGTGGGCGTGGAGCTGGTGGAGGAGATTGTGGGGTTGTGTCAGAAGGCGGTGGCGCGGTATGCCGAGGAAGTCGGCGAAGAGCGGATGGTGCTGCCTGCCCTGACGAAACACGATTAAAAATGTGGGAGGGAGCTTGCCCCCTCCCACAGTTTGACCGAGTTGGGTCTTTAGAGGCCTTTGAGGTCACGCTCTTCGATCGGCCGGCTCTGGCGCATGCGCTTGCCGCCCAGCACGATCCAATCGATCAGGCGGAACAGGCATTCCAACCCGAACGACAACAACATCGCCCCGCCCAGGCCCCAACCCATCGCCTCTGGCGTCAGCAGAATCTGGTAGCTGTAGCCGTTCCAGGTTTCCAGGCGGATATCCGGGTCGGCCGCCACCGCCACTTGCAGCGCGCGGATGTACCACGGGCCTTGCATGGCCTGGAATTGCTTGTCCAATGCCACCTGGCGATCGAGCATGGCGCCCAGGCTGTTGGCGTCGCTCTGGAACACCGGGTCATCGCTGGCGCGGTAGTGCGCCACCAACGCGTGCAAGTCGCCCTTGAAAAACTGCTGCGCGGTGGATTCAAACCCGCGCAAGCCGGTTTGGGCTTCGATCAGGTGAGCTTCGACGCGCTTGGCGTAGTCGTTGATAAACCCCGGCACTTGCACCCCGACCAACAGGCCAATGGCAAACAGCACCAACCGCAGATAGCTGAGCAGCATGGTCGATATCCTTACTCGGTAATGCCCTGGCTGACGCATTCACCGCGTCGCCACAAGCTCCATTGGCCCGGTTCGTAGCGGGTCCAGTTTTCATTGTCGGTCAACGGCTCGGTGGCGATCACCGTCACCACGTCATTGGGGGTGGTTTCGGCCTGAAAATCAACGATCACGTCGACATCCTTCAAGCGCGCCGGGCCAAACGGGGCGCGGCGGGTGATCTGGGCCAATTTGGTCGAGCAGTAGCAGAACAGCCAGTCGCCATCGCTGAGCAGGCAATTGAATACGCCTTTGCTGCGGTATTCGGCACAGGCCGCGATCAGGTCGGGCAGCATTTGCTCGATGTCCACAGGCTCCGGGAAGGCTTCGCGCACACGGTTGAGCAAATCGCAGAAGGCCGCTTCGCTGTCGGTATCGCCCACCGGCCGGTAAAAGGTGGCTCGCGGGCTGAAATCCGCCAGTTGGCCGTTATGCGCAAAACACCAGTTGCGCCCCCACAGTTCGCGCACGAAGGGGTGGGTGTTGGCCAGGCTCACCTTGCCCACGTTGGCCTGGCGAATATGGCCAATGACCACTTCACTCTTGATCGGGTAACGCTGCACCAGCAGCGCGACTTCAGACTCACTGCTGGCGGCCGGGTCCTGGAACAGACGCAGGCCGCGCCCCTCATAGAAGGCGATGCCCCAACCGTCGCGGTGGGGGCCGGTGCGCCCGCCGCGCTGCATCAGCCCGGTAAAGCTGAACACGATATCGGTGGGGACGTTGGCACTCATGCCCAATAATTCACACATGCCAGGGCTCTCGCTGCAACGTTAAAGGCGCGGTTCGACCCGCATGCCGCCCGGCGCCGGGCGACGGAATGGCTCGTCGTCATCCTCGTGCGGCTCGGCGGCCAGGGCGGCATCCGTAGCGGCCTTGCGCTCACGGCGCGCATTGGCCGCGCGCTCGATGGGCCAGCGGATCAAGACAATGATGAGATACACGCCAAAGGCGATCATCGTGTACATGAACAAATCGGAAATCGCCCGCCAGGCGTTGTTGCCGACCTTGAGCACCAGGTCCAGGGCGGTGATGGCCACGGCCGGTGCAAACTGGGTCTTGACCGGGTCGACGATGGTCGGGCTGAACAACAGCACCGCCATCAGCAATTGCAGCGGCTCGCGCAGCCAGCGCCAGATCCAGCGGGTCATGCGCCACCACACCAACAGGCAGCCCAAAGCGGCAAAGGCGTAAAGGCCCCACGCGGTCAGATAGTCGTTCTCGGTCATGGTGTCCATGGCAAGGTAGGCAAACAGGCGGCTATGATAACGGCTTTTGCGTGTCGCGGCTGCAATGCCTGCCACCGTCCGCCAGACAGAGAGTGATCCATGCCTATATCGACCGCCCCGATCGCCCGCAAGGCCCCAGGCCAAGACCCGTACGCCTGGCTGCAAGAGCGTGACAACCGCGAAGTACTCGATTACCTCAAGGCCGAAAACGCCTGGCAGGACGCCCAACTCGCCGATCAGGCCGCATTGCGCGAAAGCCTGTTCGAAGAGATCAAGGGCCGCATCCTCGAAACCGACCTGTCGCTGCCCTCACCATGGGGGCCGTACCTGTATTACACGCGCACCACCGCTGGCGACGAGTACGCCCGCCACTACCGCTGCCGCCGCCCGGCCGACGACAGCAACCAGGTGGACGAGCGCAGCGAAGAGCTGCTACTGGACCCGAACGAACTGGCCAACGGCGGCTTCTTCTCCCTCGGCGCGTTCAGCATCAGCCCCGACCACCAGCGCCTGGCCTACAGCCTCGACACCAGCGGTGACGAGATCTACACCCTGTTTGTGAAGGAATTGGCCAACGGCAAGGTCAGCGAACTGGAGTTTCAGGACTGCGACGGCAGCATGACCTGGGCCAATGACAGCCTGACCCTGTTCTTCGGCGAACTGGACGACACCCACCGCCCGCACAAACTCTACCGCTATCGCCTGGACGGCACGGCGGCGCAGGAAGTGTTCCACGAGCCCGACGGACGTTTCTTCCTGCATTGCTACCGTTCCAGCTCCGAACGCCAGTTGCTGCTGACCCTGGGCAGCAAGACCACCAGCGAAGTCTGGGCGTTGGACGCCGACCAGCCGCACCTGGCCTTTACCTGCCTGGCGCCTCGGGTCGAGGACCACGAATACGATGTCGACCACGGCCAACTCAATGGTGCCTGGACCTGGTTTATCCGCAGCAACCGGGACGGCATCAACTACGCGCTGTTCGTGGCCACCGACATTGGCGACGTGCCCACCGAGGCTGAGTGGCAAAACCTGATCCCCCACAGCGATGACGTGATGCTCGACGGTGTGAGCCTCAATACCGGTGCCATGACCCTGAGCCTGCGCATCGGTGGCCTGCCGGTGATCGAAGTGCACCCTCAGGGCGTGCCGGCGTATCGCGTGGAATTGCCCGACGCCGCCTACAGCCTTTACGTACAGAACAGCCTGGAGTTCGCCAGCGACAAGATTCGCCTGCGTTACGAGGCCCTCAACCGCCCGGCCCAGGTGCGTCAATTGGAGCTGGCCAGCGGCGCGCAACAGGTGCTCAAGGAAACTCCGGTGCTGGGCGTGTTCAACGCCGACGATTACGTAAGCCAACGCCTGTGGGCCACTTCCGCCGATGGCACCCAGGTGCCGATCAGCCTGGTGGTCAAGCGCGACCAGCTCGGTAAAGCCGCGCCGCTGTACCTGTACGGCTACGGCGCCTACGGCTCGAGCCTCGACCCATGGTTTTCCCACGCACGCCTGAGCCTGCTCGACCGTGGCGTGGCGTTTGCCATCGCCCACGTGCGCGGCGGCGGCGAGTTGGGTGAAGCCTGGTACCGCAACGGTAAGCAGGCCCACAAGCAGAACACCTTCAGCGACTTTATCGCCTGCGCCGAACACCTGATCAACAACGGCCTGACCACCTCCAAACAGTTGGCGATCAGTGGCGGCAGTGCCGGTGGCTTGTTGATCGGCGCGGTGCTCAACCAGCGCCCTGAGCTGTTCCAGGCGGCGATTGCCGAAGTGCCGTTTGTCGATGTGCTCAACACCATGCTCGACCCGGAACTGCCGCTGACCATCACCGAGTACGACGAATGGGGCAACCCCGAAGAGCCCGAGGTGTATGAACGCATCAAGGCCTATGCGCCGTACGAAAACGTCCGGCCCCAGGCCTACCCGCACCTGCTGGTGATCGCCGGCTACAACGACAGCCGCGTGCAGTACTGGGAAGCGGCCAAATGGGTGGCCAAGCTGCGTGACACCAAGACGGACGACAACCTGCTGTTGCTCAAGACCGAACTCGGTGCCGGCCACGGGGGGATGAGCGGTCGTTACCAGGGATTACGTGACGTAGCGCTCGAATATGCATTTGTGTTCAAGGCGCTGGGGCTGGTTTAAGGAACTAAGGGCGGCGGTTTTGTCTGAACACAGGACCGCCCACGGATTGATGGATCAAGATTGCAGCCATGGCACTACCGACTTTGATGAGTTCTTCCCTACAAACAGAAATCCGCGAAATGCTCATGGATTGCGGCCTGTTTGACCCTCTGTTGCCGGAAGATTTCCACATCGCCGCCGGCTACTTCAACATCAGCACCATAGCCCGCGATGAAGCGATTTTCCTCGAAGGCGATGCCGGAACCTTCATGTGCATCATCCACAGCGGCCAGGTGGCGGTGCAAAAAACCAACCATGACGGGCAACGCCTGACCATCGCCACCCTGCGCAGTGGCCGGGCCTTCGGTGAAATGGCGGTACTCGACGGCGAGCGACGTTCCGCCAGTTGCGTGGCCGCCAGTGACTGCGTGCTGCTGAACCTGGGCAAGGACTCCCTGGAAAAGATGCTCAACGAAGCGCCCAGGATTGCCGCCAAGATCATCCGGGCGATTGCGATTGCCTTGTCCAAGCGCCTGCGCATGGCGGATGGCCAATTACTCAATCAACAGTTTTAACCGCCGGGCGTCTTCGGCTTGCTGTCGTTCTGCTGCAGGCCAGGCACGGTCTGGTCCTTCGGCGGCGCGGGCAGCACAATAGGCGTCAAGGGCGGCGAGCCGTTGGTCTTGGGCAGTGCCGGCGGGGTGACTTGCGGGTACAGCGTCGGTGTCGGCGTGCCCGGCGCACCGGGGGTTGGCGCGGGTGCGACCGGTACGGTTTGCAACTCCTGAGCCCGTACCCCACCGCAGGCGAGCGCGCTCAACACAATGACCGTTAGAATGCTGCACTTCATCGATGGCTCCATGGCCTGACCGGAATGTCGTAAGGCTACTCCCAACCGCGCAAGAATGCCCTTCCCAATGAGATTTCCATG
>Ga0207650_10000743_pt1 | contig 25164 bp, 26 predicted proteins | sample KBSS63metaG_FD_184325 | JGI IMG/M metagenome (GOLD analysis project Ga0207650, IMG submission 184325) | Switchgrass rhizosphere microbial communities from Kellogg Biological Station, Michigan, USA - KBS S6-3 metaG (SPAdes) (version 2) | ecosystem: Host-associated > Plants > Roots > Rhizosphere...
CTCGCGCATGTAGGCCGCGGTCGCCTGCGGCGTGCCGCCGATCGGTTCGGCCGAGAGCTGCGCCAGGCGCTGCTCGATGTCGCTTTGGCGCAGCGCTTCATTGACGTCGGCGTTGATCTTGTCGACGACAGCCTGCGGCGTCTTCGGCGGCGCAACGATCGCGAACCAGGCCGCCGATTCGAAGCCGGGCAGCGTTTCCGCGATCGTCGGCACGTCGGGCAGCGAAGCCATGCGCTTGGGCGTGGCCACGCCCAGCAGCTTGAGCTGACCGCCCTTCACCAGCGGAAGCGACACGCCGAGATTGTCGAACATGAGGTCGACGCTCCCGGCGACGAGATCGGTCAGCGCCGGCGCCGAGCCACGATATGGGACGTGCTGGAATTTGACGTCCGCCATCATCTGGAACAACTCGGAGGTGAGATGCGAGGTGGTGCCGTTGCCCTGCGTGGCCGAGGTGAGCTTGCCGGGGTTGGCCTTCGCAGAGGCGATGAGCTCCGCGACGCTGTTGACCGGCAGTTTGGCGTTGACCACGAGGGCGTTCGGGACCCGGCCCATGATCACGATCGGCACGAACTCGGTCGGGTCGAAACCGAGCTTGGGATAGAGATTCTGGTTGATCACCAGCGGCGGCGGCGGCGCCGAGAGCAGCGTGTAGCCGTCGGGCTCCGCCTTGGCGACCGCCTCGGCGCCGATGTTCCCGGCAGCGCCGGTCCGGTTTTCGACCACGACCGGCTGTCCCCATTTCCGCGACAGCCATTCGGCGAAGACGCGCGGCATCACATCGGCGGTCCCGCCGGCGGGGAACGGCACGATGATCTTCACCGGCCGCGACGGATAGTCCTGCGCACAGACACTCGGCGGCGCCGCCAGCATGGCGGCAAGCGCAAGGGCGGCGCCGACGCAGCCGCGCGCGAAATGCCGGCGCGAACCGCTGATACAGCCGAAACCCATCTAAGCGTTCTCCTCACCCACACGTCTTTGATGATTTGATTATTCGATTATTCGATTATTCCACGGCGATCTTGGCGGCCTGGACCACCGGCCCCCATTGTTCCGTGCTCGCCTTGATGATGTCGCGCATCTGCTCCGGCGTGCTGCCGAGTGGCTCGGCTTCCAAGGCCAGGATACGGGCCCGCAAATCCGGCGTCTGGAACGCCCGTCCGATCGCATCCGAAATTTTCTTCACGATCTCCTTCGGCGTACCGGGAGGAGCGGCCACGCCCATCCAGGTGTCGGCGTAGACGCCCGGCAGGGTCTCGGCCAAGGTCGCAACGTTGGGATAGTCCTTGAGCCGCTCGCGGCTGCCGGTGGCGAGAAACTTCAGCTTGCCGGCATCGATGTTCTGTTTGTTGGCCAGCAGGTAGTCGGGAACGATGTCGATGTTGCCGGCCAGCAGATCGTTGATGGCGGGCGCGCTCCCCCGATAAGGGATCTCCGTCATGCGAAAATTGCCCTTGAGCATCAGGAGTTCGCCCAGGAGATGCCCGGTATTGCCCTTGCCCTGATGGCCGTAGTTGATCTTGCCCGGGTTGGCCTGGGCGTAGGCGATGAGCTCGGACATGTTGTTGGCCGGCAGCCCTGCCCGTGCGAGCACGATCAGGGGATAGGTCGCGAGCACGCTGATCGGCTCCATCGCGCGCGTATCGAAGGCCGCCTTGGTGAACACCAGATGGGTGATGCTGTAGGTGAGCTGGGGCGCGCACAAGACGGTGTATCCGTCGGCCGGCGACCGCAGCACCGATTCCGTTCCCACGCGTCCGCCCGCGCCGCCGGCGCGATTCTCGACCACCATCTGCTGCCCGAGCAGCGTGCTCGCCTTTTCCGCGGCGAAGCGGCAAAGCAGGTCCGCGGTGCCTCCCGCCGGCAGCGGTACGACCATGGTGATGGGACGGTTCGGGAAGTTGGTCTGCGCCTGCGCGGCGCCGCCTGCGCCCGCGAGCAGGCTTATTCCGCAGAACGCTCCGATGGCGATACGCTCAAACATTCGTCCTCCTCACTCGTAGAACTCGGGCGACAACTTCTGGCCGTCGCGCTGCGCCTTGTCGTGATTGATCCATAGCTGAGCCTTCTCCTTCGCCATGACGTCCGCCATGCGTCGCATGGAAGCGGCGCTCTTGTCCTGGCTGTCGTTGATCGCGGGCACGCGCCGGTTCTCCCAATTGTCCTTGAAGTGCACCGCATCGCCCGAGAGCAGCACCGCGCCGGTCTTCGGCAGCTTGACCAGCAGGCTCTGATGGCCCGGGGTATGTCCGGGCGTCGAGATGATCGTCACGCTGCCGTCACCGAAGACATCATGATCGCCGTCTAGCTTGGTCACCGGATGGTCCGGCTTGAAGCGCGGACCGACCGGCGATGGCCAGTCGTATTCGGCCTTCTGCACCAGCAGCATGGCCTGCGGAAACAGTGTCACATTGCCGACGTGATCGGGATGGGTGTGGGAAACGGCGACGTATTTGATGTCGGAGGCTTTTACCCCCAGTTGATCGAGTTGCGAGGCCAGCGTCTTCGGCCGCCGCCAATGGGTCGCGCGCGGGTCAGCGGGACGTTGACCGTCCGGCATGGCGGCAATGGCGTCGGTTACTCCGGTGTCCCACAGGAGCCAGCCCGTGCGATGCTTGATCAGATAGCAGCTGTCGACGAAGTCCATCGACTTGCCGACGTTGACGCCCGGCGACCAGCGCGAAATGTCGCCGGCAACGCCTTCGCCGCAATTGAGGATATAGAGGCGCTCGACACCCGGTTTGGCATCTTGCGCGGCGGCGCGCTGCAGCGGGCTTGGGGCGCACAGCAGCGCCAGCGAGAGGGCCGCCAAAGGGGGAGACAGACGAATCGGTTGCATGGCGTTTCCTCCTCCATTCGTCGCGTTTTGGTCAAACCGGAGCGACTTCGCGAACACAATAATAACATGATCATGAGGCGGGTGGCGGGTCGCTCATTTTGGCGGCAGGGATGCTGGTCAAAGCCTCTTCTGCCGCCCCGCACGTTCTGCTAACCATGCGCCCATTGTGAGCGAGTTCAGCCATCGCTCTGTCCATGATGAAGAAAATGCACAGCGACCACAACGGGCGCCTGCGACCGGACAACGCGCCACGAGGCCAACATGAGGGTCCCATGATCAGCTATTCCATCCGCGCCGTCTTGCTGGCGACGGCGTTCGCCGCCAGCGTCCTTGCCGCCAGCCCGTCCGCAGACGCCGCGTCATTCGACGGCCCCTGGAGCGTGCTCGTCATCACCAAGAGCGGCGCTTGCGACCAGTCGTACCGCTACGGCCTGATGATTCGCGGAAGTACGGTGTCCTATCTGGGCGGCGGCGCCGTCAGCGTTTCCGGTCGCGTGGCGCGGAACGGCCGCGTCAGCGTGAACGTCTCGTCCAGCGGTCAAAGCGCGTCCGGGGTTGGACGGTTGTCCGACGGCCGCGGCAGCGGAACGTGGCGTGGCCAGGGCACGTCGGGCACCTGCTCGGGCGTGTGGAGCGCGACCCAGGGCTGACATCAGCGCAGGACGAACGGCCTGGCAGCCGCAGATGCTGAACTCCAATAGGAACGCCGCGCGTCGACGTCGGAGAACAACTTTGCACACGCTTCGTATTTCTGCCGCCTTTGCCGCCGGGCTCTTGGTGTGCGCGCTCTCGGCGTCGTCCGCGCCGTTCGGCTTGGCGTCGGCGCAGGCGCAGAAGCTGACCGAGGTCAGGAAGAAACCCGATCGAAAAGGTCCGACATCCAGAGACAGCCAGAAAGCTCCGACCTCGAAGGACGGCCAGAAGGACCAGCAGGAGCGCGCGAAGTTCACCGTGGATGAGGAGGACGCCGCCGTTATCCCCGGCATTCCGGACGCGCGGGTGTGGGGCGATTCGGCGACCGACTTCATGCGCCTCCTGTCGGCTGCGAACGGACCGTGGCTCGCAATCTCCGGCGGCGGCTCGGATGGCGCCTACGGGGCCGGCGTGCTCACCGGCTGGACGGAGTCCGGCACCCGGCCCGAATTCAGCGTGGTCACCGGCGTCAGCATCGGCGCGCTGATTGCTCCATTCGCTTTTCTCGGGCCGCGCTACGACGAGGAGGTGCACAAGAACTTCACCACGATCGGAGCGGCGGACATCTTCGAAGACCGGACAACCCGCGACAGCCTGTTCGATTTCTGGCCGCTGAAACGTCTGGTGGAGGATCGGATAACGGCAAAGCTCCTGTCGGAAATCGCCGCCGAACACGCACGCGGCCGGCGCCTGTTCGTCGTGACCACGAATCTCGACTCCGGGCGGCGCGTGGTGTGGAACATGGGCGCGATCGCCTCGCGCGGAGACGAGGCGGCGCTCAAGCTGTTCCGTGAAGTCCTGCTTGCCTCGTCCAGCATCCCCGGATTCTTCTCGCCCGTCCTCATCGAGGTGGAGGCGAACGGCAAGAAATTCCACGAGATGCACAGCGACGGCACGCTGACTGCGCCTTTTTTCGTCATGCCGGAATCGATGTTGTCGGCGAGCGGCGGAGCGGGCAAGCCGTTCAGTCAGCTCTATGTCATCGTGAACTCCAAACTCGGCCCGGAATTCTCGATGCCGGATCGCAACATTCCCGGCGTGCTCGGCCGCTCCATCGCAGTCGCTCTCACTGCGGCGTTGCGCGCGGAAGTGATGCTGATCTCCGTCGGCGCGCAGCGGCATGACTTCACGCTGCGCATCGCGCACGTGGATCCCGCGTTCAATCATCCGAGCCGCGGTCCGTTTGACGGAAAATACATGCAGGCGCTGTACGAATTTGGCGTCGCCGCAGGCAAGGCTGGCACCGCCTTCGGCAACGCCCTGCCCGATCTGTCGATGCGGGGCTCTAGCAAACAATAGCAAGGACGGTTCTGCAGCGATCGGTGCCGGCCTGATGGTCAGGCCCGGCATGCGCTTCGCAGAACGGCCAGACTGGCGCGCAGCTCGCCGCGGGAACGTTTGGGACCCGTGCCGCGTTGACTGTTGTGTCTATCCCGTGAGGAACCTCCCTTGCGCATAGTCCTCCTTTCGCTCGCTCTTCTCTTCGGGTTCGCACCGGCAGGCGTTGCGCTGGCGCAATCAGCCGCGCCCGACCGCGTGCCTCAGCAGCGCGCCACTTGTCCGCCCGATGTGAAAGGCGAAGCGCCGACCGTCGGCAGCGGAAGCAACGAGCCGTTAAGCGACAAGCTCGCGCAGTCAAATGGTGTGATCTGTCCGCCTGCCGGCGTGGACCAGGATATTCATGTGCGCCCGCCCGGCGGCGGCGAGCTCAAGATTATTCCGCCCCCCGGCTCGCCGGGTGGCGATCCCCGAATCGAACCGAAATAAATCGGCCCCCGACTGCGCTCGCCGAGTCGCCGCCGCACGAGAGAGGCGACGAATTACTTTTCGGCGCTGCTCAATCGCGATCCCAACAATGCGTTGGGTTCGGTAATGCGAATGGCAAACCGCCACGCCAGCCAGAACATCGCGAAATAGAGTGCGATGAAGGTGACGAGACCGGTGTACGGAGTGAAATGGCGTTCGACCAGCAATCCGACGCCGATCGAGATCGACTGGCTCACGACCAGACTCAGCAGAAAGACAACCAGCAGGCGCATGGCTTCGCCCCCTTGGCGTTGATTGCGCGTGCGTCAAGGTTCGGCGACGCGGCCGGCGGGATCAACACAGGCGGGACGATCGGTCGCGGCGGCGAGGCCTGACGTGATGTCGCAGGGCCGCCGCGTCGCGCGATGGCGGGCTTCACCCGTAGGAACCCGGCGGGATTTCAGCGGCAGTCGATCTTATCCCGATGCATGATCGGCCACGTGCTGTTCCAACGAAGAGAGGGAACCCCGAAGGGTCCCCCTGTACCGGGGGCCATGCCGGGCGGCGACGAACCGCGCGGCGGCCGGCGAGTGACTGGGTTCAGCTCGCGGCTTTGAAGTTGAGCCGCGCTTCCGCGAGCTCGGTCAGCTTCCTATCGGCGGCCTTCTCTTCGTCCAGGTTCTTCTGCAACACGCTGGCGCAATCATTGCGGCCGAGTTGCTTCGCCCAGGCGATCAGCGTTCCATACCGAGCGATTTCGTAATGCTCGACGGCTTGGGCCGCGGACGCAAGTGCAGCGTCGAGCACTTCCTTGTCCGCGATCTCGCCAGCCACGTCGTCCGCTTCCTCGATGATGCCGTCGATCGCCGGACAGTCGATGCCCTTGGCTTCCACGCCGTGCATCTGAAACACCTGCTCGAGGCGCTTCACCTGGTTCTTGGTCTCGCCCAGATGCGATTGAAACGCCTGCTTGAGCTGCGCGTCGGTCGCTTTTTCGATCATTTCCGGCAGCGCTTTGAGGATTTGATTTTCGGCGTAGTAGATGTCGCGCAGCGTGTGCACGAACAGGTCATTCATCGTCTCGATGTCCTTGGAAAACAAGCCCATGGGTCTAGCCTCTCCTTTTGGGATCCGTTTATGGGGGCCGAGGGTCGTGCTGCCATCACGCAGCGATGCTGGCGCGCTCGCCACCGTTCACAGGGAGCCAACGGCGGAAGCGGCGCAGGGTTCCCGGCGCGCGCTGGTTAGGCCGAACGTCCGCCGGCCGACGGAGAGCGACCGCGTCGCTCAGTGGAACTCGCCCCCGAACGCGCAGCGAGTCCGCATTCGATGCGGGCGCCCTCCACGCGGCTTGGTTCCGTGTCGCCGGTTCCACTACGGCATCGGCTCATCGTCGCCGGCACGTCGCTCGATGGTGCGGATGTCCACTTCCGAGGTGAGCGTCCGATGGACCGGACATTTATCGGCGATCTCCAGCAACCGTTCACGTTGCTCCGCGTTGAGATTGCCTCGCAGCGTGATGCCCCGCTCGATGCGGTCCACCATTCCTTCCTTGGTCTCGCAGGTCTCGCAATCGGCGGCATGGATTCGGCTGTGGCTGAGCGCAACCGTCACGCGCTCGAGCGGCAACGCCTTGCGCTCGGCATAGAGCCGCAACGTCATCGCCGTGCAAGCTCCCAGTCCGGCGAGCAGGAGATCGTACGGGCCCGGGCCGCTGTCGAGGCCGCCGACATCGGCCGGCTCGTCCGCGAGGAAGCGATGCCTGCCCACCGTGACCTGCTGCTGAAAGCGGCCGCGACGCGTTTCGCGAACCACGACGGCCTTGGATTGGTCCGCCAAGTCCGGTGCAGCCTCCGGCATGTCGAGGTAGCGCTCGGCCCAGGCGTGGATCACGTTGGCGACGTAGGTTGCGTCGCTGCGGCGGCTCAAGAGGTGGTCGGCGCCGGCAAGCGAGACGAAGCTTTTCGGATGCTTGGCGGCGGTAAAGATCTGGCCCGCATTCTCGATCCCGACGACGGCGTCGGTCGGCGAATGAAAGATCAGCAAGGCCTTGCGCAGATCGCCAAGACGATCGAGCAGCCGGTGTTCCGCGAGGTCGTCGACGAAGGCGCGGCTGATCCGAAACGGCCGGCCGCCCAGCGCGACCTCGACTTCGCCCTTCGTGCCGATCTCCTCGAGCCGATGCGCGAACAGACCCTTGACGTGCGTCGGATCGCTGGGCGCGCCGATCGTCACCACCGCACGCGCCTCCGGAACGTCCGAGGCCGCCGCGAGCACGGCCGTGCCGCCGAGGCTGTGGCCGATCAGGATCGCGGGAGCCCGCCGCGTGCGCCGCAGCTCGTTTGCGGCTGCGACGAGATCGGCGACATTGGACGAAAACGTGGTGTTGGCGAATTCGCCGTCGCTCGAACCGAGCCCGGTGAAGTCGAAGCGCAGCACGGCGATGTCGAGCGCCGTGAGCCCTTCCGCGATGCGCTTGGCGGCGTGCACGTCCTTGCCGCAGGTGAAGCAATGAGCGAACAGCGCGTAAGCCCGCGGCTCACCTGGCGGACGATCGAGCAGGGCGGCGAGCTTCTGACCTTGGGCATTGGGAAAATCGAAACGTTCAGCCGGCATGTCGACCTCACCTGGATTGCGGGCGCCGGCGCCGCGCCTCGATCACAGCGGAATTTCCCTCAGGTCGTGCGCGACCACCAGATCGCCCTTGTAGGTCGGGCGCACCGCGTCGGCCCATTTCTCCGCCGTCATCCCCGGCGCATCGGCGGGCACGAAGTGACTGAGCACCAGCATCTTCACCCCCGCTTCGGTTGCGAGGCGGCCGACATCTTCGGCGAGCGTGTGGCTCGCCTTGAGATGCGCCATCAGGGTCGCAGCATTGGTATTGCGCCTCACCAGGTCCTCGAGCGCCGGTCCGTACATCACCTCGTGCACCAGGATGTCGGCGCCCTTCGCGAAGGCGGCAAGCGGGGGAAAGTAAGCGGTGTCACCGGAAAACACGACGGTCTTTCCAGGAAATTCGAACTTGAGAGCGAAGCTCTCGGTGATCGGCGGATGATGATTGCGCAGCGCCGTCACCTTGACGTCACCCGCCGCCACAACCGTACCTTCGGAATATTCGTGAACGTTGACGAGCTTGCGCAGGTCTGGCCTGCCCTCGTCGGCGATGCGGGTCTCGATGTCGAATTTGTAGGCGTCCCAGAACCCTTGTGCGAGTTGCTTCATGCCAGCCGGGCCGTAGGCGTCGACCGGGGTCTGCAGACCGGTGGCCCAGGCGTTGTAGAGGAGCAGTCCGAACTCGGCGTTGTGGTCGGAGTGATGGTGCGTGATGAACGTGTAGCGCAGGGCGGGTAGAGGAAATTTCTTCTCCACCAGCTTGAAGGTCACCCCATAGCCGGTATCGATCACGTAAGGGATGTTATTCCAGACAATGAGGTTCGCCGCCGGGGTCGAATTGTAGTCGGTGATGCGCGGGCCGCCGCGCGTGCCCAGCAGCACGAGCCGGTTGGGTCCGAGGTTTCGTGGCTGGGCTCTGGCCGGACGAGGGCCGCGCACGGCGGCAACGGCAGCGACCGCCGCGCTCGCTCCCAGCAGATGCCTGCGCGTGATCATCCCGATCTCCCTGCTTAGCAGTCTTCACCGCTGGCAGTCTGCCAGCTTTGCCGGCCCGGGCAAACGCCGGTATCCGGCGGCTCTTTCGAATTTGTTCACGCTGTTTGAACCAATTGCGGTGGCTTTGCGACTAATGAAGTGGCGCACGACGATCACTGTGTTCACTGCCGTTATGCCCAGGGGGCGCGGCGCCCGGCAGGAAGCAGGAAGGGGCAACCAATGACTTATTCCGGAATTCTGGCCCGGTCACGGGGCCTGTTGATGCTGGCCGCGCTCTCGACGGCGGCCGCGCTTCCCGCACTTCGTTCGGCTGAGGCCGTGCCCGGCTACGACGGCGTGTGGAGCGTCGTGATCATCACGAAGGAAGGCATCTGCGATCCGTCCTATCGCTATCCCATCCGCATCACCAATGGGAATTTGGGCAATGCCGGCACCGCCAGCGTGAGCATCAGCGGCAAGGTCGGCAAGAACGGCGCAGTGGTCGTGAACGTCAGCACCGGCGACAAGACCGCGACTGGCACCGGCCGCCTGGCGGCGACCAGCGGCTCCGGTTCCTGGAGCGGCGGCAATGGCGCCTGCTTCGGCACTTGGCAGGCGGAACGCCGCGGCTAACCCTCTTCTGTCGGCCGGGCAGCGCCTGCAACAGTTCTGGTGATGCCCGGGTTCAACCCGGGCATCATCGTGTTTGAGCCGTCCCTTCCCAGCATCGTCGGCGCGCACGGCTCCGAGCGCCGACACGGCAAGCGCTCGCGCGTCTTGATCTATGCCGGCGCCGTCACCTGCGGCGTGTTGGCGGCGCTGGCGGTGCAAATCTACCTGAGCGGGGCTGGCTTTGACCTCGCGACGCTATGGCAAAATCTCCTGTCCGCAGGGACGCGGCAGTTGCGGACCACCGGTCCTTGGTGGGCCCTGGCCGGGGCGGCCTTTGTCGTGAGCGGCGCGACCGCCGCGGCCCTGGACCGCTTTCCCTTCCCCTGGCGTCGGTTTCGTCCGCTGCGCTGGGCCCTGGGCGCAGTCATCGTTCTCCTGCTTGCCCATGTCGGCCATTCTGCCGCGGCGCCCGAGGAGGTGGGCGAAGGGGCGACCGTTGCCGTCAGGCTGGCGGCCCTGGGGACTGCGACTTTGCTGGCCCTGCTGGGGGCCTATCTCGCGGTGCGGCGCTGAGCCCTTGCCTACGCGCAAGGCTCTCACAATCTTGGCGCGCCTCGCTGCAGCGAGCCCCTCATAAGTTGTAGAGGGCCTGTGGAAACCCGACTTTGTGTTCGAACCTTAATCCCCGCTCGCGCGACTAACTGTCGTGCAGGGGTGCGCCCAGCCGGGAGAAGTGGATGGCATCGGTTGCCGGTTTCGGACCGACCGAAGCGAACAATTTCACGAACCAGCGAAGAGGCCCCTCGCCTTGGGTTGCGGCGCTGCTGACGGTGCTCGCGCCCGGATTGGGTCACATTTATATCGGTGAGGCCCGCCGCGGCATCACTCTCTTCAGTCTCGTGATGATCGCCGACACCCTCCTCATGTTTGCGATGATGGGGGTGTTGGCGCGTTTCTGGATGTTTGCGGTCAGCCTCGCCATGCTGGCGGGCCTGTGGCTGTTCATCATGATCGACGCGGTCCGGCGCGCATACAGGGTGCGCGATTACCCCCATCCGGGCGCCAAGCGATGGACGCTCTATGCCGGCGCCTTCGTGGTCGCCTGCCTGGTGTTCGCCGCGCCCTGCATCTACGCCGTCCATGCCCAGGCATCGGGCCAGCTCCTGGTGCTGAATGCCGTGACTCCCAGCATGGAACCGACCTTGCGGGTGGGCGAATATTTTCTCGCCGACGCCAGCTATTATCGCACGCGCCCGCCCAGTCGCGGCGAGGTCGTGGTTTACCTGCATCCGAAGCAAGACCAGCTTTACTACATCAAACGCATCGTCGCCGTGGAAGGCGACCGCGTCGCCATCAAGCGCGGGCACGCCATCGTCAATGGAATGACGGTGGAAGAGCCCTATCTCGATGCCAATCCGGCGGGAGGACGCTTTGCTGACCTGCCGGAGTTGCGGGTCCCGCTGGGGCACGTCTACGTCCTGGGCGACAGCCGGGCTAACAGCGTGGACAGCCGCGATCCGATCGCCCACGGTCCGGTTCCAATCGCGAACCTGATCGGACGCGTCACCGACATTGCGGTCTCGCGGCACCTCGCGCGCATGGGGCGCTGGGTCGGAACGCCGAGCAACCTGTAGCCCCCACGCCGCGCTCAAGTTTGCGCTCCCCTCGCCTGCCGTGCGCTCACCGCGGGATTCTCGTCCCGGAACCGACTCCGCGTCCCGGCGTTGGCCTGCCGACACGACGGCGCAGGCCGGATCGGAGGAAGGGGCGATGCGAACCACGCGGAGCAAAGCTGTCATCGCTGTGGCGGTGCTTGTTGCCAGCACGTCGCTGACATTGGCTCAGGGGGGCGGCAGTTCGGGTGGCAGTGCCGGCGGCTCGACCGGGGGCGCCGCAGGCAGCGCGGCGAGCGGCCCTGGATCCGCGCCAGCGCCTACGCCAGGTCAATCCACCTCGGTCCCGTCGAACTCGACGCAATCCCGCCCGGATCAGACGCCGCAGACCGGCCCGGTCCAATCGCCCGGCACGCCCTTGGATACGACCGGCATGGCCGGCTCGCGACCGGGCTGCGCGCCCTCGACCAGCGCCGGCGTTGACACCTCGACCGGCGGCATCAGAGCTCCCCGCATTATCAACGATCCCGCCGTCGGCAGCGGACAGACCGCGGAAACCAGCGCCGGCGGAAATTCCGGTTTGCCGAAGAGCTCGGGCACGCCGAGCAAGGCCAACGGCTGCTGACGACGTTCTTTCGTTCGTTCGCAACCGGCGCGCCAACGGCGTTCGCGCGCGGGCGACGCTTGATCGCTACATCTGCAACTTCATGCGCGCGATGAGGCGCCGTTTGGCCTCGATGTCACGATCGAGCCGGCTGCCGAACGTGGCCCGATCGGCGAAGTAGTTCGGCGGCTGGCCGCCGCGCTTGGCAGCACTGGCATAAATCTCGTCCTTGGCCGCGCCGGCGCAGGCCGATTCGAGTTTAGCGACAATGTCGGCAGGCGTTCCTGCCGGCGCCAACAATCCGCCGAAGCTGATCGGCGCAACATCGAAGCCCTGTTCCTTGACAGTCGGCGTATCGGCAAACGAGGGATGCCGCTCCTCGGCGAAGATGCCGAGCAGGCGCAGGTTCTGCCCTGCCACGGTCCCCTGCACGAGCGCTGCGACATCGATGCTGCCGCCGAGCAGATCGGTCACCACGGCGGGATCGCCGCGGCCAGGAATGCCCTTGATGTCGAGCTTGGCGGTGTCGAGAAATTCCTCCATCGAGAGATGCGGGATCGAACCTGCGCCCTGGTGGCCGTAGTTGAGCTTGCCGGGCTGGGCGCGCGCGGCCGCCACCAGATCGGCCAGCGTCCTGAACGGCGAGTCCGGCCGCACCGCGATCACCATCGCATTGGACACGGTCTGGCACACCGGAATAAGCGCGTGCGCCTCATATCCAATGTCGTTGCTGCGCGCCGCCGGCAACACCGAAAGCACATAGACCGCGCCGAAGAGCAGCGTGTAGCCGTCGGGCGCCGCGCGCGCGACCGACGCGGTCCCGATCGCACCGCTTGCACCGGTACGATTGACCACGACGAATTGCTGGCCGAGCCGGCTCGATAGTCCGAGCACGAGCGCGCGTGCCAGCACGTCGGTGGTCGCGCCCGCTTGCGTGGGATTGACCACGGTGACGGTGCGGCTCGGATAGTCCTGCTGCGCTTGTGCCGCTAGCGCCGTCGCCGTGACCAGCACGGCCGCGAATGTGAAGGCCCGCATGCGTTTCATCTCTCCCTGGGATTCTTTGTTGCACGACGCTAACAGCAAGCACAGAGCGCGCAAGGGCACCCTCGCGCCATGCCGACGCATTCAATGCAGCTGGATGTCTGTTATGACGCGCCGCGGAGCAGCTAGCGCACCAGTTCCCGCATCGCCCGGTCCAGGCCCTCAAGCGTCAATGGATACATTCGCCCGCCCAGGAGCTGGCGCATCATCCGGATCGATTGGGTGTAGTCCCATTCGGTTTCGGGCACCGGGTTGAGCCAGACGCAGGCGGGATAGGTGCGCACCACGCGCTCGATCCAGGTCGCGCCGGTCTCCTCGTTGTAGTGCTCGACCGAGCCGCCCGGCGCCATGATCTCGTACGGCGACATCGAGGCGTCGCCCACGAAGATCGCCTTGTAGTCGTGCGGATAGGTATGCAGCACGTCCCAGGTCGGCGTGGTGTCGTCGAAGCGCCGGCGGTTTTGCTTCCACACCTTCTCGTACAGGCAGTTGTGGAAGTAGAGATGCTCCATGTGCTTGAACTCGGTGCGGGCGGCCGAGAACAGCTCCTCCGTGGCCTTGATGTGCCAGTCCATCGAGCCACCGATATCGAAGAACAGCAGGACCTTCACCGCATTGTGCCGTTCCGGCCGCATCAAGATGTCGAGATAGCCCTTGTGCGCGGTGCCCCTGATGGTGCCGTCGAGATCGAGCTCCTCGGGCGCGCCGGTGCGCGCGAACTTGCGCAGGCGGCGCAGCGCGATCTTGATGTTGCGGGTGCCGAGCTCGACCTGGTCGTCGAGATCCTTGAATTCCCGCCGGTCCCAGACCTTGACCGCGCGGAAGTTACGGTTCTCGTCCTGGCCGATGCGGATGCCTTCAGGGTTGTAGCCGTACGCCCCGAACGGCGACGTGCCGGCGGTACCGATCCATTTCTTGCCGCCCTGGTGGCGGCCCTTCTGCTCCCGCATGCGCTGGCGCAGCGTTTCCAGCAGCTTGTCCAGGCCGCCCATCGCCTCGATCTGCTTCTTCTCTTCCTCGGTGAGGTATTTTTCCGCCAGCTTCTTGAGCCACTCCGAGGGGATTTCGGCACTGGGCGCGTCGCTCATGAGCTCGAGGCCCTTGAACACGTGGCCGAACACGCGGTCGAACTTGTCGAGATTGCGCTCGTCTTTCACCAGTGCCGCGCGCGAGAGATAGTAGAAGTCCTCGACCCGCCGCCCCGCGAGGTCTTTGTCCATCGCCTCCATCAGCGTGAGATATTCGCGCAACGTCACCGGCACGCCGGCGGCTTTAAGCTCATGAAAGAAGGCGACGAACATGGCGCAAACTTGCGCCATTGCGCCGGGCGGTCAAGACCGTTTGCTGCGCTGACGCCGGCTTTCGCTGCATGGCCGTCGCGCCGACGCTCACCATCGGCACCACTCATTGGCGCGACAGAATGGCGCGCGCCCGGCTCGCGTGGTGTCGCCGTCCGCGTGCTGGCGGGGCGCGCCCAAACATGCTTCGCTGCGGAAAAAGAGAGGGAGAGACGCCATGGGGAAACGATTTGCAATCTTTGCCGCGCTAGCCTGGATTGCCGGGCTGGCGGCGTTTGCCGCGGCTGCGGAGGATTATCCGAATCGCCCGATCCGCGTCGTGGTCGGCTTCTCGGCGGGATCGGGCGCCGACATCACCGCGCGCGTCGTCGGACAGCGCATGGGCCAGCTCCTCGGCCAGCAGATCGTGGTGGAGAACAAGACCGGGGCCGGGTCATCGCTCGCCGCCGAATTCGTCGCGCGCGCTCCCAAGGACGGCTACACGCTGCTGCTGGCGACGATCGCCAATCCCATCAACGCGGCGATGGGCTCGAACCTCTCGTTCGATTTCCCCAAGGACTTCACCCCGATCGTGCGGCTCACCACCACGCCCAACATCCTGGTCGTGCATCCCTCCGTGGGCGTGAAGAGCGTCAAGGAATTGATCGATCTGGCGAAGAGCAAGCCCGACCAGCTGTCGTTCGCATCCTCGGGGGTCGCGACCGGCACGCATCTGTCCGGCGAGCTGTTCAAGGTGCTGGCGGGCGTGAAGATGGTGCATGTGCCGTATGCCGGCAGTCCGCAGGCGGTCACGGACCTGCTGGCCGGCCGCATCCAGCTCTTCTTTTCGCCGGCCTCGACCGTGCTGCAGCACGTACGTGACGGCAAGCTCGTCGCGCTGGCATCGACCGAAGCCAAGCGCACCGCGATCGCGCCCGAGCTGCCGACCATGGTCGAAGCCGGATTGCCCGGCTTCGAGACCGGGCTGTGGTTCGGCCTACTCGCGCCCGCGGGCACGCCCAAGGAGGTCGTCGACAAGCTCGCGCGCGCCGCCAATGCAGCGCTGCAGACGGACGAGGTCGCCAAGGCGCTGGCGCCGCAAGGCATCGATCTCGTCGGCGGAAGCCCGGAGGATTTTGCCCGCTATCTCGACGGCGAGATGAAGCGGTGGGCCACGGTCGCCGAGGCCGCCGGCCTGAAGAAATAACAAGGCTGGCGCACCAACCGGTGCGACCGGACATATCGGGAGGACAGAAGATGGACCGAGCAAAGCGACGAACGATTGCGCTTGCTTTGGCGCTCGCCGCTCAACTTGCCCTGCCCTGCGCTCAGGCCGAGGATTATCCGGCGCGGCCGGTGCGCATCATCGTCGGTTTCATCCCGGGGTCGTCGGCCGATATTACCGCGCGCGTGCTGGGCCAGCGCATGGGCCAGATTCTCGGCCAGCAATCCGTGGTCGAGAACAAGCCGGGCGCCGGCTCCAGCCTGGCGGCCGAATTCGTCGCGCGCGCGCCGAAGGACGGCTACACGCTGTTCCTCGCATCGTCCGCCAACATCACCAATGCGGCCATCAATCCCAATCTGTCGTTCGACCTCGCCAAGGACTTCGCCCCGATCGCGCTGGTGACCACGGCTGCCGTGATCCTCGTGGTTCACCCAGCGACCGGGGTGAACAACGTGCAGGAGCTGATCGCGCTCGCGAAGTCGAAGCCGGGCGAAGTCTTCTACGCCTCGACTGGGGTCGGCACCGCCCCGCATCTCTCCGGCGAGCTCTTCGCCATGCGCAACGGAATCAAGCTCGTGCACGTGCCTTACCAGGGCAGCCCGCAAGCGGTGACCGATCTCCTTGCCGGCCGCACCTCGATGATGTTCTCGCCGGCATCCGCCGTGGTCTCGCAAGTCGAAACCGGCAAGCTCAAGGCGCTCGCCTCGGCCGCCGCGAAGCGTCCCTCCATCGCCCCCAACCTGCCGACCATGGCCGAAGCCGGGATGCCCGACTTCGACACCAGCATCTGGTTCGGCCTCATGGCGCCGGCGGGAACGCCGCGCGAGATCGTGGACAAGCTCGCCCGCGCGGCGCGCGAGGCATTGCAGTCGGAGGACGTGCTGGCGGCGCTGCACCCGCAGGGGTTCGACGCGCTCAGCGGCGGGCCGGACGATTTCGCCAGGATCATCCAGTCCGAAATCAAGCGCTGGGGCGAGGTCGCCCAGGCGGCCGGCCTGAAAAAGTAGCGCAGCAAAATTCTGCGCCCGCTGCGCGCGGCACGCTTGACGCGTCCCAGCCCCAAAGATAGTATCTTTAATATCGTTGCTACTTTTGGCCCGGAACGGGCGGAGACTGCATGCGGCTGCATCCCGCGATGAAGAGCGGCGAACGGAAGGTCATTCCCTTCCGCTCCGCGACCATGTCGACCCAGATCGTGGCGCAGGTGCGCGACGCGCTGTTCGCCAGGGAACTGCGTCCGGGCGATTTTCTCGGCACCGAGAAGGATCTGGCCGGCCGCTTCGGGGTGAGCCGCATCGTCGCCCGTGACGCGCTGCGAACGCTCGAAGCCCAGGGCGTGGTCGACATCAAGGTCGGGTCCGGCGGTGGCGCGCGCATTGCTCGCGGTAATGCCCGCTTGTTCGCCGAGGCCCTGGCAGTGCAGCTCGATCTCGCGGGCGTCTCGGCCGGCGAGATCATGGATGCGCAGCGCGCCATCGAATGCCTCGCGGCCGAGCTCGCCGCCGTCAATTCCACCGCCGAGGATCACGCGCGGCTGCGCGATCTCATCGCCGATGCCGAAGCCAAGATCGACGACGTCGGCGCCTTCACGCGTTCGTCGCGCGAATTCCACCTGGCGGTCGCCGAGGCATCGCATAACCGCGTCCTGGTGGTGCAGTTGATCTCGCTGCAGCATGTGTCATGGCCGGAGCGAAACCCGACCCTGACGCCCAAAGTGGCGCGTCGCATTCTCGACGCTCACAAGGAATTGGCCTCCCTCATCGAAATCCGCGACGCGGCTGGCGCGCGGCGGTTGATGGACGACCACGTGAAGATGATCGCGGCCCGCCGCGTGGCCGAACAGCGCGACAAGCGCTCAGCGGAGCGGGACTGTTGCTGAGCAAGAACGTCAAAGCACAGGGAACCGACGAACCCGAGAGAGAGGAGCACGACATGGCCAAGGACAAATTCATCATCGAGCCGCACTTCCGGCTGCAGGAATGGGTCGCCGACGAGAAGGGCTACTTCAAGGACGAAGGCCTCGACTACATCTTCCAGGAATTGATCAAATCGACCGACGGCGCCCACCACTACAAGGGCGACAAGGTCGGCGCCATGCAGTCATTCGAGCGCGGCCGCAGCTCGGATGTCAGCTGTGCCTGCCATTGGACCGTCGGAGTCGCCGCGTCGAAGGGCAAAGGCCGGCTCTACGCCGATGTCTATTCGGTCGCGCCATCGGGCGTGTTCGTTCCCGCGGATTCGCCGATCAAGCGGCCTGAGGATCTCGCCGGAGTGCCCATTGCGGTCGGCTATCAGTCCGGCAGCCACTACTCGACCATCCAGGCGCTCGAGCAGTACATGCCCGCCGACAAGATCAATCTCAGCTATGCCGACGGCATGCTGTTTCACCGGCTCGACCAATTGATCGAGGGCAAGGCGCAGGCCTCGGCGCTGTTCAGCGGCCCCTACTACTTCGCCGAGCAACTCGGCTTCCGCAAGATCATCGACACGACGTTCATGATCGCCACCATGGTCACCGGCGATCCCGAACCCGAAGACCTGCGCAAATTCTTCCGTGCGCTCAAACGCGCGCAACGCGACATCGACCTGCGCCCCGATCTCTACACCCACTACTACAAGAACGAATTCCCGGTGCGCTATCACGCCATGATGGACACGCGCCGCTGGGGTCCGGGCGAGCGCCTGGTGTTCGAGCCCTACACCAAGGACGTCTACGAGGAGACTTTCAAGTGGATTGCCGATCACGGCATCTTTGCCGACAGCAGCATGGGCACCGGGAACTACGAAGAAGCCGTCATCCGCGCGGCGTAATAAGCGCCATATCCGGTCGCGGTCGCGCTCCTCGTTCGCGCGTGGAGCGCGCCGCGCCTTATGGAGGCGCGAGGTCGCGTCGAACAACGCGGCATGCGCCGTAGGACGATTTCATCCTACGCGCGGGCGGGCAGCGGCGCAGCGGGCTTGCTCGATTGACCGACGGTCCGGCTCGCCGCCCGTGCCTTTTCCGCCAGCTTCAGCCACCGCAGTCCTAGGTCGCGCCGGTCGGCGGCGACGTCGGGTGAACTTGCCAACTTGGCACGCCGCGCACATTCCGCAGCCTGGCTCTGACAATATCTTGCATATGACGACATGACACGCGCTCTCTACTTAGCAACGGCCAAGCGCGTCAGCGTAAGGAGTGAACACACTTCAACGCTACGCGCACATGACCCATCACGAGTATTTATTTCACAGTGCGGCCGATCAAGGGCTCAGCGGCCCATGAAATGAAGTCTCTGGCTGACTGTTGCGTGGCGACAACAGATCCCCCGTCGCCGGTGCTGAGCGCCGCATAGGCAGCAAGCACGCGGCATGGTAGTTTTGCGCCCTAACCGCCTACCGCCCAGCCATTGCAGGCAATCGAGCAGGTTTTCACGGCACCGGCGCACCCCGGCCCCACGGCGTCATCTGGGCGCTGCCGCGCAATCATCGGAAAGCGTGAAATGAAGCCATTCGACGACGCGGCGTACACGATGGCGGCGGTCAGCGCGGTTGTCGCGCTCTATCGGACCCTGGTCAAAAGCGGGGTATTGCCCCGCGAGGAGGCCGTCCGCGCGCTTCTCGACGAAGCCGTGTCGCGAGCGATACAGGCCGAGGCCCAGCAGGGTGAGGCAACGACAAACGATCTCAACCGCCAATGCGCCGAGATCCTCAAATTCATCGCGGAAAAGCTTTAGGTCCGCGCCTTCAGGGCGGGGAAATGCCAGGCGCCGCGGCCGGGCGGCCGGCATCATCCAGGCGCAACCCGATCAGGCGATCGAGCGTGGCTTGATCCTGCAGCAGGTCATGCGAGCGCGCGCGATGCACGATGCTGCCGCGCTCCAAAACGATCGCTTCCTCGGTCAGCGCCAACGCGACCTCGGCATGCTGCTCGACCAGGATGAGGGCCGTGCCTTCATCCGTGGTCATCCGCCGGATCGCGGCCGTCAATTCCTCCACGATAATCGGTGCAAGGCCCTCGAGCGGTTCATCGAGCAGGAGCAGCGATGGATTCGTCATCAATGCGCGCGCGATCGCCAGCATCTGCTGCTCTCCACCCGAGAGATGGTTGCCCCCGCTGGCGCGCCGCTCCTTGAGCCGCGGGAACAGATTGTAGACGGCCTCGAGCGTCCAGCGGCCGGGTCTTGCGGCCACGGTCAGGTTCTCCTCGACATTGAGCGAGGGGAATATCTCGCGCTCCTGCGCCACCCAGCCAAGCCCGTCGCGTGCACGCCCATGCGGGGCGAGGCGGGTGATGTCGCGGCCGCGCCAGGCGATGGTGCCGCGAGTGACGCGGGTGAAACCCATGATGGTGAGCAGGAGCGTGGTCTTGCCGACGCCGTTGCGCCCGAGCAGGGCGAGGCTGCTGCCGTTCGGGATCTCGAACGTGATGCCATCGAGCACGACCGCGTCGCCGTATCCGGCACGCACACCGTCGAGCGCAAGCAGTACCTCAGCCATGATGCGCCCCGCCGAGATAGACCTCGCGCACCCGCGCATCGGCCGCGATCTCCTTCGGCGTGCCTTCCACCAGGATACGCCCGCCCACCATGACGATGATGCGACGCGCAAACCGAAACACGACATTCATGTCGTGCTCGATGAACAGCACCGCGATGTCCTCCGACAAATCGGCAATGACCGAGAACAACTCGGCGCTTTCGCCCTGCGGCACGCCCGCGGCCGGTTCATCGAGGAGCAGCACTTTCGGGTTGGTGGCGAGCGCCAGCGCGATCTCCAACAGCCGCTGCTGGCCATAGGCGAGCTCGCGCGTCGGCCGATAACAGCTCGCGCCGAGCCGCAGCGAGAGGAGGATCGAATAGGCTTCCTCGATCGCGTCGGCGTAGGCCGGCAGCTTCTGCCACCAGGTGCCGGCGTAGCCGCGCCGCTCGCACACCGCCAGCGTCACCGCTTCGAGCGCACTGAGATGAGGAAACAGCGTGTTGATCTGGAAGGTCCGCACGAGGCCGCGCTTGACGCGTTCCTCGGGCCTGAGTGCAGTGACCTCCTCCCCTTCCAGCAAGATGCGGCCCCCGTCCGGCTTGAGCATGCCGGTAATCAGGTTGATCAGCGTGGTCTTGCCGGCGCCGTTGGGTCCGATCAGCGCGTAGCGCGCGCCGCGAGGCAGATCGAGTTCGATGTTCTTGGCGACCACGAGCGAGCCGAAGCTCTTGTCCAGGCCACGTGTCGACAGCGCCGCTGTACTCACGCCCGGCTCCGTCCGGATGGCATCAGCCGCGCCAATCCGCCCAGGATGCCATTGGGCAGGAAGATCACCACCGCTACCAGCAGCGTTCCGATCCAGAAATACCAGTATTGCGGATTGATGTCGGAGAGCTGGTCGCGCGCGACCATGTAGATGATGGCACCGACGATGCCGCCATAGAGTCGCCCGGCGCCGCCAAGAATGAGGATCACCAGCACGTCGGCGGAGCGCTGAAAGCTCAGCGTCTCGAGCGAAACGGTCTCGGTGGTCTGCGCGAGCAAGGCGCCCGCCACGCCGGCGATGACGGCGGCGATGGTATAGATCTTGCGGATGTGCGCGGGACTCGGCGCTCCGATCGCCGGCATGCGCACGGCGTTTTCGCGGATGCCACGCAGCGCCAGGCCGAACGGCGAGTTGATCAGCCGCCGAGCGACCAGAAACAGCAGGAACAGCATCGCGAGCGCATAGCCGTAGGCGGCCGTGCCGTAGAGATCGAACGGGAATATGCCGAGCAGGTTCCACATGCGCACGCCCTGCAGGCCGTCGGCGCCGCCGGTCAGCCAACTTGCACTGTTGGCCGCCTCGGCGAGCAGCAGGCCGAGCCCGAGCGTGATCATGATCAACGCGAGATGACGGAAGCGGGCGATGATGAAACTCGTAAGATATCCGAGCAGGCCGGCGGCGGCGGCGGCGATGATCAGGCCGCTCAGCGGTTCGCCCCAGCCCCACTTCGCGATCAGGCCCGCGGTGTAGGACCCAAAGCCGAAATAGGCGGCGTGGCCGAGCGACACGATCCCGGCATAGCCGAGAATGAGATCGAGCGACAGCGCGAACAGCGCGGTGATGGCGATCTGGCTCGCCAGCACCAGATAGCTGGGCGTGAGCACGAACGGAAGCAGGGTCGCGAGCCAGAACACGATTTCGAGCGGACGCCAGCGGATCTGCGCCTCGAGGTAGCGCTGCGGCTCGGCCGCCGCGGAGGACGTCATTGCCTAGCGTCTCCCGAACAGGCCGGCTGGCCGCCACATCAGCAGCGTCACCATGACGAAATAGATCAGAAACGCGCCGAGCTCGGGAAAATAATATTTGCCGGCCATGTCGCTGATGCCAAGCAGCGTCGCGGCGACGAACGAACCCGCAATCGAGCCGAGGCCGCCGACCGCGACCACGATCAGCACATAAACCAGATAGGTGAAGGCGAAGGCGTGATCGAGCCCGACGATCTCGATGGCGAGCGCGCCGCCAAGGCCGGCAAGGCCGCTGCCGAGCGCAAAGGTGATGGCGAAGACGCGATCGACATCGATGCCGAGACCGCGCGCCATGCGCTGGTTGTCGACCGCGGCGCGCACCTGCGCGCCGAAGCGGGTGTATTCGAGCGTCGCCACCAGCACGAGCGTGACGACGAGCGCAACGCCGATCAGGAACAGCCGGTACACGCCGACGCTCTGGCCCATGACCGAGACCGTGCCGCGCAGATAGGCGGGTACGTTCAGCGGCTGCTGTATGGTTCCGTAGACGTAGGCGGCGACCGCCACCGAGATGAAGACGATGCCGATCGTCAGCAGGCACTGGTCGAGATCGGTGGCGCGATAGAGACGCCGGTAGAGCACGCGCTCGAATGCAACGCTCACCACCGCCGCCGCCAGGAATGCCACCGGCAGGCTCGCGAGGAACGGCCAGCCGATCTCGTTCGTCAACGTCACGGCGACATAACCTCCCAGCATGGCGAAGCTGCAATGCGCCAGGTTGACGAAATTCATCATCCCGAGCGTCACCGACAGCCCAACCGAGAGGAGGAACAGCAGCATGCCGTAGGCGAAGCCGTCGAACAGCACACCGAATGCCGAGGCAATCATGCCGAAGCCCGAGCCACTAGTTCGCGCTCCGGGCCTTGACCGGGTCCTTGACGTTCTCGATCTTGTCGAACTCGACGTTGACGAGCCGACCGCCGACCTTCTCCACCCGGCGCATATAAACGGTCTGCACGACGTCGCGCGTCGCCGGATCGATCGACATCGGGCCGCGCGGACTCTCCCACGCCATTCCCTTGGCGGCCGCGATCAACGCTTCGCCATCGGTATTCGCCCCGCTCTTCTTCAGCGCTTCGTAGATGAGCCGCATGCCGTCATATCCGCCAACGGCGAAGAAATCCGGATTGCGCTTGAACGCGGCGTTAAACGCAGCCACGAACTCCTTGTTCAGCTTCGAATCGTGATTGTAGTCGTAATGCGCGGAGGTGATGATGCCGAGCGCCGTGTCGCCCATATTCTTCAGGGCTTGCTCATCGGTCAGTTCCGCCTGCGCCATGACCTTAGTCTGTCGCGGGTCGATGCCGCGATCGGCGAGCGCCTTGGCGATCGCCGGAGACTGCGAACCACCGGGCACGAAGACGAAAATCGCCTCCGGGTTCATGTCCTTGGCGCGTTGCACGAAGGCGGAGAAGTCGGAATTGACGACGGGATACCGCACCGAACCGACGATCTCGCCGCCGGCCGCCTTGAATGCGTTCTGGAAGGCGGCTTCGGCGTCATGGCCGGCCGCAAAATCCGCCACGATGGAATAGACCTTCCGTACCCCGTTCTTGTACGCCCAGACTCCGAGCGGCTCGTTGAGCTGCGGCAGCGTGAACGACACGCGCGCCATGTACGGCGACTTGGTCGTGACGATCGACGCTGCTGCGTTCATCACCACCATGAACTTCTTGGCCTGTGCCGAGACATCGGCAGCCGCCAGCGCATTGGGGGTGAGCGAGAAACCGGCGAGCAGGTCCACCTTGTCGCGCACCACCAGTTCCTGCGCCAGACGCTTGGCCACGTCGGGCGCGATGCCGCCGGTATCCTTGCGAACGATCTCGATCTTCTTGCCGGCGACCGTGTCACCGTGCTGCTGCATGTACAGCTTGATGCCGTTGTCGGCCTGGGCGCCGGGATCGGCGAACTGCCCGGAATAGGGCAGGATGACGCCGATCTTGATCGTCTGCTGCGCCTCGGCCGGCGCGAAGGCGAGGATGGCGGCGGCGAATACGGCAAAGCCAACCAATGTCTGTCGCACAGCTGCTCTCCCCGGCGCGCCCGCGTCCCACGACTTGCGCCCCTCTCCCCGCAGGGGAGATCAGGCGTTGCCTCCGCGTAACCCCCGCTCCGGGCGTCTATCCGCCGCGCGCCCGCGTCGGATCCTTGACCTTCTCGATCTTGTCGAACGGGACATTGACGAATTCATTGCCGATCTTCTGCACGCGCCGGATATAGATCGTCTGCACCACGTCGCGCGTCTCGGGATCGATCGACATCGGACCGCGCGGGCTGTCCCACCCCAGCCCCTTGGCGGCCGTGATCAAGGACTCGCCGTCGGTCTTGCCGCCGGCGCGCTTGAGCGACTCGTAGATGGCGTGCATGCCGTCATAGCCGCCGATCGAGAAGAAGTCCGGGTTGCGTCCGTGCATTTCGTTGAAGATCTTGACGAACTCCACGTTCCGCGGCGCGTCGCTCTTGTAGTCGTAGTGCCATGCCGAGATGATGCCGAGGCTGGCGTCGCCCATGCTCTTCAGCGCCTGTTCCGAGGTGGCCTCACCCGACCCCAGGATCTTGGTCTTGGTGGGGTCGATGCCACGCTCGGCCAGCGCTTTTCCCAGCGCTGCCGGTTGCGCGCCGCCGGGGATGAAAATGTAGATGCATTCCAGGTTCATGTCCTTGGCGCGCTGCACGAAAGCCGAGAAGTCGGGGTTCGCGACCGGGAAGCGCACCGAGCCCACGATCTCGCCGCCGGCCTCCTTGAACGCGCGCTGGAACGCCGCCTCGGAGTCGTGCCCGGGACCATAGTCGGTCACCATGGTGTAACACTTCTTGCTGCCATTCTTGGCAGCCCACGTGCCAAACGTCTCCATCACCTGCGGCAGCGTGACCGAGGTGCGGATCATATAGGGCGACTTGGTGATGATGACGGATGTCGCGGCATTCATCACCACCATGAACTTCTTGGCCTGCGCGGAAACGTCGGCGGCGGCCAGCGCGTTCGGCGTCAGCAGGAATCCTGCCAGTATGTCCACGCCTTCGCGCACGACCAGCTCCTGCGCCAGCCGTTTCGCAACGTCGGGGGCCGGGCCGCCAACGTCGCGCCGGATGATCTCGATTTTCTTGCCGGCGACGGTGTCACCGTGCTGCTTCATGTAGGTCTTGACGCCGTTGTCGAGCTGGATGCCGGCATCGGCGAATTGCCCAGACAGGACGTTGATCAGTCCGATCTTGACCGTGCCCTGCGCATGCGCCGACGAAGCGCCCCACAGCAGCGCGACCGCGCAGCCAAGTCCCAGAACCGTTCTAGCCATGCCCATCCTCCCGCATTGTCTTGTCGCCGATTGTTTGTTCGCAAAAGTGTACTCACGAAAAATTACGCGGTCGAATCGATTTGCAGGGGGCGATCGCGCAGCCTCGATCGCCCCTCCGTGTTGGGCCGCCGCCCGCCGCGAGCGGCAGCGACCTGGCCATGCATCCAGCCGACCGGCGTCTCCGGCGGAGCAAGAGGATTTGCCGCGGCCGCAAGTGTCGCGGCGGACGGCGGCACAGCACGAAAGCCGCGGATGCCAGCGCGCGCGCCGAGCCGCGGCGGCAACGACCCTGCGGTCGGCGAAGGCGCTGGCGAAGCGCTGAAATCATTGTGGCTCTATAAGGTTAGCACCGTCGGCTGGGGGCGCTCCAACCTCACA
>Ga0207650_10000745_pt1 | contig 25118 bp, 23 predicted proteins | sample KBSS63metaG_FD_184325 | JGI IMG/M metagenome (GOLD analysis project Ga0207650, IMG submission 184325) | Switchgrass rhizosphere microbial communities from Kellogg Biological Station, Michigan, USA - KBS S6-3 metaG (SPAdes) (version 2) | ecosystem: Host-associated > Plants > Roots > Rhizosphere...
AGACGCTTCTTTTCATAAGCTCCGGGCTTCGGAGTGTCATGCAAACGCCCGGTTTCCCGGGCGCTTGCTCATTGGTGCTATTGCTTTGCCTTACGGCTGGCCGCTGCCGCCGGCGGCACCGTAGACCTGGCCCGTCGCATAGCTGGCATCGGCGGCGGCCAGCTGGACATAGATCGAGGCGAGCTCGACCGGCTGGCCGGGCCGCCCGAGCGGCGTGTCGCCGCCGAAGGACGTCAGCTTTTCCTGGGTGGCGCCGCCGCTAACCTGCAGCGGTGTCCAGATCGGACCGGGCGCAACGCCGTTGACGCGAATGCCCTTGGGGCCGAGCTGCTTGGCCATGGACTTGGTGAAGGACATCATCCCCGCCTTGGTCATGGCGTAGTCGACCAGGTTCTCAGAGGGATCATAGGCCTGCTCCGACGTCGTCTGGATGATCGCGGAGCCCGGCGGAAGATGCGGCAACGCCGCCTTCGTCAGCCAAAAAGTCGCATAGAGGTTCGTCTTCATCGTCGCGTCGAAATCCACGCTGGATATATCGAGGAGCGAGGGGCGCTGCTGCTGGCGGCTGGCGTTGTTGACGAGGATGTCGAGCCCGCCCAGTTGGCGTACTGCCTCGTCGACGATCTTGCGGCAATGCTCCTCGTCGCGAATATCGCCCGGCAGCGCCACGGCGATCCGGCCTTCCTTCCTGATGAGATCGATCACCTCGCGGGCGTCGGGCTCCTCATCCGGCAGGTAGCTGATCGCGACATCGGCGCCCTCTCGCGCATAGGCGATGGCCGCCGCGCGGCCCATGCCGGAGTCACCGCCTGTTATCAGTGCCTTGCGCCCCATCAATCGGCCGGAGCCCTTGTAGCTGGTCTCGCCGTGGTCCGGTTTCGGATCCATCTTGCCGGCAAGTCCAGGCCAGGGCTGCGTCTGCGACTTGAAGGGCGGCTTCGGGTAGAGGGTCGCCGGGTTGCTGATCTTCGGCTGCGACGGGGCCGCGGCGGCCGGTGCTGCCTCGGCTCCGCGCGTCGACATGGCGGCGGCGGCAACGGCTGCAGTAGCACCGCCGACAATCGATCGGCGGGTCAGTTTCGGCGTCGCGGATTCGTCTTTCTTGGTCACGTGCTTTCCCTTTCAGCTTTTGCTTCGGGGAGGGTAACCAGCTTATTTCCAATCAGTTCCGTAAGGAATGGCCGCTCCGGAAAGCGTGAATTGAGCCCGGTGTGTCCGCCTGCACGCTACCTGTGGTAGCAGGGGCTAGTGCTGGAGGAAGGCGATGTCTTTCGCAACCGCTTCGAACACCGGCTTGGAGAAGAGGTAACCCTGCATCAGTTCGACGCCCAGGTCCTGAAGCACCAACCGTTCCGCCTGGGTCTCAATTCCCTCGCAGAGCGGGATGATGCCCATGTCCTTCAACATCGCCACCGTGTGCCGGACAATCGTGCGCTTCACGCTATTGCTGTCGACGTTGCGGATCAGCTCCATATCGAGCTTCACGATGTCAGGCTGGAACTTCGCCAGGAGACCCAGCCCCGCGTGACCCGCGCCAAAGTCGTCGATCGCGGTCATGAAGCCGATTTCACGATAGGTGGAGAGGATCCGCAGCACGTGATCGGTATCCAGCTTTTCATCCTCGGTGAATTCGAAGATGATCTGATTGGCCGGGAAACCCGTCTTCTTGGCTGTCGCCAGCGTCAGTTGAATACAGGCTTTGGCCTCGTAGACCGCGTTCGGCATGAAGTTGATCGAGAGCCGGGGGGCTTCCTGCTCAGGAAAGACGCGCGAAGCGAGCTCGATTGCCTTGACGCGGCATTGCTGGTCGAAAGCATAGCGATTTTCATCGGCGACGGCGGACAGGACACTGCCGGCACCCTCGCCGTTTGCACCGCGCACCAGCGCCTCATGGGCGTAAACGGTGCCGTTCGTGACATTGACGATAGGCTGCAGCGCCATCGAAAAGGGCATTGGAAATTTTTGGCCGTCCTTGCAGCCTTGGCATTGATTTGTCATCGTCTGTTCCCGTGTTCGCAACGACTTTAGTAAAAACCAGGTGCGAGGAAAACGTTCGGCACCGTACCAAGTTCAGGAAAAATTTGCCGCAGGCACAGATCGGCCCGCCGTGTTGCGCAGTCAATCACGGCAAGTCCGCCCGCGTCGGCCGCCGCAGGCGCGTGCCCCCAGTCGGGAAAGCCGCTCGGCCCGTCGGTTGCCGTTGTCAGCCCTTGGTCGGCTCGGCACCCGAGGCTTTTTCCTCCGTCCTCGTCGCTGACGACACCGATGCGCAGACGGCGGCAATCAGGGCATTGGCGTCATAGGGCTTGCCGAGCACGAAGGCATCGCGGTCGCTGGCGACGCTGGAGGGATCGCCTGTTGCAAAAATGATGGCTGCCGAGGGTCGTATCGCCCGCGCCCGCTTGGCAAGCTCCGGTCCGGGAACGCCGGGCAGGTTTATGTCGGTGACGAGAACGTCGAATGGCACCGTTTCCAGCGCCGCCATTGCCTCTTCGGCGCTGCCGGCCTCGATAACGATGCAGCCGGCCTCCTGAAGCGCCTCGCCGGTGCTCATGCGGATGAGATTGTCGTCCTCGACCAGCAGCACGGTCAGTTGCGAGGTAACAAAGGGCTTGTGAACCGACGCGTTGCTCGAAGTGGGGGACGCCACCTTCGCGGAGCTGTCCTTTGCCAGTATCCGCTGGCTCCGGTTGCTCAACACGTGACGGAATTTGCGGGCCATGGCTTCGCGCGTATAGGGCTTCGAGAGAAGTTCGACGCCGGCATCGAGCTTGCCGCCGTGCACGATCGAGTTCTCCGTATAGCCCGAGGTGAAGAGCACGGCGATATCGGGCAGGCGCTCGCGGGCTTTGCGCGCGAGTTCGGGACTTTTCAGCGTTCCCGGCATGACCACATCGGTAAACAGGATGTCGATCGGGATGCCGCTTTCGATAACGTTCAGGGCGCTGGCCGCATCGACGGCCTTGAGGACGCGATAACCGAGGTCGGACAGCAGGGAGACGACGGTTTCTCGCACCGCATCGTCGTCCTCCACGACAAGTACCGTCTCTGTGCCGCCGGCGATCGGTCCAGTGTCGACGGCGATCTCGATGTCCTCGCTCTGCACCGCGCGCGGCAGGTACAGCTTGATCGTCGTTCCCTCGCCCACTTCGGAATAGATCTTCACGTGACCGCCGGACTGCTTGACGAAGCCGTAGACCATCGACAGGCCGAGCCCCGAGCCCTTGCCTTCCGCCTTGGTGGAGAAAAAGGGTTCGAATACCTTTTCAAGAATGTCGGGCGACATGCCCGAGCCGGTGTCGCTAACGGCGAGCATGACGTACTGGCCCGGGGTAACCTCGTCGTGGTCAAGCGCATAGGCATCGTCGAGATGCGCGTTGGCGAGTTCGATGGTCAGCTTACCATTGCCATTCATCGCATCGCGGGCATTGATGGCCAGATTGAGCAGGGCGTTCTCGACCTGGGCAGGGTCGATATAGGTGTTCCACAGGCCACCGGCGACGACGGTCTCCACTTCGATCGACTCGCCGATCGCCCGGCGGAGCATGTCGTCCATGCCGTTGACGAAGCGGCTGATATTGACGACCTTCGGCTCGAGCGCCTGGCGGCGGCCGAATGCGAGAAGCTGGCTTGCCAGCTTTGAGCCGCGCGACACGCCGGCCATGGCATTGGCTACGCGGGTTTCCGCCCTCTGGTTGCCGGCAATGTCCCTTGCCAGCAGCTGCAGATTGCCGGATACGACCTGCAGCAGGTTGTTGAAGTCGTGCGCCACGCCGCCGGTCAACTTGCCGACGGTCTCCATCTTCTGCGCCTGCATCAGTTTTGCCTCGGCAGCGCGCCGTTCGCCGATCTCGGCGACAACACGCGCTTCCAGGTTTTCATTGACCTGGCGAAGCTGCTCCTCGGCCCGTTCGCGATGGCGCACCTGCCGTGCCAGGGCATCGGCCTGTTCGCGCAAGGCCGCCTCTGCCGCCCGCTGGTGGGTGATGTCGGTGTGGACGCCCACCCATTCGAAGATCTCGCCCGCCGCGTCGAGGATCGGCAGGGCACGGATCGCAAACCGCCGCCACGCGCCGTCGTGCCTTTGTACCCGATGCTCGTGGACGAACATGCTTTTCGTATCGACGGCCTGCTGCCAGGCTTCGACAGTGGCTTCAGCGTCGTCGCCGTGGACGGCCTTCGTCCAGCCGTAGCCTTCGTATTCTTCGCGCGTCTGCCCCGTCAGTTTCGACCAGCCGTGTTGCTCCCCGATCATCCGGCCGTCGGCGCTGTTGGTCCACAACACACCGTGGACGGCATCCATTGCCTTACGGAAGCGGCTGTTGCTGACGGCAAGGGCGGCTTCGCGCTGGGCCCGCTCCTCGATGTCGACACCGAGAATGTGCACTCCCGCCACCGAGCCATCGGGCTCGATACGCGGCACATAGCGCACTTCCATACGGCGCGTGGTGCCATTGACGTGGGGAAGGATGGCTTCCGAGGCGAAGCTTTCGCCGGCAAGCCCGCGCGAAATGGAAGCCGCGCGGTTGGCATAGGCCGCCTCGCCGATGACATCGCGCACGTGCCGGCCGATCATGCTGGCAGGATCAACGCCGAACCACTCCCGGTAGGTGCCGTTGGCGAACCGATAGATGTGATCCTGGTCGACATAGGAAATCAGCATCGGCACGGCATCGGTGACGCTGCGCAGTTCCGCCTCGCGCGCCGCCAGCCGGGCTTCGGCCAGGATGCGGGCGCTGTTGTCGATGAGGGTGCACATGACGCCGCCGACCTGGCCATCACCGTCATAAACGGGCGTATAGAACAGGTCGAGATAGAGGATCTCCGCGCCATGGGCGCGGTTGAAGGTGATCGGTTGATCGCGGTGGGTGACTGTCTCACCCCGCAGCCCGGCCTCCAGGATGGGGCGGTTCCACTCCCAGACTTCCGGGAAGGCGGCCGCCACGGGCGTGCCGAACGCCATGGGGTGACGGTCGTCCGCGATCCGGGTGTAGGCATCGTTGTAGATCATGACGTGCTGCTCGCCCCACATCAGCACTTTTGCGACGGGCGAATTGACGATGTTGGCAACGGTCGCCCGCATTTCCAGGCTCCATCTTTCGATGGGGCCGAGCAGGCTCTTGTTCCAGTCGCGGGATCGGATGAGCGCGCCGCATTCGCCGCCGCCGAGCGGCCAGTTGCCGACCGGCACACTGATCGGGCCAATCTCGCCGTCGCGAAGCTTGCAAAGGGCGGCACGGACCACCTCGCTGGCATTGGCATAATCGCCGGATGCTAGGCTGTCGTTGATAAACCCCTCGAGTTCGGGGGTAAGTGAGACATTGCGAGATTGACGTTGGGCCATTGCTCGTCCTGACAGGTCAAATTTGCCGTGTCAACAAATGTCACGATGCCGAATGCGGTTGTTTTACAATAAGGTTATTCTCGCCGGCCAGGGCAGTTCCAGGCCCTGATCTATATGCGCTCCAGCGCGATTGCGATCCCCTGACCGACGCCGATGCACATGGTGGACAACGAATAACGGCCGCCGGTTTCTCGCAGTTCGAGAGCTGCCGTGCCGGTGATTCGCGCGCCGGACATGCCGAGCGGGTGACCGAGCGCGATTGCCCCGCCGCTTCGGTTCACGCGGCAGTCGTCATCGGCAATTCCGAGTTCCCGCAACACGGCAAGGCCCTGGCTGGCGAAGGCCTCGTTGAGTTCGATGATGTCGAACTGGTCCTGCGTCATGCCGAGCCGCGTCATCAGCTTGCGCGATGCCGGGACTGGCCCCATTCCCATGAGGCGTGGCGCCACGCCCGCCGCCGCGCCGCCCAGGATGCGCGCAATGGGCGTCAGGCCGTGTTTCCTGGCTGCGGCTTCCGAGGCAATGATCAACGATGCGGCGCCGTCGTTGACGCCGGAGGCATTGCCGGCCGTGACGGTGCCGCCTTCTTTCTTGAACGGCGTGCCCAGTTTGCCGAGCGCCTCCATCGTCGTCGCGCGCGGATGCTCGTCCCTGTCGACGACGATCGGGTCGCCCTTGCGCTGGGCGATGGTGATCGCGGTGATCTCCTTGTCGAGCCGGCCATTGGCCTGGGCCGCCGCTGCCTTGGCCTGGCTGGCGAGCGCGAAGGCGTCCTGGTCGTCGCGGCTGACCTTGTATTCTTCGGCGACGTTCTCGCCGGTTTCCGGCATGCTGTCGACGCCGTATTGCCTTTTCATCAGCGGGTTGACGAAGCGCCAGCCGATCGTCGTGTCATGGATCTCGGCGCTGCGAGAAAAGGCGGTCTCGGCCTTCGGCATGACGAAGGGCGCGCGAGACATGCTTTCGACGCCGCCAGCGATCATCAGTTCCGCTTCGCCTGCCCGAATGGCGCGGGAGGCAGCTAAGATCGCATCCATGCCGGAGCCGCAGAGGCGGTTGATCGTCGTGCCCGGGACGGAGATCGGCAGGCCGGCCAGCAGCGACGACATGCGCGCGACATTGCGATTGTCCTCGCCGGCCTGGTTGGCGCATCCGAAAATGACGTCTTCCACCGCGTCCCAATCCACGGAGCCGTTGCGGATCATCAAGGCCTTCAGAGGAACGGCGCCGAGATCGTCGGTTCGAACCGAACTCAAAGCGCCGCCAAAGCGGCCGATCGGAGTTCGGATATAGTCACAGATAAATGCCTCGGCCATGGGGCTCTCCTCAAATGTCGGGGAGCTCAACGCCTGTCATGGCCTGACGTCCTCGTGCGACATGGCAAAGCTTTTCGCTCAGCCCGAAGCGTCCGTCAACACTGTCTCGCCGGCCTTGGGCGAGCAGGCGAGACGGTAGTGCGCTGGTCCGCGACCGCTTGCCGCCGACTGAGGCCGTCCGTTCGTCGGCGTTAGTCCCAGCCGGCATGCCATTCTCTCCAATGCCCTCAAAAAGGCATCAGCGCTGGCACAAATTGATGCTTTTCGCGTGCGGTGGATTTCCTTTACTCAGAAGTCACAGACAATGAGGGACAGGGCGATGTCGACGCCATTTTACTGGAACGAGCTGAACACCTACGATTTTGCCGGGCTGTCTCCCGACACCACTATCGCCATCCTGCCAATCGCCTCCACCGAGCAGCATGGCCCGCATCTGCCTGTTGCCACCGATGTGGCGATCGCCAACGGTATGCTGGCCGAGCTGCGCCGTCAGCGCCAGGACGACCTCGACATCCTCGTTCTGCCGACCCAGGAAATCGGCAAGGCCAACGAGCATGTCTACGGTCCCGGCACGCTGTCGCTCAGTGCGGAACTGTTGATCCCGGTGTGGACGGCGATCGGCGCCAAGGTGGCGGAGGCCGGCCTGCGCAAGATGGTGATCGTCAACTCCCACGGCGGCAATGTCGACATCATGAGCATCGTCGCCCGCGAACTGCGCGTTCGCCACCAGATGGCCGTCCTGTCGACGCAATGGGGCCGCTTCGGCAATCCGGAAGGCCTGATCAGCGACCATGAATCGCGCTATGGCATCCACGGCGGCGAGGTGGAGACCTCGCTGATGCTGCATTTCCGCCCGGATCTGGTGCGGATGGACAAGGCGCAGAATTTCATCTCGAAAGCAGAATGGATGGGCGAGCAGTCGAAATATATCCAGCCGCTGCCGCCGCATTCGCTGGCCTGGATCGCCCATGACCTCAACCCCAACGGCGTCGTCGGCGATGCGTCACTCGGCACTGCCGAAAAGGGCGCGGCCATCTGCCGGCATCAGGTCGAGGGCTTCATCGAAATGCTGTACGACCTCAAGGCCTATCCGCTCTCCAATCTCTACACGCCGTGATCCTCAGGCGACGGCTGGGCGGTCGGGGGCGATATGGCCCTTGCCCTGTAGCTCCTTGACGAGCCCGGCCAGCTCGGCCAGCAGATATTCGACGAACAGGCTGGTGGCAGCGTCGAGCGGCGCGCGCGCCCGGGCAAACAGTTTCATCGGTTGATGGCGGGTATGGGGTTCGGCAATCGCCCGGAACACCAGTTCGCCCGAGCGGCATTCGGTGATGACGTCGAGCGGGTTCAGCAATGTCAGCCCCGCTCCGCATTTCACCAGCTTCTTCAGCATTTCCGAGGCATTGGTCTCCACCACCGGCTCGACATGCACGTCGAGCCGGGCCAGCATCAGGTTGATGGCGTCGCGCAGGCTGGTGCCTGATTGCGCCAGCACCAGCCGCTCCTGCACGACGTCGGCAAGGTTGATCGGGCCGGGTGCCAAGAGCCGGTGGCCGCGCGGAAAGACCACGCCGATCGGGATGTCGAAATTCGCCAGGGTGCGAATGCCGGGTGTGGCCGGTATGTTGAAGCCGAGGCCGATATCCACCTCCCCCGTCAGCACCGGGTTAACCGTCGTCGTGCCTGCATCGTTGCGCAGCTGCATGAAGACGCGCGGATGCTCCAGCTGGAACCTTGCAATGATGTCTGGCAGCGGCCCGGAGGCAAGGCCGACGGTGGTGACAAGCCGGATCTTGCCGGCCTGCTGCGTCTTCAGGCTGCGGATGCGCCCCTCGAGCCGTTCATAGGTCTTCAGCACCTCGCGGATATGCTCGATACAGAGTTCGCCGGCCGCCGTCAGGCGCAGACCGCGCGGCAGGCGCTCGAACAGTGGCGCCCCCATTTCCTCCTCCAGCGCCAGGATCTGCCGGTTGATCGCCGACGAAGCCACGTTCAGCCGCGCCGCCGCCTTGCGAATCGAGCCGCAACGGGCGATCTCATTCATGTAGAGAAGCTTCCTGGAATGCAGCATCGTCGCCTCCATGCGTTAATTTTGGGCAGTCCGCACAAATTCGGTACAGGCCATCCGTGGGATGCCAAAAAGGCATCGTTGTGCACGAATTTTGGTGCTTTTCAAAGCGCAAGGCAACCGCTCAAATGGCAAAATGCGGCAGCCTGGAAGGGCCGTCGGCAGCCACAAAGGGGAACGCCTGCCATGTCGAAGCTCATGAACACCATTGCCTTTTCTGCGGTTCTCGGTCTCAGCCTCGGCGGCGCGCTTGCGTCCGCTCCGGCCTACGCGCTGGACCAGGTGACCTACGGCACCAACTGGCTGGCGCAGGCCGAGCACGGCGGTTTCTACCAGGCCGTCGCCGACGGCACCTATGCCAAGCACGGGCTGGACGTCAAAATCGTCCAGGGCGGTCCCAACGCCGCCAACAGCGCGCTGCTGATTGCCGGCAAGATCGACTTCTACATGGGTGGACCGCAGCAGGAGCTTTCGGCTGTCGAACAGGGCATCCCGATCGTCGACGTCGCGGCGATCTTCCAGAAGGATCCGCAGGTCCTGCTCGCCCATCCCGATGCCGGTGTCGACAAGTTCGAGGATCTGGCCAAGCTCCATACGCTGTTCATGAGCAAGGACGGTTATCTTACCTACTTCGAATGGATGAAGGCCAACTTCAAGGGCTTTGCCGATGAGCAGTACAAGCCCTATACCTTCAATTCCGGGCCCTTCCTTGCCGACAAGCAATCGGCCCAGCAGGGCTACCTGACCTCGGAGCCCTACGAGATCGAAAAGCAGACCGGCATTGTCCCGAAGGTCTTCCTGCTCGCCGACAGCGGCTATTCGCCCTATTCGACGATGATCACCACTTCGAAGACGATGATCGACAGCAAGCCCGATGTCGTCCAGCGCTTCGTCGATGCCTCGATCGAGGGCTGGTACAACTATCTCTACGGCGACAACAGCAAGGCAAACGCCCTGATCAAGGCCGACAATCCTGATATGACGGACGGGCAGATCGCCTATTCGATCGCCAAGATGAAGGAATACGGTATCGTCGAATCCGGCGAGGCGCTCGACAAGGGCATCGGCTGCATGACGGACGCCCACTACAAGAAGTTCTTCGAGGAGATGGTCGGCATCAAGGTCGTCAAGCCGGACACGGATTACACCAAGGCCTTCACGACGAAGTTCGTCTGCAAGGGCACCGGCATGGCGCTGAAGAAATAGTCGCCACCACGCCCGAGAGGTTCGCCATGTCAGCAAGGCGAACCGCAACCGCCTCCATGAAGAGCCAGTCCATGTCCCTAGCCGAACCCCAGGCGGCACGACCGACGGAAGCCCGCAAACGTCCGCTCGTCGTCATGCAGTCGGTGTCGAAGGTCTTCTTCAGCGGCACGACCGCGCTGTCCGACATGTCGCTGACGGTGGAGAGCGGCGAGTTCGTCAGCCTGCTCGGTCCCTCCGGCTGCGGCAAGTCGACGGCGCTGCGCATCATCGCCGGGCTTGGCGGCGCCAGCAGCGGCAGCATCGACTGGCCGAGTTCGCGCATCAACGCCAGGGGCCTCCCGGAGGGCGACATCGGCTTCGTCTTCCAGGAGCCGACACTGATGCCCTGGAAGACGGCCTTCGGAAACGTCTATCTGCCGCTGCGCCTGCGCGGTGTGTCGAAGGCAGCCGCCCGCGCGCCGATCATGGAGGCGCTGGAGACCGTCGGTCTTACCGATTTCGCCGATGCCTATCCACGCGAACTGTCCGGCGGCATGAAGATGCGCGTATCGATCGCGCGGGCACTGGTGACGAAGCCGAAGCTGCTGCTGATGGACGAACCCTTCGCCGCGCTCGACGAGATCAGCCGCCAGAAGCTCAACGACGACGTGCTCAGGCTCTGGAAGACCACCGGCATCACGGTGATCTTCGTCACCCACTCGGTGTTCGAATCCGCCTATCTCTCCAATCGCATCGTCGTCATGAAATCGCGGCCCGGCCGCGTCCACGCGGATCTGCCGCTGATCACCAGCCTCGAGCGGGATGCCCATTACCGCACCTCGGAGGAATATCGGCAGGCCTGCGAAACCGTGTCCCGTGCGCTGATCGGGGCGATCAACGCGGCAAAGGATGAGCAATGAGCCTCGAGCCGACCATCGCACCGTCGCCGCAGCAGTTGCGGGCTTCCAGGGCCGGGTATCGCGACCTCGCGCTGCGCATCACGGTTCCCCTGCTGGTCATCGCCGCGCTGGTGCTGATCTGGTATGCCTATGTCCGCCTCTCCGGCATTCCGCCCTATATTCTCCCCGGTCCGGTCGCCGTCGCCAATGCTTTCGTTACCGATTGGGGCACGCTCGCGCCGGCGCTTTGGGTCACCACCAAGATCACGCTGATCTCGCTGCTGCTGGCGCTGGTCGGCGGCTGCGGCTTTGCCATCTTCCTGGTCCAGTCGCGCTGGATCGAGCTTGCCTTCTATCCGCTGGCCGTCATCCTGCAGGTGACGCCTGTCGTCGCGATCTCGCCGCTGATCCTGATCTATGCGCCCTCGACCCAGTCGGCGCTGCTGATCTGCGCCTTCCTCGTCGCCTTCTTCCCGATTCTGTCGAACATGGTGCAGGGGCTGAAGAGCGTCGATCACAACCTCATCAATCTCTACGAGCTCTACGGCGCGTCCCGCTGGCAGACGCTGCTCTACCTGAAACTGCCGGCGGCCCAGCCCTATTTCATGACCGGGCTCAGGATCGGCGGCGGCCTGGCGCTGATCGCCGCTGTCGTGGCTGAGTTTGCCGCAGGCTCGGCCGGCGCCGGCTCGGGTCTCGCCTTCCGGCTGCTCGAGGCGCAATACCGCATGAACATACCCCGCCTGTTTGCCGCCCTTTTGATGCTGTCGCTCCTTGGCGTGGCGATCTTCGCGATTACCTCTTTCATCGCCTGGGCAAGCCTGCACCGTTGGCATGAAAGCAGTCTGAAGCGAGAAAACTGATGTCGATATCCTTCCTCTCCCCGCCCAATGCTGCACGCTTCGCGCTCAGCCATGCGACGCTGCCGGCGGTTGCCGTCGAGGGCTTTGCAGCCGCCGCCAACGAGGGCCTGGTCAAGGCCGACCTCGTCGTCAACGACGGCCTGATCGAGGCGATCCTGCCCGCTGGCAGCGCGCCGGCCGAGCTGGCCCGGTCGGATATGAAGGACGGCATGGTCTGGCCCTGCTTTGCCGATATCCATACCCACCTCGACAAGGGCCACATCTCGCCGCGCCATGCCAATCCGGACGGCACGTTCACCGGCGCGCTCGACGCCGTGCGCACCGATCGCGAGGCCCACTGGTCGGCCGCCGACGTCCGGGCGCGCATGGAGTTTTCGCTGCGCTCGGCCTATGCCCACGGCACCAGCCTGATCCGCACCCACCTGGATTCGCTGGCGCCGCAGCATCGCATTTCCTTCGATGTCTTCGACGAGGTTCGCGACGCCTGGAAGGACCGGATCGCGCTGCAGGCCGTCGCCCTTTTCCCGATGGAGGCGATGGTCGATGCCGCCTATTTCGCCGATCTCGTTGCGGTCGTCAGGCAAAAGCGCGGGCTGCTCGGCGGCGTCACGCGGATGAGCGAGGATCTCCCTTGGCAGCTCGACACCCTGTTTCGCGCGGCGGCCGAGAACGGCCTCGACGTCGACCTGCATGTCGACGAAACCGACGACCCCACTGCCGAGACGCTGAAGGCTGTGGCCGAAGCGGTGCTCCGCAATCGCTTCGCCGGCAAGGTCACCGCCGGCCATTGCTGCTCGCTCGCCCGCCAGGACGACGACACGGCGCGCCGCACGGTGGATCTGGTGGCCGAAGCCGGAGTGTCGGTTATCTCGCTGCCGATGTGCAATATGTACCTGCAGGACCGCTATCCGGACCGGACCCCGCGCTGGCGGGGCGTGACGCTGTTCAAGGAGCTGGCGGCGTCAGGCGTGCCGACGGCGGTTGCCTCCGACAATACCCGCGACCCCTTCTATGCCTATGGCGATCTCGATCCCGTCGAGGTGTTTCGCGAGGCAGTGCGCATCCTGCATCTCGACCATCCGCTCGACACGGCGGCCCGCGTCGTGACCACGTCGGCGGCTGATATCGTCGGCCGGCCCGACATGGCTCGCATCGCCGTCGGCGCGCCGGCCGATCTCGTTCTCTTCAGCGCTCGCCGCTGGAGCGAATTCCTCTCCCGGCCGCAATCCGATCGCGTCGTGCTCCGGCGCGGCAAGATGATCGACCGCAGCCTGCCGGATTACCGTGAACTCGATAGCGCCGTTGGAGCCTGACATGCCGGATTATCAGCTGATCAAACAGGAACTGGAGGGCATTGCGGTCGAGGACAACCCGGCGCTGGTGCGCCAGAAGAGCCGTGACTTCTTCTGGTACTCGCCGATCCTGAAGGCCCAACTCGACAACGTCACCGCCGACCTGGTGGTGACGCCGAAGAGCGAGGCGGACGTCATCCGCACGCTGAAGGTCGCCTTCGCCCATGGCGTCCCGGTGACCCCGCGCGGCGCCGGCACCGGCAATTACGGCCAGGCCATGCCGCTATCCGGCGGTATCGTCCTCAATCTTGCCGGCATGGACAAGATCCGGGAAATCCACACCGGCCGCGTTATCTGCGAACCCGGCATCGTCATTGCTGAACTCGACCGCCAGACCAAAGCCCATTCCGGCCAGGAACTGCGCTTCCATCCCTCGACCAAGCAGACGGCGACCATCGGCGGCTTCATCGCCGGCGGTTCCGGCGGCGTCGGCTCGATCACCTGGGGCGGGTTGCGCGACATCGGCAATATCCTCAGGCTGCGGGTGGTGACGATGGAAGCCGAGCCGCGGGTGCTCGACCTCACCGGCTGGGACCTGCAGAAGGTCAGCCACGCCTATGGCACCAACGGCATCATCACCGAGATCGAAATGCCGCTGGCGCCGGCCTATGACTGGGTCGACGTGCTGGTCGGCTATGACGACTTCATGGCCGCGGTGCGCTTTTCCGATGCGCTGGCCAAATGCAACGGCATCCTGGTCAAGGAAATCGCCCCCATCGCGGCGCCGATCCCCTACGACTACTTTACCCGCCACAAGCCGTTCATCCGCGAAGGGCAATCGGTCGTCGTGCTGATGGTTGCGCCCCATTCGATGGACGCCTTCCTCGCCTTCACGGCGTCGCAGAAGGGCGAGGTGATCTTCCGCTCGGATACGGTCGAGAGCATGAAGGGCATCCCACATGCCTACGAGCTCGCCTGGAACCACACGACGCTGCGCGCCCTCAAGGTCGATCCTGGCTTTACCTATTTGCAGGTGCAATATCCCGGCCCCGATCATGTGGCGAAGGTCGCCAAGATGGTCGAGATCTTCGGCGACGAAGTGCCGGGCCATCTGGAGTTCATGCGCTTCGACGGCCAGGTGCAGTGCTCCGGCCTGCCGCTGGTGCGTTACACGACCGAGGAGCGGCTGGAAGAGATCATCAAAATCCACCAGGACCACGGCTGCCCGATCTTCAATCCGCACCGCTATACGCTGGAAGAAGGCGGGATGAAGCAGACCGACAAGGTGCAGCTTGCCTTCAAGCACGAGACCGACCCGAAGGGCCTGCTCAACCCCGGCAAGATGATCGCCTGGGACAATCCGGATTTCGATTTCGCGGCCGGCAAGAACTATCTGTTTCCAGGTCTTTCGAGCGTGATGGAGCCGCAATGAGAGTTCTCGTCCTGCATTCGCATCCGGTGGAATCGAGCTACGGGGCGGCACTCTACCGGCAGACGGTGACGAGCCTCGAGGCTGCCGGGCACACGGTCGACGGCTGCGATCTCTATGCCGAGAAATTCGACCCGGTTCTCTCCCGTCACGACCGGCTGGTCTATCATGATTATCCCGAAAACACCGGGCTGGTGGAGCCCCATGTCGAGCGGCTGCGTCAGGCGGAAGGTCTGGTCATCGTCACGCCGGTCTGGAACTTCGGTTTTCCGGCCATGCTGAAGGGCTATTTCGACCGGGTCTGGCTGCCCGGCGTCTCCTTCGAGCTGGTCAATGGCCAGGTCGAATCGCGGCTGCGCCATATCCGCAAGCTCGCCGCCGTTCTCACTTATGGCGCAACGCCGTTTCGTGCCTTTGTCGCCGGCAATCCGCCGAAGAAGATCGTCAAGCGCGTGCTGCGCGCCCAGATCAATCCGCTGCGCCCGGTGACCTTTCTGGCCCATTACGACATGAACAATTGCACGGAGCAAACCCGCGCCGCTTTCATGGCCAGGGTGAAGACGTCGATGGAGCGGTTCTAGCTTCTGCCGGGCGCGCTCAAAATACTTTGGCCGCGGTCACTTCGACTTCCACCAGAAATTCCGGCCGCGTGAAGCCGCCGACGATGATCAGCGTCGAGACCGGCTTCGGCTCGCGCGTGAAACGGTCGCGCACCGCCATGTAGGGCGCGAAATCCTCGCGTCGGGTGACAAAGCCGGAAATACGGATGACGTCGGAAAAATCCATTCCGGCCTCGGCGAGAATGGCCTCTATCGCCTGGAAGCAGAGCTCGGCCTGGGCCGTCACGCCTTCCGGGATCGTGTCGTCCACCGCAATGCCGAGCTGGCCTGACGTCACCAGCAGCGACGCACCAGGCGGCACCATGAGGCCGCGATTGTAATGGCCGAACGGCCTGCGCACCGAAGGAGGATTGAACGTCTTTGCCATGGGAAATCCCGGGAAATGTCGTGCAAGGCGTTGGACGGCGAAGGGCACGACCGTTGCCGGCCGTGCCCCTGATTTTTTAGGCCGCGATCAGATCGGCGTTGAGCGGCAGTTCGACGTCGATCTCCAGCGTCGAGACGAATTCGGACCGCTCGATCTTCACCTGCACCTTGTCGTTGTCGAGCTGTACATGCTTGGCGATGACCGCGAGAATTTCTTCCCGGAGCAGCGTGATGAGGTCCGAGCCGGAGGACGAGCGTTCGTGGGCGAGGAGCAGTTGCAGACGTTCCCGAGCCGCCGGGGCCGTTCTCTGCCGGTTGAAGAATTTGAAAATGTTCATGCTGCTCTCCGGCCGAAAAGCTTGTCAAAGATGTTGCGCTTGTCGCTGGGCAGCGCGATGGGCAGGGCTTCGCCGGCAAGGCGACGGGCAGCCTCGAAATAGGCCATGGCGGCGGCGCTGCGGCTGTCGGCGATGGTGACGGGTGCGCCGATGTTGGAAGCGCGCAGCACGTCCATGCTTTCCGGAATGATGCCGAGCAGCGGAATGGAGAGGATCTCCAGCACGTCGTCGACCTTCAGCATGTCGCCGCGATCGGCGCGGTTGGAATCGTAGCGGGTCAGGAGCAGGTGCTTTTCCATCCGCTCGCCGCGTTCGGCCTTGGCGGTCTTGGAATCAAGCAAGCCGATGATGCGATCGGAATCGCGAACCGACGAGACTTCCGGATTGGTGACGACGACGGCGACGTCGGCATGGCGCATGGCAAGCGTTGCGCCGCGCTCGATGCCGGCCGGGCTGTCGCAGATGATCCAGTCGAAGTGGCGCTTCAGGTCGTTGATGACGCGCTCGACGCCCTCTTCCGTCAGGTTGTCCTTGTCGCGGGTCTGCGAGGCCGGCAGCAGGAACAGGGTTTCCAGCCGCTTGTCGCGGATCAGCGCCTGGGTGAGCTTGGCATCGCCCTGGATGACGTTGATCAGGTCATAGACGACCCGGCGCTCTGCGCCCATGATGAGGTCGAGATTTCTGAGGCCGACGTCGAAATCGACGACGACGACTTTCTCGCCGCGCTGTGCCAGCGCTGCGCCAAGTGCTGCAGTCGACGTGGTCTTGCCAACTCCGCCCTTGCCTGATGTTACGACGACGACTTTCCCCATCTCGCTCTCCTTCTGTCCCTGCCAGCTTGCGGCTTAATTCAGTTTTTCTGCCATGATCGTGTCGTCCTCGAGCCAGAGTTGCACGGCCTGCCCGTGAAGCTCTGGCGCGAGGTCTTCCGCCATCTTGTAGATCCCGTCGATCGCGACCAGTTCGGCCTCGAGCTTCCGGCAAAAGATCCGCGCGGACGCATTTCCGACCGAGCCCGCCATGACGCGGCCTCTGAGCGCGCCGTAGATATGCACGGAGCCGCCGGCGACGATTTCGGCGCCCGAAGCGACCGATCCGATGATGGTGACGTCGCCTTCCGGAAACATCACCGATTGTCCCGAGCGCACCGGTTCGCGGATGATCAGCGATTGCGTCACCGGCCTTGGCTCGGCGACCACAGGCTTGCTCGGCTCCTCGACGTTCGCCTCTTTCGAGGAAACCTCGAAATCCGCGACCGGCCGGCCGCCCTTCAGCGCCGGCGGCATGCCGGGGCCGAGGATCGATGGGCGTCCGCCTTCGATGCCCATGATGCTGACATTGCGCGTCGACAGTTCGGCGATCAGCTCTTTCAGCTGTGCCCGGTCTATCGGCAGGTCTGTGACATCGAGCACCACCGGGCGGCCGAGGAAAAATCCCGCGGAACGCCTGGCGAGGTCGTCCAGCCTGATCAACCAGTCGTCAAACGGGAGATCGGGGGATAACATCACCGCCAGAAAGGAGCGGCCCTTGATGCGTATCGAGCGGGCGTCTGTTAGCACTTTGGTCATCTTCGTGAAGAATTCGTTGCCGAGATTTACGGCTGATTTGGTTAACAGAAAGTTAATTTGCCCCTAAATGAGATGAACGGACAACGAAATTTCGCTGCCTGATGCAGGAAGGCAAGCCACCGGAAAATTGCGGCGTCGGATGTGGGCTGCCGTATTCCTCGAGATCGGCGGAACTGCTTGCAAACGCCGCCGATGTCCCGCATCAAAAGACCAGGGCCCGGTCGTGCGCGGATGGCTGAGCGCCAGTCGCTTGAAGACTTCGGCAGGCACGAACGGCGTCATCAACGCTTGGGGATGGAATGAAATGGCTAGAAATATCATGCTGTTGACCGGCGCAAGCCGCGGGATCGGACATGCCACCGTCAAATTCTTCACGGAAAAGGGGTGGCAGATCCTGACGGTGTCTCGGCAATCCTCCGAGGACTGCCCCTGGCCGGCGGCGCGCGAAAGTCACATCCAGGCGGACCTTTCCGATCTCGACCAGATCGAGCGGCTGGCCGCCACCGTTCGCGAGCGCCTTCCGGACGGCGCACTGCATGCACTGGTTAACAACGCCGGCATATCGCCGAAAGGGCCCGACCAATCGAGGCTCGGCGTCAGCGCCACCGATGCGACGACCTGGACGAAGGTGATGAACGTCAATCTCATCTCGATCGCGCTGCTGGCGCGCGAGCTGCGCCCGGAACTGCAGCAGGCCAAGGGGTCCATCGTCAACGTGACGTCTATCGCCGGATCGCGGGTCCACCCCTTCGCCGGCGTCGCCTATGCCGCGTCGAAGGCCGGACTGGCATCTCTGACCCGTGAGCTGGCCCATGAATTCGCACCGATGGGCATCCGTGCCAACGCCATCGCGCCGGGCGAGATCGCAACCTCGATGCTCTCTCCGGGCACCGACGATATCGTCCGGCGGGATGTGCCGATGGGGCGGCTGGGGTCGCCGATGGAGGTGGCGGAGACGATCCATTTCCTCTGCACCGCCGCATCGTCCTATATCAACGGCGCCGAAATCCACATCAGCGGCGGCCAGCACGTCTGACCCATGCGCGCCTCTTAGGCATTTCCGAAACTGGCACGCGCAGGTCGACAAGCCACTCCTGCCGCACTAGGTTCTCACCATGCAAAAATTTACAGTGACGATCACCCGGAAGATTGAAGCCGACAGCGCCGACGAAGCTGCCCTGCTGGTGTACCAGGAATTGACCAAGGAGCCGGCGCCGCTGCGTTACGCGGTGCGGGACGAGCAGGACGTTATGACGGATGTGACGCTGGAACGGCAGGCGGCCGAGGAGTTCGCCGAGATCGATCACACGGCCGACCCCGGAAACTGGTAGCCAGCGTCATCTTCATGGGGTGCAACAGGTGAAACGCAGCGCCTTTGCCGGCGCTGTCGTTAACCGCTGTCACGCGGTCCTTAATTGAGCGGCGCGTAAACCGTCGCGAAATCGGGGCGTTCGGTGGGGATGACGACCTTTGTCGGCGGCATCGCATAGGCTGTCTCGGTGGGCGCGATCGACGCGGGCGTCAGAGCCGGGGCCGGCGTGAAGGCCGGAACCGGGCCTGTTTCGGGCAGCAGGTGGTTGAACTGCGGCGTCGAGATCTGCTCGGAGGCCGGCTGCGAGCCGACGTAGTTCATGGCGACTTCATAGGCCGGCAGCGGCGGCGGCGTCTGCAGCGTGCCGTCCTGCGAGCGCTTCTCGTAGAAGGCATTGCCGCCGGCGACAGCGACGTAGTGCATGTTGCCGTAAGGGTATTTCAGGCCTTCCGTATGGAAGAACATCGCGCTTTCGAGGGCCGGATGGCGCTGGCCGTGCAGAATGGCATCGGCGGCCGCATCGAGCGTCGGCTCGGACTGCTCTGCGATACGCACTTTCATCACACCCGGCGCGAACTGCTTTTCCTGGCCGACGACGCCGCAGATGGTTTTCGGATAGGCTGGAGAGGTCAGGCGATTGGCGACGACGGTGCCGACGGCAAGATAGCCGTCCGGGTCGGAATGCAGCGATTCCGCATACATCGCCCGCTTCAGGCATTCCCGGTCTTCGCGGGTGTAGTTGTAGGTGACCTTCACGCCGCTGGCGGTCTTGGTACGGGTAACTGGCTTCGTTTCCGGCTTAGGCATGGTCGTGCACCCTGCCATGGTCAGTCCGACAACAAAAATCCCCACGAAGGATTTCATCCAATCACTATGCGTCCGCAACGGCAGGTGCCTCCTTTTTGGCTGGCCCATACTTGTATCGACGCAACGTCTTAACAAAATCTTTGCGTATTCCAAATTCCTTTTTTGCGCGACGACGATTCTCGGATTTTTCTTCCGGTTTTCCGGGCTTTTCACCGTGCGGAAACCGCGCGCCAAAAAGGTTGCAGCAGTCGATTCGACGTAAGAATCGTCGCCGAGTCACCGCGGCGAACCCTGTAGCCGGCGATCTTCCCGGACAGGAAAATCGCCGCATCGGGCGGCGGATCATTCCGCCATGTCGACCTCGCGCTGGCGGCCGAGAGTCGTCATCCAGGTGCCGACTTCAGGCGTTTCCCGCAGCTGGATGCCGTAGTGGCGGCGCAGGGCGGCCGTCAGCTTGCCGTCGCGGTCGAGCTGCTCGTCGGCATATTTGATCATCAGCGAATTCGGCCAGGCCTGCGGGCGGATGCGGCGGAGCGTTTCGAAGACGTGGTCCTCGTTTTCTTCCGGATGCGCCTGCGCCATGATCGCCACCATGGCGGCGGTCGAGCGCGAGACGCCCATGTGGCAATGGACCAGCAGCGAGCCGAACGAATTGCTCTCGGTTTCGACGAGATGGCCGAATTCCAGGATGGATTTCATGTGCGACTTTTCCGGCAGCACCATGCCGGGCTTCGGCGCGATGATGTCGTGCATCTTCAGCACGAGGCGACGGGTGCTGCCATAGGCCTCAAAGTGCTCTAGCTCTGGAAGCTCCGGGTCGACGAGCGACAGAACATGCGTGATCCCATGGCCGGAGCGTCCCGACAGCTCGTCGATGCCGCAGATATAGCGCTTCGGAAGATTCAACGTTTTCATGGTCAGTTCCTTTTCTGTCGGGGCGACGTTCCGGAAGGTTTCACCAGTTGCACCCATATACTTAGGCCAGTTTTTCGCCGCCGCCGACCCCCCTTTTTCAAAGATTTTGACAATAGCGTTGCCAAGATTCCGGGAATGGCCGGAGACGGGTCGCAGCGTCACACAAAGCGCAAACTGTGGCTGATAAAGGAGGCGACCTGTCGGGCGGAATCTGGCATTGATTCCTCCAGCAAATCACCGAAACCGGCGCGCGCGGAACTCCCGTCCGCCGCGCTTCATTCTTCCGGCTCCCGCGCAGTCGCCGTGAGCCTTCGCAAGTCAATCACAGATCTGGAATCATGACGGCACCCTATTCTCCCCTCCGCGGCGTGCTCGTCGCCTTCGCAGCCTATGCCGTGTTTGCCTTCAGCGATGCGTCGATCAAGATCCTGCACGGCGCCCTGCCGTCCTATCAGGTGACCTTCATCGGCGCGCTGTTCGGGCTGGCGGCCCTGCCCTTCCTCAAGACCAGGAACGACACCTGGTCGGATATCGTCAAGACGTCCAACCGTCCGCTGTGGATGCTGCGCTTCGTCTGCGGCGCCATCGGGGCGATCTGCTCGGTCGTCGCCTTCACCAAGCTGCCGATGGCCGAAGCCTTCGCGCTTTTGTTCCTGCTGCCCTCCTTCGTCACCATCCTGTCGGTGATCTTCCTCAAGGAGGATGTCCGCTGGCAGCGCTGGACGGCTGTCACGATCGGCTTTGTCGGCGTGCTGATCGTGCTGCGCCCGGGCTTTCGCGAATTGTCGGTCGGCCATCTCTGCGCCGCCCTCGGTGGCCTTTCGGCTGCCATCTCGATCGTCATCTTCCGGGCGATGGGGCCGACCGAGAAGCGGCTGTCGCTCTATGGCGCGGCGCTGTTCGGCGTGCTGATCATCAGCGGTCTGCTGATGCTCACCGAAATGGCGATGCCGACGCCGCGACAATGGCTGTTCCTGACCAGCTACGGCCTGCTCGGCACCGCCGGCAACGTGCTGATGATGAATGCCGCCAAGATGGCGCCGGCAAGCCTGGTGGCGCCGCCGCAGTACAGCCAGATGATCTGGGCGATCCTGTTCGGCTACCTGATCTTCGAGGACCACATCGACGCGCCGATGGCGGTCGGCATCGTGCTGATCATCTTCTCCGGCCTGCTGACGCTGATGCGCGAGCGCAAGCGCCACACACCGCTGCCGACGGCGGTCGCCTCCGCCGACAGCCAGGCCGCGTTGGTGACGCTGGAGGACCCGGGCGATCCGGCATCAAAGGAAGTGCGCGCCGAAAATCGCTGAGCCCGGCGGCAGTCCGTCTCAGTCGGCGGTCTTGCCGACGGTATCGGCGACATAGGCGCCGCGTTCTCCCATCGGGCGCGGCGGCCCGGTGGTCGAATCCTTGCGCGTCTGGTGCTCCAGCTCGGCGTTGATCTCGGCCCCGACGATGATGATGATCACCGAGATCCAGATCCAGACCATAAAGCCGATCAGCGCACCGAGCGTCCCATAGGTGGCGTTGTAGTTGGCGAAATTGTCGAGATAGTAGGAAAACACGAAGGACGACAGCAGCCAGCACAGGGTGCTGAAGACGGCGCCCCAGCTCAGCCAGACGAACTTTGCCCGCTCGCGGCTCGGGCCATAATGATAGAGCAGCACGATGCCGGTCATCACCAGCGCCAGGATGATCGGCCAGCGCCCGATCCGCGTCAAAAGGTCCGTCCACTCGCCGAGCCAGAAATAGGCAAGGATGGCCGGAATGACGCCGATGGCGAAAATCAGCACCACGGCGAAGATCAGAAGGCCGAAGGTGAACCCCAGCGACAGCAGGTTGAACTCGACGATTCCGCGCTTTTCCTCCTCGCCATAGGCGACATTCATCGCGTCGCAGAGCGCCTTGACGCCGTTGTTGGCGCTCCAGATGGCGATGACGAGACCGGTGATGAAGCCGAGGCTGAGCGCACCCGGCTTCTGCTGTGTCAGTGCGGTCAGCTGCGACAGGATGAGATCGAACGAGCCGCGCGGAAAGATCTGCGAGAGAAAGCCGATATGGGTGGCAATCGTCGTCGGATCGGCGACGAAGCCGTAAAGCGAGACCAGCGCGCCCATCGCCGGAAACAGCGCGAGCAGCAGGTAATAGGTGACGCCGGCGGCAATCAGGGTCACCCGGTCTTCCATCACCTCGGCAACGACCCGGAACAGCACGTCCTTCAGACCCTTCGGCGGAATCTCGTGCGGCGCCTCGGCCTCCCGTCCCCGTCCCGCCTCTTCCGAGGCAGGACCCTTCGTCAAAGCCGCCATACCGTCCACTTCGCTCACGCCCTAGATCTCCTGTTCTTCAGGCGATCTAGGGCTTGCACGGCATTCGTCTAGTCGCTGCCGGCGCTTACGACTTCAACGCCCGTTCCAGCACCCGCGACAGCCGGTCGGAGAAGGCGCGCGGGTCTTCCGGCTTGTCGCCGTCGAGGATGCGGGCCTGGTCGAGCAGCAGCTGCACGGCGTCCGTTTGGAAAGCGCCGTCCTTGCCCGCCGTGCCGGCGAGCGCCGTGATCAGCGCGTGGTCCGGATTGATCTCGAGCACCGGCTTGGCGGCCGCATCCAGCCTGCCGCCGGCCTGCAGGATCTTCTCCAGCTGACGGTCGGGACCGTGCTCCGGCGCCACGAGGCAGACGGCGCTCTCGGTCAGGCGGTCGGAGGCGCGCACGTCGGACAGCGCCTCGCCGAGCGTCGTCTTGGCAAAGGCGATGAAGTCGCTGACCAGCTGCGATGTCTCGGGCTTCGGCTGGGTATCGCCATCGGCCTTCTTGATATCGGCGAGGTCTGCTGTCCCCTGCGACACGGACTTGAAGCTCTTGCCGTCGAAATCGGGCGCATTGGTCACCCAGAAGCTGTCGACCGGATCGGTCAAAAGCAGCACCTCGACGCCGCGGGCGCGGAACCCTTCGATATGCGGCGACGCGGCCAGCTGGGCAAGATTGCCGCCGGCGAGATAATAGATCGCCGTCTGGCCTTCCTTCATGTCCTTGACGTAGTCGGCGAGCGACCGGTAGCCGTCGCCCGACGCCGTCGACTTGAAGCGCGACAGCGCCATCAGCTGGGCGCGGCGCTCATAGTCCTCGTAGATGCCTTCCTTCAGCACGGTGCCAAACGCTTCCCACACCTTGACGAAGGCGTCGTTGTCGCTGTCGGCCAGCTTTTCGAGGCTGGTGAGGATGCGGCTGGTCAGGCCCTTGCGGATGGCGGCGAGAATCGGGCTCTGCTGGATCATCTCGCGCGAAACGTTGAGCGGCAGGTCCGACGTATCGACGAGGCCGCGCACGAAGCGCAGGTAACGCGGCAGCAGGTCGGCGTCGTCGGTGATGAAGACGCGCTTGACGTAGAGCTTGATGCGGCCCTTGCGGTCGGGATCGAAGAGGTCGAAGGGCTGCGCGCTCGGCACGAAGGCGAGCCCGGTATATTCATGGCGACCCTCGGCGCGGAAATGCACCGTCACCGCCGGCTCGTCGAACTGGCCGGACAGGCCGCGGTAGAAATCGGCGTATTCTTCCGTCGTGATGTCGTTCTTCGACTTGGTCCAGAGCGCCGAGCCATCGGCGATCTGCTTGGGCTCCTCGCCCGGCTTCTCGACGATCTCGATCGGGACAGGCACATGGCCCGACTGTTCCTTGACGATGCGCTCGACGGTCCAGCGCGACGCGTAGCTCTTGGCGTCTTCCATCAGCGCCAGCGTGATGCGAGTGCCCCTGGCCGGCGCCTGCTCGAGCGGCACGGACGCAATCGTGTAGGCGCCCTTGCCATCAGACGACCACATCCAGGCCTCGTCAGACCCGGCGCGGCGCGAGACGACATCGACGCGGTCGGCGACCATGAAGGCGGAGTAGAAGCCGATGCCGAACTGGCCGATCAGCTGCGCGCCATCCTTCCCCTTGGCGGCCTCGACCATTTCCATGAAGGCGCGGGTGCCGGAGCGGGCAATGGTGCCGAGCGCCTCGATCATCTCGTCGCGGCTCATGCCAAGGGGGTTGTCCTCGAGCACGAAGCTAAGGTTCTCCTCGTCGAGCGAAAGCCGGATGCGCGAGGACGGGTCGCCAGCGAGCAACTCGGGCGCGGCGATGGCCTCATAGCGCAGCTTCTCGCAGGCGTCGGCGGCATTCGAGATCAGCTCGCGCAGGAACACGTCCTTGTCGGAGTAGATCGAGTGCACCATCAGGTGCAGAAGCCGCGATACATCGGCTTCGAAGGCGTGATTTTCCACAGGGGTTTCAACGGCAGTCGTCATGGCGATCTCTTCAGGCGTTGTCGATGTCATTGGGGCCCCTGACTTGGCAAAGGTTCGGGCGGAATTCAAGAGGCGAGGCAACCGAGGGGCGAAGTTATCCCTTCTCATCGGGTGCTGCCCGGGAACAGCGGCCGCAAGCCATGCTTGTCCCGTCACGCGGCGGGTTTCGTCCGTGTCATGGGGCATGTCGTTATCCTTTTCGCCGCCTTGGCAGGCCGGATCGGCCGGGGCACATCGGGTGCCGAATAGGTTTTAGTTTAGATGACACACGACGTGCCCCGTTCGGCTTTTTTATCCGCAACTGCGGATCCTCTGTTTCCGACCCAGTCCCCTTGCGGGAAAAAGCTGCCGGAGTTACGCCACACAGGCATGCCGGGCTGCTGAATGCCGCCGCCCGAAGGGATCCATTTTCTGCGGACTCCTGCCAGGACCGCCTGCGTAGACAGCAACCCCGACAAGCACCGGCCCCACCTCGCCGGCAACGCAGACCGGTGTATCCGAGGGTGGAA
>Ga0207650_10000746_pt1 | contig 25100 bp, 16 predicted proteins | sample KBSS63metaG_FD_184325 | JGI IMG/M metagenome (GOLD analysis project Ga0207650, IMG submission 184325) | Switchgrass rhizosphere microbial communities from Kellogg Biological Station, Michigan, USA - KBS S6-3 metaG (SPAdes) (version 2) | ecosystem: Host-associated > Plants > Roots > Rhizosphere...
AACAACGACATCACTGATAACTCACCGGCGCTCAAAAAAACGCACGACGTGCCGTACTTCGTTTACATAGGCGACCATTTGACGCTTGACGATTCCTTCAAGCATTCGCGTGCATTCGCGTTTAGCAATTCCCGAATTGGACGTATTGGACCGTGGCTGCGCACGCACTCGCGACTGGTTCAGGCGATAACGCAAGGGCAGCGCGGATTGAAGGTTCTACTCGCGTCGTGGCGTGCAAAACGGCAGGCCCAGCCGACCCCACCAGCATCGTCGGCGACTCCAGCACCCAGCAGCACCAGCAGCGACACGCAAAGATCCGCCGGCAAGTCTGACCTGTTTGCGCGCTCGGAAGAACTTGGCACCGACAATCTCGTTTATCTTGAACCGAACAACGCCGTTTGGAATGATGCCTGGCACGTCACCGAAGGGTTGATTGTGCAAATACGCGACGAGGTTGCTGCGCGCGGAGCGAAGTTTGTCGTGGTCACGTTGAGCAATGGTCCGCAGGTGTTGCCGGATCCCGCAGTGCGCGAACGTTTTAAGAATCGGTTCGGAATAACCGATCTGTTCTATCCTGATAATCGCATCAAGGCGCTTGGCGCACGCGAAGGAATTCCAGTGATCACCCTCGCGCCGGAGTTGCAAGCTTTTGCCCAACAGAACAACGTGTTTCTGCACGGCTTTGGGGAAAATATCGGCAACGGCCACTGGAATGTCGCCGGTAATCGCGCTGCCGGTGAATTAATTGCTAAGAAATTATGTGAGGAGCCGCTTCTCAAATAGCGTCGCTGCCGAAGTTCTGTTAGAAAGAGTCATGCTGGAAACAGACCAACCAATTGTTGCGGAGAAGAGAATGCACTACTACGAAAATGTTCTGGGACTGATCGGCCGGACGCCTCTCGTGAAGCTTCACCGAATGACACGCGGCATCAGCGCGACGGTGCTCGCAAAAATGGAAAATCTGAATCCGGGCTTTTCGGTCAAGGATCGAATCGGCATCTCGATGATTGAAGCAGCCGAGCGCGAAGGGAGACTGCAACCGGGCGGAACAATTGTGGAAGCAACTTCAGGAAACACGGGAATTGGTCTGGCGCTCGCGGCCGCAGTCAAGGGTTACAAGTGCATTTTTGTAATGACTGACAAAGCGTCGGTTGAGAAGTCGCGCTACCTGAAAGCCCTCGGCGCTGATGTCGTCATCACCCCGGTCTCGGCGAAACCGGGAACGCCCGATCACTACGTCTCCACCGCACAAAGGATCGCACGCGAAACTCCCAACTCGTTTTATCCCGATCAGTATTCGAATCCGGCCAACCCGGAATCGCACTATCGCACCACCGGCCCGGAGATTTGGGACCAGACAGAAGGCAAGATTACGCACTTCGTAGCGGGCATCGGAACCGGCGGAACGATCTCAGGTACTGGTCGTTTTTTGAAAGAGAAAAATCCGAACGTGAGAGTGATTGGCGCCGATCCGTTTGGATCGATTTTCAAAACTTACAAAGATACGGGAAAGATTATTGAGACCACGCCTTATCTGGTCGAAGGTATCGGCCAGGAAGTGGTGCCGCCTAACGTCCACATCAAGTATGTGGATGAAGTCGTGAATGTAACTGACGGCGAATCGTTTGAGCTGTCGCGGCAGCTAGGGCGAACCGAAGGAATCTTTTGTGGCGGTTCAAGTGGCACGAATCTGGCGGCGGCGTTGCGAGTGGCGCGCGACCTGGATGAATCCGCAGTCGTAGTTTTCATTGTCTGCGATACCGGCGAGCACTATCTGACCAAACATCACTCAGACGAGTGGTTGAAAGAGAAGCGCCTGCTCGAGCCGCAACGAATGACGGCCGGCTTGATCAGCGGCACGAAGGCCGTTAACGCACCGCAGTCTTTGGTTTTTGTAAAGCCGCAGGACAAACTCGGCGAAGCGCTGAATAAGATGAATGAGCTTGGTCTGACGCAAATTCCGGTGCTCGAAGACGGACGTCCGGTTGGTTCGCTCAGAGAAAACCGGGTGCTCGCGAAAGTTGTGCGCAATCGGCATTTGCTGGAAGCGGCAGTGAGCGAGGTGATGGAGGCGAGCTTTCCCACGGTGGACGTCGACGCGAGCGCTCAGGAAGTGACGCAGCGGCTACAAACGAGTCCGGCCGTTTTAGTTGAAGAGTATGGCCGCATCACCGGAATCATTACGCGGCACGATGTGCTGGATTTAAGATTGGGGAATACGGGCTCGCTGGTTTAAGCGCCGGGCGTGCGTTCGTAGTAATGCGCCACCAGGTTTGGCTCCAGCTCTTTCGATCCCGTCTCGTGGAAGCCCTCGAGATAATTCGTCGGCACGAAGGCATCGGCATCTTCAACAATCAACGGCACCCGCGTGACAATCCAACGATCGATGTTAGGAAGGAACGAGCGATAGACTTGCTCGCCGCCGATCACATAAAGATCGGAAGCTAAAGTCTTCGCGAGGGCAAGGACGGATTCGACGTCCCGCAGAACAACGACGGAATCTTGCGGCTCGATCGTCGCTTGGCGCGTTAACACGATGTTCAGCCTGTTCGGCAGCGGCTTTTTTAGCGTGAGCCAGGTATTGCGACCCATCACCACCGCATTGCCGGTGGTAGTCTCCTTAAAGAATTTCAGGTCGGCGGAGTAATGCCACGGCAGCTTACCGCCTTTGCCGATCGCGCCATTCTTGTCCACCGCAACAATTCCAATAATCATAAGTTAGCTAAACTTTCGTGTGTTTTGATTTCTGTTCGTGCGTTTTCGTGGTTGGGATTACTAGTGTGGCTCTAAATCAAGACCACTAAAAAACACGAAGCAAAACGAAACTACACGAAAGTTAATATCCTGGTTAGACTCTTTCGGGAAAAGCAAAGCCTTTCCGCACGGAAGGCGGCAGAGCCGCGGGGTCAGACCGCGACCGCGGCGGCAATCTTTCCGTGTGATTGATATCCGACCAGCTTCAAATCGGCGTAGCTAATATCGAGCAGTCCCTGCAGCCCGCGCAACCGCTTTGCCTCGTCAACAATTTCCAGTTGCGGCAATGGCAGCGGCTCGCGCGCAAGCAGTTCCTGAACTTGTTCGAGATGATTCTGGTAGATGTGGTAATCGCCAAGCGTATAAACAAACTCGCCAACTTCGAGACCGCTCACGTGCGCAATCATGTGCATGAGCAACGCGTAAGAGCTGATGTTAAAGGGCACACCGAGGAATGCATCGGCCGAACGCTGGTAAAGTTGGCAGTGTAAGAGGCCGTGGTCCACCTTGAACTGGAACAGCGTGTGACACGGAGGTAGATCGACGTTCTCCGCTTGTCGCGGATCCCAACCAGTTACAATCAACCGGCGCGAATTAGCATTGCGCTCAATCTCCGCGAGCAAACGTGCGATTTGATCGACACCATTTCGCCGCGGGTAGTCACCGCCAAACGAGCGCCAGAGATAGCCATACACTGGACCTAGATCACCGGGCTCGCGATGGAAGCGCGCGGTGTGTTCCGCGTCGGCCCACTCGGCCCAGATGTCAACGCCTTTCGCGCGCAGGTTGGTTTCATTGGTGTCGCCCGATAAAAACCAGAAGAGTTCTTCAGCAATCCAGCGGAACGGAATCTTCTTCGTGGTCACAATCGGAAACCCTTCGCGAAGATCGAAACGCGTTTGGAAGCCAAAGTGCGAGATCGTCCCGACTCCAGTGCGGTCGTGATGCTCGCTGCCATTCTGGAGAATCGATTTGAGCAGGTCGTGGTATTGTTTCATGCTGAATCGAGTTTGACAGGATTTACAAGGTTAACAAGATTGCCAAATCGCTGCCAGCATTCTTTTGTTTTATCAGCTTGTGAGTCCTGTTAGCTTGTCTTTGGTTGAAGTATAACTTTGCCCGGGTCGCCAGGTAAGCATGAAACAATACAATCTTTGTTTCCTCGGCTTCGGCAACGTCGGTCGTGCCTTGGCGCGTCTGCTCGCGGTTAAGTCAGGGGAATTGCGAGAGCAGTACGGCATCGAGTTCAAAATTACAGGTGTGGCCAGCCGGCGCATCGGCTGGTTGACCCCTTCGCAAGACGGCGATAGCCCCGCGGGTTTTGACATCGCGAGCTTGCTCAAAACTCAGACGCCCGCCGTTGATGCAACTCAGTCGAACAACATCGAGGAATGGCTGCGCGCAGCGCAACCCGACGCTGTCTTTGAAACAACCTCACTCAACCCGGAAACCGGTCAGCCCGCGATCGATTATTTAAGAAGCATTCTCCAGTCTGGCGCGCACGCGATTACCGCCAACAAGGGCGCGCTGGTCCACGGCTATCACGAGCTGGCCGAAATTGCTCGGGCGAAGCACCGGAGTTTCCTTTTCGAATCAGCGGTGCTCGATAGTGCGCCCGTCTTTTCACTATTTCGTGAGACGTTGCCCGCTGCGCGATTGCGCGGCTTCAGCGGCGTGTTCAGTTCAACTACCAACGTGATCATCGAGACGATGGAGGCGGGCCGCTCATTTGAAGAAGGACTCAAAACGGCACAGGAACTGAGCGTCACTGAAACAGACGCGAGTCATGACATTGACGGTTGGGACGCCACGGTGAAGGTCTGCGCGCTCGCGAGCGTGCTGATGAACATTCCTTTGAAGCCCGGCGACGTGGAGCGAAAGGGAATTCGCGAGCTAACGCCGCAGCAGGTGCAAGCGGCGCGCGCGGAAGGTAAACCGTACAAGCTGGTTGCGCGGGCGAAGTTGCTGGGTGATGGAAAACTGTTGGCAACAGTGCGTCCAGAACAAGTCGCGGCTACCGATCCGCTCAGCGGCGTGAGAGGAACGTCGCTGGCGATTCATTTTGAGCTGGACATGATGCCGGGGCTGACCGTCACGTCGCACCGGCCGAACTTGCAAAGCACTGCGTACGGACTGCTCGCCGATTTCATCAATGCTGTTCGCGAATAGAGTCCAATGTCCAATGTCCAACGTCCTTCAAGCAGTTTAGAGTTCAAGCTTCAGCTTGTCTTTCGTTTTGAAGCCACAACCTAAAGGTTGAACTCTAAACTGCTTGAAGGACGTTGGACGTTAGACGTTGGACATTGAACGGTTTTAGCTTTTCGCTATTTCAGCGACCGCGTCGACCAATCGTTGGATCTCTTCTTCAGTCGTGTAACAGGCGCAGCCGGCGCGCACCAAACCTTCCTCGCCTAAACCTAACCGCTCGACTACCGTGGCCGCATAGAAGTCTCCGTGCGACAGAAACAAGCCGCGCGCAGCCAGTCTCCGCGCCACCTCGGTCGAGGTAACGTCTTCAACTGTGAATGCGATGGTCGGTGTTCGTGCCACGTCCGGTGAGGGTCCGTAAAGGCGAACGCCTTTCAGGGCAGACAAGCCCTCCCACAGATCGCGCGTCAGCTTCAGATTTCGCTCGTGCAAGCCTGCATAGGCGGCGGCAAGACGCGAGCGCCGCGTATCGCCTTCAGCGAGCGAGGCCATGAAATCTATCGCCGCTCCGGCGCCGACGATTCCTTCATGATTCTGCGTTCCCGTTTCAACGTTCTCCGGCGGCGCGTCGGGCGCGGGAAGAAGTTTGGGAAAGTCGAGCGATTCGAGCAGCGCGAGCTTGCCGAATAGAACGCCGACGTGCGGTCCATAAGCCTTGTAAGACGACATCGCCAGGAAATCGCAGTCGAGTGCCCGGACATCGACAAGTTCATGAGGCGCGTAGTGCACCGCGTCTACGAATGTGAGCGCACCGATCGACCGCGCCGAGCTGATGGCGCGACCCACGTCATTAATTGTACCGAGGGCGTTCGAGGCGGCGCCGATTGCAATTAACCGAGTGCGACTCGTCAGCAACTGTTCGAAGTTGACCCAATCCAGCTGTCCGGTCTCAGGAACAAGCTTCACTTTCTTGATCTTGAGTCCGGATTCGAGCGCCAGCCACTGCCAGGGCGCGATGTTCGCGTGATGATCCAATTCAGTGACGATTGTTTCGTCTCCCGCCTGAAACTGCCGGCCCAGGGCCCGCGCCAGATGAAACGTGAGGGTGGTCATGTTGTTGCCGAATGCGATCTCGTGAGGCGAGGCGTTGAAGAGATCGGCGCAGGCGTGGCGGGCTTGTTCGAGCGCGAGGTCCGTCTCTTCGCTGGTCAGATAAGCCCAGTGCGTGTTGGCGTTGTGATAATAAAGATAGTCAGTCATCGCTTCGCCGACCTGCCGTGGCACTTGCGTTCCGCCTGGCCCATCGAAATAGGCAACCGGAAAGTTATTGTGAACGCGCTCAAGCGCAGGGAAGCACGCACGGATGTCGACGGTTGAAGTTACGGTCATAGGGTTATTCGCAGATTCCGATGATTACACTGATTAACCACGAAATTACACGAACCAGAATCACGAAGAAACACGAAGTGGTTTAGTACTCGGTTAAATCCGTGACGTCTGCGTAATCTGTGGATGCGTCTCCCGATTCGTTGTTTTCTTGATCTCTCTTATGCGAGCGATTGCGGTCATATGCTTACTGTCGCTAGCGCTTTCGGCCTGTGCGCTCAACGCGCAGCCGTCGGCGCCGTGGCCCAGCGACGCCTCAGCGCCGGCGTTCCCCGAAGCGCTCGGCGTCAACGTTCACTTTACCGATCCCGATCCGGGAGAAGTGAAAATGCTCGCCGCCGCCGGGTTTCGTTGGGTCCGCATGGACCTCGTCTGGCAGCGCACCGAACCTGAAAAAGGCAAGTACAACTTCTCAGCTTACGATCGGCTCCTGCAGGCGCTCGACGAATATAACATTCGAGCGCTCTTCATTCTCGATTACGCAAATAGTCTGTACGACGACGGTCATGCGCCTAATTCAGCACTTGGCCGGCGCGCCTTTGCAAACTGGGCCGCCGCTGCCGTGTCGCGATATCGCGGCCGCGGCATCTGGTGGGAAATCTATAACGAGCCGAACACCGGTTTCTGGACGCCCGGTCCAAAAGTTTCCGATTACGTCGCGCTGGCGCTTGAAACTTCACGTGCGATTCGAGCAGCGGCACCCGCCGAAGAAATTATCGGGCCGGCAGTTTGGGGCTTCGATCTGGAGTTTGTCGAAGCGTGTTTCCGGGCAGGCTTGCTGGAATATTGGTCCGCCGTTTCGGTCCATCCTTACCGCAAGACAGATCCGGAGACCGTCGTCGACGACTACGCGCGACTGCGCCGGCTGATCACAAAATACGCGCCTGCTGGCAAAAGCGTGCCGATTATCTCGAGCGAGTGGGGATACTCAGCTGCGTCGTTCAATGGGGATGAGGCAAAGCAGTCGGCGTTGTTGGCGCGCCAACTGCTGATCAACCAGTCGCAGGGAGTTTCGCTTTCGATCTGGTACGACTGGCAAGACGACGGTCACGACCCAACGCAAATCGAGCATCACTTCGGAACCGTACGCCCGCCCTACTACGAAAATCGCGAACCGGTTTACGACGCGAAGTCTGCCTACCGGGCAATGAAAACGTTGACTAGCGTTTTAAGCGGCTTTCGTTTTGCAGAAAGAATATCCAGCCCCTCGCTCACGCCGGATGATTACGTGCTGATGTTCAGAGCCAACGGCGAGACGAGAATCGCGGCTTGGACAACGTCGTGGTTTGCAAGGACAGTCACTATTCCAGTAAGCGAGAGTACGTATCGAGTCATCGGTCACACCGGTGAAGTAATTGCGCGCAAGGATTCGAGTCAATCAACGTTAACGCTCAACCTCACGAACGCACCGCAGTACGTCGTCATTGACAGGTAGTTTCCTATTTGTAGGGGCGGACCTGTGTGTCCGCCCTGCCATTGTCTGAACTCTACGGGCGGACACATAGGTCCGCCCCTACTTTGTGGCCTTTCCTGGAAAAAACTGAACGAGCCCGCTGTCTATGAACCAAGTTCCAGGAAACCGGAATAACCCTCCGATTGTCCTTTTAAATCCTCTGCAGCCTTTGTTTATGAACAACCACATCGTCGGCAAAAACGCGCAAGCCCAAATATCTTTGCGTGACGTGGCAGGCATCGTCTTCCGTCACAAGCTATTGATCTGCGCCACCTTTCTCACCGTCGTCGTAGGCACCGCCGTGATCACGTTCCTGATGTCCAACGAATACGAAGCGCACATGAAGATTCTGGTGAAGAACACGCGCTCCGACGTGCCCATCACGCCCGAGCGCACCACGGGCACAGCCGGAACCTACTTCGAAAACGAGGTTTCCGAGAACCAGATCAATTCCGAAATTGAACTACTCACTAGCGAAGACCTCTTGAATCAGGTCGTGACTGAGTGCGGGTTAGAGGGGCAAACATCATCCCTAATGGCCAAACTCGGACTGAGGACACCGCCGCGGACTCAGGCCGCGATGGCAGAGGCCGCGCGCACGCAGTTGCGCAAGGATCTGGTGATCAACCCGGTGAAGAAGGCAAACATCATCGAGATCAAATACACGTCGGCGTCTCCCGAACAGGCCGCCGCAGTGCTGCGCAAAGTTCAAGATTTGTATCTCGACAAGCACGTCAAGCTACACCGGCCGCCGGGCACACACGATTTTTTCAAGACCCAGGCCGAGCAATCAGAGAGTCAATTGCAGGAAGCGGAGAAACAGCTTTCGGGTTTTCAGCAGTCGATGAATGTGGTTTCGCTGACGCAGCAAAAGGAACAGACAGTCCAAAAACTGACCGAAGCCAAATCGAAGTATCTCGAGACGCAGGCGTTTCTCCGTGAGGTAAACGATCGAATAGCCAAGGTGCAGCAGCAATTGGAAACCGTCGCGCCCAGGATTGTGACGCAACGGCGCGCGCTTCCGAATCAGTTTTCGACTGAACACCTCAACACCATGATGGTCGAACTGCAGAACAAGCGGACGCAGTTGTTGACGAAATTTAAGGCCGACGATCGGTTGGTAAAAGAAGTAGATCAGCAGATCAACACGACGCGCGCCGCGATGGAAAAAGCCTCGGGCGAATCCGCGACTGAACAATCAACCGATCTGAATCCATTAAGGCAAACACTGGAAACAGAACTGGCGCGCGCGCGTGTCGATCAGGCGGGAGCGCAGGGCCGTCTGGAAATGTTGGGCGGGCAGGTGAGCCAGTATGAAGGTCAGCTTTCGCGACTCGAAGGCATCACGGCGGAGTACGACAACCTGAATCGCAAAGTGAAAGAAAGCGCGGAAAACTATCAGCTCTACAAAAAGAAAGAAGAAGAAGCGCGCATAACCGACGAACTCGATCAAAACAAAATCACGAACGTGTCGGTAGCCGAAGCGCCGATGCGGCCGCAGATTCCCGTGCGACCAAACCGGCCGCTGAATTTGCTGTTGGGACTTTTTCTCGGCGGCTTGTTGAGCCTGGGTGGCGTTGCGGTAGCGGAATTTATGCGGGATACGGTGCTGACACCCGAGGAGCTGGAAACGTTAACAGGCAAGACTGTGTTGGCGACGCTCGGAAAGAATGGCCGCGCAGCTGGACCGCGGAAGGTTGATGAAGTTGCAGAGGCAAGGGCCGGAGGACGACAGATCGTGCATGAAGCACAGCTCGAGTTTATCGGGGGCGACTAGCTAACGAATCTTGGTATTCCGCCGGTGAGCGGCGAGTCGAAGAATTCCGCCGCGGAGCGGCGAGTCGAAGGTAGCCAGACGTGAAACGTCTGGATCAGACGCACAGCAGATGGAATTCCGCCGCGGAGCGGCGAATCGAAGGTAGCCAGACGTGAAACGTCTGGATCAGAAGATGAATTAATCGGCGCGCTGGAAGCGCGCGAAGAAGTCTGCGCGCACCTTCAGTGCGCGATTTGAAAACCCGATCGCGTTCCAGAGGTTTCACCTCTGGCTACCATCTGCTCGCGTCTCCGACGCGCAGACCACCTTCGGGTCTCCGACGCGCAGATCACCTTCGGGTCTCCGACGCGCAGAGCACCTTCGCGCACTGAGAAAAGAGAACCAAGTGGGATTTTATCTCGAACTAATCAGAAACGTTTTTCAGGCCATCGACGCTCGCGGCAAGCTGCGGCATCGAGTGGTGGCGTTTACCTCAGCAACCGCCGATGAAGGCGTCAGCGACGTGGTTGATCTGATCGCTAGGGAGCTGGCGGCGCAAACACAGAAGCGCGTGCTGCGCGTCGACGCCAGTGCCTTACAAAATCTTTTCCTGGCTGAACCAAAACACATTGCGCGTCATTGTGAAGAAACCGAAATCGAAAACTTGCTGATCCTATGTCCGGAAGCGCCAGTGACTTTTGCCGGAGTTCGCGCCCAGAGGCGAGCGGGTGATTGGGAATCTAATCCGGAGTATCGCAATGCCTGCCTCGACGCGTTGCGCTGGAATTTTGACTACGTGCTGATCGATTGCGCGCCGCCGGCAGTGTCGTCAGACGCAATCACCCTCGCGCCGCTTGTTGACGGAGTCAGCGTGGTCGTGAAGGCGGGACAAACACGCCGGGGTCAAATCCAACGGTGCCAACAAACGATCGAAGGCGCCGGGGGAAATTTTCTCGGCTTCATTCTTAACCAAAGACAATACCCGGTTCCTGACTGGTTATACCGCAGATTGTAAGCGCCGCCATGTTTAGAAAACTCATCGCCGTCGTGTTTTTGTTGGTCAGCCTGAGCGTAGCTGCGAGCGCGCAAACGCAAACGCGCGAACGCCATGCGCCGAAACTTACCGCGTTTGGCGTGGAAGAACGCTACGTGCTGCATCCCGGAGACGTGCTCGACATTCAATATCGCTACACGCCCGAATTCAATCAGACGATCTCGGTACAGCCTGATGGTTACGTTTCGTTGCAGATTGGCGGCGACGTGAAGGTGTCCGGGAAAAACCTGGAAGAAGTTCGCGAATTGATTCTCGCGAAAGCGAGCGCACGGCTCGCGTCGCCCGAACTGACCGTAGTCCTGAAGGAGTTTCAAAAACCTTATGTCGTGGTCGCGGGCGAAGTGCCGCAGCCGGGTAAATTCGAGCTGCGCGAAAACCTGACGGCAATTCAAGCAGTGCTGCTGGCCGGAGGTTTTAAAGACAGTGCGCGGTCGTCGCAGATCATCGTGTTTCGCAAACTGAATTCCGATACTGCCGAAGTAAAAACTTTGAATTTCAAAACGCTGCGGCGCACCGGCGACCTGGAAAACGATCTGACGCTCCAGGCCGGCGACATGATCCTGGTGCCGCGCAACCGCATCAGCAAAATCGAGCGCTACGTCAGGCTCGCAAGTTTAGCTGCCTTCCTGAATCCATTGATTCGTTGACCCAGCAATGACCACGCGCTACGGACAACTGGCAAACTTCTTCATGAAGATGACCGACCTCGGGCTAATGCTCGTGGCGTTGTGGCTTGCGATTGTCATCAACTATGCGCCTGCGGATCAAGCGAGCGTGCCGGCCTACGCGGTTGATTTTCTTTCAAGCAGAATCAAAGTCGGCAACGCCCTGCTCGGCGGACTGCTGATAATTATTTGGTATATCGCGTTTGAACTGCAGGGTCTCTACCAGTCTCACCGCCTCAGCAGTTTTGCTGACGAATTAAAAGAAATTTGCCGCGCGGTTTTTGTGGCGCTCGTGGCGCTGCTGATTGTGGCGCAGGTGGGCCGCTGGAAAACCATCAACCTGCGCACCACGGTTTGTATCGCCGCGATCGTGATCACCCTGATTGGCGGCATGCGAATTTTGCTGCGAATGCATCTGCGGCAGCTTCGACTGCGCGGACACAACATCAAGAAACTGCTCCTGATCGGTAACGGACCACGCGCCGAGTGGCTGGCGAAACACGTGGCGCAGCGAACCGACCTCGGTTATAGGCTCGTCGGTTACGTCGACGAGGAACGACGGCTGAAAGATCCGAAGACGTTTGACGTGCCGTGGCTCGGCTTCATTTCAGACCTGGCCCACATCATCGAAAACGAAGTAATCGATGAAGTTTTCATCACCCTGCCGGTGAAGTCGCAATACTCGCGAATCGAAACGGCCATCACGATCCTGGAAGAGCAGGGAATCATGGTGCACCTGTTCTCGGACTTGTTTCCGCACAAACTGGCGCGCTCGCGAGCCTGGGAATTTGAAGGCACGCCGCTCGTGTCCCTGCAAAGCGCTCCCTCGATCAGCTGGCGCACCGAAGCCAAACGAGTGATCGACTTCGTCGGCTCGTTAACCCTGCTCGTTTTGTTGTTGCCATTGCTGCTGCTCGTCGCGGTGGTGATCAAACTCGATTCGGCGGGGCCAATCTTCTTCGTGCAGGAGCGCATGGGCTACAACAAGCGCCGCTTTCGCATGATCAAGTTTCGAACGATGACCGCTGACGCGGAAGCGCGCATGAAAGAGATTGAACACCTCAACGAGACTGACGGTCCGGCCTTCAAGATTCGTCACGACCCGCGCATAACTCGCGTCGGGCGGCTGCTGCGCAAACTCAGCATCGACGAACTGCCACAGCTCATTAACGTGCTGTTCGGAGACATGAGCCTGGTTGGACCAAGGCCGTTGCCGATGCGTGACGTGCTGGGACTGGAAGTGGCTTGGCAGAAGCGGCGATTCAGCGTCAAGCCGGGCCTGACTTGTTTGTGGCAGGTGTCAGGACGCAGCAATTTGTCTTTCGAAGAATGGATGCAGCTCGATCTTGAGTACATCGATCGCTGGTCGCTCGCGCTGGACTGCAAGATTTTGCTGCGCACCATTCCCGCGATCATTTCAGCCGAAGGCGCGGTTTAGGGCGTCAACGCTTTACTGGGACCGCGGGCGTCCCGCCCGCAAGAGCGTTAGCGAGAATAGATTTTGATATTGATCGATTGTGGTTACGCATCACTGCGGGCGGGACGCCCGCGGTCCCAGTAAAAACAAGCATGGTTGCAAGAAACATCAAACTGGTTTTCAGCGCCAACGCACTGATTCTGCTTTGCGGCGTCCTCACCAGTCTGTTGAGCGCCTGGGCGCTCGGCCCGGCTGGTCGCGGCGATCTGCTGGTCGTCATGTTGTGGCCGCCGGTGGCCGCAATGCTGGTTACCTTTGGCCTCACCCAGGCCCATCGTTACTGGGTTGCAAAAGAACCCGACTGCGTCTCGATGCTCTTCTCAAATGCAATTCTCTTTTCGCTCATCGTAGGCCTGGTCGCGCTGGCTGCTTGCGAGTTCATCATTCCGCACCTGGTGGGTCAACGCAGCCCGGAAGTGATGCGCCTGGTGCGCATTTACCTGATCAATATCCCCGCAGCGCTGCTGCAGTTCCTAATGCTCGGCCTGCTCGAAGGCGGGCGTCGCTTTGGTTGGGCGGGCGCTTCCCGACTCATCACATTTGTCGTGCAGGCTGTCGCCTACCTCACGCTCTGGTTGTTGGGCCACCTGACGGTGCAGACTGCTGCTTTCTCGGCGATGGCCGGACAATTCTCGGCAATGGGCCTGGCGGTTTTCGCCGTTTGGCGGGAATTTCATCCGAGTTGGAGACCGGGTTGGAAAGCCTGGCGCGACGCATTGCACTACGGCGTGCGCGGATATCCAGGCACCGTCGCCGACTTCGCCACACTCAGAATGGATCAACTGCTGCTCGGAGGACTTGCGTCAAGCACGGCTATCGGTCTCTACTTCGTCGCCGTTCGTCTTTCCGAGATCACGGCGATACTTGCAAGCTCAGTCGCCGATGCAGTAATGCCCGAGGTTGCCGCGGCCAAACATTCCGAACGCGCCGACAATCTTTTAGCGCGCAGCCTGCGCCTTACTGTCTACACCCATCTGCTCGTCCTGCTACCGCTCTGGCTCGCCGCTCCACACATTCTTCGCTTTGTTTACGGCGAAAGCTTTCGCGCCGCGGGCGGCACCTTGCGCATTCTCCTCGTGGCGTCCGTGGTCCTAACTGCCGGCGGCATTGCTATCAGCGGCCTGAACGGCTTTGGTCATCCGGGACGGGCCACGATTGCTCGCCTTGCTTCGGCCATAGTCACGGTGATTGCGCTCCTGACCCTACTGCCGCGTTATGGAATTGCCGGTGCAGCCGTCGCGTCGCTGATGGGCTATAGCGTGATGATGCTGGTTGCTTTTGTTTTTCTCGTGCGCCAACGCGACCGCAGCGTTTGGAGTTATGTGCGACCGCGCTTCAGCGATCTTCCGGTTAATCAACTGCGATCGTTGCTGCGCCTGCCGGTTGCGACAACACAGAACCTGACCGCGAAGTCTTCATGAGCGCTAACGTCAACGTTCAAGCCAGCATCCCGCGACGCTCGCCAATTGTTTGGCTGGCGCCGCTTCAGGCTGCGGCTGCGTTTACAGTGCTGGCGATCATCGGCGCGGGACAACTGCTGCGCGGCTGGATTCTCGCGGCCCTGTTTTTTCTGATGGCGACGCCGTTGCTGGTCAGCTTTGAAGCCGGCCTGGCTGCGATGATCTTGTTCGAGCCGTTTCGCGGTCTCATCAGGCGCGCGCAGTATCTAATCGTCGACTACTCTCAGCTCGATCCAATCCACCTGCTGACGCCGCTCGTCACCTTGCTCGCTCTCGCAAAGCTGGTCCAGCGCTACCGCTTGACCATCCTTCGTGCGACACCTTTGGCAACCGCGGTCTCAATTCTCGCCGCGATTTTCGTTGTGCAAATATTCAATCCCCTGCAGGGCAGCCTGATGATTGGATTCTCGGGTGCGATGCTGATTCTCGTGCCGGTTAGCTGGTTCTACTTCGGCCAGGCAGTTGGCCCAAGGTTTATCCGCGCGGCGTTGCAGTTGATCGTGGTGCTGGGGATCGTCACGTCGCTGTACGGCGTGTACCAGTTGATTTGGGGCTATCCGCAGTTCGAACGTTACTGGCTCGAGAACGTTGAATTCTACGTTTCGATCGGCGTGGGCCACGTCAAACGACCGCTCGCAACCTTTACCAACGCCGAAGAGTGGGGCCGTTACATCGCGATGGGCGCGCTGATAGCTTTCGGTTTCGGCGCGGGCGCGCGCCAGTGGCTGCATCGCGGCGCCTGGTTTCTCTGCGGCGCGGGCCTCTCGACTGTGCTGCTGTTTACCGGACAACGAACAGCCATCTTCGGTCTACTGCTGAGCTTCGGTTCACTGATTCTGCTCGGCGCGCGCAATTGGCGCGGCGCGTCAGTTCGTCTCGTGTTGTTGCTTCTTCCCGTAGTCCTGATCGCCTTGCTCGCGAAGCCGCCTTCTGAAGACGAAATGTGGAACAAGGAAGAGACGGAAACCGTGGGCACTTTGCTTTCGCACACGCAGCGAGGAACGCTGAAGCCAACCGGAGAAGACAGCTTGTATGTGCGGCTCGAGGTTTGGAAGGACCTGGTTGTCAACGTCGTTCCTTACCGGCCGTTGGGCGCAGGGCTGGGCGCAGGTTCGCTCGGAGCCTTGAAGTTTTCTGGCGTCAACGACGAAATCGCCATCGACAATTTCATCCTCGTGCTGGCGGTTGCGGTAGGCATACCCGGCGCGCTGCTCTTTGTTTGGATTCTGGCGCGGGCGACTTTCCTTGCCTGGCGACAAACCAGACTACTGGAACCTGATTCCGCCGACGCGGTGATGGCGCGAATCATCGCAGCGCTGATGCCGGTGTTCGTGCTCAATAATTTCTTTGGACTAACCTTTTCACTTTATGCCGTGGCGCCGATTGGCTGGCTGATCATCGGCTGGATCAGCGCGCAGGAAAGCCGCGCGCAACAAGGGACAGAAATGGAGACTTTGGAGCTGTAGTTCAACTCTCTGCGCAACCTCTGTGTCCTCTGTGCCTCTGTGGTTATTGCCTTTGAAACCAAATTCAGCACAGAGACACAGAGGTTGCACATAGAAAAATCTGCAAGTAATGAAGATCTTATTCTACAACCACACGGGTCAGGTTAGCGGCGCAGAGCGCGTGTTGTTGCTCATTCTGGCGAACCTGAATCGAACGCAGTTCGAGACGGTGCTTCTTTCTCCCAAAGGCGAACTGCGAAACAACGCGACCGCCGCCGGAGTTCGTTGTGAGAACGTTAACCAACTGCAGGCGCGTTTCACCTGGCGTCCGAAACTTTTGCTGCAATACCTTGCCTCTTTTGTTTCCGTAATCAGAGAAGTGCGAGCGCGCGTTCGCGCCTGCGACCCGCAGCTGATACACGCGAACAGCATTCGCGCGGGACTGGTAGTTTCGGCAGCCACGTTCGGTCTTCGCGTTCCCATCATTTGGCACGTTCACGATGTTTTGCCGCGGCACCCGCTTACCTTTCTCATCCGGTTGTTGGTTCTGCTTCGTCCGCCGGTGCGAATAGTTTCCGTGTCGCAGGTAGGCGCCGACCGGTTGCGCGGAAAGCTGCTGGGTTGGTTTGGCCGTCGCGTTCGTTTAAGCGTGGTTCATAACGCGGTCGAAGCTGGGGCCGTAGCCCGACCGTCAGGAAGGGGTCTGCACTTGTTAGATGTCGGATCGAGCCCTCGCTCACGCGCGGGCTACTGCCCCGACGAAGCAGATCAGGAACTGCCGGGCGGGCGTTACTCCACGTCCCTGCGCAAGCAACTGCGTTTGCGCGCGAACGATCCGTTGATAGGAATCGTTGGCAATTTGTCTCCGGTGAAAGGACAGCTGGAGTTAATAACGGCCTTCGCCGACGTACTCAAAGAGGTGCCCGAGGCTGCGCTGCTAATCGTCGGCTCGACCATCTTCAATCAGGACGAGCGATACCAGGAACGTTTGACGGCCCACGCGCACGCGCTTGGTGTTTCGAACCGCGTGCGATTCCTTGGGCAGCGAAACGATGTTCCCGCCATCATGCGCTCGCTCGATCTGCTGGTGCTGAATTCCACCACCGAGGCCTGTCCGCTCGTCGTCCTCGAAGGGTTCGCCAGCGGCACGCCCCTGCTTTCGACCGCGGTTGGCGGCGTTCCGGAATTGATCGAACATAAAACGAATGGTTGGTTGGTACCGCCGCGGGATCAGAAAAGACTGAGCAGCGCGATCACCTTCTTGCTTCGGCAGCCGGCACTGCGTTCGCGACTGGCGACGAATGGTCAGCAACATGTTGCGGCTAACTTCAGTGTGCCGAAGTTTATGAACACGCTGGAAAAGATTTACGCGCAGTGCACGATGAGCGATGCAAGCGTGCGCCGCGATTCCAGTCTTCGCGCTGACAAAAAAAGAATGGGCTCCCGGATCGCGGTCTTTCATGACAACTTCGCGCAGATGGGTGGGGCTGAGAAAGTCGCCGAGGAAATCTACAGTCTGTTGCCTGGTTCTACCTTGCATACGACCGTCGCAGTTCCCGAGGCGTTATCAAACGGATTACGCCGGGCAAAGATAAAGACCTCCTGGATGCAATCTCTTCCCGCACTGAAGCGACACTTCCGTCACTACTTCATGTTTTATCCGCTCGCCGTGGAATCGGTTGACCTTTCGCGTTATGACCTGATTGTCAGCAGTTGTTTCGGTTACGCCAAGGGCGTGCGCAAGCGCCGCGATGCAATTCACGTTTGCTACTGTCACACGCCGATGCGCTGGGTTTGGCGTTATCAGGACTACAGCGCGCGCGCCGCTTTCGGCCGAATCACGCGCGCGTTGCTGCCGCTGTTGCTCGGCGCGCTCCGGCGTTGGGACCTACGCGCCTCGCGTCAGCCGGATTATTTTGTTGCGAACTCTCAGGTGGTGGCCGAGCGCATCAAGCAGTTTTATGGACGTGAGTCTGTCGTGATACATCCGCCGATAGATGTCAGCCGATTTCAGACGACAGACGAGAGCACGCCCGAGGACTATTACCTGGTCCTTTCTCGTCTGGTTCCTTACAAGCGCATTGATCTGGCGATTGAAGCGTGTACCCAACTGAATCGTGCGTTGATCGTGATTGGCGACGGACCTGATCGCGCTCGCCTCGCCCACGCCGCACGCCTGGCCGGCTCCAATGTTCAGTTCCTGGGCAGACAGAGCGACGAGGCGGTAGCGCGCTACGCCAGCCGCTGCCAGGCGCTCATCTTTCCCGGTGAAGAAGACTTTGGAATGACACCGCTTGAAGTGAACGCTGCGGGACGTCCGGTCATTGCCTTTCGCGCCGGCGGAGCACTCGAAACGGTGATCGATGGTGTTACCGGCGTCTTCTTCGATGAACCGAATAGCACGTCGCTGGCCCAGGCGATCGAGGAGTTTGAGCGGCGCTCATGGGACCCGGCGCGCTTGCGAGCGCATGCGGCAGGTTTTGACCGCACGATCTTCGCCGCTCGCCTGTTGGAGTTTTTGCGCGCGGTGGCGCCTGGAGTTGAGCTGGAAGCGAACGCTGTGTGGGAAGGTTGCGCGCCGCTGCCAGTCAGTCCAATCGCTGAATCTTCGCCGCTGCCGGGTTTAGCAGTAGTTCAGTAACGCGCACCGGCGTGTGCGCTTTGGGCGGACACATAGGTCCGCCCCTACATCACCAGGACGGACACCTCGTCCCCCCGGTACATAACCAAAGGCCCTTGTTCTCACCATTTAGCCCGTCACTTTTCTGGCAATTCAGTCCTGTTGCCACTTTCTCTTTATAGAGTGGACATCCATAAATGTGCGACGGATGGAGACGTGTGACTCGCGGAGCCACAGATTTGAACGGAGGGACCTCTTGATTACCAGCGTTGCCCTTTTTACTTTCATCGCCGAGTTAACCAGCCGGCTTTCTGGGCTGAACGATCAGGTGCTGTTGCGCGTGAACGGCCTGGCTGGTCGCTCGTGGTTGTTCGACAGTCTGGTCGGACTGACGCAGGAAAATGATCTGCTCAAGGCCGGCATCATCGGCTGTTGTTTTTTCGCCGCCTGGTATAGCGGCAAGACGACGGAACAAACGCGCGCGGGCCGCAAGATTTTGTTGACCACGCTTATCGCCGCCGTCTGCGTGATGGCAACCACCAAGGCGTTGTCGAAGACCATATTCCTTCCGCGGCCGGCGATCGAATCACAAAAAATCTATCACCTGTCGGGCGACGACCTCGTCGAGTTGAAACGCACGAACGTTCGGGTGCCGCTCGATGAAGAGAGTCAAAAAGAACATCGCGAGCTGGTTAATGGCGACGTCGACAGCAATGACCTCGGATCGTTTCCGAGTGATCACGCCGGCTTCTTCCTGACGATCTCGCTGGGAATCTTCCTCGCGTATCGACGCATCGGCCTGGTCGCACTTGGCTGGACGGTCTTTGTCATTCTCGCGGGCAAGCTCATTCAGGGCGCTCACGCGCCCATCGATATTCTCGCTGGCGGCTTTGTCGCAGTCACCGAATTATCCGCGGTCCGCCTGATCGCGAAAAACCGGCTCGACAGTTTGCTCGAGGTCTTAACGTCGTGGTCGTTCAAATACGCGGCGCTTTCGAGCGCGCTGCTCTTTGCGATTGTATTTGAGATCTCCAGCACATTATTTCACGTCAGGCAGGCGCTGGCATTGCTCGCAGCGGCACGTCATCACTTGCTCGGTTAACGGTGAAGAAATCATGGCGACTACAAAGAAATTCACTAATGGGAGCAGCGTCTTGAAGATTTTTGGCGTTGCCTTGTGCGCGTTGTTCTTGCTTACCTCGTGCCAGGTGCTTGGTAAAGACGGACTGATCATCATGACCGACCGTTCTTACAAAGCCACGGTCTTCATGACGAACAAATCCGGGTTCGGCGCGCCCGACGGCCTGCGTTGGTTCAACGGAAAGCTCTACCTCGCCGACGAGGGCGCCGGAGCGCTCGAGGCCTGGACCAGCGATGGCGGCATCAAGACGTTGCTCGACGGTCAATTCGGCGCACGCTCGCCAGAGGATTTGGTGATTGATCCGGCCGGGAATGTCTTTTTCTCCGACGATGACGCGGGCGGAGTCTGGGAAGTCGACGCGGCGGGCAAGCAACAGCTGCTGGCCGGAAAAGACAAGGGACTCTATTCAACCGAGGGAATCGCACTTGCGCCCGACGGTTCGATCATCGTCGGCGATACTGATGCCCACCAGCTCTTCAAAGTTTCGCGCGGCGGTGACGTGTCGGTTTTTCTCGGTAGAGAATTTGGCATCGCCAAGCCGGAGAGCATGACGTTTGATGACAAGGGCAATCTCTACATTGCCGACAACGAAGACAACGTCCTTTATTTGCTCGACACTAACCATCAACTCCACCGCGTGATCGATCGCCAAAACGGTTTCTCGCCGGAGACGATTTTCTATTCTCGCGGGTCGCTTTATATCACCGACAGCCAATCGGGCAAGCTCTATATCTACACGCCAAACGAAGAGCTGAAGCCGGTCGCAGCCTTCGGCGGTCAACTCCGAAATATTCAGGGCGTGACCACCGATGATCGAGGCGACATCTACGTGTCTGTGCAGTCGGACTTGAAACACAAGGTCGGTTACATAATCAAGATCAGTAAAGAGACGGCAGTGTCCTAATTGAAAATCTCTGTGCGTCCTCGGCGTTCTTTGTGTCTTTGTGGTGAGTGTTTGCCTTTCACATCCGCCACAGAGGCACAGAGTACACAGAGACAGCACAGGAGAAACCCGGTAATTCGCTACGATCAAATGTCGAATCATTCAGCCATAACTCTCGAACCACCATCCGCGGCGCCAGCAAATCCGATTGGCGAAGGGCAGCAGACGTCGCGGAACTTCGGACCGGTAATCGAGCGCTTTCTTGAGTCAACTTTTCTGCAACTTTTCGCAGAACAGGTCGCGGCGGATCCAAACCGGCCTGCAGTCATTGCTGGCAACAAGCGGCTAACTTATGAAGAACTCAACGCGCGCGCGAACCAACTGGCGCGCCGGCTGCGCTCACTTGGAGCGGGAAGGGAAAGTCTGGTCGGCATCTGTATCGATCGTTCACTCGATATGGCGGTGGGCATTCTGGGAATCCTGAAATCTGGCGCAGCTTATTTGCCGATCGATCCTGATTATCCGTCGCAGCGATTGCATTGGATGCTCGAAGATTCCGGCGTCTCGCTGGTCATAACTCAGAACGGCCTGGTTTCAAAACTCTCGTCGTGTGCCGCACGGCTCGTGACACTCGAGCAGATCTCTGAACACGATTCCAATGATCTCGATCATGAAGTCAGGCCTGACGAGCTTGCTTATGTAATCTATACCTCCGGTTCGACAGGCGAACCGAAGGGCGTGATGATTACGCACGCGAGTCTACACAACTACGTGCTCGCGCTGCAGCATGAGTTGTACATCCAGCCGAGCGACCGCTACCTGCACACCGCTTCAATTGCGTTCTCGTCCTCGCGTCGCCAACTGCTTCTGCCGCTTTCCCAGGGCGCGGCCGTCGTAATCGCGAATGCCGAGGAACGCAAGGATCCGCTCGCGCTTTTCGAGATGATTAAGCGCGAAGGCGTAACAGTGATGGATGCCGTTCCCTCGTTTTGGCGGAGTTGCACTGCGATGCTCGAGTCACTTGAGGACGACAGGCGTTCGCGACTTCTGGACAATCAATTGCGGCTAATGCTTTCAGCAAGCGAGCCGTTGTTGTCTGACATCCCGCGCACCTGGATGAGACGCTTCGGACACCCTGCCCGGCACTTTCACATGTTTGGCCAGACAGAGACTGCAGGGATTGTTTGTCTACATGAAATTGCCGACACCGACGACGATCAAGTGCATGTGGTGCCCGTTGGACGGCCGCTGGCCAACACAGAAATTTACATCCTTGACGAACAGCAACAGCCCGTGCCGCAGGGAACGTCGGGCGAGCTTTACATCGGCGGCGCGGGAGTGGGACGCGCCTATCTGCGACGCCCGGAGCTGACCGCCGCCAAGTTTGTTCCCCATCCATTCAGCGAATCCGGCGGTCGTCTTTATCGAACGGGCGATTGGGCGCGCTGGCGAGCGGATGGCAGCGTTGAATTCGCGGGGCGGCAGGATAGCCAGGTGAAGCTGCGCGGCTTTCGCGTCGAGCTTGGTGAAATCGAAGCCGCGCTAGCCGGGCACGCGGGAGTGAAGCAAAGCGTCGTCATCATGAAGGACGGCGGCAACGCGAAGCGGCTGGTAGCGTATGTGGTCAGCAACGACGACATACCGGTAACAGCGCTGCGTGGGTTTTTGCAAGAACGCTTGCCCGACTACATGGTGCCCTCCGTCTTTGTGAAGATGGAGGCGCTGCCCCTTAATGCCAATGGCAAGGTCGATCGTCTGGCACTACCGGAGCCGCCTGCGACGAGACCCGAATTAACTACTGGTTACGAGTCGCCGCAAACGACGACGGAACGCATGCTGGCGACAATATGGACTGAGGTGCTGGGAGTTGATGAGCCGGGAATTGATGACAACTTCTTCGAGTTGGGCGGTCATTCTTTGCTGGCGATGCAGGTCGTGGCCCGCATCAACGAACACCTAAATCTAACCCTCCCAATTCGTGAACTGTTTGAGCGGCCCACGATCCGACAACTTGCAACCGCGTTAACTTGTTTTGGTCAACGGACTCATGTAGGGGCACGGCCTGTCGTGCCCCTCCGAAGCCGGCAAAACGTCCCGCTCTCCTCCGCACAGCAACGTCTGTGGTTTCTGGATCAACTAGAGCCCGGCAGTCCGCTTTACAACATCAACCGCGCGCTGCGTCTCAGTGGTCCGCTTAATCTCGCGAAGCTGGAGCGCGCCGTGCAGTCGATCGCGTCGCGACACGACGCGTTGCGCACTACGTTCGTTGTCAACGAGGGCCAACCCTGCCAACGAATAGCGTCAGAAACAATTCTGCCCTGTGATTTCTACGATCTTCGCACGCTACCCGGTGACAGTCGTGATCGGGAAGCGCAGCGCCTGCTGACAATCGAAGCAGAAAAGCCTTTCGACCTCGCTAGTGGGCCGTTAGCTCGCGTCAGCATTCTGCGGCTCGCTGATGATGAACACATTCTGCTCCTCTCGATCCATCACATCATCGCCGATGCCTGGTCCGTCAAACTATTCTTCCAGGAACTTGCGGCCTGCTACTCGAATGAAGAAAAACGTTTGCCGTCACTGCGGGCGCAGTACGCCGATTTTTCAGAGTGGCAGCGTGAACGTATCGAAGGCGGCGCGCTGGCTCAACAAATAGATTTCTGGAAACAGCAGCTGGCAGATGCGCCGTTGCTACTGGATCTCCCGACCGATCACGCGAGACCCGCCGCGCCGACAAGCAACGGCGGCAGGCAGACAATCTCTCTGGATCACGATCTGGCCGAGTCGTTGAAGGTTGCCGGCCGCGAGGAAAACGTGACGCTGTTCATGTTGCTGATGGCGGCTTTTAAAATCTTACTGTCGCGCTACAGCGGCCAGCAGGATCTTCTCATCGGCACACCCGTGGCTGGTCGTCCTCTCGTCGAAACCGAGCCGCTCATCGGTTGCTTCATCAACACGCTCGTCGTCCGCGGCGATCTTTCCGGCGCTCCATCGCTCGGTGAAGTGGTGCAGCGCACCCGCGAACGAATGCTCGCCGCCTTTACCCACCAGGAAGTGCCCTTCGAAAAACTGGTGGAGGAACTCCGTCCGGAACGCAGTCTCAGTCGCAGTCCGATTTTCCAGGTGATGTTTGTATTGCAGGACGAGACCAAAGCTGAGCTGACGCTGCCTCGTGTCGAGGTGAGTCCGGTGGAAGCGGAGACTGCGACAGCGAAATTTGAATTGTCGCTTGGGGTAACGCAGAAACTCGAAGCGTTGGACGTGTGGTTGTCTTACAGCACGGACCTGTTTGAGCCGGCGAGCATCAAGTCAATGCTTCGCGACTATGAAAACATTTTGCGCGCGCTGGTCCATGATCGCGAACAAAGAATTTCCGAACTGGCTGCGCTGAATTGGGTTCCGCGGATACGCGCGGAAGTGAGGCCGGCGACGGCGTGCGTACTGACACATCGCGAGTTTGTGGCGCCGCGCACCCCGGTTGAAGAGAGACTCGCCGACATATGGCAAGAGGTTTTGTGCCTCGACGCAGTAAGTGTCCATGCGAACTTTTTTGAGCTTGGCGGTCATTCGTTGCTGGCCGCGCAAGTCATTGCGCGTGCGCGCCACATTTTTCCGGCGGACTTAACGCTGCGTCGACTCTTTGAGACGCCGACGATTGCCGGACTAGCCGAGTCGATCTACGAACTGCAAACCGACGCAACTGCCGACGAAGAATTGGCAGCCATGCTCGCGGAGCTCAGCCAACTCTCTGAGGAGGAAGCGCAACAGCGCGTGGCGAGCGAGCGCTACTAACGTAGAGCAAACTGTTAGTTTGCGATGGCGAACAGCATTCAACGACCCCGCAAACTAACAGTTTGCGTTACAAGAACCGATGGAAACCGAAAATCAAAGCTATGAGCTGACTCCGACGCAACAGGCGATGTTGCTTTACTCGCTTTATGCGCCGCGCTCGCGCGCCTACTTCGAACAGATTTGCTACGCCTACGAAGGCCCGCTCAATATCTCCGCCTTCACCAGAGCCTGGCAGACGGTAGTTGAGCGCCATGCGATTCTGCGCACCGGATTTTCCTGCGACAACTCAGAACGACCGGTCCAGATCGTTTATCCACAAGCCACGCTTCCATTTGTGCAACTCGATTGGCGCCGGTGCTCGGCCACAGAGCAGGCAGAAAAGCTGGATGCATTTCTCGAGAACGATACCGCGCAGGTTTTTGACCTGGCCAAGCCGCCGCTGATCCGCGTCGCTGTACTACAAACTGCCCCTGAAGCTTATTGGATCGTTATCAGCAACCATCACATCATCCTCGATGGTTGGTCGATGTCTATCCTGCGCGGCGAAGTTTCACGGTTGTACCAGCATTATGTTCACCGCACTCCGGTTGATTTAGAGGGGACGGCGCATTTTTCGGAATACGTCAAATGGCTGCGGACGCGGAATCTAACGGAAGCCGAAAAGTTTTGGCGTAACGAATTAAAAGGATTCTCGGCGGCCACCAGATTGCCAATCGATAAAGCTGCCGGACAATTGCCGGGGGCCATCGAGCATTTTTCGGAAAGGCAGATCAGCCTTAACGCCGCACTCACAAACAGCATTCGAGAATGCGCCCGGCGCAACCACCTGACTTTGAGCACCCTCGTCCAGGCTGCGTGGGCCTTATTGTTGAGTCGCTACTCCGCTAACCGCGAAGTGGTGTTTGGCATCACGGTTTCCGGACGTCCCTATGAAATGCCCGGCTGCGAAAGCCTCGTGGGACTGCTCATCAATACTCTGCCGCTGCGCGTCGGAATCGCGTCCGACGATTCCTGTTTGTCTACATTGAAGAAAGTGCAAGGCACAGTTGCCGGCTTGCTCGAACACGAA
>Ga0207650_10000749_pt1 | contig 25057 bp, 16 predicted proteins | sample KBSS63metaG_FD_184325 | JGI IMG/M metagenome (GOLD analysis project Ga0207650, IMG submission 184325) | Switchgrass rhizosphere microbial communities from Kellogg Biological Station, Michigan, USA - KBS S6-3 metaG (SPAdes) (version 2) | ecosystem: Host-associated > Plants > Roots > Rhizosphere...
TCCACGAACTCTTTCTTGCGTTGACGCAACAGTTTCTTCTTCGGATCTTTGCGCCCGACATCGATGAACTGGAAGTCGTTATTCAGACGTTCAGCCATGTTAAAACCTCATCAAACTCTTCAGGCGCATATCACTGCGGGTTGGCACGGATGCTGGAAAGCAACGATTTCAGGTTGGCAGCCTTGGGCTTGACCAGCCAGAAACGACGCAGGTAATCATCGAGGTTTTCGGCGAGGTTACGACCCCATTCGCTGCCGGTTTCCTCGACGTATTCATCCAGCACGTGCTGCAAGTGGTTGCGATAGGATTCCATGGCTTCGCCGCTGATGCGCTGGATCTCGACCAACTCGTGGTTGACCTTGTCGACGAAGGTGTTGTCCTGGTCGAGCACGTAGGCGAAACCGCCGGTCATGCCCGAACCGAAGTTGTAACCGGTTTTGCCCAGTACCGCGACAAAGCCACCGGTCATGTACTCGCAGCAGTGATCGCCGGTGCCTTCCACCACGGTGTGGGCACCGGAGTTACGCACGGCGAAACGCTCGCCGGCGGTGCCTGCGGCGAAGAGCTTGCCACCGGTGGCGCCGTACAAGCAGGTGTTGCCGATGATGGCGCTGTCCTGGGTCTTGTACACGCTGCCTTTGGGCGGAACGATCACCAGCTTGCCGCCGGTCATGCCCTTGCCCACGTAGTCGTTGGCGTCGCCTTCCAGGTACATGTGCAGGCCGCCGGCGTTCCACACGCCAAAGCTCTGGCCCGCGGTGCCCTTGAAGCGGAAGGTGATCGGCGCCTTGGCCATGCCCTGGTTGCCGTGCTTGCGCGCGATTTCGCCGGAGACACGTGCACCGATGGAACGGTCGCAGTTGCAGATATCCAGGGCGAATTCACCACCGCTGGCGTCGCTGATCGAGGAACCGGCCATCGCGACCATCTGCTCGGCCAGCAGGCCTTTGTCGAACGGCGGGTTGCGTTCCACGCCGCAGAACTGTGGCTTGTCGGCCGGGATGTGATCACTGCCCAACAACGGCGTCAGGTCCAGGTGGTGCTGCTTGGCGGTCTGGCCCTGGAGGATCTCCAGCAGGTCGGTGCGACCGATCAGCTCTTCGAGGGAACGCACGCCCAGCTTGGCCAGCCACTCACGGGTTTCTTCGGCGACGTAGGTGAAGAAATTCACCACCATGTCGACGGTGCCGATGTAGTGATCCTTGCGCAGTTTTTCGTTCTGCGTCGCCACGCCGGTGGCGCAGTTGTTCAAGTGGCAGATGCGCAGGTATTTGCAGCCCAGGGCGATCATGGGCGCCGTGCCGAAGCCGAAGCTCTCGGCACCGAGAATCGCGGCCTTGATCACGTCCAGGCCGGTTTTCAGGCCGCCGTCGGTCTGTACCCGCACCTTGCCGCGCAGGTCGTTGCCGCGCAGGGTCTGGTGGGTTTCCGCCAGGCCGAGTTCCCATGGCGCACCGGCGTATTTGATGGAGGTCAGCGGCGAAGCGCCGGTGCCGCCGTCGTAGCCGGAGATGGTGATCAGGTCGGCATACGCCTTGGCCACGCCGGCGGCGATGGTGCCCACGCCGGCTTCCGCCACCAGTTTCACCGAGACCAGGGCCTGCGGGTTGACTTGCTTGAGGTCGAAAATCAGCTGCGACAAGTCTTCAATCGAATAGATATCGTGGTGCGGCGGTGGCGAAATCAGAGTCACGCCCGGCACCGCATAACGCAGCTTGGCGATCAGGCCGTTGACCTTGCCGCCAGGCAGCTGGCCGCCCTCACCGGGCTTGGCGCCCTGGGCGACCTTGATCTGCAGCACTTCGGCGTTGACCAGGTATTCCGGGGTCACACCGAAACGACCGGTGGCGACCTGCTTGATTTTCGAGCTTTTGATGGTGCCGTAGCGCGCCGGGTCTTCGCCGCCTTCGCCGGAGTTGGAACGCGCACCCAGGCGGTTCATGGCTTCGGCCAGGGCTTCGTGCGCCTCAGGCGACAAGGCGCCGAGGGAAATACCGGCGGAGTCGAAGCGCTTGAGGATCGATTCCAGCGGTTCGATTTCGCTGATGGCCAACGGTGTGTCCAGGGTCTTCACCTTGAACAGGTCGCGGATCATCGACACCGGGCGGTTATCCACCAGCGCGGTGTATTCCTTGAACTTGGCGTAGTCGCCCTGCTGCACGGCGGCTTGCAGGGTGCTGACCACGTCCGGGTTGTACGCGTGGTATTCGCCGCCGTGCACGAACTTGAGCAGGCCGCCTTGCTGGATCGGCTTGCGCGCGCTCCAGGCTTCGGCCGCCAGGGCTTTCTGTTCGGCTTCGATGTCGACGAAACGCGCGCCTTTGATACGGCTTGGCACGCCACGGAAGCTCAGGTCGCAGACCTCTTCGGACAGGCCGATGGCTTCGAACAGTTGAGCGCCGCGATACGACGTGACGGTGGAGATGCCCATCTTCGACAGAATCTTCAGCAGGCCCTTGGTGATGCCCTTGCGGTAGTTCTTGAACACCTCGTAGAGGTCGCCCAGTACTTCACCGGTACGGATCAGGTCACCCAGCACTTCATAGGCGAGGAACGGGTACACCGCCGAAGCGCCAAAGCCGATCAGCACCGCAAAGTGGTGCGGATCGCGAGCGGTGGCGGTCTCGACGAGGATGTTGGAGTCGCAACGCAGGCCTTTTTCGGTCAGGCGATGGTGCACGGCGCCGGTGGCGAGCGAGGCGTGGATCGGCAGCTTGCCCGGCGCGATGTGGCGGTCGGTCAACACGATCTGGGTGCGGCCGGCGCGCACAGCTTCTTCGGCCTGGTCGGCGACGTTGCGCACCGCGGCTTCAAGGCCGAGGCTCTCGTCGTAGTTCAGGTCGATGATCTGGCGGTCGAAGCCCGGGCGATCCAGGGTCATCAGCGAGCGCCACTTGGCCGGGGAAACGACCGGCGAGCTGAGGATCACGCGGGAGGCATGCTCAGGCGATTCCTGGAAGATATTGCGCTCGGCACCGAGGCACACTTCCAGGGACATCACGATGGCTTCGCGCAGCGGGTCGATCGGTGGGTTGGTGACCTGGGCGAACTGCTGGCGGAAGTAGTCGTACGGCGTGCGCACGCGCTGGGACAGCACGGCCATCGGCGTATCGTCGCCCATGGAGCCGACGGCCTCGTAGCCTTGCTCACCGAGCGGGCGCAGCACTTGGTCGCGCTCTTCGAACGTGACCTGATACATCTTCATGTACTGCTTGAGCTGGTCGATGTCATAGAAGGCCGAACCGTGGTCGTTGTCTTCCATGGTCGCCTGGATACGCAGGGCGTTCTTGCGCAGCCATTGCTTGTACGGGTGACGGGACTTCAGGCGGTTGTCGATGGCGTCGGTGTCGAGGATCTGCCCGGTTTCGGTGTCCACGGCCAGGATCTGCCCAGGGCCGACACGGCCTTTGGCGATCACGTCTTCGGGCTGGTAGTTCCACACGCCGATTTCCGACGCGAGGGTGATGAAACCGTTGGTGGTGGTGACCCAGCGCGCCGGGCGCAGACCGTTGCGGTCGAGCAGGCACACCGCGTAGCGACCGTCGGTCATGACCACGCCGGCCGGGCCGTCCCACGGCTCCATGTGCATCGAGTTGTACTCATAGAACGCACGCAGGTCCGGGTCCATGGTCTCGACGTTCTGCCACGCGGGCGGAATGATCATGCGCACGCCACGGAACAGGTCGATGCCGCCGGTGACCATCAATTCGAGCATGTTGTCCATGCTGGAGGAGTCCGAACCCACGCGATTGACCAGCGGGCCGAGCTCTTCGAGGTCCATCAGATCGTTGGCGAACTTGGTGCGACGGGCCACGGCCCAGTTGCGGTTGCCGGTAATGGTATTGATCTCGCCGTTGTGGGCGAGGAAGCGGAATGGCTGGGCCAGCGGCCATTTCGGCAGGGTGTTGGTGGAGAAGCGCTGGTGGAACACGCAGATCGCGGTTTGCAGGCGCTCATCGCTCAGGTCCGGATAGAAGGCGGTGAGGTCCGCCGGCATCATCAGGCCTTTATAAATGATGGTCTTGTGGGAAAAGCTGCAGATGTAGTGGTCGGTGTCCGCGGCGTTGGCCACGGACGAGCGACGGCGCGATGTAAACAGCTTGATCGCCATGTCCTGGTCGCTCAGGCCGTCGCCTGCGATGAACACCTGTTCGATCTGCGGCAGGCGCTCCAAGGCCAGGCGGCCGAGCACGCTGGTGTCGATCGGCACTTTGCGCCAGCCGACGAGTTGCAGGCCGGCTGCGACGATTTCGCGGTTCATGTTCTCGCGAGCGGCTTCGGCTTTGACCGGGTCCTGGTTGAAAAACACCATGCCCACGGCGTACTGCTTGGGCAGGTCGACCGCGAAATGCTCTTTGGCGACAGCGCGCAGGAACTGGTCGGGCTTTTGAATCAGCAAGCCACAACCGTCACCGGTCTTGCCGTCGGCGTTGATCCCACCACGGTGGGTCATGCAGGTCAGGGCCTCGATGGCCGTTTGCAAAAGGGTATGACTGGGCTCGCCCTGCATATGGGCTATCAGGCCGAAACCGCAGTTATCCTTGAATTCATCGGGTTGGTACAGACCTGCTTTCATAGACACTTTCTCACCAGGCTGCCTCTTTTACCGAGGCAAATTTCTTTTCAATTCAACCGGTTACCTTCCACGCCGAACGTACGCCGGCTTAGCGGGGGCAAAAGGGAGGTCATTGTACACACCGACACAGACGCTCACAAATTTAGCGACGAAATGTCGCAAATCTATGTCGCATTTATGAAAGGTTTAAAGCGATATGCTGTGCTAGTCAAAACTTTTTTAATTCTGACCGCTACGACTCAAAAGCTACATGCGCAGACACCACAAAGCGCGCGGCCTTCAGGGCTGCACGCTGTTGTAGTTTTTTTGAGGTGCCGGGAGGGCGACCTGGGTAAGGTCGCCGGATCTTCAGCGAGTTGTTGCCAGTTCTTGTTGAACGCTGGCAACAGTGCGAGGCCAAGGTTTACCAGCCTGAACCTTCGCTGGCAAGGTTTTGATCGCAGAATCAGCTGCGGCACGGCTTGCGAAGTTGCCGTAGGTGATCACGTAGAGAGGCTTGCCGTTGAGCACTTTCTTGAAATAACGGTACTCGCCCCCCTGCTCCTTCACGAACGCCTGGGCGTTGGCTTCGGAGCTGGTGCCGAGGATCTGCACCACAAAATTCCCGGTAGGCTGGCTGGCGTACCAACTGCTGCCGGCCGCACCGGCCTTGGCCACGGTGGCCGGTTTTTCAGCCGGCTTGGTCACAGGCGCTGGCTTGGCGGCTGGAGCAGGCGCGACAGGCTTGGTCACAGGTGCGGGCTTGGCGGTAGCAACGGTAGGCGCAGGTGTTGGCACTGGCTTGGCGGCCGGCTGACCCGCCGGCACGCCCGCAGGTGGTGCGGTGGTGGTCACCGTCGGTGGGGTAGCGCTGGAACCTTCCACAGGCACGCCGTCGTCGCCTTCGGAGATACCGCCGGCTTCTTCGGCGAGCGGGCCGCGCATTACAGGCTGGCCGACCATCGGCAGGTTGGTCGGCTGGCCGGAGTTGGCGAACTCGACATTCGGCGTGGGTTTACCCAGTGGCAGTTGCGCCTGTTCAGCCGGGGCGCCGGCCGTGGTGGGTGCCTTACTGCGGCCTGGGATCAACCAGGCGGCCGCAACAGCGACCACGACAACAGCGGAAATCGCCAATACGTGCTTCTTAGGCATAGTGAACCCCATCTTTGGACGCTTGACCGCTGAGCGGCTGGCAATCATGGCTTCGATCATGGCATCGCGGGCAACCTGGTTGATGGTGCCAGGCCAGCCGCCTGCGCTTTCGTGAATATCAGAGATCTGTTGAGCGGAGAAAAGTTCGATACCCGCCCCTGCGCCTTCGAGGCGTTGAGCCAGGTATTCGCGGGTTTCTTCCTCTTCGTAGGGCTGTAATTCGATGACGTGGAACAGTTCTTGATCGCCACTGATCTGCTCCAGATCGGCGATGAGCGACGACTCACCAAACAGGAACACATGGGGGCGGCCTTCCGGCGTACCCGCCGCCAGCGCCAGCAGCGCTTCCAGGGCTGATTCATCGAGCTGCTCGGCGTCATCCACCAGCAGGTAGACTTCCTGGCCGGTGAGACCCAACTGCACCACTTGCTTGAGGATCGCGTTCGGTTCGGCAGTAGACACGTCCAGGGCTTGTGCCACTTGGCGCAGCACGCCCGCCGCATCCCCGGCACCACGGGCCGACACCACCAGGCTTTGGACCGATTGCTTATTGGTGCTCGCCACCAGGGCCTGGCGCAACAGCGTCTTGCCGCTGCCCAACGGGCCCGTCACCACCAACAGCAACTGGCTGTAGCGTGCGAGGTGATGCAACTGCCCCAGCACCGGCTTGCGCTGGGCCGGGAAAAATTTGAAACCAGGCACCCGTGGCGCAAAAGGGTCATGGCTGAGGTGGTAATGGCCGAGGAACGCCTCGTCGGCATGCAAACTAGTCATCGCGATCTTATTAACCTTTAAGCTGGGCCAGGGCGCGGTAATCCGCTCCCAGCGTGGCCTGTAAAATCTCTTTCGGATAATCGTCGGTCACCACCGCTTCACCCATATGGCGCAGCAGCACCAGTCGCAGTCGACCGTCGATCACTTTCTTGTCTATCGCCATATGCTCGAGGAAGTCCGCCTCGCTCATCTCTTCGGGCGGAATAACCGGCAAACCGGCACGCTGGAACAGGCGGATACCACGGTCACGCTCCTGGGCACTGATCCAGCCCAGGCGTTGCGACATCTCCAACGCCATCACGGTGCCAGCCGCCACGGCCTCACCATGCAACCACACACCATAGCCCATGTGCGTTTCGATCGCGTGGCCGAAGGTATGGCCCAGGTTCAGGGTGGCCCGTACACCGGACTCGCGCTCGTCGGCATTCACCACCAGCGCCTTGGCGGCGCAGGAGCGGGAAATCGCCTCGGTCAGTGCCGCTTGATCGAGGTTGCGCAGCGCATTCACATGTTCTTCGAGCCAGGCCAGGAAAGGCTCATCGCAGATCAACCCATACTTGATGACTTCCGCAAGGCCCGCCGACAGCTCGCGCGGCGGCAAGGTGTTGAGGGTCGCGGTATCAATCAGCACAGCCTGCGGCTGGTAGAACGCGCCGACCATATTCTTGCCCAGCGGGTGGTTGATGCCGGTCTTGCCGCCCACCGACGAATCGACCTGGGACAGCAGGGTGGTCGGCACTTGGATGAAGTCCACGCCACGCTGGTAGCAGGCCGCCGCAAACCCGGCCATGTCGCCGATCACACCGCCGCCCAGGGCGATCACGGTGGCACGCCGATCATGGCGTGCGGTCAGCAGGCCATCGAAAATCAGTTGCAGGGTTTCCCAATTCTTGTGGGCTTCGCCGTCAGGCAAAATCACCGAGATCACCGAGTACGCCGCCAGGCTGCGGCTCAAACGCTCAAGATATAGCGGCGCAACCGTTTCATTGGAAATGATCGCCACTTGCCGCCCGGCAATATGCGGCGCCAGCAATTCGGGCTGGTCCAACAGACCTTCGCCAATATGGATCGGGTAGCTGCGCTCGCCTAGATCGACCTTAAGTGTCTGCATGTGTCCCCGCGTTAGAGATGATTGACGACCGGCAACGTCCGCTGCCTGATGGCTCTACGCCACACCCCTTGGGGTCATAGCGCGCCGCCGAGAATAGCGCATTTCGGGCCTGGCTTTAACGGGGTGGCAGCCGTTGCAGACGCTCCAGGATGTCGAGAACCACCATCCGAGGCGGCCGCTCATCGGTTTCCACCACCAGATCGGCGATTTCCCGATACAGCGGATCGCGCAACGCCAGCAGGTCGCGCAAGGTTTTTTCCGGGTTGGCCGTGCGCAACAACGGGCGATTGCGATCGCGTGCCGTACGGCCCACCTGCTGCTCGACCGACGCATGCAAATAGACCACCCGACCACCGGCATGCAGCGCCCGACGGTTTTCATCGCGCATCACCGCGCCACCCCCGGTAGCCAATACCACGCCATCGCAGCCGCACAGCTCGGCGATCATCGCCTGTTCGCGGTCACGAAAGCCCAGTTCGCCTTCTTTATCGAAGATCCACGGGATATTGGCACCCGTGCGCAATTCAATTTCCTTGTCGGAGTCTTTGAATGGCAGGCGCAGCTCTTTGGCAAGCAAACGGCCGATGGTGCTTTTTCCAGCCCCCATCGGTCCTACAAGAATCAAATTTCGCACAGAATCAACGACTCACAGCAATCGCCTGGTTATTCATAATACGCGGAGTCAGGAATACCAGCAGCTCGGATTTTTTCTCCGCCAGCACATCGCGCCGGAAAAGGCGGCCAAGATACGGCACATCGCCCAAAAATGGCACTTTATCTACCACTTTGCTCTGGGTATTGGAGAAAACTCCGCCAATAACGATGGTCTCGCCATCCTTGACCAGCACCTTGGCGTTGACCTCGTTTTTCTTGATGGGCGGTACGTCATTGAGTTTGTTCAGGTAGTCGGGCTCATCCTTGGTGACTTTGACCACCATGATCACATGGTCGTCGGGGGTGATTTGCGGCGTAACCTCCAGGGACAGCGAGGCCTCCTTGAATGACACGGAGGTTGCACCCTGGGAGGTGGATTCCTGATAGGGAATTTCGGTGCCCTTCAGGATACGTGCGGTCTCCTTGTCGGAGGTGACCACCTTGGGCTGCGAGACAATCTCGCCGTTGCCGGTTTTCTCCATGGCCGTCAGTTCCAGGTCGAGCAGCAAATTGTCGGTGATGTAGGCAATACCCAGGCCTGAAGCAGCGGTGAGCGACCCCATGTCGACAAACGGCGAGCTGGGTGGGTTTTCCGGCGGCTCCGCCCCCTCGGCCAAGGGTTTATTGATACCGCCGGCACTCCAATGACCACGATTGAGCCGCCCACCCCAGCGCACACCCAGGCTTTTGTCGTAGTCGACATTCGCCTCGACAATCCGCGCCTCGATCATCACCTGACGCACCGGGATGTCCAACTGCGCCACGATCCGCCGCAGCTCTTCAAGCCGCTCGTGGGTCTGGTAAGCGATGATATTGTTCGTGCGATCATCCACTGCCACCGAGCCGCGCTCATCGGTCGTGCCTTCCAGCCCGTTCACCGACTGAAACAACTTGGCCAGGTCCGCCGCCTTGGCGTAATTGACCTGCAGCAACTCACGACGCAGTGGCGCCAGGTCAGCCATTTGCTTGCGTGACTCCAAGGTGAGCAACTCGCGCGCAGCCAACTCTTCAGCGGGCGCCACCAGCAATACGCCGGCTTTTACCCGTTTATCCAACCCCTTGGTTTGCAGCACCAGGTCCAGGGCCTGATCCCAAGGCACGCCCTTGAGTCGCAGCGTAATCGAGCCTTGCACGTCGTCGCTGGCCACCAGGTTGAGGCCCGCCACATCGGCAATTTGCTGCAAGACGGCGCGCAACTCGATGTTCTGGAAGTTGAGATTGAGTTTGTCACCGGTATAGGCATCCAATACCGCGGCGCTCACCGGAGGTGGTAGTTGGATCAGATCCACACGATTGGGCACAGCAATAACCATCGGTGTCGTGAACGCTATCCATAGCGCCACACCGAAGGACGAAAACATCCTTTTCATTGTTTTATTCCGTTATGAATTGACGTTTAGCACGAGGGTTCGCGGGCGCTCCAGCCATGCGCCCTGTTCATCGGGGAACAATTCGACCAATTCGAGATGGCGCTCATCGATGGCCGTGACCCGCCCATGATCCCGCCCCAGGTAATCGCCGACCGCCAGGCGATACACCGTTGAGGCGGCACGCAGCAACGCGAAGGTCTGCGTTCCACGGGACAGTGTGCCGACCATTTCGAACTGATCCACCGCAAAACCTTCCAGCAAGCCTCGTGATCGAGCGAGGTCTGGCGCAAGGCCCGCCCTCAACGGCACACGATCGACTTGCATGGCCAGCGGCTGGAACGGATCGCGCAGCGCGCCAGCGTCATAGACAAAGGACGGCGCCTGTGCGACCGGCCTGCCCCGCGTGGCGCCTGGCCGTGCAAGCCAATAGGTCCTGGCCAGCAGATCAAGTCGCAACAACGCGCCATCCCGCTGCAGGGCAACATCGTGCACCGTCGTCATTCGCGAAAGGCCACCCAAGGTACTGACGAACGTCGCCAGGTCGTGGTAATTCCCGGTAACGCCGACTTGCACGGGCTGTTCAACATAGAACGCTTGAGGGCGCTCATCCAACGGCGTGACGCTCTCGACCACCAGCCCATTGGCCAGCGCCAACCGAGCAATATCCTCCAGCAGGCCGGGCATTTCGGACTCGCCTGGCAATTGCTGCAAAAGCTGCTCAGCGTTCTTCTGCACATGCTGGAACTGCCGGGCCTTCGCCTCAAGGCCAGCGGCCAAGGCAGTTTTTTCTGCGAGCTGGCGCCGTAGGACCACTTCCTGCGCCTGGACCTGGGACAAGCGCTCGCGCAACGGGCTCAGGAGCACAAGGTCGGCCGCCGCCAGTACCAAGCCCGCCAGCGCGCAGCCAAGCAAGACCTTGCCAGGTAGGGGCCATTTTGCGGCGTTGTGGGTCAGTGCGTAGAAATCGAGCCTGGGCAGGCTCATGGCTGGGCCTCAGCGGACTCTCCATGACGCACCATCAATTGAAATTCGTTGGTGCCATGCGTGCCTTCGGTTCGCACATGCTGCAACCGCGTCGCGTGGCCGCCTTCGGATGCTTCCAGGCGGCGCATCAGTTGAGCGATATCCTGGCTGGACTCAGCACTGCCACTGATACTCACCGTATCGCCCTTGGCCACCACTTCATGCAGATGCACGCCGTCGGGTACCGCGCGCGCCAATTGGTCCAACAGCTGGGCGCTGGATGAGCGGGCATCGTGCAGGTCCTGCACAACCTTCATGCGCTTTGCCAATAGCTGGCTTTGCTCCCGCAGGTCGTCGAGGGTCTTGATGCTGGAATCCTGAAGGGCCACGTCCTGAGCCACGTGGCTATTACGCGTCACTTGCCGATCGATCGCCTGGTCGATCACCTGATCGGCCAGCCACACGGCCGCCAGCGCCATGCAGGCAAACGCCAGCAGAAACGCCAGGAAGTATTTGCGCCGCCGCTCCGCCAGCGCCTGGCGCCAAGGCAAAAGGTTGATTCGTGTCTTCAAGCGAAACTCCTCAGGGCCAGCCCGCAAGCAACTCCCATCCCTTGGGCATCCACGGCCCATTGTGCACCATCGACTCGATGGCCCGGCGTGAAGCTGGCGAAATCCTGACTGCTCGCGCGCGCCAATGCAAACGCTTCAACATCAATCACCGCCGGCACCAGCCCCGCCAGTGCCAAAACCGCTTCTCGGGCTTCCACGTGCGCCTTCAGGCACGCCGCCAGCAGCACCTCGACCCGCGCAGGATGGTGAGCTGACGGGCCCTGGACCTGAAAGTCGATGGCCATGTCGTCCAGCGGATACGGAATGTACTGCTCGGCCTCCATCTGGATCATCCAGCTCATCTCATCATCGCCGAGCCCGGCGTCCAACTCGACCACCCGCGTGATGACCGATGGCCCAGTCACCGCCACTGCCGCTGCGCGGGCCGAGGTCTGCATGCGCGACAACGCCGTGCGCAGAGCAAGGCCTGCGCCTTCGAGGTCCAACACCGAGCCATCCACCACAGCTTGGGCAGGCAGCCCCTGCGTGGCATAGGCTCGGATACTGTAGCCGCTGCCTGAACGCGCCAGCTCGACCAACCTGATAGCCGTGTCACTGATATCGACGCCCAGCAAGGTATCCACTTTGCGCCGGAAAAATCCCTTTCCCATAAAACTCCCCAAAACTTTACCTGTCATACCGCTTGATTGCTGTTGTGCACCCTGCATTCGGTCGACTTGTTAAAGAGCCGCGAATGACGTCCCAAGGCGAAAATGCTTTAATGCCCAGCGTTTTTCCCCGCTTTTTATCTGCAGCTCGGGTTGATCCATCGTTTGCCATGCATGCCCCGACGCGTAACTCATTCTTTTCTCTGGAAATCCAAAAGCCTTGATTCGTCTGCTGAAGTTTTTCGGGTACTCCATTGTCGCCATCGTCTGCGGGCTGCTGCTCGTGCTCAGCGGGGCTTACCTCTACCTTAGTCCGGGTTTGCCATCGGTAGAGGCCCTTAGAAGTATCCAGTTGCAGATTCCTTTGCGGGTCTACAGCAGCGATGAAAAATTGATCGCGGAGTTCGGCGAAATGCGCCGCACACCGATCCGTTTTGCCGACATTCCGCCCAATTTCATCAGCGCCCTGCTGTCCGCCGAAGATGACAATTTCGCCAATCACTACGGCGTCGATCCGAGCAGCCTGGTGCGCGCCGCCACGCAGTTGGTAAAAAGCGGACACATTCAATCCGGTGGCAGCACCATCACCATGCAGGTGGCGAAGAACTTCTTCCTCACCAGCGAACGCAGTTTTTCGCGCAAAGCCACCGAGATCCTGCTGGCCCTGCAGATCGAACGCCAGTTGACCAAGGACGAGATCCTTGAGCTGTACGTCAACAAGATTTACCTGGGCAACCGCGCCTACGGCATCGAAGCCGCTTCGCAGGTGTACTACGGCAAGTCCATTCGTGACGCCAGCCTGGCGCAGATGGCGATGATTGCCGGCCTGCCCAAGGCCCCTTCGCGTTTCAACCCCCTGGCCAACCCGGCGCGCAGTAAAGAGCGTCGCGACTGGATCCTGGGGCGCATGTACAAGCTGGGCAAGATCGACCAGGCCGCCTATGAAAGCGCGGTCGCCGAACCGCTGAACGCCAGCTACCACGTCCCGACGCCGGAAGTGAATGCACCGTACATCGCCGAAATGGCCCGTGCCGAAATGGTCGGCCGTTATGGCAGCGAGGCCTACACCGAGGGCTTCCGCGTGACCACGACCGTTCCGAGCAACCTGCAGGAAATTGCCAATGATTCGGTGCATTCCGGCCTGATCACTTACGACCAGCGCCATGGCTACCGTGGCCCTGAGTCGCGCCTGCCGGGCAAGACTCTGAGCGCCTGGACCACCGAACTGGGCAAGCAACGCGCAATCAGCGGCCTGGAGCCGGCGATCGTTACCCAGATAAAGAAAGACGGCCTGCAGGTGCTGACCCGCGCCGGCGAAGCCCATGTGACATGGGACAGCATGAAGTGGGCGCGCCCTTTCCTGAATACCAACAGCATGGGCCCGATGCCCAAGCAGCCATCGGACGTCGCTCAAGTGGGTGACCTGATCCGCGTACAACGCCAGAAAGACGACAGCCTCAAATTCAGCCAGGTGCCGCTGGCCCAGAGCGCGCTGGTATCGCTGGACCCGCAGAACGGTGCGATCCGTGCCCTGGTGGGCGGCTTTGCGTTCGAGCAGAGCAACTACAACCGCGCCACCCAGGCCAAGCGCCAACCGGGTTCGAGTTTCAAACCGTTCATTTACAGTGCTGCATTGGATAACGGCTACACCGCCGCCAGCCTGGTCAACGATGCACCTATCGTGTTTGTCGACGAGTACCTGGACAAGGTCTGGCGCCCGAAGAACGACACCAATACCTTCCTTGGCCCGATCCGCATCCGCGAGGCCCTGTATAAGTCGCGCAACCTGGTCTCGATCCGCCTGCTGCAAGCGATGGGCGTAGGCAAGACCATCGACTACATCACGCGCTTTGGCTTCGCCAAGTCGGACCTGCCACCGAACCTGTCCCTGGCCCTCGGCACCGCGACGCTCACGCCAATGGAAATCGCCACCGGCTGGAGCACCTTCGCCAACGGCGGCTACAAGATCACGCCGTACCTGATCGACAAGATCGAAAGCCGCAACGGAGACACCCTGTTCACCGCCAACCCGCCACGGGTGCCGGGCGATGTGGTCAACGGCGTGGCGGCCACCGATGGCCTGGCAGCGCCAAGCAACGGTGGCATTACCATTGAGCCGACTCCAGGCGCCGCGCCGTCCACGACGGCCGCCCCGACGGAACCGCAGACACCGGCCGTTGCCGAGCGCATTGTGGATGGCCGTACCACTTATATCCTCAACAGCATCCTCGAAGACGTGATCAAGAAAGGCACCGGCCGTCGCGCCCTGGCCCTGGGCCGCGCGGATATCGCGGGCAAGACCGGTACCACCAACGAGTCCAAGGATGCCTGGTTCTCCGGTTATAACGCGGACTACGTGACCACCGTGTGGACCGGCTACGACCAGCCGGAAAGCCTCGGCCGCCGTGAGTTCGGTGGCACCGTCGCACTGCCGATCTGGATGAGTTACATGGGCGCGGCCCTGAAGGACAAGCCGCTGCATACCCAGCCGGAGCCGGAAGGCATCCTCAGCCTGCGGATCGACCCAGTGAGTGGTCGTGCAGCCTCGCCAAGCACGCCGAATGCTTACTTCGAGCTGTTCAAGAGCGAAGACACGCCGCCGTCGATCAACGAGCTGGGCAATGGCGTGGTACCGGGCAGCCCGCTGCCGGCGGATGAAGCGGCGCCGATCGATCTGTTCTAATCGCTACTTCAAGCCAATAGAGATCCAAACGTGGGAGGGGGCTTGCCCCCTCCCACATTTAGATCTTCACAAGGCTCAATTAAAAGCCCACAAAAAAGCCCCGACTCGCAAGAGCCGGGGCTTTTTTGTGGGTGCGCTACAACGGCTTAGCCGTTGAACACATCATCCACGCTTTGCAGCGGGTAGTTCTTCGGATACGGCAGGGTGGCCACACCAGTCTCGATTGCGGCTTTGGCCACGGCATCGGAGATCAGGGTGATCAGGCGCTTGTCCATTGGCTTCGGAATGATGTACTCACGGCCGAATTCCAGTTTGGCGCCACCGTAGGCGTCGCATACATCCTGAGGTACCGGCAGCTTGGCCAGTTCACGCAGGGCGTTGGCGGCCGCGACTTTCATCTCTTCGTTGATGCGCTTGGCGCGAACGTCCAGGGCACCACGGAAGATGAACGGGAAGCCCAGTACGTTGTTGACCTGGTTCGGGTAGTCCGAACGACCGGTGGCCATGATCACATCGTTACGAGTGGCGTGGGCCAGCTCCGGCGAGATCTCTGGGTCTGGGTTGGAGCAGGCGAACACGATCGGGTTGGCCGCCATGGACTTCAGGCCTTCAGCGCTCAGCAGGTTCGGGCCGGACAGGCCGACGAACACATCGGCGCCGTCGAGGGCGTCAGCCAGGGTGCGCTTGGAGGACGGGTGGGCAAACATCGCCTTGTACTGGTTCAGGTCGGTACGCTCGGACTGGATCACGCCCTTGCTGTCGACCATGTAGATGTTTTCCAGCTTGGCACCCATGCTCACGATCAGCTTCATGCAGGAGATAGCCGCAGCGCCGGCGCCCAGGCAGACGATCTTGGCATCAGCCAGGGTTTTGCCGGCGATTTCCAGGGCGTTGATCATGCCGGCCGCGGTAACGATCGCGGTGCCGTGCTGGTCATCGTGGAATACCGGAATGTCACATTGCTCGATCAGGGCCTTTTCGATTTCGAAGCACTCAGGTGCCTTGATGTCTTCCAGGTTGATGCCACCGAAGGTGATGGAGATGCGCTTGACGGTATCGATGAAGGCCTGCGGGCTTTCGGAGTCGACTTCGATGTCGAATACGTCAATGCCGGCGAAGCGCTTGAACAGCACGCCCTTACCTTCCATGACTGGCTTGGATGCCAATGGGCCGAGGTTTCCCAGGCCGAGAATCGCGGTGCCATCGGAAATCACTGCAACCAGGTTGCCCTTGCCGGTGTACTTGTACGCCAGCTCAGGGTCACGGGCGATTTCACGTACGGGCTCGGCCACGCCGGGGCTGTAGGCCAGCGACAGGTCGCGGGCGGTAGCGGTGGCCTTGGTGAGCTCTACACTCAGCTTTCCTGGACGAGGATGGGCATGATATTCGAGAGCGGCAGTTTTCAAATCAGACATATCGGCATTCCGCTTTTACTGTTGGTCGACGGACCGCCGAGGATACTCGTGTCGTAAAGCCCCTACAAGACTGGGCAGTCACAGGTGTCAAGGCCCCAAAGCGCCGTACTTTGGTCTAAGGCCACGGGATACAAGGGCTCAACTGTTCACAATTGAATAAAAAAATGTCTACAATTTTTTATTAATCTGTCGATTTGAGCATACCGGGATCGGTCAGCGGCAGCAGCCAACGCGCTTGACCGTTTTTCAGGCGCCCCTGCCTGGAGCGATCCTGCACCCAACCGCGCGCCTCGATTGTCTTGCCTTGCAGACCATTGAGCAAGCCACTGTCGAACTGGCGGGCAAGATCGGGCGCCACGCGCAATACCAGTGAGCCCTGCAATTGAATCCAGATGCCGCCGCGATTGCGCTCGATCTTGCTCACCCGGCCGCTGACCAGCGCAAAACCGGATTGCCTGAGGTCGCTCACCGATTGCACCGGCGATTGCCGCCAGAGCCCCAACCCGGCCTGGCGGGCGCTGCTTTCCGCCGCCTGCTGGCAAGCGACGAGGTCAACATTGGGCGCGACCCCCACTTGAAACCCCAAGCCTTCGGCGAGCAAGCGCGCCTCGAGGTTTTCGCCATCGGCACCGTAAAGGTGGGCCAGGGTACGTCCGTAGCGGTCTTTTCGCTCGCGCCCCGGCACCAAGCCGACGCGACCTTCACTGGCCGCCACCAACGCCTGCAAACGCTGGCGGGCAGCGACCGCATAAGGCTCGTCGCCACGCCCCTTTTTAGCGGTTTCCGGGGCGTTGACGCCGATCATGCGCACGCTGCGGCCATCCTTGAGGCGCACGGTGTCGCCATCGACCACGCGCTGTACTTCAACCCGGACCACAGACGCCGGCGCAGGGCAAAACACCTCGGCCTGGGCGGCCTGCTGCCAAATCCCAGGCACAAAAAAGGCGCCCGCGAGGGACGCCTTTTTCAACAGCTGGCAAAAGCCCATAAGGCTTTTGAGCCTTACTCTGCTGGAGTAGCAGCAGGCTTCTTGCCGAAAGCACCAAAGCGATCTGCGAAGCGCTGTACGCGGCCGCCGGTGTCCAGAGTCTTCTGCTTACCGGTGTAGAACGGGTGGCACTCGTTGCATACGTCAGTACCCAGTGGCTTGCACAGGTTCGAACGGGTTTCGAACTTGTTGCCGCAGCTGCAGGTAACTTCGATGGTTTCGTACGCTGGATGGATATCGGCTTTCATGGTGACTTCCTCGGGCTAGCGTGCCGCCACTCGACACTATTGTCGAATACCGCACGTAATTAGGCCGCGGATTCTACCAGACCTTTTTAAACGCGCAAGCTGCGGCACCTATCGCCTGTCAACATAAAAGCACCTTTCATCAGAAAACCATGGCATACCCAACACCCCCCTCGTCTGCTAGGCTCGCGCCCCTGCACCGTCACCCGCCTTTATATGAGACTCCCCGCGTGCCCGACGCCATTTTGCGCCTAGCCCTGCCCTCGCCCCTGCGCCGCCTGTTCGACTATCGAGCCCCGGCCGGCGTGCTGCGGGCGCAGTTGCAGCCGGGCATGCGCGTACGCGTGCCGTTTGGCCGCCGGGAGATGATCGGCATCCTGATCGAAATCGCCGATCACAGCGAAGTGCCCGCCGAAAAGCTCAAGCCCGCCCTGGCGATCCTTGATGCCACGGCGCCACTGCCGCACGCGCTGTTCAAGCTGTGCCTGTGGACAGCCCAGTATTACCAGCACAGCCTGGGCGACACCCTGAGCTGGGCGTTGCCAGTGCTGTTGCGGCAGGGCGAACTGGCCGAGGCGCGTCAGGAGCGCTTCTGGTCGATGGCCCCCGGCGCACGCCTCGATGACCCGCGCATCGCACGCGCGCCGCGTCAACGCGAAGCCCTGGCGACACTGGCCCAGCACCCTCACGGCGTGGCCCATCAGCTTTTAAGCAAGCTGATGCTGAGCAAAGACAGCCTCGACCTGTTGCTGGCCAAAGGCTTGGTACAGGTCGAAATCCGCAAACACGCCCCTGACCCACGCCACGAACATTGGCTGGCCCAGCCGGAACTGCCGCTGAACCCCGAGCAACGCGCCGCTTACGAGGCGATTCGCGCAGGTTTCGACAGTTTCCATGCGTTCCTGCTGGCCGGCGTCACCGGCAGTGGCAAGACCGAAGTCTATTTGCAGTTGATCCGCGAAACCCTGCAAGCCGGCAAACAGGCGCTGGTACTGATCCCTGAGATCAACCTCGGCCCGCAGACCCTGGCGCGTTTCGAGCAACGCTTCAATGCCCGCATCGCCCTGGTGCACTCGGCGGTCAACGACCGTGAGCGCCTGGAGTCATGGCTGGCGGCACGGGATGGCGAGGCCGACATTATTATCGGCACGCGTTCGGCGCTGTTCACGCCAATGAAGAACCCCGGGCTGATCATCATCGACGAAGAACACGACGGCTCCTATAAGCAGCAGGAAGGCCTGCGCTACCACGCCCGCGACCTGGCGCTGGTGCGCGCCCGCCAGGAAGACATCCCGATCGTGCTCGGTTCGGCCACGCCGTCCCTGGAGAGCCTGCACAACGCCTACACCGGCCGTTACGGACTCCTACGCCTGAATGAACGCGCCGGCGGCGCCAAACAACCGCGCTTCCTGCGCCTGGACGTAAAAAGCCGCCCGCTGGACAGCGGTATTTCCGGGCCGATGCAGCAAGCGATAGGCCAAACCCTCGCCGCCGGCCAGCAAGTCCTGGTGTTTCTTAACCGCCGCGGCTTTGCGCCGACGCTGCTGTGCCATGACTGCGGCTGGATGTCCGAATGCGAGCGCTGCGATGCGCGCATGACCGTGCACCAGCGCTATGGCGAGTTGCGCTGCCATCACTGCGGCCATGTGGAGCGCGTGCCCCGCCACTGCCCGCAGTGCGGCAAGGTCGACCTGCGCCCGGTTGGCGCGGGCACCGAGCGCGCCGAAGAGCGCCTGGGCATTCTGTTCCCGGACTACCCCGTGCTGCGGGTCGACCGCGACAGCACCTCGCGCAAAGATGCGATGAACCAACTGTTCGCGACCATCCAGAAGGGCCAGCCATGCATCCTGGTGGGCACGCAGATGCTCGCCAAGGGGCACCACTTTCCCCGGGTGACCCTGGTGTCGATCCTGGACGCCGACGGCGGCCTGTTCTCCGGCGACTTCCGCGCCAGCGAGCGCATGGCGCAGTTGATCGTGCAAGTGGCCGGGCGCGCCGGGCGTGCCGAAGAGCCGGGCAAAGTGATTATCCAGACGCACCTGGCCGACCACCCGCTGCTGATTCAACTGACCGAACAAGGTTATTTTGCCTTCGCCGAACAGGCCCTGAGCGAACGCCGCTCCGCCGGCCTGCCGCCGTTTGCCCACCTGGCCTTGCTGCGCGCCGAGGCGCACAAGCCGGGGCAGGCCGAAGGTTTCCTGGACGAGGCGTGCAGTGCCGCCGAGCGGTTGCTAGGCGAACTGGGCCTGAGCGGCATCGAACTGCTCGGCCCGGTGCCCGCGCCCATGGAACGCCGCGCGGGACGTTATCGCGCTCAGCTACTGTTACAAGCCACCTCGCGCGCGCCACTGCATCGCTTATTAAGTAGCTGGTTACTTGCTCTGGAGCAAATACCCAGCGGGCGGCAGGTGCGATGGTCGTTGGATGTGGACCCGGTAGATTTGTATTAGTAGCAAGCCAACTCCCACATTTTGAAAGGTGAACACCGTTAAATGCGGGAGCGGGCGTGCCCGCGATGAGGCCCGCAGGTCCGCCATCTGGTCTGAACGGTTGGCAAGCCCGCCCTCGCCACGGATAATGCCCAGTTTTTCCACCTGCGCATCGCGCGCCGCCGCTTGCGGTCGAAAGAGAACACCATGAAAGACACCATTCGCCAGCTGATCCAACAAGCCCTCACCCAACTCGTCAACGAAGGTGTGTTGCCTGAAGGCCTGACGCCGGCGATCCAGGTGGAAAACACCCGCGACAAGACCCACGGTGACTTCGCCAGCAACATTGCGATGATGCTGTCCAAGCCCGCCGGCATGAAACCGCGCGACCTGGCGGAAAAAATCATCGCCGCGCTGCCGGTCGACGAGAGTGTCACCAAGGCCGAAATCGCCGGCCCCGGCTTTATCAACTTCTTCCAGAACACCCAGGCCCTGGCCTCGCGCCTGGACGCCGCGCTGGCTGACGCAAAAATAGGCGCCCGCAAGGCCGGCGCCAACCAGCGCGTGGTCGTCGACCTGTCGGCACCGAACCTGGCCAAAGAGATGCACGTGGGCCACCTGCGCTCCACCATCATTGGCGACGGCGTGGCGCGGGTGCTGGAGTTTCTCGGCGACAACGTGATCCGTCAGAACCATGTGGGCGACTGGGGCACCCAGTTCGGCATGCTGATGGCGTACCTGCAAGAGAACCCCATCACCAGCAATGAGCTGTCGGACCTGGAGAACTTCTACCGCGCCGCCAAGAAGCGCTTTGACGAATCCGAAGAATTCGCCGACCGCGCCCGTGGCCTGGTGGTCAAGCTGCAGGCCGGCGACGCCGAATGCCTGGAGCTGTGGAACCGCTTCCGTGAGATTTCCCTGTCCCACTGCCAGGAAATCTACGAACTGCTCAACGTCAAATTGACCATGGCCGACGTGATGGGCGAAAGCGCCTACAACGACGACCTGATCAATGTGGTCAACGACCTCAAGGCCAAGGGCCTGTTGGTGGAGAGCAACGGCGCGCAGTGCGTGTTCCTTGAAGAATTCAAGACCGCCGACGGCGAGCCGTTGCCGGTGATCATCGTCAAGGCCGATGGCGGTTACCTCTATGCCACCACCGACCTGGCCGCCGTGCGCTATCGCAGCGGCGTGCTCAAGGCTGACCGTGCGTTGTACTTCGTCGACCAACGCCAGGCCCTGCACTTCCAGCAGGTGTTCGAAGTGGCGCGTCGCGCGGGCTTCGTCACCCACCCGATGCACATGGAACACATGGGCTTCGGCACCATGAACGGCGCCGATGGCCGCCCGTTCAAGACCCGCGATGGGGGCACCGTCAAGCTGATCGACCTGCTCAACGAAGCCCAGGATCGCGCCTACAGCCTGGTCAAGGAAAAGAACCCGGAACTGGCCGAGGCCGACCTGCGCAACATCGCCCGCGTGGTGGGCATCGGCGCGGTCAAATATGCCGACCTGTCCAAGCACCGCACCAGCGACTACAGCTTCAATTTCGAACTGATGCTCAACTTCGAAGGCAATACCGCGCCGTACCTGCTCTACGCCTACACCCGCGTGGCCGGTGTGTTCCGCAAGCTGGGCAAGGACTTCAGCGAAGTCGAAGGCCAGATCGTGCTGGATGCGCCCCACGAACAGGAGCTGGCGGCGAAACTGGCGCAATTTGGCGAAGTGTTGAACAGCGTCGGCGAGAAAGGCACGCCGCACATCCTGTGCAGCTACCTGTATGAAGTGGCCGGCCTGTTCTCCAGTTTCTACGAGAATTGCCCGATCCTCAGCGCCGACGACGAAGCCCAGAAGCAAAGTCGCCTGCGCCTCGCCGCACTGGCTGGACGGACCCTCAAGCAAGGCCTGGAACTGTTGGGCCTGGAAACTCTGGAGCGTATGTAAGTTGGCTGCCAAGAAAAAACCTGCACCCAAGCGCGGCGCCAGCCGCTACCAGGCCCCGGCGAAAAAGCCGATCCCAGGCTGGTTGTGGATGGCCATCGGCCTCTCGGTCGGCGCGTTTGTGGTGTTCCTGATGAAGCTGGATCCGGGCCAGGGCGATGACGTCAAACGGGTCAAGCAGGAACAGCAGAAGGCCACCAAAATCGCCGAAGCCAACAAGACCGCGCCGAGCCCGACCGCACCAGTGAAGCCCAAATACGACTTCTACACGCTGCTGCCGGAATCGGAAGTGATCGTGCCACCTGACGCCGTGCCGGAGAAAACCCTGCCGACTCCGCAGGTGCCGACCACCCCGGTGACGCCGGCGGAAGCGGCGAAAATCGACACCGCACGCGCCCAGGCGGCACTGGCCGGCATCACCCCGCCACCTGCTCCGCCGGTTGCCGAAACCAAGGCGGCGCCGGTGACCAAGTTCTTCCTGCAGGCGGGTTCGTTCCCCAAGCAGGCGGATGCGGACCGTGTACGCGCGCAGATCATCCTGCTGGGCCAGTCGGTGACGGTGGAGTCTGGCACCGTGAAGGACGCGACGTGGTATCGCGTGCTGGTGGGGCCGTTCAGCAACCGTGAACAACTGACCGTGGCGCAGAAACAATTGGCTGGAGCAGGGTTTAGCAACCTGTTGTTACAACAACGCCAGAGCCGCTGATTCAGGCTCAACATGGATCAAAATGTGGGAGGGGGCTTGCCCTCAATGGCGGGCTGTCAGTCGATGAATCTGGTGACTGACACACCGCTATCGGGAGCAAGCCCCCTCCCACATTGGCTTCTCGGTGTTCTCGAAAGGGTGTCAGACCAATAGACACCATTCGTCCGCACTAAGCACTCAAGGTTGAAATCACCCCCACCACCCCCATATGAGTTTCCATCAGGGCATTTTCGCCCCGCTGCGTGGAGACTCTCCCCTTGACCACCATCGTTTCAGTACGTCGCCACGGCAAAGTCGTCATGGGCGGCGACGGCCAGGTTTCCCTGGGTAATACCGTGATGAAAGGCAACGCGAAAAAAGTGCGTCGCCTGTACCACGGTCAGGTACTCGCCGGCTTCGCGGGCGCCACCGCCGATGCCTTTACCCTTTTTGAGCGTTTCGAAGGCCAGCTTGAAAAACATCAGGGCCACCTCGTGCGCGCTGCCGTCGAACTCGCCAAAGAGTGGCGCACCGACCGCTCCCTCAGCCGCCTGGAAGCCATGCTGGCCGTGGCTAACAAAGACGCGTCCTTGATCATCACCGGCAATGGCGATGTGGTTGAGCCTGAACATGGCCTGATCGCCATGGGTTCCGGCGGTGGTTACGCCCAGGCCGCGGCCAGCGCACTGCTGAAGAAAACCGACCTGTCGGCCCGGGAAATCGTCGAGACCGCCCTGGGCATCGCCGGCGATATCTGCGTGTTCACCAACCACAACCAGACCATTGAGGAGCAGGACCTCGCCGAGTAAGCCGTAGGCTTATTCCTGCTTGAGGCCGCCAAACACTATGTCCATGACTCCCCGCGAAATCGTCCACGAACTTAACCGCCATATCATCGGCCAGGACGATGCCAAGCGCGCCGTTGCCATCGCCCTGCGTAACCGCTGGCGCCGGATGCAACTGCCCGAAGAACTGCGCGTTGAAGTGACGCCCAAGAACATCCTGATGATCGGCCCGACCGGTGTCGGTAAAACCGAGATTGCCCGGCGCCTGGCCAAACTGGCCAATGCACCGTTCATCAAGGTCGAAGCGACCAAGTTCACCGAAGTCGGCTATGTGGGCCGGGACGTCGAGTCGATCATCCGTGATCTGGCCGACGCCGCCCTGAAGATGCTGCGCGAACAGGAAGTGACCAAGGTCAGCCACCGCGCCGAAGACGCCGCCGAAGAGCGCATCCTCGATGCCCTGCTGCCACCGGCGCGCATGGGCTTCAACGAAGATGCCGCGCCGTCGTCGGATTCCAACACCCGCCAACTGTTCCGCAAGCGCCTGCGCGAAGGCCAGTTGGATGACAAGGAAATCGAGATCGAAGTTGCCGAAGTGTCTGGCGTGGACATCTCCGCACCGCCTGGCATGGAAGAAATGACCAGCCAGTTGCAGAACCTGTTCGCCAACATGGGCAAGGGCAAGAAGAAAAGCCGCAAGCTCAAGGTGAAAGAGGCGCTCAAACTGGTGCGCGATGAAGAAGCCGGGCGCCTGGTGAACGAGGAAGAGCTCAAGGCCAAGGCCCTCGAAGCGGTCGAACAACATGGCATCGTGTTTATCGATGAGATCGACAAGGTGGCCAAGCGCGGCAATTCCGGCGGCGTCGACGTGTCCCGCGAAGGCGTGCAGCGTGACCTGCTGCCGCTGATCGAAGGCTGCACCGTCAACACCAAGCTGGGCATGGTCAAGACCGACCACATCCTGTTCATCGCCTCCGGCGCGTTCCACCTGAGCAAGCCAAGCGACCTGGTGCCGGAGTTGCAAGGCCGCCTGCCGATCCGCGTGGAGCTCAAGGCCCTGACCCCGGGCGACTTCGAACGCATCCTCAGCGAACCGCATGCCTCGCTGACCGAGCAATACCGCGAACTGCTGAAAACCGAAGGGCTGGGCATCGAGTTCCAGGCCGACGGCATCAAGCGCCTGGCGGAGATCGCCTGGCAGGTCAATGAAAAGACCGAGAACATCGGTGCCCGTCGCCTGCACACACTGCTTGAGCGCCTGCTTGAGGAAGTGTCCTTCAGCGCAGGCGACATGGCTGGTGCGCAGAATGGCGAGGCGATCAAGATCGACGCTGACTACGTCAACAGCCACTTGGGCGAATTGGCGCAGAACGAAGATTTGTCGCGGTATATCCTGTAAGCCGCACACCGAACTGCTTTGCTTCAATGTGGGAGGGGGCTTGCTCCCACATTTCAGGGTTATCTCCAATGTCCAAATTTCCGACTGCCGTAAACCTGCACAAAACCTCCAACACCCTCAGCCTCACTTACGGGCCGGATGAAACCTATCAACTGCCCGCCGAATTCCTGCGAGTGCACTCCCCTTCCGCCGAGGTCCAGGGCCACGGCAAACCCATTCTGCAATACGGCAAGCTCAACGTCAGGTTGATCAAGCTGGAACCGGCCGGTCAGTACGCACTGAAATTGACCTTCGACGATGGGCATGACAGCGGGCTGTTCACGTGGGACTACCTCTACCAATTGGCCGTGCGTCAGGACGCGCTGTGGGCCGATTATCTCGCCGAGCTCAAGGCTGCCGGAAAAACCCGCGACCCGAGTCAGTCGGTCGTGCGCCTGATGCTCTAGCCCAGGCTTCTTGCTCTTTAGAGGGCATTTTCTAATTTCATCTGCTTGAATGCCCTGTCTCGTGGCCAACGATTGGCCCGCTTGCGAAAAAAATTAAACTCGGGTAACCAATGGAACTGGCAAGTTCCCTGCATTTGACGATGCGGTATCAACGGTCACCCGAGTCGCAGTACCAGGCTTGTGTTGTGTATCGAAACTTCGTACGCAGCGGTACCCGGTACTCGTCTTTCGGACAATGGAGCG